>Ga0307515_10025278_pt1 | contig 10285 bp, 10 predicted proteins | sample 17_EM_MG_FD_194513 | JGI IMG/M metagenome (GOLD analysis project Ga0307515, IMG submission 194513) | Populus trichocarpa ectomycorrhiza microbial communities from riparian zone in the Pacific Northwest, United States - 17_EM | ecosystem: Host-associated > Plants > Roots > Unclassified | place...
TTTTCGGGGTTACCGTATAGGTTATATAGTCGTATGCGTAGGGGCGGTGATGATGGGCAGATGGGCGGGCAACAAGAGGGATCGCGTCGTGGGGTTACGGAAAGGTGGTAGACCGGTGCAAGAGGGTTTCTTTGGCCTAAACCTCCGTCCGAGTGAGCGGGGAAAAAAAAAAGTCGATTACCAGAGACGACAGCGAGAGATAGAGCAGATGAGAGCAACAACCCGCGACGAGGGGCAACTGAACAAAAAAGGCTGGTGTTACAAAAGGACCCCTCCGCTCGGTTTAAGATGGACCCGATCCGCCCACACGTGGAATGTGTGGAAACCAAAGAAACCGCGAGGTAGAAGGGACGGGGGACAGGATGGTTGTCGGATTGTGAAAGAGATAGAGAGTGAGAGTGAGAGTGAATGAAAAACGCTTGTTTCCTGTGCGCGCCGCACCGCACGACTGCAGACTCTCGCGACAAGACGGGAAGTTATTTGGAGTCAAAATCGCGAATGGGAAACGTGGCTGAACCGGGGGATGTTTGGTCTTGTTTACCGAACCCGCCTCGATTCAACGGGCCGGCTCGGCTCACCAACAATTCTACGGGGAACATGACATCCTTGAAACTGTGTTGGGCTGTGTAAAACTCACTCTCAACTGAACGTGAATACGTTACATATGTACCCACGACAGGGACAGGTTTCGTTACGAGTATACGGCAGTGACATATTCGACCGAATATCGCAGCCACGCATCGCTCGCCTGGTTTTGAGGAACACAAGAAAAAGCGGGGCCAAATGGCCCGAACGCCCGAGCCAGCCCGTCGGAAACTCACAAAGATGCGTGTCGTTTGGGTTTTGGGGTTCCAGAAGGCACGCTCGTTACTGGAACACAACGTCATCTCCATGCTCCGGTCTTGTGGCTGACTTCAATTCCGATCGTGTCTCGAGACCACACCTTCCCCACGCGCTTCCTCCAAGGGATAGTCGCGTGTCAGGGCAGCATTCAAGTAGGGTGACTGGTGACTTGTGCATTGGAGGGTGGAGCGCAAAAGCCCCCGCTATTAACGCCCCCCACGCGCTTCACAACCACATATCTGTGGATTCCCGCACCAACAAAGCGCACACTGGTAAGTAATTAAATGAACGCAAAACCAGACATAGGCTCTATTTCTTTCGGAATGTTGCATACAATTTTGTGGGTGTCTGTGGGTAATATGCGATGCCACCGATGGAAGAATATCTAATACAGAAAAGTCATGAGTAGTATCGGAAAAACGTGGGGGTAAGTGGGAGAAGAAAAAGGGTAAACGCCTCGGAGCATATAGACGATACCCAGAGGGGAGCGAAATGAGAGAGATGAAGGTGGGAATGTGGGCGAACAATGGGGGATCCAGGAGGTCCGCAGTTCCGCTACAACTCAGTTCATATCCTTGAAAGGGTGTTTCGGCAACAACGACCCCACCCAAACGGCACAAAGACTCAGCGCCACAGTCGCGTAATACACCAACCCGCCGTTCATATAGTGGTGATCCTTATCAATCGAAAGCGAAAACATTGAACTCGCCAGGGCGGGCCCGACCGCACGCACGATAGATGCCGACAATTGGGCGAATCCGTTCGTAGCTCCCAAAGAAGCTTTGTTCGGTGCTGATGCGGCAATAAAGATAAACACCGCGCCTGTAGCGGGCAAGCGACGGTATCAGATACGTAGATAATTCAGTTTCTTCGGGGAGGACGTACCGTAACACAAGCAAACCAACACCGACATTGCCACCTGAAGCCCGACCGCAACCCATACCTCCATTCCCAACGCACCACCGCGTTCGATGGAATTCCGTGCCAGATGATTGATGATTGGGAACAAAGAAAAGCACGGGACAGCAGCGGTCACCCCCATCAGATACACCCCTTTCACACCAAAGCAGTCCGTCATCCGTGAGAAGAAGAACACGATGAAAGTCCCGTTCAGAATGCCAAAGAAAGACATGACAGTTCCAATCATTGGGGGGTCGAGTCCGAGACCACCGAGTGCAATGGGTGTGGAGAGGAATACAGGTTGGAGGGAACGGAAGGATATGTCGACCAGCGCAATGAACGAATAGTTTACGGAAGCAACAAGTACATCTCGGGTGAGAAGATTTCGCAGCGATAGAGGTTTCTCGAGCTCATTCTGAGGCGAAGCTTCAGGTGCGAGAAGCGGATCTTCCTCCGATGCAACCCGCTTTTTCTCTCCAGAAAGGAATTCCCGGATGGACTTCGGCGAGGGGTGAGTCTATTGGGAGATTCCGTCATCAGCATCGTCGAGTAGTAGGACGCCGGAGAGCCACAAACCTCCTTAAGGAAGAAAAAGGTCACGAGCCAAGCAACGATCGTGAAAGTCGCAGGCACAGCGCAAGGGAGGAAGTAAGGGTACTCCTTCAGGAACTTGTTGCTGCCAAACAAGTTGGGGAACCGCTCCGCCGGGCGTGAAAGTGCACCCCCGATGATGGGCCTATTCCAAATGCGCGGAGTTGCGTCAAAGAGGCAAACTCAATGTTCTTGAACAAGTCAGAGAGATCAGCGCAACTCACCCCAGAGCGGAGCCGGTCGACCAAGCGATCGGTTGGTATGAATAGGCCAGTGACAAGTTTGTATGGTCAGTCAACTCGGCTATGATGCTTTTGATGACACCAACGTTGCCATTGAGTGCACCGTTCAAAGCGCGGCTGGGAGCCTATTAGCTGAGAAGTTTTCATGAGCTAGTGGTGTGGGTCGTACCTAAAGACGAGACCCCAAAAGGTCCTTGATAACGCAAAACAGTACATGGAGAGCGAGAGACAAAACAAGCCGGTCAGGATGACGGGCTTTCGGCCGATATGGTCCGAGAGTCTACTCCAGTGCAGGACTGTGCACGCTTGAGCGGCAAAGAATAAAGATTGCTGGAAGCCAGATCACGCCTTTTTAGCACCGCAATCGTGGCCTAGACGAGTCGCTTGCTTACCATGATTCCAACATAATATCCGACTTCCGCTTCGCTGTTTGCAACACCCAAACTTCGAATAAGCTGCATGAGAATGCACCCCAGAGAATTAACTCGTCGATTCCGCAAATGAGTGACGCCGTCTCAACTGACCTCTGGTGTAAACTACAAAAAAGAGGGGTTCGTTCAGTATTCGATGAGATCCCTTCGGCCGATGTCAATCGACGCCGAAGTAACTAGGAAAGAAAGAACTTACGGGATAGATGACCTGCGAGGTCAATGGTTCTGCGAGCTGCAAGAACAAGACGAGGGAGAGCTGAGCCCAAGGCAGGGGTGTTCTCTTAGCCGCCTCTGACCCTCTATTGGCGTTAGTTCTGCCTTTGATGCTTGGCGTGCGGCTACCCTGGTTCGAGGGACCGGTCAGCGTGGTAGCTTCGGATTCGGATTCCGTGATTCTCCCTATAGACGGGACTTGCTGACCACCCAGCAGAGGTGTCTCTTCGTCTGGCACGGTCGGGATCGTCGTGGTCATGAGAATTCGTTCAGATGGGAGGGAGTCACAATGAGAGGGGAGGAAGCAAACTGAAGGAAAAAAGGATGGAGTTCTCTCATTTTTGTCCGAGATCAAGCAGGTGACAGTTGCTGTTACAACTTTAGCTTACGGGACGACAGTAAACGTCAAGAAGCGCTGGTCAGGGCATCTAATTAGTAATCCGCACGACTACCATTACTCCTTGATATCAATGGCGATCTCACGAGCACTCAGGCCGAGAAAAACGAAACCCAACGGACCGGTAGCCGGTCGACGCAGTAATCTTATCTCGAAGGGATTGACCTCGAGGCAGGGATACAATGCATCGCATCGAAGAACAGGAATTCCTGTCAGTCAAAACCAAGTACACTCGTGTCACTCAGGGCCAAGTTGTGTTTCTGGTTCAGATCCGACGCGTCGGAAATGAGCGCCACCGAAGATCCGTTCGGAGCGGAATGGACACCGTTCGGCTTTTCGGCCCTGTCAAAGTCAGACCATTCCATCATTTAACTCGATGAACAATGAAATCCTCGTGCATCCGACCATTTCGATGAAATTTGCCTCGAGCTGACGCAGTGGCCGTTGGTGGGCGATGACTGATGATTTCAGCCCGCTCCTCCCGGGATGAAACTTACGGCGGGAAGTCTTGCTGCGCCCGTGCTGCGCGGCTGTGCAACCATCTCCCGGTCAGTTGTAGGGAAGTACCCATGCTGGTGGGTGACTCCACCCACGCAGTGCCCGACTACGGTTGGTGTCGCCCCTGACCGTGAGTAACCCCGTTGATCCGTTCCACGGTTTCGCGTTGTGAATTTGCTCGATTGGCTTGACAAAGCGGCACACAGTGGCCATGGGCATTGTCCGTTGTATCTTGCACGGTCGCAAGGGGCCAACGGTTTGACGACGCTCACGTCCACATACAAAATGGATTTCTGTCGCGGTTCCCCTCTCTTGCCACCCAAGCCCGCCCAGAGATAGCGTCACCAGCACTGACATCGTTGCGCGATGTCTTCGATCGCTGTGCCGAGGCAAAGTCAAACTGCGTCCGATAACGCCCAAGGGTCCGGTTCAACTCTGTTGGAAGTTCCGAGGGAGAAACCCGGTGGCCTCAAGAAATGGAAAAGCCTCACGAGATTGTTCGACTCGAAAAAGTCGGCCCCACCATTGCGTCAGGCCTCGCTTGCGATCAACGTACGTGCGGACCCTTCATTTGCCTGTGATCCTGCCGGACCCGGTACTCTATAGCGCATATCGTACTCACCCTGGATCATTCACGGATTTCATACCGGCTTCTTGCGTTTTTTGCTGGTTATCTAGATCGATAGAGCGAATAGGGTCCCGGATGACATCAAAGACTTTGTGAATTCGGACTCTACACAGTCCTTGTGCTATTCGCCGGAGCTTGCGGCCATCGTTTCGTCCGGGGGCAGATCCAAGCGGTGGGCGTTCTGTCTGACACCGTGAGTCACGCCACCCGTTCCTCAGCCGAACAACGTCGAATCTGACTTGATTTGGGGGCGTGCCTGTGTGTTCACTTAGGACGCCGTGCGAGTTCGAACAGAACGACCAATTCCTCGCGGGAGGTCCCAACCGGGATGAGCAGGAAATGTCCGAACGAAGCACGCAATCGGAAGAGGAAGGAGCCGGACGACCGACGCTGTACCTCATTCTAGCTCCGGATCAAGATCCGTCGTGTTCGTCCGAAGTCACGATGCTGGTGGGGACGAAGGAAGAGCTTCTTGGAAAGACAGGGGGCGGTGATGTTCTTGAAAAGGGGCTGTAATTGTGCGTTCCAAGGGAGGTTTCTACCGCGCAGCGTCGCGGGTCGGCAATTACCAAGGGATGTGCACAGACTGTACCAAAGGGGGATGCCTTGGATTGAGATGGCGAGATCACGTTATCAAGAATACACACGAGGCGGCGCTCGTCGGTATCTGTACAATTGGACACTGCTCACTCTGTGCTTGCCATTCATAATAATACAAAAGGAACGTATTGTAACAGTATGCGTATTGGACAGTCGGTATAGACGAACCGACAACGGAGGGCGGATTGCTGGCTCGACGACGCCCGGACAGGATCGGAGGCCCGGACAGACGTGATCCAGACGAAGGAACAAGGAGAAGGAGAGATTGATCATCGAGATCGCCATCACACCACTGCCATGGGGCCATCAAATTCTCACGTGGCTAACCGACCAACCCCTTCCCGTTTAGGAAATCGCCTGCCCAGCCTCGCCTTGTGTTATAAATCTCGTTTCTGGCCTGGGCCGCAAGCGCCATCCTCTCCTTCCTCTCATCCCACCCTTCGTCGTCGTCAAAGCCGTCTTCTAAATATCCTCAGTAATTCTCAGAAAATTATTCCAGTCATGGCTGGCTCTTTAATTTACGACTCTACCCAAGCCCAGTTCCGTCCATCTCCCACTACCCCTCCCCCCACCCTCCCTCACCGCAGACACGAGCAGATGGTGTACCAGGACGCCCAGAGCATCTACCTCGCCGGTCCCTTTGACCACCGCCAAACGGCGCCCATCACCGTCTACGACGGCTTACCACCTCACCCCAACGACGTGGCTGTCGGCTTCCATCACCACAGGTCCAGGTCAGAACGTTCCAGGAAGGCCATGAGTGTCCCTGTTAGGCATCCCTCACCTTTTCCTACCTCCACCCCACAGAGCAATTTTTGGCCCTCTTACAACGGAGATATCGGTCCTCTGTCCTTACAACGTTCCGTTCCATGGAGCCACGATGAGGTTATCGCCGAGTTCTCCCCTCGGGATCAGCTCGCCTTGAAGCAGGTTCTGGCTTCCGTTCCGAACCAGAACCGCTCATCCCCTCGCCCCGTGTCTGCTCAGGGCCCCCTCCCTCCGAGGCTCAAGGTGAACCCGAGGCAATCCCGATCCAGGAACTGGCGTTCCAACGATGCCGAGTCTCTTCCACCCCGCTTCCGTGCGCCCCAATCCGCCCCTGGCCCACGTGTACCGTCACCCCCGCACAATCCGCCCTGGAATCGCCCCCCACATGCTCACCTCTCGAGGGTAGATGTCCCCAACAACGTTTCAGCCTTGTCCCATATTCCACCTCAATTCTCTCAACCTCAACACCTCTCTTCCTTCCTGCAATCCAATGTATCATATCGTCCCCAGCAAATCATCGATACCAGACGTGTTCAAGAACCCAAACGTATAGATATATCTCCCAAGGCCAAGACCCTGGCTCCAATTGGTGCTGAACGCGCCCAGCTTCTGGCGACCAACCCCAGGTTTTGTGCTGTTAATAACTGTACCCCTCGTAATTGTCGCCACTCTCCCCCGGCGAACCTACATCCTTACGACCCACTTCCCCAAAACTCCCGACCGAACCATCCCGCTAGAGCATCCCAGTTCAATGTTAGGCAGTTGCCCACCGGTCCATCCGAATTGGAGAAGTTGTATAATCGGCTGAAACGCACCCCCAACATCTCCAGAGTACTCTCTCCACTCAACCCGGTCAGGAACTCCGATTCTATGGTTCCTTCGGACGCAAAGTGGATAAAAGAGGAGCGGGAAATTCGCAAACGTAGGATCGTGACTTCGTTGGATACCTCTGCCTTTGCACGTCGTGCTGTTGATCGTCGCTCCAGAACGTAAGTTGGATATCCCCCCCTTGTTTCCCAATTCATCAAATGATATTGATGTGTGTGCCTTTCGGTCACAGTGAATGTGAGGAATTCACGCCCGGTCTGGATATCTCGGACCATTGCTACCGCTGCCGTCAGGATTCTCTCTGCAAGCGACTCCTTGCCCAGCGTGCTCGAGAGATGCTTCGATCCACCTCCACTTCTCCCATCTCTTCCGAGGGTACCCTGTCGTCCGATGAGGAGGATGAAATCCTCAATACCCACGTCGACTCCATCACCACTTTGGGCAAGGGCTTCGAATTGAAGACCGGCATCACCGTGGCTGACATCGAGGCCATCGCTGGCGACGAAGACGCTATTACTCTCCCATCCACCGTGGAATTAATGGCCTAAATTATCCGTCCATGAGACCATCATCAATATCTATCAATCACCACCACACTCATTGACACCAGCCCACTTGTACCACTCTTTCACCGTTTCCCGTTCTCATCATCACACCTCTCTCCATCGTATAACGTTATACACGGTTACCGAGCCACATAAATTGGGGGCCAAGGCCTATAGATCTCGCATATAAAGGGCCGCTTCCACGAACCCCCCCCCTTCTTCCAGAAAAATCGTCCGTCGTATATTTTGCTGTTTTCTTTTCCCGGTTTGTGTACAATTTGTATAATGACGATTTCGCTACATTATCTGTTGCCCTTTCGCCTTCAACTGTTGCCTATTCTATCAGAATCATTCAACCTCGTTCGTTCTCTCTCTTGGTTCTTGTTCTCTGTCTTGGGTTGGACTTGACTTGCACACTATACAAAAAGGCATCTGTCTCATTGCCTCGTTCATCCTCGTTGTCTGGCTATCCTTCCCATAGTACGTCCTCGCTTTTCTTGGTGTTTTGTTTTATGTTATGTGATCCCCAGTACCTCGCTCTATCGTCGCATGTAGGGTTATCTCTCGGTTGGTGTTCCCGCTTTGATCCATTCTGCTCCCTCTCACGTTACTACTCCAATACTAAATCCTGTTTTCTCGCCTTTTCCGTGTAAGAATTCTTTTGTAGCATTACCGTAATTTTTTTTCTTATATTTCCTTCTGTCAGTTTGGGCAAGTTCTCTCTCTCTCTCTCGAAGTAATTGTATGGCTCATTGAAACCCAAAACCAGCGGAAAGTAAACCCTGGACACTGCCCACTCGAGATAAAGTGTTTGGAGAAGGGCTCGATCTTGCGACGAGTTTCGAGTGGGCTGCCGATCATCAAGCTCGTGGTTCGAACCCAGGCTGTCACTCGCGCGCTGTCCTGTTACGAGATTCATAGTCCCCGTCTCGGAGGAGACGCTGCTTCTGTTCGCAGTGACCCGCCACTGATGTGGAGAGGTGTCTCCCAGCGGAAGGACTCGACGAAAACCACGCTTTCGGATGAGACGATCTGGAGGTATAGATGTTCTAGGCCCCATCCACATTCTCATCGAGCTAGTACACTGGTTTCTGACGTAGAGCTTCGTAACTCATACAGTTGTTGTTTTTTTGTTTTTTTTTGACAATGGGCGGATCCCATTGTCCCACCTATTCTGGGGGAATGACGAACACTTCCACCCACCTACCCTCGTTATGTACATGTGAATCCGAGGTTCCGCGTGGCGAACCGCAATTCACCGTACACTCGGATTCTATTCTATGGAACTCACTAGTGTGGAGTTTTGACTTGGCCCTGCGGGTCGAGATCCCTGATGTGGACACACCGAAAGGAAGAAAGGATGGATGGTTCTTTGTGATTTGAACGATGCGTGTTCGTTTAGTCAATATGCCAGAGATGGCTCGCGTTTTTTGTATTAGGTGAGTGCGCAGTATTTTCTCCAGAAAAGCTGCGGCTTCTTTCCCCCTTTCTTCAAGTTAGAAGTCCGCGCGAGTATTACGGGCGAACCAACAAAACTTGTGGCAGTACGTCTGAACGTCTGAGCGTTTCCGAACCTTTGATGAATGGGACGGACCCCCCCCCCCCTGCCGAGCCCAAGGAGGTCACCGGTTTATTCACGCTTCGTTGAACTCTCTCACACCCCTTCCGTATCTGAATGGGATCGACTTTATTCGGCCGAACTGGTGAAGTATGATTCATGCCTTTGTCTGCTTCCTTACCGGAGATGGGACGGAGTGTCCGTCCCTTTGATAGTACGCCCACAAGAATTGGACGTTTGCGACAATCTGGCCGCATTGATTCATCGATTTTTGATCGAAACGTCCCCTGTCCCTTTTTCGCCAAGGACGTCTTCGGAGCCATTGACGGAGCCATAATATGGGGTTGGTATACATACCCGAGGCGCTCGATTCCGGAAGTTCGAAACCTAATCTCCAAAACACCCCGCCGGAGATCAGGAGACGGTCACCCCTTTCCGCCTCGAGATTTGCGATGCCAATGAGGAGGCGTTCGCATCAAACATTCGGGGTGGGGGGTCCCGGTCCTCGACTGCGGTTTAGGAAAAATCAGCCGCTGGACTCCAAACCTATACTGCCTGGCGCTCGATCCGTCCACGAGTTTAATGTGGTTATTCTTCGGAAGATGTGTGGCGGTTCGGATGAAATTCGCGACGACGTGTCGGTCTCAATGAACGTGTCTGGGTACGAAAAAAAAAAAAAAAACTTTTCTGCAGGGTTGGTTCAAGGTTCCGCATCCGGTCAAGCTTCAAGCTTCAAGCCCGTGATGGGTATTCTATTCTATCCAACTCCACCTTGTGGTAACACTCATATGTGCACAGCCTCTCCCCCCTCCAATTAGCATCGATTCATGGGACTCCGTGAAGCCAAGCCCTTCCCCTGCAATTTTTTTTTTTTCTTTGGAGGGGGACTGCGGAGGCTTTTAAGGCTAATGCGACCGACGGGAGAGATGGGACGTATCTCCGGATGGGATGGCCTTGGCCACTCTGATTTCTGATTTTTGAATGGCTTTATGGGCTTTGACGTGGTGACCCCGACAGGCCTTGATGAAGGACCCTGACGCATAGACCCAGCCCCCCTCCCCAAACGCCTGAACGGTCGGTGTCACCTCAGGAGATACTCAGTCTTGGTTTAGACTGCGGGGGAATGGAAAGATGATCAAAACTTGTAGATTGGTTTCCGACAAAGGCTATGGGCGAGGGTACTCCTCCTGATACAGTACTCCTCCGGTGACAGGTCCTGAGAAAAACTACTACGGCTGTGAAC
>Ga0307515_10025279_pt1 | contig 10285 bp, 6 predicted proteins | sample 17_EM_MG_FD_194513 | JGI IMG/M metagenome (GOLD analysis project Ga0307515, IMG submission 194513) | Populus trichocarpa ectomycorrhiza microbial communities from riparian zone in the Pacific Northwest, United States - 17_EM | ecosystem: Host-associated > Plants > Roots > Unclassified | place...
GGTTAGCCCTCAACAATTGTTTTCTATTTCACCCTCGTCATTTTTAATTTATAAATAATATATCATATTAAAAATGATTTTGAATTCCCCCCTGATTTTTTAATCTTTCAAGTTTGGTCCTAATTTTTTTAATTGAAATTTGTTTTTGTTTGCGATATTTTTTTTTGGATTTCATTCTCATTGGGTTTTTCCTGTCAAATTTTAGCCCCACATTTTTTTTTTTGTGTTTTTTTTTTCTTTTTAAAGCTTTTTTATTAATAGGTTTTTTAACAATCTCATCCTTCAAGATTAAATTGGATGACATTTAAACTTCTTAATTGAATTGGGTTCATAACTTAACAAGTTGTAATATGATTGAACTAGGTTTAAGAGGTTCTCGTAGATTTGCTTGGTTTTTTTTTTTTTTAAGCTGATGTTTTCTGTATTTTTTTTGTTGAAGGTTGACTCTCCTTTTCTTGTCCAGGTTTTCCTTCTATTAGATTAGTATTAGGTTGTTTAATAATTCAAATAAATTTGAGTGTAGTTTTTTATTTATTTGTTGATTTATTTACCATTGTTGATTTTTTATATATATTTAAATTGTCAATTTAACTAATAAGCTCGAATTTTTTTTAATCTATTATTTTATTATATTAAAAAAATCTAGAACTCGCTATTACTGCAAACACAGCTGCTAAAAATTGGCACGCAATCAATCACACTCTCTCTAAATAAAGAAAACCCGTTTCAAACATAATTGTCGGCGAGAGACGTTATTAATCATATTCACATTACAGGTTAATTACGCTATTAATTATTAATTACCACTATATTTCCTTTTATTACTTCTTCTTCTTTTTGCATGGTAATTAAGCTGTCATTTCCTAACTTACCAAGAACAGTTAAACTTGTACATAATTTTTAGCATATATTTATTCATTGAATAAAATATTATTTAAATTTCAAATTTAAATCGATATCAAACAAAAATATCATTTAGTTAAGATTATTAATTTATTAAATATTACTGGGTTTTAATTTATTTATTTTGTAATGTAATGCTGTAACCGATAATAAATAAAGAAAATGTTCTCGTTGTCATTTATATATAATTAATGCTTATAATACACAAGCTTACACCAAGCTGCCCCTGTTTTTGTGGTGCTTCTTCTCCCACTACCTCCCCTTTCTTTCTTTCTTCTACATTAGCTAAGCCATACTTTGTTTTGTTGCCTCTCCTTTTGGTCAATACTGTTGAAGAAGAAGAAGGAGAAGAGGAAGAAGAAGAAAAGTTGTGAGCTCTCCATGAAGATGCCAGTAAGTACGTTTCTTTTATATTTCTGTTTTTATTCCTTTTCTCCTCCTTCAAATCTGGAAAGTTTGGAGTTTTGATTGGTTTTGGTGTTATATCTATGATCTGTTGAAGTATATCTTTGATTGCCTTTGTGGGATTTTCATGTTTTGCTGTATAATATGTACTAGTCCATCACGGCAATGGTTATGGCAGTCAATTCAGTTCATTTTTACTATATTTTGATATATTGACATGCTGTGCTTCTCTCTTTTCTAAAACTATGATGATGAAGTTCCATTTTTGCTTGAACTGACGCTTTTGATTTTGAATATTATTAGCGCGATGGACTTTCTTTTTTCTTTTTTCCATTTCTCCTCTTTCAGTTTGTGAATCATGGCTGCAAAATTTTTGTCTTGAATTGCTGTTTTTTTTGTGTTATAGTTCTTTTGAACAGTGTTGTTTTCATTGGATTCTTGACTCTCTCTCTGTTTTTTTTTTTTTTTTTTTTTTTTATTGTTTTTTTTGTTTGCTTTCTTCTTTTGATTGGTTGATTTGTTTACTGCATTGCTTTCCTTTCTCTTGGAATAGCCAAACCATACTTCAACTTCCACATTATAAGGAGGCTAATTTGTTTTACTAGCAAATACACTATCCTTAATTTTATTTTATTCTGCTTGAAAATTGCTTTCTGTTTTGATCAATTATGATCTCATATGTTTCATTGATTCAGTTGTCAAATAAAATCTAATAATTCCCTGCTATACTTCATCATAATATAATTTTCCAATATTTTTTGGGGTGTAAAGCATGTTCTTAGTTTTTGAGAAGTTTTTACATTATATAGGAATTCTCTTGATCTCTATGAGGCATCTTTTGTGATAAAATGGACAGCTTGGTTTTTGCCTTTCTGTGTTCTTATTCTTTTGTTGGAGTTTTGAGCGTTGTACAACTCACTGGATTCTAAGAATCCAAGAATAGAGGTTGGAGTCTGTTTGTTCTCGTCTTAATGTATTTTCTATGGAATTTATGATTGTTTTGAATTTCATTTATCTCTTGCTTAATGTTGACTGTTGCAAAAAATGAATCTTTGTTTTAGGAATCTGTTTTGAGAATTGCATTTTCGCATTTTCAGGTGGCAGTACTCTTGCTACTGGCACTGAGCATTGCCATTAGAATTGATGCAGAAGAGAGCAGCGAAGTGTGTGGTTTCAAACCAAGTTTAAAACCAAGACCACATAGTGTCTCCATCTTGGAGTTTGGTGCGGTTGGAGATGGGAAAACATTGAATACTCTTGCTTTTCAGAATGCCATTTTCTATCTCAAGTCATTTACAGACAAGGGTGGCGCTCAGCTTTATGTCCCACCTGGAAAATGGCTTACTGGAAGTTTCAGTCTTACCAGCCATCTCACACTATTCGTGGAAAAAGGTGCTGTCATTCTTGGATCTCAGGTACTTTTTCACGGCTTGCTTGCTCTTATTCCTTTCCCCTCTTTTGCTTTGTTTGTTCTATGTCCAGAGAAGATAGATGCAGAAGAAACTTCTAAGAAAGCAAAATTAGTGTGGTTCATTATTATTTTCAACCCTTGGATTTCTGACAGATGCTTTCCTTGCTTATTAGGATCCATCCCATTGGGATCTTGTTGATCCCTTACCCTCATATGGTCGTGGGATTGAACTTCCTGGAAAAAGATATCAAAGTTTAATAAATGGAGATATGCTACACGATGTGGTAGTAACTGGTAAATGCACTGGCGTTTTCATTTCTCTCTTTCAATTACTGACCGCTTGGTCTCAATTGTTGCTCACCTGACATTTATTTGCTGGTCTAGGTGACAATGGAACCATTGATGGTCAGGGTTCAGTTTGGTGGGATTGGTTCGAGTCCCATTCCTTGAACTACAGCCGCCCTCATCTTGTGGAATTTACATCGTCTGATTACGTAGTAGTTTCAAATCTTACCTTCTTGAATGCTCCTGCATATAGCATTCATCCAGTGTATTGCAGGTAATTTCTCTTAAGACCATGGTGATTGCTAATTGAATAAAGAACTTATGAATTGATGGAGTTGACTTGATTCTTGTGTGGAATTGTCTCTGATGCAGTAATGTGGTTGTTCAAAATATTTCAGTCTCTGCTCCTGGAGAATCCCCTTACACCACCGGCATAGTTCCAGGTTTATTGAACATTCTGTGTTTGTTTAGTTAACATGTTTTCCATAATTGTCCTCAGCACAAAAACATATATATCCCTTCATCTTCCTTATCCCTTCAAAATTTACGTTGCATAATTTTCTCCTGCCGAGAATGCTTTGTTAATATAATGTGTGAAAATGCTGGATCCGGTTGAACTGTCTTAATGGCTTTCGGTAAAATCATTGTCGAGAAAGAATTTAGCTGACTCAATTTTTACATCATTTTCAGATTCTTCCAATAATGTGTGCATAGAGGACAGCCGCATCGAGGTTGGTTATGACGCGATTTCCCTCAAGAGTGGTTGGGATGAATACGGTATCGCGTACGATAGGCCTACAACAGATGTATACATAAGAAGGGTGTACCTTCAATCATCCTCAGGCTCGTCCGTAGCCTTTGGTAGTGAGATGTCTGGTGGCATTTCTAATGTGCATGTGGAGCAGGTCCACATATACAACTCATTTAGTGGCATTGAGTTTAGAACAACTAAGGGCAGAGGGGGTTATATTAAACGGATCATCATATCAGATGTTGAATTGAAAAATACCAACACGGCATTTGGTGCCATTGGTGATTGTGGGTCACATCCGGATGACAATTTTGATCCTAATGCCATCCCAGTTCTCGACCAAATCACTTTGCAAGGTGTGATTGGTTCAAACATCACTATGGCTGGCAACTTCACGGGACTTGCAGAATCTCCTTTCACCTCTCTTTGTCTGTTTAATGTCTCCTTGGCAATTCGCAACACCTTATCTCCTTGGACATGCTCAAACGTTGTTGGCTTTTCAGAGTCTGTATCCCCAGAACCGTGTCCTGAACTCGAGAGCTCCTCAGTTTGCTATTCCCTCTTGAATTCTTACGGTAAATCCACAGACATATGAATACAGTTCCTTCAAAAGTACAGTCATATGGAGTAAAAAGGGATTCTTCTACAGTTTACGGTCTCTAAACTAGGTCAGATTCTTTTCAATAAGATACATTTGTTCCTTCATTCCGTTGGTCTTGCATTTCCTCCTGTTCAATCTGCAGATTATTTGTACAGCCTCATATCTTCATTCATGTGTAAGAAAATTTTTGGTAGTGATTGCACCAAACAGCAAAAGGGAGTTAAATTCAATATTCCAAGTATTGCTTTCTGTATTTAATTAAATTCCTTACGTTGTTGACAGAATCAGATGCAATGCAGTTTCCTTGTGAAATCTGTAGTGGATATGAATCAATAATAGATGGCTTGAATTGGAACTCAATCATGAGTCACGTGATTCGGTTCTAAGTGCTTTGTAATCAAACAAAAGAATATTTGATTCCCAGTTTTAACAGAATGAACTAGAGATTAGTAAAAGATGGCATGGGGAAAACTTGAATCTTTATCATGATCCAGTTCAATACAAAAATATGGGGAGCTTCTGCTTCAAGGTCGAGGAGTCGATTTTGAGAAAGCAGATAAGATTTCCACTCCTGAATTTATGGAAAATAAAAACTTCTTGCATTGTTTTAATCCTTAGTTTCCTTCCCCAAACAGCATTGTACAAGTTTGTTTGTTTGTCCAAACTGTTCCTGCCCAAGAAAGCAAAAACAGCAAGAAATAAATGCATATGAACACAAAAACGAGTTTTGTTTCATTAATGCTTTGCAAACAGCGAAGCTAAACCGGGCACTTCTTTCTTCTTTTTTTTTTATTTATACCCTGTTATTTTTATTTTATTTTTGTTGAAAAGAATTTTTTTTCTTTTAAAGTGGTTTTAGTGTAAAATGAATTTCTGAAAATTGAATTATTTTTTTTATTTGATAGTATCATGCAAAATGAGTTAGAAAATATTTTTTAGTGTTTTGCTATATTATGGAATAAGCTGAAAAATAACTTATTAATATTTTATTTTTTTCAATTTCATTAAAGAATAGAGACAAAATCTGACAAATAAAAAAATTATAAGATGATGAAATTAAAAAAACAATCTAATTTCATAAATTACTTCAAATAAAACAAATAGCAATCAAAGAATGGAGATCAAATTTGACAGATAAAAAAAATTAAAAGAGAATGAAATTAAAAAAAATAAATTTAATTTCATAAATTATTTCAAATAAAATAAATAGCAATCAAAAGAATGAGGACCAAATCTGATAGACAAAAAAAATTAAATTAAGAGAAGGATAAGAGAACAATAAATAACAATAAAAAGAATCAAGACCAAAGTTTGTATAAAAATAAAAAAAATCAAATTCTAAGGGATGAAATTGAAAAAAAAAATTAAAACAAAATATATAGCAGTAAAAAAATTAAGGACCAGATTTGGTATAATTGTTTTTTATTTTTTTTCAACCATGTAGAAAGTGTTTTCTACTTAAAATAGAAGGAAAATATTTTTTCTAGAAACCGAGCTAAATTTTTTTTTTACTGAAAAATATTTTTTATTGATTAATTTTCATAATAATAAATAAATAAAAAATTAAAAAAATTATTTTCCATCAAATAAATTGTGTTGTAGTCTCTAAACTTGTTGCTTGAAGTCTTATATAGAATTATAACAATTATTATAAATAAAACTAAAAGATGTGAGGTTAGTTTAACTGGTCATATGAACAATGAACCGAGTTAATATATTATTTTAATTATTTATTAACATATTTGTTTTGTTGCTCACTTGCCTAACGCATGGTGCTGACATATTGAAGGTCGCCGATTTGAACGGTAGTGAGGATAATGTTTTTTTTCATCTACCCTGTATAACGAAAAAAATAAAGGCTCAGATGCGCGGAACTATCTCAGGCCTACACACTTGGTTATTTTGTAACAAATCCATGTTTTTTTTAGTTGAATATTTATTTATTTATTTATTATTGATTTTTAATTTTTTTTAATTTTACCTTTTAATATTGGTTTTTTATTAAATTTTATTATTCTATATAAGGTTGATTATGAATCAGTATTTATATTTTTTATCATATAATAAAATAAAATAAAAAATAATTTGACATTTTTTTTTCCATTGAATTTTTTTTAGATCTACCCAGTCGACAAGGTCACGTCGAGGCAACTCTCACACGATTTAATTTAAAACCCGGAATAAGTAAAGAGGTGGGTCAAGATTTTATTTTTTGAATTTTTTTTGGATTGTTTTTCAATTTTATTATTTAATATTGAGTTTATTGAATTTTATCAGTTAGTATTGGGTTAATGGTGAATTGGTATTCTTATTGTTTTATCATATAATAATAAAAAAAATAACTTAACCTAGTGGATTCCATAACATGGTTCGCTAGTATTTCAGGTTGATTATGGTGAACCTGACTTGTTTTTTTTTTTTTTTTGATTTAACTTTTTGACAAGATCATATCAGGACAACTCTCACATAAATTGATTTAAAACTCGAGTTAAGTAAAGAAACAAGGCAAAATTTTTTGAAATTAAACTGTTGAACTAAATTTAATAACAACGCTGAAATATCTCTATCATGATACTATTTTCTTACATTCTAAAAAAAAATCTAATCCAATCCACAACTATAGCGCAGTAATTTTGACTAATTAAGCTAAGATAATATTTTATCGAGTACTTCAACATTAACCAATAGTGATGGAGGTTTTTTTTTTTATGAGTGTTAAGAGTTAATTATCTTATAACAATTATATATATATATATGGGTGGAACTAGAATTATTTGTTAGGAGGGGCCAAAATTAATATAACAAGATATAATATTTATTTTAATTTATTGTACATGAGTTGTAAAACAAAACCTGTATAATTTAGTTTTATTCAAATAATTTACTATAAACATATAATGATCTTTGTATAAGGTAAAATATTTGGAGCAATATCAAATTGAGTCAAAGTAATGAAGTTAATTTTATCTTCATAATGTATCCATTACTTTAATGTTGTTGGTCTTTATATATATCAAATATAAACATACAAAGTATATAAGAAACGCTAGCAAAAACGAAGCATTATTTATGTTTTATAAACTTTGAAATAAAACAAAAAATAATAAAGAATGATTTTTACATATTTATTTTAATTGTGCTCGTTGTTCTTTCATAAAATAAAAATCATCGATTATCATATCAATTGTGAATCTTTCAGCAATTTCTTTTTCTATATAAACAATCAAATAATTTGCAAGAAAATCATCCTCCATCCGATTGCAAAGTTTTGTTTCAACAATCTTCATCACTGAAGAAGCTCGTTCAGTAGGCTATGAGTTATCAAATTTTTTTCTTGTTTTTTTTAAAAAAATCAATTCTTTTTATTTTGTTCATGGTTCAACCTGAAATCAAAACATATATCATAAGAAAAAATTGATAATTTTGGTGGCTCTACTAAAACAAAATATATATTTATTTTGTTCATGGTTCAACCTGAAATCAAAACATATATCATAAGAAAAAATTGATAATTTTGGTGGCCCTGCTAAAACAAAAAATATATAAAAAATCCAAGTATAATCAAAACAAACCAAAAAAATATATCTAATTAATTAGAAAAAAATCACTATAACAAGAATTCAAAAAAACAATTGGTAGAACTAGCGGATCTAAGAAAAAAAAGAGCAAAAATGGTAGAATTATAAAAAAAAAATCATCAAATTATTAACAAACATCTCAAAACAAAACAAAATTAGATTTTAAATTTAAATTACCTTATTTTGTTTGATGAAAGATAAATTAATTGGTGACTCTACTTTAATTTTTTTGTAGAAAAATTTTGCTCGTGATTTGTGTTTTTATTTCTGTTTTTGATCAGCTGCAGGATTTATATTAGGATAAATTAATGGTTCTGTTTTTTATTTCACAAATTAATATTTTTTTATTTTTTTCTTTCCCACGTAGGTCAAGAATAAATTCAAAAGAAATCAAAAGTAAAGTCACACTTAAATGCTCACCTCTTTACAATAAAAAATATTAAATCTCCTCACATTTAATTACCCAATAATACCCATTAATTAAAAAAAATGTCTTGCAGGAGGCCTGACCCCTGCTTGCCCCCCTTATTTCTGTCTCTTTATGTATGTGTGTGTATATATAAATATATAAATAATAAAGAGAAGTTTTATTAAACAGTTGCTTAATGTAAATCCATTGAAAATATACACTTTTTATTTTTTAGTAGTGAAAGAAATTAATTAAAAATACAATAGTTTTTATTTTTAAAATTTTAAAATAATAATATATTATATTGATTTTAGTTAATTTGGGTTTACCCGTTAAATACGCTCCTAGGGTTATGGATCTAACTTTGTTCATTTACTTCTTTTTTTTTCTAAATTATTTTTTATTTAATTATATAATAATAAAAATATATGTTCAGAAAAAAATCATTAAATATTTTTTTAAAATATAACGAGCTATAAAAAAACACGCTCTCTATATTTTTTTTTAAATCAACTATAATATTATTTGAGAACAAATTAAAATTTTAATGGTATTTCAAAAAAATAATAAGTCAAATATATTTTCAATTAATTTGAGAAAATTAATAAAGCAATACATATAATATATATTTAGTTATTTAATTTCTAAATAAGTAAATTTAAAATGAAAAGGAAGAAAAAAGCTCGCGCTACCGAAAATCACGCCCTCTGCATGGACCTAATCTTTTTAATTATTTAAAAATAGACAGACAAGTGTTGTTATCCCATTTGTTAAAACAAAAGGAAGAAAAGAAGTAGACGATGCGTTCTTTCCTACCTCAAATTCAAATTCAGACAGTACAAAGGTGGCTAAAACATTTAAAGGGTGCTTTTTTACCTAAAAAATTTATTCTCAACAGATAAAAACATGTAATAAATACTGTTAGAAACTCCAAAAGCCAATTAATCAAACCCGAAAAGAATCTAAAAAAATACAAAATCAAATCATAAAAAAATTTCTCTCTCAACACCGATCTATTTTTTCAAGTAAGGTAAAATTTTAAAAAACTTATTGCGACTCCTGTTATCCAATTAAACTTGTTAACACCAACATCATTACTTTTTGTTGATGAAATGCGGCCAACCGACAACTTTATCTCTCATTCATTGTAATTCAGTGACTTTCTCTATTCTCCCAAATACAAGGAATGAAATGTGAATAAAATAAAATCTTAGACTAAATCGTATAATTTTAAAACTAAAGGAACCAAAAATGATTTTTCATAAAATTTTAAAACTAGAAGGTGTTGGCACAAGATTTTTTTTAAGAAAGTGTTGTCATTTCACCAAGGTTTTAATTTTGGTCCTTTTATTTTTTAATTTTTCACATAGAACAAAGTTGGATTATTTTTTGCAAAATCAAGAACCAACTCAATGTTAAGACACTTTTTGAGATTGCAATAACCTGAAAGAAAGCAACACAAACCCAAACTATTAAGTCAAATCACCAAACAATGCTGTGGAGGATGAAATTAAAAACAAAAACTTAATTTTTGAACTAAAAAAAAGAAATAAAAGACCAAAAAATATATATTTTATTTTTGATATCATTTCACTTACTCTGAGTTTTGGTCCCATCATTTTTAATTCTCGACAAACAATCAACTTATTTCTTCTTTAAAATCAACAACCAACTCAATGATGAGATTTATTTAGACTATAAAAACCAAAAAAGAGGAGCTCATAACAAATCATTAAATCCAATCACCAATCAGCGTAATATAAAATAAAAAATTGATAACCAAGGTAAAATAAATTAAGAATCAAAAAAATAAAAATATGATGCGAATCTACCATGTTTGCATTCATTATCTATAGTAAAACACTTGGCACATTTAGTGTTTCATTTATTATAAAGTGATTTTTCTTTGTAATGTATCCTTGGGTTTTAAACATCCAAATTT
>Ga0307515_10025280_pt1 | contig 10285 bp, 2 predicted proteins | sample 17_EM_MG_FD_194513 | JGI IMG/M metagenome (GOLD analysis project Ga0307515, IMG submission 194513) | Populus trichocarpa ectomycorrhiza microbial communities from riparian zone in the Pacific Northwest, United States - 17_EM | ecosystem: Host-associated > Plants > Roots > Unclassified | place...
TAATAACGTAATAATAACTGGTGGAGTAGTTGCCTAATAGATTAACTCTAATTGTATTCTAAGAATCACTATAAGGAAGGAACTATCTAGGTAGGGACTAAGGGTCCTTAAATACACAACTATACTCCTATGAAATCCTTCTTATATATGATGTACGTCTTATATATAAGGTACGTAAGTTCCTCTCGTGCCTCTCGTTTAATACGTAGCACATTATATGACCTTGGTTACCATCCCTCGTCATATAGTTCTATCGGCTCCATTCTAGACCGTGCTTATATTAACCAACTAGCTTCTTCTGTCTCTTCTCCAAGTAGTTGTAATATCGTACTTAAAGCGTCCGTAATATTAACTCTAACTACTGCAGAGAGACCTGCCTAGGGTATAGCCTAGCCGCCTCTACCTACTCCCTAGAATATTAACCTAAAGAACCTCTAATTACACCACCCATAACCAACTATTACTACGTTAGTGCTATAGCCTTCTATTGCATAGCATAAAGAAAGAGCTAGGTTATTATAGCGGCCTCCCGCTTATAGCTATATAAACTTAATAAAGAATAGGATTACGTCCTTTATAGTAATAGGATAGATCTAGTAGACCTCCTAGAGGATAACACGCTCGTAAAACTTAATAAACTCTTAATTTTAGACTTTAAGAAGTTTATAAAGCTTAAAAGGGGACTTACTAATAAGGAACTCCGCAAGCTCCTCCCTAAGAGGTACTATAACTTTATCAACATATGCTTATAAAAGGGCGTAGATATACTCCCCCTATATTAACCTAACAACCATACCATTAATATTAAATAAGGAAAAATGCTACCTTATAGGAGACCCTACCTAATGTTAAAAAACGAACTTTTAGTTATAAAAAAGTATATCAATAAGTACCTTAACAAAGGGTTTATTCGTCCCAGCATATTACTAGCAGCCGCCTCTATCCTTCTTACTAAGAAGCTAGGAGGAGGTATCTAATTCTATATTAACTATAAAGGACTTAACGCTATTACAATTAAGAACTAATACCTAGTACCGCTTATACGTAAGACCCTTAAACGGCTTAGTTAAGCCAAAATTTATACTAAGCTTAATATTATCGCCGCCTTTAACTATCTCTAAATATAGGAAGGTGACGAATAGAAAACCGCATTCGTATCGCGCTTTAGCCAATTTAAATATACCGTTATACCCTTTGGCGTATATAACGGCCCAGGCACCTTTTAAAGCTATATTAATAATGCCTTACGGGACTACCTTAACGACTTTTACTCGGCGTACCTAAATAATATACTTATTTACAGCAATGACCCTTTTAAGCATACTAAGCACGTTAAAAAGGTCCTATAGCGCCTTAGGGAAGTAGGACTCTATATTAATTTAAAAAAGTGCGAATTCTTAGTTATAGAAGTAAAATACCTTAAACTAATTATTACTACTAAGGGTGTCCGTATAGACCCCAAGAAGGTATATATAATTACCAAATAGTAAGCCCCTAACTGCATTAAGGACGTACAAGCCTTCCTTAGTTTTGCTAACTTTTATCGGAAATTTATATACAACTTCTTAGGCGTAGTAGTACTACTTATAGCAATAATGCGAATAAAGGGCCTTTCTATAAAAGGAAGAAAAACGTACCTACGCTTTACCTAGACGCCTAACTGTAAGAAGGCGTTCTAAGACCTTAAAAATGCCTTTACTAAAGCACCTATCCTAGCTCACTTTACACTAGGACGATAACTTTATCTTAAAACCAACTCCTTAGACCACGTTAACGCAGACGTCCTCTCCTAAATAGGTAATAACAGTTTCCTCTACCTAGTCGCATTCTACTTATCTAAGCTTATACCATAAAAGTATAACTATAAGATCTATAATAAAGAACTCCTTATAATTATATAAGCGTTTAAAGAATTCTAACTAAAACTCTCCTTAGTAGAACCTAACTAGCCAACTAAAGTCCTTACGGATTATTGTAATCTTAAGTACTTTATAACTATAAAGTAGCTAAACTAACGCCAAGCACATTAGAACGAGTTCCTCTCCAATTTTAACTTTAAAATTATATATAGGCTAGGAGTATAAGGCATAAAACCTAATAGCCTAACACGCCGCTCGTAAGATCTTCCTTAGTTAGAGAATAACCCCCGTAATTAGTTCTAATAGTAGATAATCCTAAAAGTAAGGAACGTAGCCCTTAGTATACTACCTATAACAAAACTATCCATACCCTAGCTTTACGCTACGGACTTAGAGCCGCCCCCCAAAATTAATAAGCTTATTACTGCTATATATAATATCTCTATTAACCTGTTATTATACTAACTTATTACTATAAAAACTACTAGCGTCTATAAGCTACCTACTAGCCTCTAAAACTTAGGCCAAATTAATATAGCAGCCTTAGAAGTAAAGGAGAACAGACTCTACTATAGAGGCTATCTATTTATCCCCAATTTAGAAGACCTATAACGGCAACTAATCTAAATAGCCTACGACCTCCAGTTAAGCGGTCACCTAGGTAAAAAAGGAACGTATAAACTCCTTAGCCGATATTACTTCTAGCCTAAGATAATAGACTTAGTTAAACGCTTTATAAGCGCCTATTACAGCTATAAGCGCGCTAAGGCCTTTCGCACTAAGTACTAAGGACTACTACACCCGCTACTAATCCCTATACGGCGGTGGGCAGATATAGCTATAAACTTTATTACTAACCTACTACCCTATAAACGGCACGGTTATACCTATAAGAATATTTTAATAATAATATACCAACTTATAAAGGAACGTTACTACGTCCTAACTAAAGGTATAGCCGTAAACAACGTCGTAGACGCTTTTTTTCGCGAAGTTTACTAACTACATAGGATACCCAACTCTATTATATCTGACTAAAACACGCAATTTAACTCTAACCTATAGAGACGGATCTGTTAACGTCTTAGTATCTCTATTAAGATATCTATATCCTTCCACTATAAGATTGCGGAATAGCTAAAAAAACGCTAACACTAATATAAAGGCGTACTTACAATAGGTCGTTACCTACAGCCAAGACGACTAGGTAGATTACCTCCCACTAGGCGAGTTTACAGCTAATAACCATATCTTAGCCACTATAGGACTTACTCTATTCTTTGTAAATAAGGGTTATTACCCCTAATCCAGTATAGAGCCACTAGAACTTATATTAAGAAGGTCCTAGAGAGACTACGGAACGCAGGCTTACAAGTTAATATTAAGAAATGCGAGTTTAGGGTAAAACGTACAAAATACCTCGGGTTTATCGTAACTATAGAAGAAATTAAGGTCAACCCTAAAAAGGTAGAGGCAATCTATAACTAAAAGCCCCCTTATATAATAAAAGGAATCTAGTCCTTTCTTGGTTTTTATAACTTCTACTACCGGTTTATCTATAACTACGAAATTGTGGCAAAACCTCTTGTACGACTAACTAGGAAGGATACGCCTTTTGTCTTTAATAATAGCTATATAGAAGCCTTTAAAGAGATAAAGGATCGGCTTATCTCTTCCCTAATCCTTTATTACTATAACCTAGACCTTAAATTAATGCTAGAAACGGATGCCTCTAATAGGGTCATAGTGGGAATCCTATTACAGTTACATCTAGACGGCGAATAGTACCCTATAGCTTTCTTCTTAAAGATAATAGACCCGGCTAAGTATAACTATAAAGTATATAACAAAGAAATACTAGCTATTATTTAATTACTCTCCTAATAGCGTGTAGAGCTTAAAGGTATAAACTCCCGGATTAAGATATATACAGATTATAAAGCCCTAAAGTACTTTATAACTATAAAGCAGCTTACTAGATAATAAGCCTAGTGGGCTAAAATACTCTTCTAATTCTTCTTTACAATTATATATCGTTCTAGTAAGCAAAACTTTAAGGCTAATACCCTAACCTAAAGAGAATAAGACGTAGGACCCTAGGATAAGCTAAAGACCCAATATCGGACGTGCGCCCTCCTCTATCCGGAACAGCTCGACCTGTAGATCCTTAAGGAGCTAGGCTCCTAGCAAAACGAGCTAGCATTAATAGAGGAGTCCTTAGATAAGCTAATAGGGCTAATTAACCGCCTCTTAACTATAAACCGCATAGCTAACGCCCTAAGGGCCCTCTGCGAATAAGCCGCGAAAGGAGACTCCAATTTTAAGGCGAAGAAAGGATTGCTCCTATACCAGGAGCAGCTTATAGTCCCTAATATTAACAATCTACGGACTAAACTAATCCGCGAAGCTTATTGCTAAGTCTTTATAGCACACCCTAGCAAGAACAAGACCCGTAAAATCATTAACTGCCGCTATTACTAGCTAAGAATAGTTATAGATATTAATTAATATATATGGAACTGCGAAGACTGCTAAAGAGCTACTATCCCACGGGATAAGACTCTAGGACTACTTAAGCCACTCCTAATACTAGAGCGCCCTTAGCACTATATCTCTATAGACTTTTATAAACTACCTAGGGACCATAACGAATACGATATAGTTATAGTTATAGTTAACCGCTTTGGTAAACGCCCGTTCTTAATTCCCTATCATAAGAACATTAATACTAAAGAGGTAGCCTAGCTATTTATCTATTACGTCTACTAAATCTATAAACTACTAGATACTATTATGTCTAATTATAGGCTATAGTTTATATTGGCCTTCTAGAATAAGTTTACCTAGATCCTAGGCATTAAGCTAAAGCTTTCTACGGCTTATTACCCCTAGATAGACGGTTAAACAGAGATTGTAAATTAGTACCTAGACTAGAGGCTTAGGCCCTTTATTAACTATTTCTAGGATAACTAGTCTAAACTACTACCCTTAATAGACTACGCGCAAGCAACCCTACCCTATAACTCCATAGGGTTTACCCCGATTTAGCTAGAAATAGAATACTTACCCCGTATAAGCTTTAACTGGAAAAGGCTAGAAGAACCCTAGACTATATAAGAGAAGCTATCCTATACTAAGGCCTAACAGTACGCTAAATAATTAGAGGAAGCTTAGATGGTAGCCCGTAAGAACCTAGAAAAAGCTTAAAGGTTAATAGAATAGTAGGCGAACAAACACCATTAAAAGCCCGATTTTGCCCCTAGCGATATAGTCTAGGTTATAATAAGAAATTAGAAAACTAAACGACCTAGCTATAAGCTAGACTACTAGATAGTAGGACCATATAAGGTTCTTAAGAAGATAGGTAACTTGTATAAGATAAAGCTCCCAGATTTAATTAGGGTTTACCCTATCTTCTCACTAGATAAGTTACGGAAAGCTATAAATAACCTATTGCCTAGACAAAAGAATAAGCCTCCCCTACTAGTTTAAGTAAACGGTAATAACAAATAGGAGGTTAATAAAATACTAGCCTATAAGATAGTATGGGGAACGCTAAAATACCATGTCTAATAGAAGGGCTATAATTCTAACCCAACCTAGTACCCTATATAGAACTTTATAGGCTGCCCCTAGAAGCTTAAGGAATTCTATAACTAATACCCTAATACGCCTAGACCTCTAAAGTACCTAAATAAATGGATAGAATGCTAGTATAATAAAGATAATAAGTTACCGGAAGAATATAGGGATAAAAACACCCTAAAGCCCTAATATAACTATCTGCCAAATTCTGCCAAATTCTGCCGTTTTTTGCTAGTACTATAAAATTTCAGATATCTAGAAACTTTAACCGCCGGTTAAAGTTATCTAATTGGTTAAATCCATGCCAAGACTTTTAATAGCTACTCTTTCTAGCCTAGTGCTTCCACTTAGCCTATAATCACCCTTTGCACTTAATCTGGACGTACTTATATCCCCTTTATCTCCTTATCTTATTTTATAATCCTATATTTATAAGCCTAGTACTACCCTATTTCTAACTAAGCCTAAGGGCAGGCTTTCTTTTAAAGAGGGGGGTAATATAACGGCGCTATTACACGTTACCTACCAAATTCTACCATATTCTACCGACCTGTAATTAGCCCGCCTAAAGCTAGCACCTTAGCGGCTCACCCTATATATTTGTTTACATCGGTCCTAGTAACCCCTTTTTCTTCTCTTTAGCTTAGTATCTTCGTAATACAGCATTCTACAAACTTCGGTTCAGAGGTATTTGTACGAGCCGTAACAGTAGGCCTACTTTATTAACCGTTATAGAACGCCACCACTAGAGATGCGTATTAGCGACTAGGTATAGCTAGATAAACGCAATATCTCTATATAGAGGCCTATAAAGTCACTCAATTATAAGAATCTCGGCCCCTATTAGATTAAATAAGTCATTAATAAGGGAGCCGTATATAAGCTAGAGCTCCTACCTACCCTAGCTACCTATGGGATATAGCCTATATTTTACCTATAGCTACTATACTTTTACTAGCCTAACCCCTTACTAGGACAGATATAGCCTAAACCCCTACTAGTACTAATCCAAGATAAGAATAAGGACGAGAATTATAAGGAGTGGACCGTTAAACGAATCATTAACTCTAAATACTTTAGCAAAGGTAAAGGATGGCGGCTCTACTACAGAGCTATCTACACAGGATTTAATATAGATTAGCCAGAATAGCAGCTATAAGAAGACTTCGAAAATGCAAAGGACCTAATTAGCAACTTTTACTACGCGAACCTGTAGAAACTAGGCCTAAGCAGAGATTTCGTGCCTAATCCTCTATAGGAGCCCTTATAGAGTTTAACCGTTATACACTACCACATAAGGGCAAATTGCTGTTAAATTGCCGTAGATTGCTATTACGTGACTAAAAAATCGTTAAGATGTCTAGGAACTTTAACCGCCAGTTAAAGTTATCTAATTAGTTAAATTCTTAGGTACCAAGCCTTATTACGTAATATCGCTACGGACTGTAAAGATATTAGTTTAGCTTACCGCCTTCCACTAAGCTAATAGCGATTTTCTATCCCAGGGATAGAAAATCCTAATTAGTCTATTTAACGATTAGAGCCGGCAGAACTCCATACCACTAACCCCTTTAGCGTTATTTCTTTTCCTTCTTTATGCCTTAAGCGTTTCTTCTATATATATATAGTAACCACAGCGTCGCTGGAGCTCCGCCTCTATAAGAGGGAGGGGTAGTGTTACGGAACGCCGCCGCAGGAGCCTCCATAGGAGACTCCCTAGCGGAATCCCGTGCCCTCGCGTACGCTTCGCGTACAGCTTACGTCAGCCACGCGTAGTATATCACCTTCCTACGCCCTTAATCCTTACAATCGATCGCGTAACGTCTTATAGACTCCTAGAATATATACGTTTAGCAGCTACTGTTCCGCGCCCTATAATAAAAGGTATAGGAAATAGGAAAGAGTATGGGTCTTAATAATCGATATAATTATAATTAATACCTAGATTTTAATTATCTAATAATTAAGGCCTTTAATTTCAATTATATTATATAGATTATAACCATTATATAATAATTACCTGATATATTAGGGGGGGTTAGTAGGAGCGCTTAAGTATAGGATAAAAGCCTACAGAAGTCTCTACTTACTGCTAATTACTACCGCGCCTACTAGACTTCTAAAAGAGGAAGTCGGTAATAGACTTTTAGTATTAGTTATACTCCTATTTATCCTCTAGTAACTTAATTAGGTTTTTAGCCGTATTACCTTCTACCTTATCTAGTCCTTTAATACCTAATACCTTAGCGGCCACGTTAGTTGTTATAAAGCCACCTACCTCTATAACTTAACGGATCCAGCTCTTTAAGCACTCTATTTATTCCACTACCCCCACTTTAAGCCTTAAGCGTTACTATAATATTATTTAATATACACCAGAAAAAACCCGCTTAAATTTAGCCAATATAGTAGGTATAGAGAGGATATTAATAGCTATACGTAAGAGCCTTAGCTAGAGTTTTTATTATAAAGGCTTAAGCCACTAGCTAAGGGAGGAGTTAGTAATTAAAGCTAAAGGAGTTACCTACTAAAAGCTAGTAACGTTAGCTATCGCAAATAGCAGGAAGGTGTTATAAAAGGGAGGTCTAACTTACTATAATAAAGCGCTTAAATTTATTATTAGTAGAGACTCACTCTAGCTGCTTTTTATACTTCTATCTCTTATATACATTCTTAATAAGATTTAAATTAGTTTAATAAACTTACTTACTGTTAACTAGCTTATATTTACGGAGGTACGTTTTAAAAGTCTTCGCCGCCCCTTATTAGGCGGTCTTATAGGCGGTAGCCGCCCTAAGGTTAGTAGGGCAACGGGCTAGAAGCCGCCTAATGGCGCCTAAGGTCCCCCAGAACCGGCTTAGGATGCGCCCAATTTTCGGCTATATATAGGCTCTTTATGCTTAACCTAGGCAGGGCCGGCAAAGACTTTTAAAACGCACCTTCGTATACTCTTTCTTTTAAAGGCTCTATATTGCCTTAATTACTTACTTAATTATACCTAGATCTCGCTCCTCTAACGCCTACTAGTAATTATCTAGATATCTCTTTTAAAGCGTTAGATTAAGAAGAAGCATAGAGGCGTAGGTAAGAGTCTTATTAGTTAGCTTATAATACTTATTAAAAGTAAACTATATAGTTAAAAGCGATGCTAAGAGGTTTATATTAGCAGCGTATTCCTCTTAGTTACTTTTAATATATTTAATAAGGAAATCTATACTCCGCAGAACCTTATTTAAAGTTATTAAGTCGCCTTTTAAGGACTTTATTATATCCTTAAAAGGCCCTAAGATAGCAATAGTCTCGCGGATAGTGTTTTATTTATCGCGACTAAGGTTATTCTTCTATATAAAGTCCTAGTTTTTATTAATAAAGACGCGAATACCGTTTTTAAGCTTAATAGCCGACTTAAGTATAGTAAGCCATAAGTTCCACCTTGTATTATTATTATAAGAAAGTATCTTCTTAGTAAGCGCCAGGAAGGCTTAATATTGCTCTATTAAACGCCTTAGCTATACAGCGATATTATAGATTTTGCTAAGGGCTCCTATTTCTCGCCATTTGGCCTACATAGCTTTATCTTAATTATACTTATTTTCCAACCGGATATTTGCTAGTTACTCTTCGCGTTAAAGTTATTTAGCTACCTAAACTATAATCTTAACAGCTTCTTTATCTTTATAGAAAAGGAAGGCTTAAATAGCAAGGTTAATTATATAGCCTATGTATTAAATTTAGTGTTAAGTAGCCGACTAGGAGGGGAAGTGTCACAGTACGTGCGGACTGTCAAGGTACGATGTACGAGGTGACTGTGTATGATTGACAAACGATATCGTGTGAGGATCTATGTAGGAGGTGAGGCGATCTATATACACGTCGCTCAGGGGTCAGGTCTGTGCTCGTGTCATGACAACACTAAGTCATAACAACGTGTCAGGTCAGTGCCGTGACAGGAAGTGCTTTTAGATTAAACAGTAGAGCTTATTATTACTACCGTAATTATTACTATTGGTTACATAAAGTGATATCACATAGCTACGGTTTGTAGATAGTATAATAATTATTCTTCTTATTTAATTCTTAAAGAAAGGGGTAAGGAACTTAAGGTTCCTCACCACGCTAGTGCTGCGGCGGCACGTGACGGCAACTTGCCGCACATAACGGCAACTTACCATATATGGTGGCAATATGCCTTATATAGTAACCACTTGCCTTTATTCCTAACACTAACAACTTTTCTTTTATAGTTACTATCTATATATATATACCGCTTAACTAGCGTAATAAATATTAATCCTCCTTACTTACTATTGCCATTATAATATAAGTCTTACTATTCTAAAATTTGCCTCTTAGCACGTGGTGCTTTCTTACTTAGGAGTTATAGGTAGATATTATATTCGGAGGGCCGCTAAGGCGCTAGTAGTAAGCGAGCTAATAGCGATTTTCTATCCTAGGGATAGAAAATCCTAATTAGCTAGATTAAGTTAGGCTCCCCCTTTAAAAAAGTCTTAGCAAGAGAATCTAACTAATTAGATAACTTTAACTGCCGGTTAAAGTTCCTAAATATCTTAAGACCTTACGTAACTAAGAAATTTCTAGGGACTCCCTTTTAACCTAACCTTTAACTCGTATATATAAAGTATTTATATTAACAAACGTCTCTAGTGCCTTATTTAGGTTCGCCTTTATCATTACATCTACTAGGTTATCTTGGCTATTAATCTATTAAATCTTAAAGAGTTTTTAACGCTTATAGGATTACTAAAGTGCTATAATATTAATTATAAGGCGCTTTTCTTTTATAGTACTAAGCTTAACTAAATACTTATAGAGGAAATATA
>Ga0307515_10025281_pt1 | contig 10285 bp, 9 predicted proteins | sample 17_EM_MG_FD_194513 | JGI IMG/M metagenome (GOLD analysis project Ga0307515, IMG submission 194513) | Populus trichocarpa ectomycorrhiza microbial communities from riparian zone in the Pacific Northwest, United States - 17_EM | ecosystem: Host-associated > Plants > Roots > Unclassified | place...
TGTTCGCCGGCTACGGCGAGCGGCTCTGGCGCCTGCCCGTGATCGGCGCAATCGTGTGGTTGCTGTGCGGCAGCGCCTACTGGGCCGCGGCCGAGCGCGGTGGCTTCGCGCCCGGCGCGTGGGCCGCCGCCGACGCCCGGCTCGCCGCCTGCCGCACCGACTGCGCGCGCCTGCCCGCCGGCGTGCCGAGGTTCCAGCCTTTCGTCTACTCGCTCGACGCGTTGCTGCCGCTCGCCGACCTGCGCCAGCAGCGCCACTGGGCACCTGCCCGCGACGCGCTCGTCCCCGAAGCCGAGGCCTGGCTCGGCGTGCCGCTGCTGCAACTGCTGATCTGGTGCGAAGCGACCTGTGGTTGGGCGCTCGCGCTGACCTGGCTCGCGGCGCTGTTCGGCGCCGGCGACCGCAGACTCAGCTCAGCCTGATCGCGCTCACGTCGGCCGTCAGGTAGCCGACCGAGGCGCTGAAGCGGTCCTTGTAGTTCGCGCGCACGAGCGGGTCGAGCGTGGCCTGCACCTTCGAATGCAAGCCCGTCGTCGTCGTGCCGATCCAGTCGCCGGCGTGCTGGAAGTTGCTCATGATGTAGGTCCAGCCGTTGATCTCGTCGACCGCGTGCAGCCCCGTCGATTCGCCGCCCGCCGGGATCGACATGATGCGCGAGAGCAGCTTGGTGTCGACGTTGTAGGCCCACAGAAAGTTGTTGACGTGGTAGCCGCTGTCTTCGCCGATGAACAGCGTGCGCAGCTTCTCCGAGAACTTCAGGTTGTCGGGGTTCGCGACCTTGTCGGGGTTCGCGAGGTTGCCCAGCGCATCGGCGGCGATGTCTTCGCCGATGATGAAGGCCTTGGTCTGCACCGGCACCCATTCGCTCGCGATCGCTGCGCCGGCCAGGTCTTTCTGTGCGCCGGCCAGGTTGTGCGCGAACACGCCGCCGGCGTTGATCGTCTTCTCGACCGTGATGCCGGTCGATTCGCGCCAGCTCGCGGCGCCGCGCACCATCGAGCCCTGGATGTTCTGCAGCGCCGAGTAGGCGATCTTGTCCTTGATGTTGACGGTCGTGCCTTCGAGCTTGGTGAAGCCCATGCTCGCGCCGACCAGGTTCGCATAGCGGTGCGTCTCGAGAAAGGCCGCCGCCTTCTCCATGCCCGGCACCAGCTTGACCCAGTTGGCCGCGCCGTCGACGAAGATCTTCGTGAAGCTCGCATCCAGCGGGTCGGTCTTCGACACGCTCATGATGTCGGCCGGCTTCAGCGTGTTGGCCAGGTTCTCGATCTCGGCGCTGGTCGCATGGCCGAGCTTGATCCAGGTCAGCGGCGCCCCCGCGGCGGCCGGATCGACCGAGAAGCCGGCGCCGACCTTGGCGACGTACAGCGTGCCGGCGGACAAGTCCTTCTCCTTGTCGGCGACGAACATGAACAGCCCGCCGTTGGTGTAGTCATCGCCCATCAGCGCGGTGCGGTTGTCGGGCATCACCTGAATGAGCTCGTGCGACAGGCGGCCGAGGCAGTAGTGCTTCTTCACCGTGCCGGTGCCGTCCGCGTTCACGGTCACTTCGGGCAGGTGGCCGTAGTGATACGGGTTGGCGGTCGTCTCGTCGCCGAACACGTTCTTGCTGTAGGCCTTGAACTGCGCGTTGCTGCTCGCGAACGGCGCATCGGGTTCGTACTCTTCGCTCGACAGGTGCGTGCCCCAGGGCGAAAGGCTTGCGCCGCAGGTGATCCACAGGCCGTGCGCGCTCGACATGTCGACGTTGTGGTACTTCACCAGCGTCAGCGCGCCGGTGGCCTGGTCCTGGTCGAGCGTCAGCACCGCGATCGGCGACGGCAGCACGCCGTAGGTGCTGTTGCCGGCCTGGTCGCGCGTCGTGTATTCGAACTGCACGACCGCGAACACGGCCTTGCCCTTGATGCCGGGCACGCTCGGGTTCGGCAGGCTCAGCAGCGAGGTGCCGTCGGGCGAGTCCGAGAAGAACTGGCGCTCCTTGCCGGCAACCGATTTGTCGACGATCGGTTGATTCTTGATGTCGACATAGCCGCCCGCCAGGATCGTGCCGCCGCTGCCGTTCGGCACCAGATCGCCGGTCGCGAAGAACGGGTGGTAGGCGAGCGCGAGGCTCTTCTTGCTGCCGTCGCTGAGCGTGATGTTGAGGCTGGAGCCGACCGAGGTCGTCGCCATCGCGGCGGGCGTGGCGAGGGTCGGCGCGGCCATGCCGGTGAAACTCGAGGAGGTGTAGGTTGCAGCCGCCGCGTCGTCGCCGCCACCACCGCAGCCGGCCAGCAGCGTGGTTGCAAAGGCGGAGCTTCCCACCGACATCAAGGGCAGCATCGGCGCACCGGCAAAGAGCTTCAGCAGGCGGCGGCGGGATTCGAGAGCGTTCGTGGTCATGTGTTCATTCGGGTTCATCGGGTCAGCGTCGGATGCTAGAAAGCGAATGTGAAAGCCCCGTGAAAGCGCGGTCCGGAACTTGCTCACCGCGCACAATGCAGAATCACGAAAACAAAGAAGGAACCCGGCAATGGCGCACATCCACTTCATCGGCGGCGAAAAAGGCGGCGTCGGCAAATCGCTGACCGCGCGCGTGCTGGCGCAGTACATGATCGACCGGAACATCCCGTTCCTCGGCTTCGACACCGACCGCTCGCACGGCGCGCTGATGCGCTTCTATTCGGGCTACGCCTCGCCGGTGGTGATGGACCACTACGAAGCGCTCGACGTGATCGTCGAGGCCGCCTCCGAGCAGCCCGAGCGCCGCATCCTGGTCGACCTCGCGGCGCAGACGCACGAGCCGCTCGTCAAGTGGATGGACGACGCCGGCGTGATCAACATGGCCGAAGAGATGGGCATGTCGATCCACTACTGGCACGTGATGGATTCGGGCAAAGACTCGGTCGATCTGCTGACCAAGCTGCTCGACCGCTTCGGCACCGGCTTGAAATACGTGCTGGTGCGCAACCAGGTGCGCGGCAACGACTTCTCGGTGCTCGAGCAATCGGGCCAGCAGCAGCGCGCACTCGAACTCGGCGCGAAGATCGTCTCGATCAAGAAGCTGCACGAAGGCGTGATCCAGAAGATCGACGCCGGCAGCAGCAGCTTCTGGAAGGCCAAGAACCCGCAGGAGCCGAACAGTGGCGGCCTGGGACTGATGGACCGCCAGCGCGTCAAGATGTGGCTGCGCGACCTGTACCGCGAGATCGACGATGTGGGTGTGTAAAGCCGGCCTCGCCACGGCCGCTTTGCTCGCGTTGCCCGGCGCGCCCGCGAAGTGAACGGCCGCCGCCGACTGCTGCAGGGCGCCGCCGCCCTCACCTTCGCGCCCGCCTTTCTGCGCCACGCACTGGCCGACGACGCGACGCGCTTTGCGCTCGGCATCGCCTCGGGCCAGCCGCGCGCCGACGGCATCGTGCTGTGGACGAAGCTGACCGGCGCCGGGCTGCCCGAACGCGTCACGGTCGAGTGGGAGATCGCGCGCGACGAAGCGTTCAAGGACATCGCCGCGCGCGGCGAAGAAGTCGCGGAGGCAAACTGGGCGCACAGCGTGCACGCCGAGCCCGCCGGCCTCGCGCCGGCCCGCTGGTACTGGTACCGCTTTCGCGCGCTCGGCCAGCGCAGCGCGGTCGGCCGCACGCGCACCGCGCCGGCGCCAGATGCCGCCGCATCGCTGAACTTCGTGATCGCGAGCTGCCAGCGCTTCGACGTGGGCCACTACGCCGCGTGGCGCCACGTGGCCGCCGAACCGAACCTCGACCTCGTGATGTTCCTCGGCGACTACATCTACGAGTACGGCAACGGCCTGCGCCCGGTGCGCCCGGTCGATGGCGGCCACGTGCGCACGCTCGCGCAGTACCGCGCGCGCTACGCCACGCACAAGAGCGACCCCGCGCTGCAGGCGGCGCACGCCGCGGTGCCGTGGCTGATGGTCTGGGACGATCACGAGGTCGACAACGACTACGCCGGCTTGCAGGGGCAAGACCTCCAGCCCGACTTCAAGGCCCAGCGCGCCGCCGCCTACCGCGCCTACTGGGAGCACATGCCGTTCCCCAGGTCCGCGCGCCCGGTCGATGCCGACATGCGCATCACCGGCCGGCTCGATTGGGGCACGCTCGCGCGCATCCACCTGCTCGACGACCGCCAGTACCGCGACCCGCAGGTCTGCCCGAAGTTGGGCAAGGGCGGAGGCTCGAACACGGTCGCGCTGAAGTCCTGCCCCGAGATGCTCGACCCGAAACGCACGCTGCTCGGCGCTGCGCAGGAGCAATGGCTCGCCGAGGGCTGGGATACGAGCCGTCCGTGGAACCTGCTCGCGCAACAGACGTTGATGGCACGCCTGACGAGCACCGCCGCAGCGAACGGCGGCGGCACCTACTGGAACGACGGCTGGGATGGCTACCCGGCCGCGCGCAAGCGCCTGCTCGACACGATCGCGCAGCGCAAGGCGCCCGGGGTCGTCGTGCTCGGCGGCGACGTGCACTGCCACATCGTCGCCGACCTGAAGGCCGACTTCGACGTGCCCGAAGCGAAGGTGATTGCAACCGAGTTCTGCGGCACCTCGATCACCAGCCTGTCGATGGCGCAGTCGCGGCTCGATGCGATGCGGCCGTTCAACCCGCACCTGCGCTACGCGCGCAGCGACCAGCGCGGCTACATGCGCTTCACGCTCGGCGGCGCGCAATTGCAGGCGCAGCTGCGCGTCGTCGACAACGCGCTCGACCCGGCCAGCGGCATCTCGACCGCGGCGCGTTTCGTCGTCGAGGCGGCGCGTCCCGGCGTCATGGCCGCGTGACTTCGTGACGTTTGTTGGCCCGGCGCGAGGCCGGTGACGGCGCAACGCTCGGCTACCATCTGCGAACAAGAGCGCTCAAAAAACGGAGGATGAATGAGCACCGCACCCGACAACAACCCGTTCGCCCCGCCCACCGCGCATGTCGAGGATGTCGCCTCCGGCGCCCAGGAGCTCGGCGGCCGCGGTGCCCGCCTCGGCGCGGCGATCATCGACACCGCGATCCAGCTCGCCGCGTACTACGCGCTCGCGTTCACGGTGTTCAGCGCGCTGATGCCTTCGGCGACAAGCTACGGCAGCATCGCCGGCGCGTTCGCGCTTCAACTCGTCGCGAGCTTCGTGCTCTTCATCCTCATCCACGGCTACCTGCTGGCCACGCAGGGCCAGACCGTCGGCAAGAAGCTGGTGGGCCTGCGCATCGTGCGCAGCGACGGCGAGCGCGCCTCGGTGGTCCGCCTGGTCGGCCTGCGCTACTTTCTCGGCTGGATCATCGCGGTGATCCCGGTCGTCGGCATGATCTACGCGCTGGTCGACTGCCTGATGATCTTCCGTGAATCGCACAAGTGCATTCACGACAACATCGCCGACACGATCGTCGTCAAGGCCTGAGCACCTGCGTTCGCGGATTGCAGTGAGCGCACCGCTCGACACGGTCTACACCGCCGAGACGCCCGAAGGCATTGCGCTCGAACTGCGCCCGGCCGGTCTGGTGGCGCGCGGCTACGCGTTCGCGATCGACAGCGCGATCCGCTTCGCCATCATCATCGCGGCGGTGAGCGTGCTGGCGGCGCTGTCGCGCTTCGGTGCCGGCATCTTCCTGATCCTCGCCTTCCTGCTCGAATGGTTCTACCCGGTGCTGTTCGAGCTGCTGCCGGGCGCGGCCACGCCGGGCAAGCGCGCGATGGGGCTGCGCGTCGTGATGGACTCGGGCCTGCCGGTCACGCCGGCCGCTTCGCTGGTGCGCAACCTGCTGCGCGCGGCCGACTTCCTGCCGGTGCTCTACGGCCTCGGCGGGCTGATGGTGCTGCTGCGGCCCGACTTCAAACGCCTTGGCGACCTCGCCGCCGGCACGCTGGTCGTGCACGCCAACGCCGCCAAGCTTCACGGCCCGCTCGGCGCCACCGAGCCGCTCGCGCCACTGCGCGCGCTCTCGACGCGCGAGCAGGCCGCCGTGATCGCCTGGGCCGGCCGATCGACGCGCCTGACCGAAGCGCGGCTCGGTGAACTCGCGCTGCTCGCGGGGCCGATCGTCGGCACGTCGAACGAGCGCGAGCCGAATCCGGACCGTGCAACGAAGCGCCTGCTCGGCGTCGCGCAGTGGCTGGTGGGCAGGCGATGACGCCACTTCAGTTCGAGACGGGTTATGGCCCGGTGTGGGACGAACTCGAAGCCGCGCTGGCCGGCCTCGATGCGGGCCAGCGCCCATGGTTCAAGCGCGGGCCGAAGGACGCCAGCACCACACCCGCTGCGCCACCCGATGCCGCGCGCCTCGCGATGCTCTACCGCGCGAGCTGCGAGCACCTGGCACTGGCCCGCGCGCGGGCCTATCCCGCGCACCTGACCTCGCGCCTCGATGCACTCACGCAGCGCGCCCACGAGCTGATCTACCGCCGCAGCGACTACGGCGCGGCGCGGCTCGCGCGCCTGTTCCTGATCGACTTCCCGCAGGCGGTGCGCGCGCACTGGCGCTACGTGCTGGTCGCCGGCCTGGTGTTCGGCCTGCCGCTGGTCGCGCTCGGGGTTGCGACCTACGTCGACCCCGGCTTCATCCTGACGATGCACGACGCCGGCACCGTGCGCAGCTACGAAGAGATGTACGGCCCCGACGCCAGGAGCATCGGCCGCGAGCGCCGCGCAGACACCGACCTGATGATGTTCGGCTTCTACATCAAGAACAACATCGGCATCGCGTTCCAGTGCTTCGCCGGCGGCATCTTCGTCGGGCTGGGCAGCCTGTTCTTCCTCGCCTACAACGGCGTCGTTGCCGGCAGCCTCGCGGGCTACCTCACCGCACGTGGCCACGGCGAAACCTTCTACTCGTTCGTGATCACGCACGGCGCGTTCGAGCTGACCGCGATCGTGCTCTCGGGCGCGGCCGGGCTGCGGCTCGGCCACGCGCTGCTCGCGCCGGGCCGGCGCACGCGCCGCACGGCGCTCGAACTGGCGGCGTCGGAAGCAGCGGTGATCGTCTACGGCGTGGTCGCGATGCTGCTGATCGCGGCCGGCATCGAGGCCTTCTGGTCGTCGGCGCGCTGGGTGCCACCGGCGGTGAAGTTCGGCGTCGGCGGCGTGTGCTGGGCGCTCGTGATCGCCTACCTGGGCTGGCAAGGTCGACCACGCGGAGTGACACGTGCGAGTTGACGCGATTGCGCTCCACTTGCGCCCGCGCTCGATGAGCGAAGCGGTGGACCTGGGCATCCGCCTCGTGCAGGCGAACGCGCGCTCGGTCTGGGCCACCTTCACGCCGGTCTACCTGATCGTTGCGATGGTCGCGCTGGCCAGCGGCGCGATCGCCACCTGGCTGCCCGCGCTGATCATCTTCTGGCTCAAGCCCTGGCTCGATCGCACGCTGCTGTTCGTGCTCTCGCGCGCCGTGTTCGGAACACAGACGCGTCTCGCCGACGTCTGGGCGGCGCAGCGCAACGTCTGGTGGCAGATGCTGCCTGCAACGCTCACGACGCGCCGACTCTCGCCATGGCGCTCGTACACCCAGCCGGCGCTGCAGCTCGAAGGCCAGCGTGGTGCGCCGTGGCGTGCGCGGCGCAAGCAGCTGCTGCGCGGCAAACAGGGCGCGGCTGTCGGCATGCACCTGGTGTTCGCGCATTTCGAGCTGCTGTTGCTGCTCGGAGTGATGATCTTCGCGGTGCTGTTCGCGCCTGAAGACACGCGCCTGTCGGTCTGGGGCGCGTTGTTCCAGAGCGAAGGGCCGGCGGCTTCGATGCTCGTCGCCACGGTCTATGCCGGCCTCGTGCTGCTGCTCGAACCGTTCTATGTCGGCGCGGGCTTTGCGATGTACCTGAACCGCCGGGTCGAGCTCGAAGCATGGGATGTCGAGCAGGAGTTCCGCCTTGCGTTTGCATGACGGATTGCGCACGGGGCTGTTCGCCGCGCTGCTCGCGGCCAGCAGCGCGTGGGCCGACGAGCCCGCTTCGGCGGTAGCGGCAGCGTCCGCGCCGGTGACGGTCGAGCAGGTGCGCGGCATCGTCGCCGAGATGCGCGGCGACCCGAGCTTCGCGAACCGCCACACCGAAAAGCGCCTGCGCTGGATCGACGACGGCGCCTCGAAACCGCCGCCTGGCAAGACGCCGAGCTGGCTGCGCAACCTCGCACGCTGGCTCTCGGAGGGCGGCCGTGGTCTGGCCTGGGTGCTGGGCGCGATCGCGGTCGCGATGTTCCTCGTGTTCGTCTGGCGCTGGGCGCGCGTCAAGGCCGACGACGTGATGGCACGTGCGGCGCTGCGGCCCAGCCATGTCAACGAGCTCGACATCCGCCCCGAAAGCCTGCCCGACGACATCGCCGGCGCGGCGCGTGCACTGCTGTTGCGCGGCGAGCAACGCGCGGCGCTGTCGCTGCTGTACCGCGGCGCGCTCTCGCGGCTGGTGCACGACCACCTCGTTGCGATCCGCGCGGCCAGCACGGAAGGCGAATGCCTGCGCCTCGCGCAGCGTGCGCTGCCGGCCGATGGCAGCGCGTACTTCGAGCGGCTCGTGCGCGCCTGGGAGACCGAGGTCTACGCCGGCCGCGGCGCCGATGCGTCGGTCCTCGATGCGCTGTGTGCCCAGTTCGACGCGCACTTCGCGGCGCGCCCACTCAGCGGCATCGAGGTGCAACCCGCCGGGGCCGCCGCATGACGCTGACGCGTGAACACGGCATCTGGGCGATCGTGGCGGCGGTGCTGCTGGCCGGCGGCATCTGGTTCGCGCGCCACACCGAGTGGGTCGACGAGGAAGTGGACGAGCCGCCGAGCGCCGAACTGCGCCGCGACCCCGACCTGCGCCTGAAACGACTGCTGGCGAAGCTCGGCGTGCAAGTCGCGACGCCGACCCAGCTCGAGCCGTTGCCGCCACCCGGCGCAACGCTGCTGCTGAGCTCGTGGAACTGGGACATCTTCGCCGGCCGCGAGGCCGCGCTGCGCGGCTGGGTCGCCGGCGGCGGGCACCTCATCGTCTCGAACTTCGCCATCGAGCGCGGCGGCTTCGGCTGGGTGCCGATCGTCCGGAAACCCCAGCCGAAGGCACCGGCCAGGGCAGCAGCGGCGGCGCCCGCGGCGTCGGCCGCATCGCAGCCCCTCCCCAAGGAGGCCAGGGATGCCGACGATGAAGACGACGACAGCGACGACGTCAGCGACGCGAAGCCGCCGCCCAAGCCGCAGTTCGGCCCGGCCGCGTCACTGCCGCGTTGCCCCGGCGTCAACGAACCGGCCGACGTGGCCCCGGCGTTCGGGTTCGCACGCGGCTACGCCACCTGCATGTACACCGGCAACACGCTGCAGGCCAACGTGGCGCCGATCTGGGCGCTCGATGGCGCGCGCGGCCACGTCGTCGTGCGCGTGCCGTTCGGGCGCGGCAGCGTGACGGTCAGCGGCATGGAGCTGCCGCTCGACAACGATGCGCTGCCCGACCACGACAACGCGCTGATCACCGTCGCCGCACTGCAGGCACGGCCGGGCCACACGGTCTGGATCGTGCGCGACGAGGCCCGGCCGCCGTTGCTCGTGTTCCTGTGGCGGCACGGCGCGCCGGCGGTGCTGCTCGGCGCCGCCGCGCTCGCGTTCGCGCTGTGGCGCGGGGCGCGCCGCTTCGGCCCGCGCGTCGCGATCGCGCCGCTGGCACGGCGCTCGATGCGCGAGCAGATCCGCGGCACCGCCGAATTCGTCGCGCACCGCGGCAGCCCTGCGCTGCACGCGGCGCAGCAGCGCGCACTGTTTGAGGTGGCCACGCCGCGCATTCGCGGCTTCGAGGCGATGATCCTCAGTCAGCGCGCGCAAGCCATCGCCACGCTCACCGGCATGGACGCGCACACCCTCGCGCATGCGATGAACCCCGCACTGAATGCGACGCCGAGCCGCCACCCGGCCGCCGCGCTCGCGCTGATCGAGACCGCCCGCCGCCGCCTGCTGAACGCCGCGCGCTCGAAGCAACCCGCCACCGAATCCCGCTGACAAGGAACGCCCCATGCAACTCAACCCCGACGACATCACGCGCGCCGCCAACGTGCTGGCCGCCCTGCGCGACGAAGTGGGCAAGGCGGTGGTCGGCCAGCGCGCGGTCGTCGACCAGACCCTGATCGCGCTGGTCGCCTCGGGCCACGTGCTGATCGAGGGCGTGCCCGGCCTCGGCAAGACGCTGCTGGCGCGCGCGCTCGCGAAATCGCTCTCGCTGGCCTGCGCGCGCGTGCAGTTCACGCCCGACCTGATGCCGTCCGACATCACCGGTCACACCGTGCTCGACGCGAACGCGACCGGCGCGGTCGACCTGAACGCGCTGCGGGTGCGCCGCGGCCCGGTGTTCA
>Ga0307515_10025283_pt1 | contig 10284 bp, 8 predicted proteins | sample 17_EM_MG_FD_194513 | JGI IMG/M metagenome (GOLD analysis project Ga0307515, IMG submission 194513) | Populus trichocarpa ectomycorrhiza microbial communities from riparian zone in the Pacific Northwest, United States - 17_EM | ecosystem: Host-associated > Plants > Roots > Unclassified | place...
GAATAGTCCGGCTCCGCGAGTGTTTCCCGGTACATCCGCGGCGCGAGCGCGATCCGCCGTCCAATTTCCTCCTCAGTAGATTGATCCATGACGTGTCCAAAGGGTTCCGCGTCTAACAATCAAAGTCGGTTCCAATATGAAGCCTGGAGGTGTGAAATCACGTAGCGCGCAAGATCGGATTTCTCGTGCAAGGTTTGACCGCAGAGATACCGTGTTCGAGGGGAGGGTCCGTTATTTAGACCCAGACGGGCGCACAGGCACGAGAAAAGCGAATAGGTACGTTGTAATCTTGGCCAACCGTCGAGTGAAACGAGGGGACCCCCGGGTGACCGGAGTTGTGGAGTGAGAACAAACTTGCCAAAGTGCCATATTGATCGGTCCTCGATTCGTAACCTCCCCGCTGTATCGATATCAGCTACCAGCGCACGACCACGTCCATCTGCACTGCATACTGCGAGAGTCATCCGGGAAAAGAGTTTATGAGCGACCGCCAGATCAGATCAGAGCCCTGGCCCGAGATTAATGGTACAACGAGCGGTGTTCAACGTGAGCCGCTATTGCCTCTCGACTCTCTACTAGTAATAGTACAAATCGGCAGGCACGCGGCGAACTCAAAGCTTTTCGCGGAGCCCCGATGACTCCGGCGAAGCAAGATAGAACGCCGAACGTTGGCGTCTCACAGAACTAGGTCAAATTATTTCTGTTGAGTGTCAGGGATGCCGTGCACCCGCTCATTTGGCGCGAACGCCTGAAAATCTTTCTTAAGATAAGAGCCCGTCCTTGGTTTTTTCGTCAGCAAGGTCTCTCTTTCTCCCATTGCCCCTCTATGTCTTTCACCGGAATGGACTCGGAGATTACCGACCTCGACAATAAGCGGTGAGGCTTCTTCCTTTTATCTCGTCCGTGATTGAACTTACCCCACCTTTCGATCCCAATATCCCCCAGTACTGCAGGAAGGGTGGGCATTGACTTCCATCGCGTCTGCAGCTGAGAACGAGCGATTTCCACCAGTATTACACAATTGCGACCACGACCATCTTCTTCTATGACTTCCTTCTGACCTTGGCGGACGAGGTAAGCTATGCCGTTAGCGCTTCCTTTGCCACATTCATTGTTCCTCCCCTGGAAGGTCAAATACGGTTGGCAGGGGAGGAAATCATGGGGTATGTCGGGAGGATCGCTTGTCGTACGGCATCCGTTGACGATCTGACAGTGTTTGCGGTTTTCCTTACGGTACGTTCACCTCTACAGCAAAGCTCGTCTCTCTGAAGGAATAGCGCAGAACAGATACTTACCGATCGCGTACCAAATCTGGTTGGTGTATAGTGAGTGAAATCGCAATCCACCCCTGCTGCACGAAATCATGCCTTCCACGCTCCGATACAGCGAGTTATAATGCAACATGGCACCGACAGGTAAGCGACGTTTGAATCTGACTTGACATGTGTGTTACTGAAACGGGTCCTAGCTGTATGAGCATCATTCGTTAACCACCCGAACCACCAAGTTTCACACGTGCCTGCTTCAGATGCGAGAGAACTGCATTCCTCGAGGTCCTTGTGACCCTGATCTTTACGTTGCTCGCTCAAGTGGTTCTAGCGCTGGGGTCCGCCCTTCTCAGCAGCGGCGGTTTGGTGCTGATCACGGTTAAATGAAATAGAATCTATGCCGTTACAAGCAAGAATCGGATAATCGTCTCGTGCTTCAGTGTAATAATGATATCGCAGTTCAGTTTCGGCCTATACCTGACTTCTGACGCGGCGGGGAGGGGATGTAAGTCTGTGACCAAGTGCATCCACAATCCTAGCCGACCTCACCGTTTCAGCGTCGCCGATCCTACCTCCAATTTTTACGACGTGCACCTTCGTGAGTCAATTGTCCGGGGAAATCGGATTTCTCGCCATGTCTGTCACATACGGTTCGGAGCTTCTCTTGCACTTCATCGACCATCTACGAGACACCCTCTCTGACCGCCTCGCAGATTTTCTAGCTTTCTCGGTCATCGTTTATCTCGTGGTGCGGTCCAACTTAAACAAGATCCCGATACCCAGCATATTCAAGACGATAGCGCGAGATGCGACGTACTATTTCCTGGTTATATTCACTTCACATCTCGTGCTCGTGATGTTCCTAGCGTTCACAAGCGTAAGTGCATCGTCATAATTTTCTACCTTCTCTCTTATACCTTTGTAGAGTGCAATAAAGCTTCTCCCTGCCGCGTAAGTGGTACTAGGACGTGTTTCCTTCGTTAGCTCACCGGATTTTTCTCCACGCAACAGTGGAAACCTTGTGTATGTCCGGGTATCTTTTTGCTTTCCGACACATCGCGTCTGAATCACGTCTTAGGTTTCTCCCAGTGATGATCACGCGGTTACTGCTCTCACTCAAGAAGGCCGGTGCTCCGAAAGAACATGGATGGGGCTTCGGAGAGCCAACCACGCATACCACTATGAAATTTGCTGAAGATCGAAGTCCGGGTGCTACCACGAGAGATGAGATATCTCTGGATACGTTTGTGAGCACGCAGGAAAGGACTCAAAGTCAAGAGTGACGGCGTGAAGGATGTCACCGGCGGCCTCACTCCCCCCCCCATAGAACGTCGGAAGTCTTGGCGACTCGATTTCCGTGTAGCAAAGCGTTCTGTGAGCGTCTCGATAATATTTATCTTTTCGGTCTGAATTTATAATTTCTCCATTCGTCTCCCTACCTTTTGGCGCGGTTTACACCTTAATTGGCTTAAACGAAACGGAGGATGCGCCTTCAAGTCACCGATCTGTCACTCGCATCCGGCATGGAAAAATGATAGGATAACGATCACCCACTAAGAATACGAGGCTTGTATACGATGCTAACTATTACAGGGACCGAGTAAGGGACATGGAGGGATTCGAGCCGTGCGTATGAGGGTCCACAATGGAACGGGGAACGAGCGTCAATGGCGAGCAGGATAAAGAAAAGTGCGACCCATCGGCCAACATGGCTATTCGGCGAGTCTTGTAAGAGAGCCAGTAGGACGGTTACCGGAGAAAGAAAGGCGAGAAACCAACGATTATGTATCACAAGATTTCGCGTTGAACGACTGGTAGCGTGACCATTCTCGGGAGTTCTCCGGTTTCTGGCTGGGTGTGCAGTGATGCCGCCGTCTTGGCCGAGGCTGTTCTGGTGCGAGTAGTCTGCCTTTGTGGGTGTTTCTTGGGACATCCGCGGATCCGCCGTCTAACTTCCTCTTCAGTAGTAGGGTGATCCGTGACGTGTCTAGAGGATTCCATGCCTTTATCCCAGCCAGCTCTTGGAAACGGACCAGACTCTCTGGATCGGGAGGTTCGTTGTTGGTAACTGTGACAAACGATCAAAGCAAATCATGCAGCACGCACCGTTGGATCTCTCGTGCAAGCTTTAATCGCTGCGGAGATGCCGTGTTCAGGAAGAGGGTCTGTTATTTTGACTCAGACGGACACACTGACACAGGAAAAGCGAGTGGAAATCTTGGCTGAGAGAAACGGACCTCTGGACTCAGACTCTGAGATTGTGGTGTAAGAACAAACGCCACGAAAGCGCCAGATCAATCCATCCTCGATCTGCATCCATTGCCAAGCTAGCAACCTGTGCGCGCAATCAAATTGGCCTGCCACACTATGTACAGCCTCGTGGGTCAACAACTCCTCGATATTCAACGTGAGCCGAACAGAACACCCGACCTTGGCGTCTCGCAGAACCAATTTCTACGGCGATTCTATGTATTCACGCGCTCGTTCGGCTCGAATGCCTGAATCGCAGGGTCCTCTCTCAAAATAAGAGCATGTCCTTGGTCGTCTCATTAACAGGGTCTCTCTTCCTCTCGCCCCCCTCCTATGTCGTCCGTTGTATTGGAGAGTATAGGCAACTTGTTGTGAGACCCCTCCCTTTTATTTCGTCCGTGATTTGACTCCCAACTGTTGGACCCCGATATCCCCAGTATCAGCAGGAAGGTAGGTACTAATTTTCATCGCTTTTGCGATTGAAAGTGAGCGGTTGTGACCAGTATTACGCAATTGCGACCACTACCATCTTCTTCTACGACTTCCTTTTGACCTTGTCGGACGAGGTAAGCCACGTCATCGGTCTTTCCCTTCGCTAGGTTTATTGACTCTCCTGCAAAAGATCAAATACGCTTGGCAGGGGAGGAAATCATGGGGTAAGTCGAGAGGACCGCTTGTTATGCGACGTTCACTGACGATCTAATAGTGTTTGCTATTTTCCTGGTGGTACGTTCACCTTTGTAGTAAGGCTCCTCCTTTCCGAATGGGTAGCGCAGAACAGGTACTTGCCGGTTGGATACCAGATCTGGTTTTTGTATAGTGAGTGAGATCGCAACACACCCCTGCTATACGAGACCATGACTTTCCAACCCCGGTACAGCAAATTATAGTGCAACACTCAACGAACGGGTGAGCAACGTTTTCACCTGGGGAACCTGGTTGGACACGCGCGTTACTGAAACGGGCCCTAGTTGTATGAGCGACGTTTATTAACTCCTCGAACCACCCAGTTTCACACGCGCCTGTTACAGATGCGATAAAACTGCATTCCTCGAGGTCCCCATGACGGTGGTCCTGACGTTGATCGCTCAAGTGGTTCTGACGCTGAGGTCCATCTTATTCGGCAGCGAGGGCTTGGTACTAATCACGGTTGAACGAAACAGGATCTACGCCGTCACCGGCAAGAATCGGATAATCACCTTGTGCTTCGGTGTGATGACGATGTCGCAGTTCAGTCTTGGCCTATACATGACTATTGATGCGGCAAACAGCGGATGTAGGTTCATGACCAAATGTGCTCCACAATTCTTGCCTATGTCAGCGTTTCAGCGAGACCGATGCCACAGATCCCGTTTCCGATCTTTATAACCTGCAGCCACATGGGACAGTTGTCCGTGGAATTCGGATTTATTGCTATGTCCCTTGCATACGGTACGGAACTTCTCTTACCCTTCATCGATCACCTAGGAGACACTAACTTTGATCATTCCGCAGACTTTCTAGCCTTCTCAGTCATTGTTTATCTTGTGGTACGGTCTAACCTGAAGAAGGTTCCGATACCCAGTTTATTCAAGACTGTAGCACAAGACGCGACATACTATTTCTTGGTTATATTCACTTCACATTTCCTGCTCATGTTTTTTCTCTGGTTCTCAAGCGTAGGCACATCGTCATAATTCGTTCTTCTCTCTACGGCTCACTCGTATCTCTACAGAGTGTAATCACTGTGTACGCCGGGGTATTTGTTGGCTTCCGAACCCACCGGGTCTGACCAATGCTTTAGGTATCTCTCAGTGATGATCACACGGTTGCTACTCTCACTCAGGAAGGCCAGTACTTCACAAGAACACGGATGGAGTTTTGGGGAGCCAACTACGCACAGCACAATGAGATTCGCTGAACGCAGAGGTGGTGTTTCCACGAGAGATGAGATACCTCTGGACACTTTTCTGAGCACGCACGAAGGAAGTCATGGTCAGGAGTGATCCGGGTGTAAAGGGTATCACTGAAGACCTCACTCTTCCCTTCTTCGAGCGCCGGAAGACCCGACGACTTGACTCCTGTGTAGTAGAGTGTCCCGTGGACGTCTCGACAACCTTTTGCTTATTTACACTCCTTTTGCGCCCAAGTTTATTTCTCTACTCGTTTCCCTTTCCGACCTTTTGAAGCTTGTTGTACATTTCAACCTTAATGGAACCGAAGATTGCTCCCGCCGACTCTTTGCTCGCTCTCCCCGTTCGACGTGACAAAATGATAACTCTTTGCGACCGGCGGAAGGATGCGGGGGCCATCGATCACGACGCGCGGCTCTCACCGCTGACCGCTCCCTCCACGATCCTTCCGCCTTCCGCACGTCCGCCCTCTAGTTTAAACTCACCCGCCCACCACTTCCGGCCACTCCTTGTGCCGAAAAACCCCCATCACTACACATCAAGGACTACATAGCCTATCACTTCGAATGATATCTATTTCTGCTGCGTAAGGCTGAAACCGCAAATAAAGACATCCCGTTGTCCAGCCTGGAACGCGATTCGCCATCTAACTTCTTCCTCGATGGCGTGATTCATGACATATCCAAAGGCCTCTGTGCCTCTGTCCCAGCACGTTTTGGGAAATGGAGCAGACTCTGGGTCGACAGTGATGCTCAGAGCAGTTACCGTGGAATGCGGCGCGTGCTATCGGATATCACTCCCTTTTTACGCAGACTCGATCCCATGTTCAAGAAGTGGGTCCATGATTTTGGCCCAGACGGGCGTACAAGTACGTTGGAATCTCGGCCAGCCGTACTCAGTGAGTAAAGTGGGGGACTTTCGGATGACGCTGAGATCGTGGAGCAGTGAAAATAAACGCCAGGGCGCCAGATCGACCCATCCTCGAAGCTCGATCCGTAACCTATGTCAACATCAGCTACTGCGCGCAATCAAGTCCACCTACACTCCATACGGCGTGGATCATCTGGGCGCGGAAACAGATCCTCAGTACGAACAAGGAGGAGTTGGTGGGCGATTGCCGGATAAGATCCGCGGAGCCCTAAATGAATGCGCAATAGCGGGTATTCAACGTGAGCCGCGATTGCCCCCCACTGTATATTGTACTATCGGCCGGAGCGCAGCACGCTAAAAGGCTTCGCAGAGCTTTGATCGCTCCGGTGAATCAAAATGAGGCATCGAAGGTTGTATGGTTTTCGCCAAGCGTCATGGGTGCCGTGCATTCACTCGCTTGGCGCGAACGCCTGCGCTCACTTAAGATAAGAGCCTGTCCTTGGCTGTTTCGTCAGCAAGGTCCCTCTTCCTCCCGCTCCCCTTCTATCTTCCATCGGAATGGACTTGAAGGAGGTTATCGACGTTGGCAGGAACCTGTGAGGCCCCTTCCTTCTATCTCGTCGTGATTGGACTTACCCCACCTTTCGACTCCGGTGCCCCCAGTTACGTAGGAAAGGTGGGCGTCGATTTACATCACTTTTGCGACTGAGAACGAACAGTTGTTGTGACCAGTATTACACAATGGCGACCACGACAATCTTCTTCTATGACTTCCTTCTGACACTGGCGGACGAGGTGAGCCAATTTATTGGTGTTTCCCTTCGCTAGGTTCATTGACCATCCTGTATTAGATCAAATACGGTTGGGTGGGGAGGAAATCATGGGGTACGTCGGGAGGATTACTTGCCGTAAAACATCCGTTAACGATCTGATAGTGTTTGCGATTTTCCTTGCGGTACGTTCACCTCTGTAGTAAAAATCCCCTCTCTGAAGGGATAATGCAGAACAGGTACTTGCCAGTCGTATATCAGATATGGTTGTTGTATAGTAAGTGGGATCACAATCCACCCCTGCAATACGAGACCATGCTTTCTCAACCTCGACAGTAAGCTATAATCCAGTGTTCCACCAAAAGGTAAGCGATTTTTTCGATTTGAGAACCCGGCCCGACACGTGTTACTGAAACGGATATTAGCTGTATGAGTGTCTTTCGTTACCCCCTTGAACCACCAAGTTTCACACATGTCTGTTACAGATGCAATCGAACCGCATTCCTTGGAGCCCTCGCGACTATGATCTCTACGTTTCTCGCTCAAGCGGTTCTAACGCTGAGGTACGTGTTCCTCGGAAGCGACTGCTTCGTGTTAATCGCGGCCGAATTAAACAGAATCTATGCCGTCACACGCAAGGATCGGACAATCGCCTCATGCTTCGGTGTAATAGCGATGGCGCAGTTTGTTCTTGGCCTATACATGACTGCTTATGCGGCAAAGGTAGGATGTGAGTCTGTGATCAAGTGCCCCCTACAACCCTTGCCTACTTTGTTTTTTCAGCGTCACCGGTCGTAACGACCCAGGTTGGGGTTTATATGGTGTGCGTCTACGCGGGACAGTCATCTTTTGGAATCGGATTTATCGCCGTATCTCTCGGATACAGTACGGAACGCTTTCCGTTGTTCAACGATCGTCTAAAAGTCACTCACTCTGATCATCCCCCAGACCTTTTAGCCTTCTCGGTCATTGTCTATCTCATGGTGCAGTCCAAAATAAACAAGGTTCCGACACCCGGTCTATTCAAGGCCATAGCGCAAGATACGATGTATTACGTCCTGGTAGTATTCACTTCCCATCTCGTGTTCGTGTTTTTTTTCTCGTTCGGAAACGTAAGCACATTGTCACAATTCTCTCCTTTCTATGACTCACTTACGCCTTCACAGAGTGGAATCACAGCGTACACCCGAAAATTTCCTAGCTTCCGAACCCACCGGGTCTGACCAATGCCTTAGGTTTCTCTCGGTGATGATCACGCGGTCACTACTCTCGCTTAGGAAGGCCGCCGCTTCGAGAGGACAGGGATGGAGCCTTGGGGAACTAACTGCACGTAGCACCATAAGATTTGATGAACGTCCAGAACGTTTTTCTGCGGGGCACGGGATGTATCGGCTGGACACTTTTGCGAGCACGCACGAAGGGGCCCAAACCCGGGTGTGATGTTATGGAGGATATGACCGGAGGCTTCACTCCCTGCGTAACGCACGCGCTGGAGAACTCCGTGGCTCGATTCCTGTGTGACGGAGCATTAGGCTCTGCGAACGTCTCAATAACCTGTCGCTTATGTAAACTGCTTTTGATCGACTTCCTCCGGTTGGATTGCTACTAGTTCACGCTCCGGGTTGCTTATCCTCGCTATTGGGCAAGGACAGCCGTTTTCCGTCTCCCCTGCTCTTTTGGGTAGAGCGACCTTCCCCCTCCTGTCGAGAATCATTGCCAGATTACGGCGTTGAAACCCACGTCGGTAGCAGGGTGGAAGATGCGATCGATGGGTTATGGAATATTGTAACGAGAGACATATTTCAGGTCAATATTCCGTATAACGCTCACACAGATGTGATCCCCGCGCGGTGTGTCGGACCCTTAGTATGACCTGACAGGATCTGATCGTGGCTGGGTCCAGCTCTATCTTCCGAACGAACCCCAGACATGGTCCGAACTTCTTGGGTTAGCAGAGGGTCCGGACGAAGGAATCTGTAAAGCAGACAAGCGCAAATACTGGATCAGATCAGTGCACCGGCATTCAACGTGAGCCGCGATTGTCTTCTGACTCTCTACCACCGGCGAGCGCGCAGCACACTCGAAGGGTTTCACAGGGCTTTGACCTTTCGGCAGAGCGAAATGGAACACCCAACCTTGGCGCCTTGCACTCCAGGCCAAGTAGTTTCCCATCGAGAGGGCTGCTGAGTGCCAGGGAAGCTATACATTCACCCATTTGGCGCGAGCGCTTGAAATGCAGGGACCTCTCTTAAGATAGGATTCTGTCCCTGGATGCTTCACGAGCAAGCCCCATCTTTCTCCCCCCGCCTACCATGTCTTCTGCTGGATTGGACGAGATCATCGACATTGGCAATAATCTGTGAGGTCCCTTCCACCGACCTCGTCCGTAATTGGACTGATCTGACCTTTGCACTGTGATATCCCCAGTACTACAAGAAAGGTGGGCGTTGATTTTAACCGTGTTTGCGACCGAGAACGAACGGTTGTGATCAGTATTACACAATCGCGACCACCACCATCTTCTTCTATGACTTCCTTCTGACTTTGGCGGACGAGGTGAGCCACGCCATCGGTGTTTCACTTCGATCGCCGGGTTTATTGACCTTCCTGCGAAAGATCAAATACGGTTGGAAGGGGAGGAAATCATGGGGTAAGTCAGGAGAGTCGCTGTTCGTACGACACCCGTTGACGATGCGATAGTGTTTGCGATTTTCCTTGCGGTATGCTCACCTCCGTAGCCAAAGTCTCTTAATTTTGAAGGAACAGCGTAGAACAGGTACCTGCCGGTCGGATATCAGATCTGGATGTTGTATAGTGAGTGGGACCGCAATCCATCCCCGCAATACAAAATCACGCTCTGCCAATCTCGGCACAGCGAGTTATAATACAACATTCCACCAACGGGTAAGCATCGTCTCAATTGAGGAATCCGACTTGACGCGTGTTACTGAAACAAGCTCTAGCTGTACGAGCGTCGTTCGTTAACCCCTCGAACCACCAAGTTTGACACGTGCCTGTTACAGATGTGACAAAACCGTATTCTTTGATATCCTCATTATCGCGATCCTTACGTTTCTCGCTCAAGTTGTTCTAACATTGAGGTCTGTCTTCCTCGGAAAAGGATGGCTTCGCGCTGACCACGGCTGAATGAAACAGGATCTACGCCGTCACAAGGAAGAACCGGATAATCGCCTCGTGTTTCAGCATAATAATGATATCACAGCTCAGTATTGG
>Ga0307515_10025284_pt1 | contig 10284 bp, 7 predicted proteins | sample 17_EM_MG_FD_194513 | JGI IMG/M metagenome (GOLD analysis project Ga0307515, IMG submission 194513) | Populus trichocarpa ectomycorrhiza microbial communities from riparian zone in the Pacific Northwest, United States - 17_EM | ecosystem: Host-associated > Plants > Roots > Unclassified | place...
TATAATCATGTAGAATAATACAACTTTTATATTATTAGATTTTATTTGCTGGTTTGATTTAATTATTATTAAAAATTTTAGTTAGTAGATTATAAATCTAATTGTTTGTTCGGGTTAAAGTTTTAATATTTATATATATTTTTTTAATATTAAATATTTTTTATGAATTGAATAAAAATTACAAAATCAACCTCCATTCTTCTAAATTTTTTTTTTTGCTTCAAATTTTTATTGTCCTGCATCGATTTTAGTATAGAAATTGTGTAAATCCCTAAAATTCAATACAGTTTCTAAACCCTAGAAATTGTGAAAAATCCTCACCAATAATGACAGAAAAATAAATGGTCTCTTTGACTTGGCTTGACCTTTGAAACCGTAGTCGAGGCTGACTCTCCATTCCACTTCAATTCCCTTCTCTTTGAGCAATCTTTCTCCACATGGATCTTTCTTAAAAGATTCTCTTTAGGAAGAAGAAGATCCTTCTCTGGGGCTACAAATTATTTGATTAAACTATTATGTACCATAGTACCAAGCAAGATCCAGGCCAGATTACCTCCGTCCTTAATTAATCAATTAATCCGTACATCTTTTGTTCTAACCTCTCTTAGCATATATAATTAAGATGCACATCACATTAGATTTGATTGTTAACGTTTGCTGGCAGGGCCATTGCACCTGCCTAAGAATGTTCCAAGCTCATGGAAGCTTTACTGTTCTGTGATCCTAATTGTACGGTTTAACTTATTAAATAAAACTTGTTGAGGATTTCAATCCATTTTAATCACAAGCTTGGATAGGGTGCTTTTCTTTTTTATATGTTCTTTTATGTGGCTGGGATTGCAATAAATTCTGTTTTAAACACGTTTTAAATATATATTTAACTTCAAAAAATATTGAATTAATATTTTTTATAATATTTTTTTGATGATTTGGTTATAATGATGTGAAAAATAAAAAAAATATGAAAATTTATTTTAATATATATTTTTAAAAAATATATTTTTAAAAAACATATTGCATCACACTACTGGACACATAATTTTATACTCTTTCAAGTGGACATAGAGATTCTCTCTTGGTGGGGGGAATTTTCATTTGACCTTTAAGCATCCTTTACTCCTTCAGGACAGAGAATCTTATTGTTAATTAAGTGTTTTGTTGAACTAATGACTGCTGCCAAATGAGACAACTTAGTCATGATGAATTATTACTGCTGCTGCCATGAAATTTCAGTAAAGTAACTCGCTTTTGTTAATGTTAGGTTTTGCATCCATGGCACACAAAGAATCTTCCTCTGAATCAATCATGGCATTGAATTAATGATTTACAATGCCTTGTAGACAAAAAAAGTATTTCTTTTTATAATGATGCCAATGACATTGATTTAACCATCCGTTCCATTTCGATGAATTAATCATCCTCGCAGTGATGATTTGTGAGCTATAAGTAACTTCCAAAAGTTCACTAAAAATGTGTTTCAAGTTTCATTTGAACTTAATCTTGTTTGGCAGCAATATATCTTGTGTTCCACACAAGATTTCTTCTTCTTTTTTCCCCTGTTCATCTAACTAATTGCCTAATGATGCCTGCAAACTATCAGCAAGAGGAACAGAGGGAAATCCACCTCAAGATTTCAAGGATTGGAACTTAGCATTTAGCCAGATTGGCTGGTGTTAAAAGCCAAGCCTGCTGCCTTGTTGCCATTGATACCACCATTGTCATTTCATCGTGCTTTAATGGAGCAAACATGGTAAAAGCCTAGTGACCACCCATGTCCCTTGCATATAGATGCTGTCATTCCCTTCAATCCATCCGATACAGGACGGCATATATCTACTGTGATCAAATTCAATAGCCGTAAGTGATACAGTTTCATTGCTGGTAGCAACAGGGCCATCCCAACTAGCTTTTTCAGCAATAAATGACAAAGAACAGTCACTATCCTTTTTTCTAAAGGAGGAGAAACCTTTCTGCAACTTGCACATGAAAGCACCTCCATTCACTTTATTCCTATTTCAATCAAGACCTTAACTGGTTACAAGTTACCAATTACAACCACAAATATTATGTCAATTATTAACACTTTCGGTTATCTAGTTGCTCTCTATTTTCTCAACTATATATTCTGATTCCTAAAATGGTTTTAGTTGAAATATACTTCATAATATTTTCGATAATAATGCAGCTCTAATTTTCTAGCCATATGTTAAAAGGGTTCGTGAGGTTGCCTGCTGAAGTAATTTTGATTCCCTACGAAGCTTATCTGGTCATCAGAGATCGAAGAATAATTACTTATCGAGGGCTTAGTTTTACACACAAGCAAAAGAAGACGCAATGGAAAGCAGAAGCAGCATTCCATCTATATATAACATTAATGCCCTTTCGAGTAAAACAAAGAGACTCCAGTACCACAATTAGAGGCATCTTGGGACAAGAGAAAATGGATGAAAAAAAGGAGCATACCATGATAGATTATTGTGGCTGCGAATCTGATTCTGCAATTCTTAGTCTTCCGAATTCCCTTTCCTTTTATTGACAGAGATTTGCACACTTGCAACATTGATGTGATACATCCATCTCACATAACCTCCTCATTATTGTCATCTCAACACCAAGTTCACTATTATTTATATGTCGAACAATGAAACAGCTTGGAGAAAATACGGATATGGACCACCGAGGGTTTGCAGACCGAGCTTGGAATGAAGTGTATGACAAGCATAGAATTGGTTCTCGGAATTTAACGATAGGAACCCTTATTTGCTGCCCTACTTGATCCAAAATATTGGACCTTGGGCTTATCTGGGCCTTCAATTTATTCAGTCAAAAGAATTGCCCGCTTCGCATGTTAACCCAAAGCCTAATGGAAATAGAGGTTCTTCTGAATTATCTCTTAAATTCATTGGCAATTGCTCAACCTTTCTAAACCATGTCACGGGCAGTCGGCCACTAAAATCATAATCTCCAAATATAACATCTGTAATTCCCTCTCCTTCAGTTCCAGGCAACCAAGCAGCAATGAGACCATCTATCTTTTCCAAGAGCCATGGTTCTATAACCAAAGGTCTTCCAGATATCAGAATAACCAATGTGGGGATTTTATCAGCGACTGAGCTTATTATATCAGCCCCATTAAAGGGGATTGCAAGCTCTGAATTGTCACCAGTGAATTCTGCATAAGGATCTTCACCAACGGCTACAATGGCAAAAGAAAAATCTTGGCTTGCTAAGGTGTCTGGTGATGGAATTTTTTCATAAATCACCTCGGTTTCCTCTCCTATTGCTTCCTTAATGGCATCCAAGATAGTTGTCCCTGAAACATAAGCGACATTAATAAGTGTAATGCCTGCATTTACTCACAGCATCATGTACTAAAGAGTGTGTGTGTATTTTTCCAGTAACACTTATTATTGCAATGGCATTTCAAAATAGCAATGCCAGCCAGTTTAGCTACTAAACTCGAATTTGCATAATTGTAGGGACTGACCAGGGATCTTACAAGAATCATGAAAGGGTTCAATGGGAGATTGAGAGGGGAGGGCATGAGGACTATTCCCTGTTTGTGTAATTAGTAACTATTTAACAGACAAAATCTTGTTCCCCAACATGATACCGTAGTGATCAATACAAGTTAAAAGGAGAGTTAAGACGTTAAATACACGTTCCAAGTCTATAAGCTGGCTTCTTCTCTTTCTTTCTTTATCATTCTATTTTCCTCTCAAGAAAGGGGAGTGGGAGGAAAACACAGAATCATTAGCGAGAAAAAAGTAACACACTTTGACCTATCACCTACATCACACCCGCTCACCCACAAACAGACACGTCCTGAGAAAGATGCAAATGCAATTTTTGCAACCCAGGAATATTCCAACAAGTGATCAAAATCAACTTGAATAGATAGTTGTTAGCATATCCAAGTTAAGAACTAAATGAAATCCGGACAAGGAACTCACACGAATAACTTGCAATAAAGTGTCACTTTGTACTCATGCAGCAAATGCATGTGGCAGGTGGATTATATATGCACTTCCCCAATAGTAGAAATTCCTACCAGGAAGCATCTTCAAAGAAAACTAGAAACCCCCTAGGCATCTGAGGATCTACATGCACATCAGTTAAATTTCATCATTAGGGATAAATCCACAGAACTGCATACCAATGGTGATTCTGCCACTCATCCCATTCCAGGCTATGGTCCAACCTCCACATTGATATCCAAGATTATCAGCATGTGTCCCAGCAACAAGAATCTTCTTAGCACTTCTATCTAGTGGAAGAAGCGGTTTCTTTGGATCCTTCCCATTTTTTAAGAGAACTAAGGACTTGCGAACTGCTTCACGTGCCAGTTCTCTATGCAGCTGCATAAAAGCATTAAGATAAAGAAAGGTAACTTAAGGAATATACTGAACAGTGTTATCTGCAACTACAGATGAAGGTTTAAATCAGTTACAAACTCCAGTGGTGAAAAAAAATGATATAGATGTACAAACTGTATGCACACGCACAACTTTTTCTAATACTCGGGATTTGATCTCCTCGTTCACATTATTAAATCAGTTTCCAGTACTCCAACTGGTGGCATCATCATTACTGTGTTGCCTACCTCCATAAATATTCAAATTCAACATTTTTTACTCTCTTCCCTTTGTATGTTGATCAGTCATCTCCCCATCCACAGATGGATTCAGCATTCCAGTACCCAAAAACTTATTTGACAGTACCTAAAAAATTATTTGAAGTGTTGATTTTACCATTTCAGTTTTGCGATTAAGGTGTCGGTTACCACCTCAGATGGAAATTAGATCCAGTGACAATGATGCATGATACAGCAGTGGGAACATCACTGTCTACAAGTATACCATGTCTACCTCTCACTTATGATTTTAAAACCAAAAGAGATGGAAAAAGTAATTCATCTTGGCTGGAAAATGGGGAAATTTTGTATCTTCTAATGAGAGAACTACGCAATTACTATGTGTTGGATATTCTGAAAGTTACCTTGCAACCAACTATATCTAGTAAAGATCTATCAGCAAAGGGATATTCGAAAAGACCAGCCACAAACTTCACTCTCAGTATTCTTTCAACAGCATCATCAATCCTGGTCATCGGGATCTCCCCTGATTCTGCCAGAAAAATCAGATCTTTCATAAATTCTCTATGTTTTTGCCCCACCATTACCTGCATATTTTTGCACATTGGGAAGTAAGGGCATAAATCAAGGAAAGAAACTTTTATTATAGGCTTACAGGAACTTGAGTTCTATCTCTACCATGTCAGTTCCAGCATTAACAGCAGTGGAAACACAGCGACGATAGTTTGATCCGAGAGGTTTACTGAGTCGGTCTAGTGCTTCCCAGTCAGAAATCACAAAACCCTGCAACAAAAAATTGCTTCCCAGTCAGAAATACCCGAACGTTCAAAGATTCATTTCCATAAAAACATAAAAGTATTTGATTAAAGCAGGAGTGATATTCCAACACAGCCTGCTATCTCCTCCCTCCAGAAAAGAAAAGGAAGAAAAAGAAAAGGTGGAAACACTTCAAAATTTAAATGATTCAAAAGTCAGGTTGTTGAGTCTTATTGATCACCAAAAAGAAAACTTTGAGATTAACAAGCCAGCAAGAAATCAACCAAATTTTGCATATCATTGTTTTAGTTTAGTGTCAGTTTAACATTCATTTTACAGATAGAAGATTCTGAAATAAAAATTAGAGGCAATCTTTACCTTAAAACCTAACTTATCTTTCAAAACTTCTGTCAGGAGAAAATGGTGAGCATGCAGTTGGCGTCCATTCCAACTAGAATAAGAAACCATAATAGTGCCAACACCCTGGGAAATACAGTCTAGATATGGTGCCATGTGAATCCTCTCTAGATCCTCATAAGACAATATAGTATCCCCCTCATTTAAACCTTTGTGAGTACCCCCATCTCCAACAAAATGCTTAGCACAGGCAATAACATTGTTTCTGGGATCAAATAATCATCAATGAAAAAGCATTACCAATGGGGTTAGAGTAGCAAGTCAATTTACAAAACAACATATATAGGTCAACATTATGCATGCACGAGAATGGAACTGATCTGCAGAATCCAGGCGGTGTAGATTGAACAAGGAAATAAATTTCAGGCAATGACTTTCTTGCATTAAACTCCAACAAGCACAACTAGAGCCTCATTGCCAGTGTTGTAAGAGAAGTTTCTAAGGCTTGTAGGTCGTATTATCAGAAAGCTGCTCACAAAAGTTCCTAATATGAAGGAGAAACAACGTTAACCGCACAACATTTGGTTATGCAGCCACTTGTTCTAGAATTTGCAACACTATAATCAACACCCTTTCAAGTGTAGATATTACCCCACAAATAGTAAGCCCAACACGTGAATTAACATGTGAACTTAAACACAAGTATGAAAATTTTCTCCATGCGAAAACAAGCCCTCAAGAACAGATCAACCCCACTCCCCACCCTCCAAAAAAAAAATCATTTGGTGTCCAGAGAAATGTGATATTGTTATTTAACTTATTAAAAATAATGATCCAAACAACTCAAGATCCATTGGAGATTGGCTAGTTTGAAGATTTTGCAAGCTCTTTCATGATGTATTTCAACCAAATACATTTACACATCTTTTACAGATCAACTCATGGTGTATTTCAAGCTCAAACAAATTTCTATGCTTGTTATATAAACAAGTTGAGTCCCCAAAATCTGGTATTCGGCTTGATTGATTCATGAATATAACTTTCCTTTAAATGTTTGATACTAAATTATCATGAGGCATGTCTTGGAGAAGTTCAGTTCCACAGGAATGTAACCCATTAGGCAACGGATGCTGCTTCACCTTGACAAGGCTACAGGGGTCTACTTTTTTTTTCTTTTTTTTACTTTGTTAAGTATTTTTATGAGGCTGCAGTCTTTTAAGTTGTGATATATCAAACTTCAGCTGAATATCCACTCAAGCTATAGCTTATAAGTTATAACAGTCATTGACCCAAGTGAACTGAGCTCAACTTTGGTACAAGTGTGATAAGCTTAGGTAAGCAGGGTGACTTAAAAGTAGCTTAAGCTCAAGCCAAGTTTGATAGATGTACACAGACACTAGAGTTGAGTCCAAACAGTCTCACATTTGTCTCGGCCCAGTTCCTATGGCTCCTAGTAAAGATGCAATATGCAAACCATGATAGTAATGAAAATGGAAAAATGTTTGATATTAACTTCTCTCTACCTTCCTGCCAAGAAAGGGTAGCCATTTGGGTGTCCTTCAGGTGGCTGTCCCTGCAAGCCTGTAACAATAGAGGCCATCTCTCTAACTATGTTAGTGTCTTCACTGTAGCTCTCATAGCATCTTCCCCACCGGGGATCCCTGCATACCTGTCAGCACCCATTGAATAAATTATTCTGCATACTATAGCTTTAAAGCAAGAAGGAATATAAACAATGAAGAAAAGAACACCGAAGAAAACCAACAATACCACTATATGTTAATTCTGGATTTTGTTTAAAGATACCATACTATTGTGTTAAAAGCACCACATCTTCACAATCAATGATCTTCTAAGATTAGTACCAAGCCAACTCAATAAAAGAATTATTTACGTCATTAAATTTAAAGAACCCTATTTTCATTATATTATGGTGGTTAAATTCTTGTCATTTTAATTATTCATTAAATCATGTCCATTCGGTTTGAATTTAATAGTTTAGATTTAACAAATATGACAAAAGGAATATGAGAGGATCCCAATCCAGTTTATCAAGCATTACATCTGGTCTACAAACAAAGAGTTATTTTGAATCTTGCAAATATTCACCGACCATGAATACCGCATTGATTAAACAAAGGTAATAAAAGCATCTACATAAATTTTTACACTTCTTTCTATCACTACTTGCACGCTTTCAATGCAAAAACTTTTATTTTCTTAGGAAGAACTAGGTGATTCTATTGGTTTCTTCTTGGTGATTTTGCAAGTTGTACAAAATTTCATATTAAAATCATTAGACAGTCAATTAATTCAGCTAGAAATCCTGCTGCAGAACAAATCAAAACCAGAGAACTCAAAAGGAGTATCCAATTGCATTTATAAGAACTTACAGCCACACACGGAGCAAACGTATACTGAATGCCACAAGCCCTAACTTCAAGAGCTGTTGCAACACCTATCCTCCGCACCAAATCTGCATCTCTATATCACATTTTGGCATTACAGTTCAGGACAAGCAGTGACACTAATAAGTAGACTCTGAAATTAATCTTTCTCTAATTTCTCAAATGATGTAAACGTATTAGAAATGTTAATCTGAACATTAAGCTAGCTATTCCACTCAATAAAAGAACAGAATTAAAAACTCACCTGGTGGCTCCAAGGCCAACATTGTGAGGAAATATGGTGGTACCATAAACACCATTATTACCATGAACAGCATCAATCCCATATATAATGGGTATACCAAGCCGCGACTGAAGTGCTAACTTTTGAAACCAATCAACCATATCCGCCCAGTCAGACGACTTTGCATTTGGAAAAGGTGCGCTGCCTCCAGCGTTCATTACACTCCCTACCAAATAGTCCACTAACTTAATGAAGAAAAGCTTAAAAGAAAGAAAACCCGAAAAAAGAAGAACGACAGCAAACGTAAACTTCATTGAATCATTTAGACTATAACATATAAATTGAAGAGGATATATATATAAAATACCAATTCCAAGATCCTGAAGATAGTGGGGAGTGGCAACAGAGCGTTCGATTTGGGTCATCTGGGCAACCTTCTCTTTCAAAGTCATTCTTGAAAGAAGGTCCTTTACACGAGCTTCAATGGGTGAATTGGGGTCTTTGTAAATGCAGCTGCTGCTTTCCATTGGTCTGATCTAACTGTCTGGAACTAATCTAAATGTTTGGGCCCAATTTGCTTTGAATGACTGAAAAGGAGAAAGATACGAGCAAGAGAAGAGAAGTAGACAAAGGTGCTCCTTACATTATTTTATAGCGGGAACATGGCGGTAGTTACAGCCTACAAGAAGAGAACCACTGGCAAGGCAATGATAAGGTAAAGATGTGGCCTGGAATAAGAAATATTGATCCAAAGAATTCGACTGGTCAACTAGTGGACTCCTGCAAGATGATTCGTCTAATCAGCTAAAAGATGAAGATGATAGAAATATTATTGTATTTTCTTTTTGAAAAAATAAATTAATTAAATGGTATAAACTAATCTATGCATATAAGCAAAATTACAATAATCTTTTAAGTAAATTTTTAATTTTGAAAATTATTTCTCTCTCTTTTTTCCTTTTATTACAGATAAGTGGCTATAGAGGGTTTGATTTCTTTTATCTTTTTCCTTTTTTTCATAAAAAATAATCATGATTGATATTTTTTTTAATTTTAAAAATTATTTTTTTATTATAAATAATTTTTATTACAAGTTTTTATTATTATTTAATTTTAAAAATTATTTTCATATCACAAGATAGTTGGTCAACGCTAAATCAACTAACAACATGAAATCATAGTTATTAAATCTATATCGGTCCAGTGGGTTAATCCGGGGTCTGGTTGACTCGATGACTGAACCGGTCCGGATAAGATAAAAGACCAGGATAAGTAAAAACCGGGTTGGCCTGCGACCCAGCAAAACCTGGACAAGACCCTTTTTTTTCAAATGTATTTTTTCTCCTAGTTAGAGACTCCATTTTTTTATATATTTTTTAGTTGGTTATTAATCATTTTCAAAGTTCATTATATAAATACTAGAAGAATAATTTATTTTTTCAATATGAGATTTGAAACCCTTTAGTATATATATTTTATGTTCATAAGAAAAAAAATTATTTTTCAATGTGAGATTTCAAGTCCTTTAATATATATACTCTATGTTCACAGGAAAAAAAGTTATAATTTTTTAATATAAGATAAAAAATCTTTTTGGTTTAAATATTTTAACTTAAAAGAAAACATATTAACATAATATCTTTTTAATATGGAATAAAATTTTTTTTGAAATAATCTTTTTAAACTTAATTATTTATAATATATATATATATATATATAATCTATATCCACATGGATTGTTTCTAAATTTTTTACATGAAATATTAAAACTTCAAATATTTTTTTAAAATTTTTTCAGGTTTACCCGAGTCAATCAGTGTAACCCAAGACTCGATTCCTTAGCCGAGTCTGAATCGGGTTTGATAACTATGCATGAAATCAAGTATAAAAATAAAGGGAAAAACTAACGCATTCTAAAATTAAAAAAAAAGGTTAGTATAAATAAA
>Ga0307515_10025287_pt1 | contig 10283 bp, 15 predicted proteins | sample 17_EM_MG_FD_194513 | JGI IMG/M metagenome (GOLD analysis project Ga0307515, IMG submission 194513) | Populus trichocarpa ectomycorrhiza microbial communities from riparian zone in the Pacific Northwest, United States - 17_EM | ecosystem: Host-associated > Plants > Roots > Unclassified | place...
GTGAGGCCTAACCCCTCGTTCAACCGGACGCGCTACGGCAGGCCACCTTGGCCCGGTTGGCGGTACGCGGTACATTTTCGCCAACCGGGCCAAGGCGTCCTGCCTCCGCGTGCCGGTTAACTCGAACGTTAGGCAGCACAGGGACAGCGTCCTTGACCTTTCGGCCGTGTATTGCTACCATGCAATACATGAAGGCGACGCTGCTGGCCCGAACCAAGGAAGTCCGCGACGACGGAACCATTGTCGAGGTGGTCATCTGGGAACTGCCCGAGCCGCTCCCGCCCAGCGAGCACTTGTTCAAGTACCGGCTGTTCTATGGGGCGCCTGCTGAGGAACGGGTGCGCTACGACAACGAGCGCGGCAAGGGTGATCATCGCCACGTTGCCGGGAGAGAGTTGACCTACGTCTTCGTGTCCGTGGATCAGCTGCTTGATGACTTTGAACGCGATGTTCAGAACTGGAGTTCGCTATGAAGGCCATCATCGAAGTAGCAAAGCGAGGCTCGGCCGTGCGTGCCGCACGGCAGCAGATCGCAGCCTCACGTCGGGGCCAAGCGCCCGACTATCGTCTGAGCTTTGAGTCTGCTCGAGCACTCTTTGCGGACCTCACTCCGGCTCGCCTAGAGCTACTTGATACTCTTCGCCGTGTGGGTCCTTGCAGTGTTTACGCGTTGGCAAAGGCAGCAGAGCGAAACTACTCAAACGTGCACACTGACATTGGTCGCCTGGAAGAGATTGGCCTGGTTGAGCGAACCGACGAAGGCTCAGTATCGGTGCCGTACGAGTCGGTTGAAATACTGGTACCGCTGGCCCAAGTGGCGTGAGTGCTGCCTAACCCCTCGGTCAACCGGACGCGCTACGGCAAGCCACCTTGGCCCGGTTGGCAGTACGCTGTACATTTTCGCCAACCAGGCCAAGGCGCCTTGCCTCCGCGCGCCGGTTACCTCGAACGTTAGGCGTCAGAAGCCAACTCCCGCGGCTCTCGTCGCGCACAATGCCGAATGCCCATTGCCTTTGCCCGCCGCCTGACCGCACGAGAACGCACCAGAGGAGCCAACCGTCAGCTCGGATGGGCCCTCGCCTTCATCGCTGGCGCCACGAACGCTGGTGCGTTCCTGGCTGTCAAGCAGTACACCTCGCACATGACAGGAGTGGTCTCGTCAATGGCCGACTTCTTGGTCCTGGGTGATTTGAAGGCAGCAACAGCGGCGCTTGGAGCCTTGGGCTCGTTCCTGCTTGGCGCTGCCACATCAGCCGTGCTCATCAATTTCGCGCGTCGGCACGAACTCAAGAGCCAGTTCGCGCTTCCGCTGCTGCTCGAAGCACTCCTACTACTTATATTCGGCCTACTTGGCGCCCAACTTTCTGCTGTTCAAGGCTTTGTCGTTTCAATCACCGTAGTTTTGCTGTGCTTCATGATGGGCCTGCAAAACGCCGTCATCACGAAGGTATCGAACTCTGAGATCCGAACAACACATGTCACAGGGCTAGTTACCGATCTTGGAATAGAGATCGGTAAGCTTCTGTACTGGAACAGAATACAGAAGGATGCTTCGCTACAAGTTCTCGCAGACCGGGATCGTCTGCAGATTCTTTCTCTGTTGGTCTTTGCATTCTTTCTCGGTGGTGTACTTGGCGCACTTGGCTTTCAACACATCGGATATCTAGCAACCATTCCACTTGCGATGATTCTGGTATTTCTGGCAATCGTGCCCGCAGCTGACGACATCAAGGACTATCTTGCCCGCGCTGACGCCTAACCACTCGGTCAACCGGACGCGCTACGGCAGGCCACCTTGGCCCGGTTGGCGGTACGCTGTACATTTTCGCCAACCGGGCCAAGGCGTCCTGCCTCCGCGCGTCGGTTACCTCGAACGTTAGGCGTCCGAGAGCGCACTTGGGTGGAGCGTCGGACACAAAGTCATCCCCAAAGGCGGGGATCTCCGCATATGCGAATACAAGTAGATTCGTCCGATGCTTCACCCACAAGCACACGCGATCTACGGCGGCCAACACTAAGCGGAGAGAGGCGGATAGTATGTCCAAGAAACCAGTTCTCGGCACAGGCATCACTGCTCCGAAGAAGCGGCCACCACCGGCGCCAGCTACCGTAGAGTTATTTGGGCACGTCATGCTGGTGGAAGGGTACGCGCTCAGCAGCTTCATCGGCGTCCATGCGCTGGTTGCACTGCGAGACACTCCAGGCAAGACTGTCGCAGTAATGACCTCACACCACCGACTACAAACCCTTCTCGAATCAGCGCTACTGAGCGGAAACTTGATCGCATTCTTTGGCAATCTGCTCACGAATCCACCCACGCCCCGGGGGGGAACCTGGGCGGTGGACGTGTACAGCATTGACGGGGTCATTCTGTACTCAGCTCCGTAACGCCGCTCCCCGGGCCGAACGCGGACGCCTAACCCCTCGTTCAACCGGACGCGCTACGGCAGGCCACCTTGGCCCGGTTGGCGGTACGCGGTACATTTTCGCCAACCGGGCCAAGGCGTCCTGCCTCCGCGCGCCGGTTAACTCGAACGTTAGGCCTCAGAACCCATGCACGTCGCCCTCCTCCAGCCTTCAGACGCACCGCAGTACCGCGAGCTCATGCTGGAGGCGTACGAACGTGCTGCCGATGCCTTCACGTCCACCGCGGGAGAACGGGCAGCAGAGCCTGCGTCCTTTTGGCTCAGGCGCATCGCAGATCCTTCGGGTCTGAGCGCTGCGTTCGGAGCTTTCGAGAGCAATGAACTCGTCGGAGCCGTCGCGCTTGAGTTCTCGGCGAAACCCAAGACCAAGCACAAGGGTCTTGTCATCGGCATGTACACCGCACCTGCGGCCAGAGGAAAGGGCGTCGGTCGTGCTCTAATCGAATCCGTCGTCGCGCACGCACGAGCTAAGGATGGTCTGCTCTTGCTCACACTTACGGTCACCGAAGGCAACGAACCGGCAGTCAACTTGTATCGTGGCGTGGGCTTCCAAGTCTTCGGCCTGGAGCCTATGGCCATTTGCACGCCATCTGGCTTCAAGAACAAAATTCATATGTGGCTCCCACTTCAGCGCAGCGCGGCTGCGGCCTAACCCCTCGGTCAACCGGACGCGCTACGGCAGGCCACCTTGGCCCGGTTGGCGGTACGCGGTACATTTTCGCCAACCGGGCCAAGGCGGCCTGCCTCCGCACGCCGGTTACCTCGAACGGTAGGCGTCATGAACCCACTTCTTCTTGCCCTCATAGCTCCGGTCTTGGCCGCCGCTGGCTTTGGTGCGCTGCTGGGTGCTTCGATAGCTCATGCAAAGCAGGAGTTCAGAACGGGCGACCACCCTGTGCTTGACTTCGCGATCAAGCGGCGCCACCCGCTCCTCAACATCGTGCTGGGCTTCGGAAGTTGGGTACTCCTGTTCTACGGCATCCCGAAAGCAGCCTTCGCGGCAGTCGGAATCGACGACATTGCAGCGTACGGTATCAGCGCAGGATGCCAAGTCGCTGCCCTGTACGTCTCGATGCTCGTTGCGGAGCGCATATGGTCCTGAGCAACGTGACTGGCACTCCATATGCGAGTCCGCGAATGACGCCTAACCCTTCGGTCAAGGGGAGCGCCAACGGCGCGCCACCAGGCCCCGGCCACAGGTACGGTGTACATTTTCTGTGGCCGGGGCCTGGCGTCACACCGTCGCCGCCCCCTTACCTCAAACGTTAGGCCTCAAAGTCCGTCAGCGCCTCAGCATCAGCACCGTCGCTGTTTCGGTTGCCACCCTCCTGCGGTATCCTGGGAACGAACGGTGCCGCCAGACCATTTTCCAACTCAGGAGCGTTCTCATGCAACTCAATCCACTGCAGTCCAGACCAAACGGAGATCTTCCGCTTCTACTACAGGTGATTGTTGCTGTGCTCTCTATGACTCTGGCAACTCTTCTCTTCTTAGCTGTGCGGTCATACATTCCTGTCGCATCGGGTGCAGGTCAATTGGCTCTTACGGCCCTGTTCATTGCCACGGTCCCCGGCTACATCACCCTTTTCTCCATCGTGCTCAAAGTCCTTCAAGGCGGCAAAGTGGAATCAACCGCAAATTGAGGCCTAACCCCTCGGTCAACCGGACGCGCTACGGCAGGCCACCTTGGCCCGGTTGGCGGTACGCGGTACATTTTCGCCAACCGGGCCAAGGCGCCCTGCCTCCGCACGCCGGTTACCTCGAACGTTAGGCGTCACAGCCGACCCGATGCGCTACGCTACGAAGCATGAACATCCACCCGCTCGACGTTTGGCATAACCTTGTACGTTCGCAGAACCCGTCCGGGCTTGACGAACTACTCGCAGACGATGCCATCTTCCTGTCGCCAGTTGTCCACACGCCTCAGCGCGGAAAGGCACTGACAAAAGCCTATCTCTCCGGCGCGTTCAAGGTCTTCTTCAATCCGACGTTCCGCTACGTGCGCGAGATCAAAGGTTCCTCGGACGCGATGTTGGAGTTCGAGACCGAGATCGACGGGGTCCTGGTCAACGGAGTCGACATCATCAAGTGGAACGGCGAGGGGAAGATCGTCGAGTTCAAGGTGATGCTTCGTCCGCTCAAGGCAATCAACTTGATCCACGAGCGTATGGGAGCCATGCTCGCGGCAATGCAGCGCCCAAAGTGACGCCTCTTAAGAAACTCCACCTAAGTTGTTGATTTTCATGGTGGTGCTCAGGCCGGTTGTTGGTTGGGAGTGAGTTCGAAGCCGAGTTGGCGGGCGCGTTTATTCAGTTGGCGCACGACCCGTTCGCGGTACCGCTCTTCGTAGTACTGCTGGCCCTGATCGGTGTATTCCTCTCCGCGGGTGAGCATGACGTAGATCAGCCGCGCCAACTTGTGCGCGGCAGCCGTCACCGCCTTGGGCTTGTCCATCCGTGCGCTCATCCTTCGATAGAACGCCCCAAGGGCCGAGTGGCTGCTGCGCAGCGCCGCTGCCGCCAGCTTCAACGCTTGCGTGGCCCGGTTTGCACAGCGCTTGGTTCTGGCACCCAGCACTTTGCCGCCACTGATCTTGGTGCCCGGGCAAAGCCCCAGCCACGATGTGAAGTGCTTGACCGTGGGGAATCGACTCATGTCCGGTCCGATCTCGCTGATCACCGTCATCGCCGTGGTCACGTCAATTCCGTCGATGCGCGTCAGATCCACCCCGCACACTTTGAACAGGTGCTCCCGAACGTCGAATTTCGGCGCGTTCTTGGACTTGGAGCGCTTCTTGCCCTTGGCCGGGCTACCTTCGTGCTTTTGCAGCGCTTTGAGCCGCCGCTCGATTTCATCGTCACACTCGGTCAGTTGCACGCCGCAGAAATCAAACGTCGCTAGCGCCTGCTTCAGTGTGAACAGGTGCTCGGCTCTCCAGTTGCCTTGCAGGCTCTTGGCAATCTCCTCCTCGCTGGCCTTGATTCGGCGGTCGCGGTAGGCCGCCAGCACCTGCGCGTCTCGCTCACCCGCCACGATCTCTCGCACGATCGCACGGCCCGTGACGCCGGCCACATCGCTGATCACGTTGGCCAGTTGAATGTTCATCTGCGTGAGCGCCTTTTGCATGTGCTGCACGCTGCGCGCCTGGTTGCGCAGCAGCATCGCCCTGTGTCGCGTGATCGCTCTGAGCTCGCACACTGCCTCGGCCGGTCGGAACGCCCCGGCCAGCAGTCCAAAACTGTGCAGCTGCTGCAACCACTGGCAGTCCAACACGTCGCTCTTGCGACCGCTGACGTTCTTGACGTGCCGCGCATTCACCAGAATCACCTCGAACCCAAGACTGTCCAACAGTTCGTACAGCACGATCCAGTAGACACCCGTGGACTCCATCGCCACCGTGTCCACGCCGCACTTGCGCAGCCACTGCGCCAGCGCTTGCAGGTCCGCCGTGAAACTCGCGAACTCCCTCACCGGCTGCTCATCCAGGTGCGCCGCCACCGCCACCCAGTGCGACGCGCTGCCTACGTCGATCCCCGCCGCGTTGGGGTGCGTCAGGCTCAACCCTGACATGCTCACAGACCGATTGCGTGTTGCCATACCTTGCTCCATCATCCGTTGCAGGAATGTGGCGCCGGGTGCGGGAGTCGTCGTCTTACCTCAGTCTCTTAAACGGGATGCTGCTCATGGCCCTTGATGCTCAATACACCAGTGGCCATGCGCGCTCGCCAATGTCGATGACGACACCCAAGACCAACCTAACCCTCGGGCATTGCGCGCCAGTGCGGTATCGACCTTCCCCTGCGCCACATTCCACCTTGCCACAAAACGTGGCCAAGTTTCTTCGGGGCGATTTGCGGCGGCCGCCGAATTGACGCCTAACCCCTCGGTCAACCGGACGCGCTACGGCAGGCCACCTTGGCCCGGTTAGCGGTACGCTGTACATTTTCGCTAACCCGGCCAAGGCGTCCTGCCTCCGCGCGCCGGTTACCTCGAACGTTAGGCAACGCACGGGAGATTCTGTAGTGCTCCAGCAGAGTCAGCGCCTTCGGCGTGAGCTGAGCAGCCACGAGGCGGCAAAGCCGCAATCAGCCACGGGCGCGGACGGGCGAGCACGCAGTCACTCCATCCGTCGATCGAAGCGATGTCTGTTCGCGACTAGCGCAGAAAACGACAACAAAGACATTGACTTTGGGTGCTACATCGCTACACCCAGACGCTCCGAACCCACTGGTTTTCAGTCGGTTCGTCGGGCCGCCGCAGCCAGCGTTGGCGCGTCAGGGCACCGTCATCTGTCGCGGCGGCTTGAAGACGTGGCGCGCCACGTTCGCCGGTGCTGAGCGGGAAGCCCCTGTGGCGTGGCACGCAGAATTACAGGGCCTTGGCAGGCCCAGTTTCAGGGCTCGCGTAGCATGGCGTTGCCTAACCGGGCGGTCAAGCGGACCCGCAGCGGCGCGCCACCAGGGCCCGGTGGGCGGTACGCTGTACATTTTCGCCCACCGGGCCCTGGCGTCACGCCGCCGCGGTCCGCTTACCTACAACGTTAGGCCTCACGAGACCACCCTCTTCTCAGCTCCGAGCGCTTCAAATGCAAGAACTACCTGCTGCTCACGATCTCGGGTTCACCTACCGAATCCGCAAGAACGGGGAAGTCGAGATATTCCACCGTGGTCGCCTGGCATCAACCCTGAGGGGCACCGATGCTGAGGACTTCAAACGAGAGGCTCCTGATGAAGGAAGCGCCGACGCACAGCAACTGATGGCAAGAGTCACTGGAAACTACAAGCACGGCAACGAGCGCAAGGCCAGCGAACACCATCGGAATCGCCGATGAGAAAGTACACGTTGAAGCACCAACTACCTGGACTATCTACCGCAGCAGCGAGCCGAGCGCGGCCGCCTATGTCGGGGTCGAAACGGTCCCAAAGGCCGTGCCGTGCCAGGTGAGGCCTAACCCCTCATTCAACCGGACGCGCTACGGCAGGCCACCTTGGCCCGGTCGGCGGTACGCGGTACATTTTCGCCAACCGGGCCAAGGCGTCCTACCTCCGCGCGCCGGTTAATTCGAACGTTAGGCCTCACACAACACATGCAAGTGCGCACCATCCGCCCTGACGAGATCGAAGCCGCGAGGTTGCTGCTTCAAGCGAACAACTGGGGCAAAGGAGTCGCCGATCCAACGACCTTCGCGGACCTCGTCGGTCGATCACAGATTGCTCTCGTCGCAGTTGAAGAGAACCAAGTCATTGGCTTTCTGCGCGCACTGACCGACGGGCTGTTCAATGGCTACGTCTCGATGGTCGTGGTCGCCGAAGAACATCGAAGCAAAGGTGTAGGAACCGCTCTGATCAAGGCCGCAATGGGCGAGAACGTAGAGATGACCTGGGTTCTTCGCGCCGGAAGAACAGGAGTCACAGCCTTCTACGAGAAGTTGGGCTTCAATGTCTCTGAGGTTGCCATGGAACGGCCGGGACGCCGAGCGTGAGGCCTAACCCCTCGGTCAAGGGGAGCGCCAACGGCGTGCCACCAGGCCCCGGCCACAGGTACGGTGTACATTTTCTGTGGCCGGGGCCTGGCGTCACACCGTCGTCGCCCCCTTACCTCGAACGTTAGAGGGCTCCAAATTCCACCCGACAATCCCATTCGCTACTCCGACATTCGCGGTACGCTGGATGCCATCAACGCATCCATCTCGGACTTCGCTGTCAGCTTCTTGAAGCGCGGCCCGCAGTCGACAGGTCTGCTCGCCGGTTCAGGAACGCTTGTAGCCGCCGGAAAGTGCCATGCCATACTTACCGCTGACCACGTACTCGCCGGCCTCCCCGATTCGGGCGATATCGCGCTCATACTCCCCTCCAGGTTAGGACCTCGCACAACGCAGTTCATACTGTCGATGAACCATGTTCACAAGATCACCCTTGGCAAGGCATCACGGACGCCCGAAGGCCCGGACCTCGGCTTGATCGCGCTTGCATCGAATGATGTTGCGCGCCTAGCACCCACGAAATCGTTCTATAACCTGTCCAAACGCGCCGACCGAATGTTGTCGTCGCCCCCTCAGCTTGAACCGGGGGCGTGGCTGCTCTGCGGTGCCCCCGAAGAGTGGGAAGCCATGGTGCCAGCCTCCAACGGGCAACCGCAAAGCAAGGTATTCCGAGGAACTGCTGGCGCGGGAAAGGTAAGAGAAGGCGTTAGCGACGCTGCCTTCGACTACCTTGAGTTCGAAGCTCGGTATGACGACGACTACGAAGGGCCTCAGAGTTTCGAGGGCTTCAGCGGCGGTGGCCTGTGGCAAGCCGAATTGACGGAACGAAATGGATCCATTGAAGTCGGCGAATTGCTCTTGTCCGGCGTGGCCTTCTTTCAGTCAGAGTTGGCGAACAAAGTTCGAACCATCTACTGTCATGGGCGTCGCAGCGTCTACAAGAATGCGGCCGAAACACTCGCCGCCAGAGCCCCCTAACCCCTCGGTCAAGGGGAGCACCAACGGCAGGCCACCAGGCCCGGGCCGGTGGTACGCTGTACATTTTCACCGGCCCGGGCCTGGCGTCCTGCCGTCGTCGCCCCCTTACCTCGAACGTTAGGCCTCGAAACCCATGCCCACTGCTCCCGTAGCGCTTCGCGGCGTCACCCAAGACGATGGCCGAGCCCTGGCCGAACTTCGCGTCGAAGCCATGCGAGAGAGCTTGGAGTCCGTCGGTCGATTCAACCCTGAACGAGCGCGAGCGCGGTTCCTGGACGGATTCGATCCGACGAACACACGAGAGGTCGTGTCCGAAAACACGAGAGTCGGTTTCGTCGTAGTACGTCAGGCCGAAGACCTCCTGATGCTGGATCACCTGTACATCGCTCCAGAGAATCAAGGGTTGGGATACGGTTCGCAGATCCTGAGGGCCATCTTTGCCGAGGCTGATCGCGAGAACAAAGTTCTTCGTGTTGGCGCCTTGAAGGGAAGTAAGTCGAACGAGTTCTACGCTCGGCACGGCTTCAAGCTGGTCGAGTCCACCGAGTGGGACAACTACTATGTGCGGCCGCCAAACAGCGAGGCCTAACCATTCGGCCAAGGGGAGCACCAACGGCGTGCCACCAGGCCCCGGCCACAGGTACGTTGTATATTGTCTGTCGCCGGGGCCTGGCGTCACACCGTCGTCGCCCCCTTACCTCAAACGTTAGGCCTCAGATGGCAGCCGCAACGCCCTCCCGCGCGAACAAATGCCGTGGCAGCACTCGCGCCACTGTCGCGTCTGCCACGTGCCCGGAATGCGCTGCGGCCAGGCCGGCAGTACGCACGTCCGCTGGGCTTCGCGAGGACGTTTGGTGCCACGCCAAAGGACAGGACGGGCATCGCCCTGCTTCCTCGTGGCAGCCGCGCGATTGCGATCGTCCGCGCCAAGACACCCAGGCCACGGTTGCCATTTCAGGGCAGCGGCCTTCTCGAGGACACAACGCGTCTAAGGTTGCTCGCAGCCCTTCCCGCCGAAGCGTGATCCTTCGCGCGCACCGAAGTAGCAGCCAACCCGCGGTTCGCCATCACCTGCAAGCCCAGAGCGGGCCACCCGAGATGGTCTGCACGGTTCATCATCACCAGCACCCGCAGGCCAGCACATGAAACTGAGGCCTAACCCCTCATTCAACCGGACGCGCTACGGCAGGCCACCTTGGCCCGGTTGGCGGTACGCTGTACATTTTCGCCAACCGGGCCAAGGCGTCCTGCCTCCCGCGCGCCGGTTAATTCGAACGTTAGGCATCACATGTCCACCATTAGTTGGTCCGCCGAGTTCGCCAAAGTCATCTCTTGCGCTGCCTGCTCCCGAGCCACGGACAGCAACATCCTGCGAGATGCAGACGAGAACGTGCCCC
>Ga0307515_10025288_pt1 | contig 10283 bp, 5 predicted proteins | sample 17_EM_MG_FD_194513 | JGI IMG/M metagenome (GOLD analysis project Ga0307515, IMG submission 194513) | Populus trichocarpa ectomycorrhiza microbial communities from riparian zone in the Pacific Northwest, United States - 17_EM | ecosystem: Host-associated > Plants > Roots > Unclassified | place...
ACGAAACAAAATTGACACTTTTGTTCTGACTTGTTGGTGTGCATGCTACACGTGCTAGTAATTTTTCCCTTGTTCGTCCAATCCAGTCTCTAATTTAACATAAAAGGATTTTAATTTTTGTTTTAGTTTAAATTTGATCTCTCAAGTTCTAATTGTTTTAAATCCATACCATTAAATTTTATTGTACCTAATCAATTATTTAACCGAGTGTCAATTTTTTTTTTCTACATCTCCAATGCCCCATGTCAAGCCACAAAAAAAAAAATTATCAAGTCCGAAATTCAATCAACTCAATGTACAATGATAAATATCACATTCTTTTCTTCTTTGCTTTTCATTTTTCATCTTAGTTTTTTTTTTCTAATCACGGTAACCTATTTTATTTGTTAATTAATTGATTTTTACCTGCACCTAGACAATAATAATCTTTTGTTGATATATCAATTGATAATGTTCTTAATACGTAAATCCAAATATGACAATATCTGCCAAACAAAGAAATTTGTTTTTTAGAGTTGTCAGGTTAAAAAATAAACGTTGGAATATATATATAGAAATAAACTTGTTATCCCACAAGAATATTACTATTTCTTCTGTATACATACAACGTACCTAGAAGTTCTCTGCATCTATCATTTGAACATACACAGAAAAATATTAAATCAACACAAGGGCTATGGATTATGATTTATTCAATTATAGAAGTAAATCATTCAATCATATAAATGAAATATTTAAATTATATAAATCTAATTAATGGTGCCCTAAAAGAACATATACTGATATCTGATATCTATATACATGGAAATATCCTTATCGTGCTACATGAATTTCAAGATTTCTTCTCTATAAATACCCTCTACCTAGAATTTCTTTACACACCAATTTTTCTCAACGAACACAACACTACAAGAGAGAAAAAAAACAAATAAAAATGGAGAAAGCTTCTTTGAAGTTGGTGTTGGTGTTTGTTTTGGTATTTTCCACGACCTGTAAGTCTCTCTCATATTTTTCTCTCTGCAAATTTACTAGCTACTTCGTCCCCTGCTTAATGCTTAAGGATCACAGTCTTGAAAGATTTCATTCTAAGCGTTCATTATTCTTAAATACATTTTCTTTTTCATTGTTAACAAATCAACACATATATAAACATGAAAAAAAAAAACAATAATGTTTTGCTGCAGGTTTTCCAGAAGGAGCTGAAGCCCTTGGATATTGTTCAAGTGACTCTGATTGTCTCTCCCGCTGCCCAACAGGCTGCACAGATGCTCATTGTCAGTACGTAGCAGAAGGTGATTTCGAGTGCTATTGCGGCCTAAATCCCTGTCTTGGGTGATCATCATATATAATACATGCATCGCTTTGATATTCATATATATTGAGCTGATCATCAGAATAAATTCCTGATGCAATAACAGGGGTGATCTTGTATCTCTTTTAATTTATAATAATACAACTAAGTGATAAATTAATTTATGCGTATTGCATTTTTACGATGCTGTGTTAAAAGGTTAACGTACACGCAGAGGGTCAAGTCTCTCCTCTTCCAAAATTTATTATTAAAACCACAGAATCTAATTTCCATGTGAAGAACTTCTTTCGAAGGTTAATTAATGAATTTGGAAACGAAGAATATATATATATATATATATATATATATCAAAGTGTATTTAACTTCAGGATCAAGTGAGGAGGTTGTCATCGAAGAAAAAAGTTAATGCGATACCAAAAGAAATAAAGTATTCTCTATTCAAACCCTTTTCTCAATTTTTGAAATTTTATAAAATAAAATTTCATTTTTTCAAGCCGTTTCTTACTTCAAAAAACTCAAAACAATGTTAAATTGAGTATATAGACACATGTTGAATATCCAGTGGGTTAATAAGTTATTGTTAACAATATTTTAGACATAGAAATTTAATTATAAATTAAATATGTTCCAAAACTAAGTAATAAAGAGATTCAACTAATCTAACTTTAATTTAACAATAAATGTACGATGTGATTAACTTAACTCGGCAAAAGTATAAGAGATAGTAGGTGACTAATTTACCTCTCGCACCACTGCAGCTTGGAATTTGGATCAAGAAGATTTTTAACGTGAAAAATAATATCTAGTTATAGAAATCTTTTTGTTATTATTATTAACCCAACTCCCTTTTTTTTTTTTTTTTAGCTAAAGTTTTAAATTAAATTATATAAAAATTATCTTAACAGAAACTTGTCGACTTGACATATTAAAAAAAAAATCAAAAATAAATAAATCAAAGAACAAAAAAAATCTAAGTTAATTCTAGTCAACCCGTTAAATCTGTGATTTAGATCACGAGCTCCATTGGGTTTAATTATTTTTTATATTATATGATATTAAATAAATAAAATTACAATAAACTAAATATTAAAGAATAAATAAAAAAATCAAAATATAAAAAAAAATAATTTTTATTTTTTTTTTTAAAAAAAACTAATAAAAAAAAAACCTAGGTGCAAAGAATTGAGTAACTCAATGCACCTAGACTTTTAAAAAAAGTCTGAGGCATGTGGGCTTGAGACAGCCCCCCATAATTAGACAATTTTTTTTTTCTTTTTAGGTGGTGAATGTTATCCATCCCTTGTTTTTTTTTAAGTAATAGACAACGTATCATTTGTTAGATTGCATCTTATATTACAATCACCATTATGGAGGCTGGAAATGTAAGGGAAGGGTTTTAAGGGTTGAAAATTCTATTTTTCTAACCGTTTTCATCTAAAAGTATTTTCACAACACCATAAATATCTTCCGAAACCAACTTAAAATTATTAAAAAAAAACAAAAATCAAGTAAGTGAAAAATCTTTAAACCAAGCTCGATTTCCATTCTTAGAAATATTTAAATAAAATAACTACCATTATTAAACTTTTCTCGTTAAATGAAACTCGTTAACACAAAAAACGAGAAGTTTCTTTGCTAAAAAGTGACATAACCAACTATTTTCTCTTTCCTTATTTTTTTTTCCAAACAGCTTTCTCCCTTTTTTTTTTTAAGTTAGAGATTGAAAAATTAACTTTTGGACTAAAATGATTGTCTTAAATGTGGCGTGAAGTGTTTATTTTTTTTGTGTTTTGCTTTTTGATCATGTCTTTTAATTTTATATTTTTATGATAATTTAAAATTTAATTTTATTTAATTAGGATATAGAAGGATTAAATTGAAAGAAAAAAAAGTTAAAAAAAATAAGTCAATTCGTTTATTGTTAATATTAACCGTGAGACCCACCCCATGTTTTTTAGCTGTTTTGTTATAATTTTAGATATGTGGATCCGCATCCTGTGCTTTATTGAAAAATTCATGCATAGTAGCTTAAAGTTCTTCTGGTCTTCTTGAATTTAATTTATTTTCTCAAATTTTGTCATGCAAACTTGATGCGAGACTTCATGAATCACAACAATTGCTGGGTTTTCTGAAATTTCCAAAAATCCTCAATCAGTCGAGCTTGTTTTAATGAGAGGAAAAAACGACAGACCTTCATCATTGTTTCTAATAAAATCTTGTCTATAAGAATGCAAAATTTCAAGTTACGAGGGCACTGAAGGGAACAGGGGATTCAAACATCAAAACTGTCTCAAAATTGGAATGGAGAATAAGGAGGTAAACTACTTAAAAGGGAAATCTTGTTTCTATTGTTGTTGGAGAAGTAACCCAAAATCTCACGAGCTCAAATTCTCAATGATTCGGGATAGGGATGAGCGGGTTCCAAAGACTGATGATACAACTCCCACTGCAATGATTATGATACAAACTGCAATCTACAGAAACAACAGTAAAAAAGGGAACGAAAGCACTGTCAAGCCTATCAATTATGCTTCAGAAAGTGCTGACAATATTTAATACCAGAAAGGGAAGTAGAAGGAAGATGTTAAAAGCTGTTCTAAATTTGTGAATGGAGGCATTGATAACAGTGGCATACCTGAAATCTTGTTGCTTTACCCCTCAAGATGCTCAGAAAGCAAGCACAAGGAAGTATCAAGGTCTGTTATATATTCACTTGTTAGTTTAATTCAACCAAACCGCGTTTTCAAACTTTTGAAGAGCATAGGAGAGGTCAAATGGCAAAACTAGACTCAGATAAGGAAGCTAAATTAATGGCTGTAGAAAACTTACCACAAGCATTGTGAGTAAAGATCCAATCAGTGACATGACCAAACCTGCAATGAAAGGAAATGTCGATGATATAAAGTTGTAACCAAACAAGGTATGGAATATAAAACTGCAAGTTTAATGAAAATCAACTGGTTTTGCAAGAGACATGGTGTAAAATAATACATAAGGTGACAATTAAGGCAGACTAACCGAAAAAAGGGATGGAGAGAGCGACCAATAAGGTAGAGATCACCAGTGCTGTCCTAATGCAAATCGCATACATGTGAGACTTCATGTGGTTTGATGGTATCAACTCCTCCAGACTCATTGCCACTGGAGACATGGTTAATGCATATTTGGTAAAGGGGTTAACTACCTGCAAGAGAACAGACAATGATTAATAACCTGTAAGAAAGAAATTGATCCTAATTCTTACAGGAAAACAAAGGAAGAGAACAAACAGAACAGGTTAAAATATATTTTCCAAAGAACTGTAAGAACTGATGAGCATACCGTAGTCCACACAGCAACCTTCGAGGCAACTAGATCTTGAGGCAAGTTAAGAGTGAATTGAGATTCTGTTTTTTCTCCGAACATCGTGTACCCCATGTAAGCAACTCCAGCATACATCAAAGTACAAAGACCGAAGCTGCATGCATAACAGAACCAAGGGAACATGAAGTAAGGAATACTTGAAATCACAGGCAGCTATTTTGAAAATAATAAGCAGGGTCCTTGAGTAAAACTAAAACAAGTTTCCTACGATGAAGTAAGGAGGTGGAGCAACTTAAGTTACCATGCTAAGAGAACTGCAGGAAATCTGTTAGGCTGTGCCATGGAAGTGTAGATATTCGGAAAAACAGCATGTCCCGAGTAACAATAACCGTAGAGACCAATGGCAACAGGAAGAGTTCCAAGATTGAGTACCGTCCCTTCGCTGTGAATGCCCACATTATCAATCAAACCAATCCAAAACAAGCACAGGACCACCAAAACTGATGCAATAACTCCACCAGCTGGAAGAAAGGGGCTGAAATTTAGATTTTCTCAAAACAAGATTGCTGCTTAATCTGATGAGCAGATTGTGAGCGTTGCAGCCTATTACATACCAAGATTTTTTTTTTCTTTTCAACTTATTCCATTTTTAAGAAAATTGTTTCATGGATAGATAATATGGGTTAATCAAGAAGAAAAATGTGAATCAAATCATTTTGACGTCCATTGAAAAATGTTTAAAATTCAAAATAACTTAATTTCAGAACACCTACCGGAAATGTAACTAAGGACACTGAGGTCTCTAAGCCAAACAGTAGGAAGAACGGCAAGGGTGGTCATCAATGCAAAAAAATGGTGGGAATCCAACTCAAATCCACCCAAACTTATATTTGCATTTGGAAATAACGAGGATAAATTATCACTCTCCAAAATTATATATTCAACGCAACAAGCCTGCGGCATATCAAAAAATTTGGACAGGTAACATTAGTCTATCAAATTATAAAGCGTCTGCATACTTCACTATGAATGACATTTACAGGAATGAAACAAAAGAGAAATGCATGAAGATGCTAAGGACATTAATCCACTTTAGCCAATATCAAAGAACCAGAATTTATCACAATAGCCAATGATGACAGAATTGCATTTTTATAGCAGCAAAAAAGTTGTTGCCTTGAGTTATTATTTGTAGTTCATAAGTTCCATGGTTGTTTATGACAAATTAAACAGACGATCTATTCACCATTGAGTGACTAATAGCCAAATAAAGACGATTTTGAAAGACAAATATCATTATGGGGTCCGTATGATTGGATCTTGGTTGTTGTAGAGTCTGAAAGCAACATCAAATGAATCTGTGTTCACATTATAATTTAGGCCCTCCTATTCAAGAAAGCCAAAACTTTTTCAATTTTATAGGCTATCAATTTTCCGTAAATCGGATGCAACATTCGATGCAGCCGCCTACGGTGCAAGCAAGTGGTAGAGAAAATAATGCTGTCAAATAAGATCCAAAACTTGGGACCAAAGAATTTAATTGGCCCCAGCAGGAATATAGGTTACCATCTTATTCTCTCCTAGAGGCAATCATGCTGAATTGATTAAAACACAGAGAGTAAATAATCCAGGAAAAGCCAGCTGTACTTACATACAATTCCACATACAATATTATCTGCAACAAGAAAAAACAAAGGCAAAAACGACAGTATCAGTCTATAGTCAAATTTGTAAACCAGTGCTTGATACAAGTTCAAAAGGAGAAGTTTTGCATATCAATCCAACATTTTAACTGCAATTTCTGCAGGGAATGGAAGCTAAGAACTAGACTTACTGAGATGACAACGCGACCGGCGGTACCGAAGGCAGCTTGGCCAATGTCTGGGTAAGTTCCAAGTCCTGGTTCACTATCCAAACAGTCACGCAAGAGCATCCCAGTGTAAAAAGAAAGAACTGCAAATATGAGCAATATGGATAGCCCTAGCCATCCTCCTTCTTTAGCAGCATAAGGAGTAGATAAAATACCTACTCCACACAGAACATTCAAGCCTGCATTGAACCACGACAAGTACACAGTAACCACTAAATTAAACAATCCTTTTCAATTCAGCATACAGGTATTCAACTTGACGCCAAGGCTTGCAGATTTACAGTTAATTGTTAGTAAATAATTTACATTAACATACAGCAAGAGGCCAAAAGGCTCAAGAACAACGAGGCAGATACATGTGCAGCATGTGCAAACTAAGCCACGAAAACATGAAACAGAAACATGGTTGTTTTGATGCTTATAAAGGGAGATAATAATGAGAAGCGAACAAAGGGTCCACGCCTACAAATCCTATATTAAAGGTCATAAACAACAAATCATTCCATCATATTTCAAAGGTAGTTTTGGTTGTTTGAAGATATTTATTGCTACAGGCAATATTCTATTCCTAAATATAGTCTCGGACACGCTAGCCATATTAGCTGACCCATGGAGACACTAAAAAACAAGATGTCACGGAGCTAAACCTAGGGCCATGTAAGCAAGTGATGACAACAAAGTAATAAAACATAATCTGTAACATCATTGGTTGATGAGGTCCCGGCAATTGTAGGGTCTAGTTAGTGTCAAGTTTGATGGCCATACTAATCCTAATATGGCAAGTGGCTCCATGGGGACAGGTAGGATGATTGCTAACAAATAACAATACTGTGTAAGAGGATGGTTTAGACAGTCGTGGCCAAATCCAAGCCGTCGATTGTGTGAGGGCCATGCTACAATGGATGGTCTGGATTTTCCCAAGAGCGTGCCGGCCATTGTCCATTGCGTTAGTTTCAACTTACCATTAAGCAGAGCTTGTCCAAATGAGCTTTGACGAGACATAGGAAGCTCATGCGATACCCGGGATAGTTTCTCATCCTTTCTAATGGATGATGACCTTCTTAATAGAGTTGGAGGCAGTAGAGAACGAGAACTACGCCTTTGTGGTGGAAGTTGCTCGTCTTCAGGTTTGTCTAGTAGAGGCTTTACAACAGTAGGTAACGATTCTGGTGTGTGTCTTCTTGTAAGTGAAGAGGAAAGATACGAACTGCTTAATCTTGATAGTGTAGGGGTCCCCAAAAAAGTAAGATTTGGAGATGGTACACTACTGTATAAATCGATGGATTGCCTGAAACATCAGTTAACAGCCGTAGATAAGTATCTGGAACTAGAAATAGCAGCAAATGCATATTAATGAAATACGTTAGGACTAATGGATTTGCTAGTTATAGACTTATAGTTCACAGATTGATTTCATTAACATCAGATCACTGCTCAATAGACAAGAAAATGTACTGTAGAGTATAAGATAGTTATTTAGGTGATGAGGAAAATCATTCACTGAACCACTAAATTACAATAAAACAGATTTTTTTTCCAAGCCTTTTGGTTCCTAATCATTATGAAATCAGTGAGCTAATGGCCCTAAAATGATCACTTTCCCTTTATGAAAGGCCTGTTAAAGTTATCCCATGATCTGATTTCCCTGAAAACATGTTTTCTTTGATGAATTGAAGCATCAAGAAAGTCCAAGACTGAACATGACATGAAATTAACAGAGCAAAACAGAGCAGAGTGAATGAGAGAAACCTGTAACTTTGAGGCCAAGAGGTGTTGTAAGAACCGGTTTTACTCTGCTGCCGATTATCATCGGCCAAAGATTCATCAGAATCTGTTCCATTAACATCTGCTTCACCTTCTCCATCTCTGTTAAGTTCCTTCTCTTCATCTTCTTCTTCACTTTCTATGTAAAAATTCTGTTCTGATACTGAATTCTTCATTTTTGCCCCCTCCTATTTCTCCCCCCTTCAAAAATCCCAGCTAAAATTCACACAACAAAACAAATAATTATTGGCTATGAAAAAAATAATTTAAATGCTAAAAAAATAAAGTTAAAAAGAGAGATGCCACGAACATCAAATTGAAATTATCACTTCTTATCCTATAGGATTTGGTAGCTTTAGTTTTCTAGCATCTGCACTTCGCAGCTTGTTCTGACAAGTTTTTTTTTTTTACTGAATAACCTATAAGGAAATAAAAATTGTTAAGGTTAACAAAATCTTGGAAACATAAATCAGAAATAAACGCATGAAAAAGCAAACGCAGAATGACCATCCGAAAGAAAATCTAAATTTGAGAATGTAAGCAAGTTTGGAAATTAATATAATTTTCAAGGCAATATGCGTTTGAAATATTCAAAAGGAAGTCTACTCCGCCTTATAGTCATCTTTCGTTGTAAAGGAAATACAGAAAACGAAAGGCAAAAGTAATGGAGTTTCCTTTCTATGTAAGAGGTTCTATTTTCCTGTCTGGGCAACAAAACGTTTAACATACTTTCCAGTGAAAAAAAGAGAACGAACACAAAGGATGATTCGCAAACTGCGAAGAAAAAGACGTTATCAAGATTCCTCGACTTTCCAAGGAACCAAACAAGGAGGGTTCTTAGAGTAAAAAGTCTTACGTACGTAGAGAAAGAAAGTTTTTGCTGCTTCTTTAATTTTTCTCCTCGTTGTTTCGAGATCCCACAAAGAGCTTATAAGGGGAGAAAAAGGTGAGTCGTTAATATAGTCAAAGAGTCGAGAGAAAGAGAGTTTTCTCGAATCTAGGATCTGAATAAACTCGTGAAAGACTAGAGAAAGGCCTGGTTTTTTGAGACTCGAGAGAAACAGCAACGGAAAACACAGACCGAACCGATGTTTTCTTCTGTTTGTCTTTTGGTACTGTAATGGTTTTCACCCTGTATCGCTTGCTTATAAAATTATAGCTGTTGTCTATGCTTCGCTCGGGTTATAAATATAGTTAACAGATCTGGTCTCGGGACTTGCCTGAAAAAAAGAGAGGTCAGGTAACTAAAAGTTATTGGATTAATTCATGGTTTATTGGATCAGTTTAAGAGAATTATTTCTGTTAAAATAATATTGTTTTTATTATTTTTTTAAAAATCCTTGATATTATCTAAACCGTTTCAATTAAATCATTTTAAAATATATTAATTATGTGAAAAACTTGATCACTATCTATTAATTAACTAATTGTGTGAAAAACTTAATCAGTATGTACAGAAGCCAACCCCGACTCTCAAGATCACCTAATTGTTAAGAGTTAAGAACAAAGAGTCTAGTTTCTATTTTTTATTATATAAATATAAAAATTAAAAATTTACATGGTCGTTAATTTGAGGATCATGAGATTAATTGAGGTACACACAAACTGACCTGAACATCTATGTTAATTCAAAAAAAAATTCATCCTTGTTATAAAACCTAGGCTGGTTTTATTTTTTTAAAAATTAATTAAAATAATATTATTTTAATAAATAAAAAGAAATTAAATAAATCAAAGCTAACACTCGTGATACATTTTTCACACTTTGTTCTAGATCTGGTTTTGAAACAATTACACTAGAAACTAAAAGGCGTTGGAGATTATTGTTCCTCCTCGCAATGTAGCCTCTCTCACAATGAACGTTTTTTCATTACAAAACCTTTTCTTATTTCATTTTTAAATTGTCAAATTGAAGGCCAAGGTTAATTTATTAAGAGAAGGTTAATCTATTAAGAGGCTTTAACAAAGTTTGTGTGAAATATGCATTTTAATCCTCATACTTTTCCAATTATAAATTTGTGGTCCCTTCAATTT
>Ga0307515_10025289_pt1 | contig 10283 bp, 12 predicted proteins | sample 17_EM_MG_FD_194513 | JGI IMG/M metagenome (GOLD analysis project Ga0307515, IMG submission 194513) | Populus trichocarpa ectomycorrhiza microbial communities from riparian zone in the Pacific Northwest, United States - 17_EM | ecosystem: Host-associated > Plants > Roots > Unclassified | place...
TACGGGCAGGTACGGTGGCGCGAGCGCCTTGCAGCTTGGAAGAAAAGTCGTCGAAAATCAAATTATTTTTTGTTTGCAAATCAACAAAGCATACGGTGAGAAAAAATGGGCGGTCTGGTTGATAAACCCACTCAAAGTACCTCCGTCGGATCACTTTGAATTTTTCTTTCGGGCAGAACGGAATCCCCTCCCCACGACGCAGGCTTCGCCGGGAGGCACGGACCCGCCAAGCTCGTAACAAACTTCTCTGCATTCTTCGAGTTCCTGTGATCGAATGGCCAGCGCCAGTCCGAGCCGCATCGCTTTCGGTCGCAAATCCCACTGGTAGGCAATTGAAAGACGCAGGCTCGGGTCGGAAGTCGTCAGGCGGACTAAATTGACTCTCGAGTTCGAGTCCGTGATTATCTAACCAATTTTCAACGACCTGCCGAGTGTAATCATCGACATCCCAAATGTCGTCCACACTACAGAGCTCAAGCTGTGTATCTTGGCGGACCGTTGGGCGGTCTTGCCGTCATCGGAACCAACGATTACCCGTGCAGTAAGCGTGGGTAGCTTGCGCCTAGCGGGAAGGGTTTCGTCCATTGAACTTGAAGTGGTTGACTGGAGAAGGTGACGTATAGTTCGATCAATGACCCCTCTAGCCTCTAGCCCAGTGTCATTTTCACGGTTGTTACAAAGGCCTGCGCATGTCTGATACGATACCCATCGACGTTCTCGCATGTGGAATACAGGCTATTCTCAGGGAGGTAAGGAAGGAACATCCGTGTAGTAGAAAAATGTATCCGGTCAATCAAACGACGCACGATGCATACTCGACACCATATCCCGAAGTGGGTGGCGCGAAGAAATCGCTAAATCGGAGGGACAGATCCTTCTTGGCTACACATTGACCTCGTCGACCACAGAAATGTAGATCTCAAGGCTTCGATAGAGCCAGTGTCGACGCAGCAGACAGATTGGAATCGGAGCAACCCGAAAGGTGGGGTAAATGTCGTGCATTTCAACGGCTAGAAACCTACGCACGTCGATTAATTATATCACAAACAGGAAAAGTGCATTGGAGACTTACAACAGTCACAGTCAAATGGGCAAAGTGGTGTTCCTAGAGATAGGTCAGTTCTGCGTAGAGAAAAAGGTTAGGCTCTAAGCACCCCCGGCTTCTGGGTCAATGTTCAGTTCTGCTTCCTTGAAGATTGAGAAACCCTCCTCGGTTTTCCGTCCTGATGTTTTGTGAGACCACCAACGGATATCACAAGAATTCCACTTACGAGGACCTGTCCCCCTCGAGTCCTTAAATCGATCCAAACCCTCTTTTTCTTTCTTGGCGGCATTTGGTTTTGCCGTGCTGACACCTTTTACCGGGTTTACCACCTTTTTTAAGGAAGAGACCGAGGAGACATTGGTGGAGGGATCGTGGACGGTCTCCACGACACGCTTTTTAGGAGGCTTTTCCTCGTTTACACCCGTATCCAGAGCCTCTTCAGCCTGTCTTTTACGCTTCTTGTCCTTTTTCTTCTTTTTTGAACCGGTAGCATCGGTAGAAGTGGAGGTCGAAGCCGCCGACTGAGCAATGACCTTAGTTATCGATTTCCTCGCCGCAAAGATGTCATCGATTTCTGAACGAGCCATTGCGGCTGGAGTGAAAGGGTGAAAGGGAGGTGGTATTACTCGCTCGCCATCGCAGTCTTGGACGAGAACTGACCGAAAAGTGGAGGGATAAAAATTGTGTGGAGGAGGAAATGTGGTGACGGACTGGTCTGATGGAGAAGTCCGAGCTAATTGATCTTCACACCTCTGGCCTCATTCAGGGTGCAATGTGAGTTTGCGCTCATTCCTCGTTCCTCGCTTGTTCTTGGCTGAGTCATGGGCGTGTGTTAGGCAACAGAACCACCGACAGACCAACTCCCCGAGCCGCGTGTTCCCGACGTACCCGGACACGCAGCAAGGGCAGGAGACCGGGATGGGAACCCCAGGGATGTTCCACAATCCGAACTTTGAGAAACAAATGGCGGCTATGAACGCGGCAAACATCGCGAAGATGGCAAACAGGAGTGCTCCTGGCTCGGCTCAATCACCGGTCTTAGCGCAATCATCGTCAGGGTACTTCGGAGGAATCTCGCTACTGCACCAGAACAACGGCAACATGACAGCCCCGAACCTGACCATCCCCACCCCTTCTGACCAACACCTCCAGTCCTCATCTCTTTCCGACTTTTCCGCCCATTCCACCCAGCAACAGGGTTTCCAACAAAACATGAACGTCCAACCTCCCAACACCATGTCGATCGGGACGCCCACCTCGGCCGGTCCACACAACGCGTTCCCAGATCCAAACCACCGTTCGACGCCCGTACCGAACCAACAAACGGCCCAGATGCAACAGATGCAGAAAAGGAAACAGTTCATACAAACCCTCGGATCCCTCATGTTGCAACGTGGTCAACCGTTACCCCAGGCTCTCACCGGCGTGCCCATTCCTCCTGGGATTGATCCCAACGCGTCACCTTGGAAGAACCTTGAGCCCTCACAGACTGAGGTTGGAGCCATTCGGTTGGCGGGGAAGGACGTCGATCTCTACAAATTCTTTGGGATTGTCTTCCAGAATGGTGGCGGTATGAAGGTACGCATTTCGTCATCCCATTCTTTCCTTTTGCTAGAAGAGGAGTCGCCTTTCCTCAATGCGCCCTAATTTCACCTCTTTTACGTGGTTTCCCGGCGCATATGGCGCTCTGGAGCAACACGTTTGGTTCACTCACTAATCGTCTGTTCCTCTTCTTAGGCTCATCAAACCGGTGCATGGCACAATGTCTCCCAACTGTTTGACCTCCCTGAACAACTCCCTCCCCCAAACTCTGGTCTGACCGCCCAATTTCTCGCGCAACTGTACATGAACGTGTTGGTCCCCTTCGAGGAATGGTATCGCAAAAACTCTACTATGAATAAGGGTGGCAACCCTCATGCCCAGCGTTACCCTCCCTCCACCCCAACCAGTGCCACCGGATCCAATCCCCAACAACAGCCACAGCAGCAGCAGCCTAACCAGCAAATCCAAAACACTCCCCAGCGTCTTCCCCCTCAACATCAGCAGCACCAACAACCTCGCACTCCAACTCCCGGGATGAACAACATGCAGGGACCGCAGTACAACCAGATGGCCATGTCTCAGGCGGGTATGAACCAAAACGTTGGAAACATCGGGATGGGTGGTATGCCTGGGATGGGTAACATGTCAATGTCCGCCACCCCAGATCCGGCTATCAACGTCAACGGAATGAACAACGCTTTCGGTTCGCAATCTGTCGCACAATCTCATGTACCCATTCAAGGATCTATCGCACTTTCCGATGATTCATCCCAACTCGCTTTAGGGATGATGCAGCATGTCCAGCCGCAGCAACAAACCCAGGGTCAGCATGGTGCCCCACAACAACCTGGGTTACCACCTAACCTCCACCAAGGCATGGACCCGAACTTCTTTCCGGCGCAACAGCAGATGCATCAACAACAGTTGGGCCACATGCCACAGAGCAGTACCACACCGATAAATGGTCCACCACCCCCCGGGATGGGAGACTTTGGGGGGCTTGATATAGATATGGAGACTCGAAAGCGGAAGGTGGAAGAGGAAGAGGATATCAAGAGGACGAGACAGAAGACAGGTAAGATTGATCCTCGTCTCTATCCTTGTTTTCCAACAAAGGCTCACGTGTTGGAATCCTCGTGTCTTGTAGGTGAACCACCAGACGTGCCGGTATGTTACGTTTTGCGCTTTTCTTCATGAAAATTTGTTATTAAAATTGAATCCCATCACTGACCCCGGATAACTTCTTCTAGCCCTCAATAAGCACAAACGGGGTCGTCACCCCTTCAGCCCCTGCACAACCGTCCACGATCGCGCGTACCAGGAGGAAGATCACCTACGTTCCTCTTCGTCACGAAGTCGATTCTGCCGGCGGACGAAACCTGCTTCACGTTGGTCCGGATCTCCAGCGCGCACTGAGCCACCGTCCGCTGAAAGCTATCCACGAGTGGGGTCAGGTGGATATCGATGCTCTCGTCATGTCCATTCGCTCGAGGCTGGGCCCGGAGTTATCGTATGCGATCACAACGTGCAGTCTGATTTCCGTCGTACGGGACGCCGCGAAAGACCTGCCTTATTTGACCATACCCCAGTGTCCGGATCTGTTTGAAGAGCTGTTGGACCTTGTGGAGGAAACCGCTTTCCAGGGAGCCGAAGACGTGGACGACGAGTTCGATGATTGTGGAAAGGCGGGCGGTCCGGTGCAACTGCTGACGATCCGGGATTTGTTGGAGGTTATACAGGAGGAGGAGACAAAACCGTTTGCATGTCTCAGAACTGAACGGTTGGGAGAGGTGGACCGTTCCTCTGGGCCGAAACAGCGTCCAGGGGGGACTATCATCTCCGTTCTCAACATCTTCCGGAACTGGGCCGCCGCATCGGCCGAAAACCTGGACCTCATGGCACGACATCCCACTTTCACCAGCATCATGCTCCGTTTATGCGGTCTAGCGTCGAGGAAGAATGGAAACACGAAGATCAGGCCCGCTTCGCCCGTCTTGTCACTATCGGATCTCATCACGGTCCGGAAGGACGTGGCGCTGATTATGATCGGAGTGACGATGGAGTATAGGTTGAAGGATGTTTACGAGAGGTTGCCTGCGGTTGGGAAAAGGGTCACGAGGAGGATGGTTGGGTTTGTTTCCTCTGCTGTGATGGATCCTCTGGAAGTCTGCTCGCCATCGTCACTCTGGTCGGCGCCCACGACTGCCGATTACGCTCTTCAAATTTGGACGCGATTCAGTCATCCGGATGAGCACCGCAAGATCATCGCCTCTGTGATTCCACAGGCGTGGTTGGGGGAGCTCTTCCGATCGTTCGTGTACCGACTCCCGGTGTCGAACAAGGACTTTGAGGTGATCACGAAGGATACGTGGTTGGGCTACGTCGAGAAGTTGATGATGGCCATCTATTCGCTAGCGTTCCTCGCCCCTCCGGAGCTGAAGAAGAAGTTGAAGGCGGACAAGGCGATTGGGTTCTCTGGGGTGATGTTGAGGATCCTGAGGAAGTTCATGACGAACCCAAACTCGAACGTCAGGGAGTTCTTCCACATCTGTTCGAAGCGGGCGATCGAGGCGATGAAGCTCATTGACGACGAGGGGGAGGTTGTGGTGGACAAGACTCCGACGGTTTCGATGCCTGCGCTCTCATTTGGGATGGGTTGGCACGAAACTGGGGAGAAGAAGGTGGAGAGTGGGTTTGGGATGTTAGGTGGGTTTTCTGAAGAGATTACGTTGTCTCTCATGCTCTCAAGGGAGATGGATAACTCGATGTTCGGTGAACTTGAGTCGATGATCCGCGTTGAGTTTTGATCACCTTTTTTTTGTTGTATTATATTTGTAATTTCTCGCTCTTCCCCCTTCCCCCTCCTTGTCCTATTTTGTGCTCAGTTCCTTCCTCTCTCTCTCTCTCTCTCTCTCTCGTTGTTTTTCTGTACTTCGGTCACATCTCGTAATGTCTGGGGAACCTCCTCCGTTATACACGCCTGATGTTCTCGATGGGGATGATGGCCCTGACGACGGGGAAGTTGATCCACAAATCTTGATCATACCGACCTCCGGTGATGCAGAGTTCCAGAAGGGCTATCTAGGCGTCGAAGGTGAACGCGCTGCTGTCGAAGGAGAGCTGCAGATAAAGGGGATAAGAGCGTCCGCATGCCAGAAGGTGTACGTGGCTTCTCTGTGTCGTTCGTTCCGTATTGGTTGACTGGCTGCGCTCCAAATAGTCTGGTGTCCTTGCACACGATTGAGAGGTCGTTCGGTCATCAAGTAGAGCTCTACAAGTCAGAGGTCGTGTTATTTTCGAGGACGAGCTCGACGCAATTCGTCCCATCTGCGTTTCCGTTCGCGATTCCGCTGATGCCGGATACCCCGGAACCACTGGATACCCCAAAGTCGTCGATCGTACACGCTCTTACGGCAACAGTCTTTTCGAGCATCAATGAGGGACAGACTTTCTCGAAGAGCATCGTCGTCCGACCACGTCGGTATACTGCGCACGCGCTCACGCTGCGGCCCTCGCCCGTGACGAGGAAACTCGGCTCACCCACCCCTATTACGGTTCAGATCCCAAGGGCCAAGTTCCAGGCAGGTGAATGGATCCCCGTTTACATCATCATTCCACCTCCGAAACGAGAGCTCGTGGTTGAGCAGGGCGTTCGGCTGAGGAACGTCCGTGCTGAGCTTGTGAGGGTGATCAAGGTCAAGGATCAGGAAGCTTCTGAGCCTTCGAGCGGGTTTGATTTCGACACGGACGAAGAGGAGGGGAATGAAGAGGTCAAGGGACCCTCACAGGCGACGACTTCCGTTGCTGCTGCGAAGAAGACTACCAAGGCGGCCACTGGTTTAGCTAAGGGTTGGACAACGAAGAATGTGGTAACTCGTTCCGGCGCAGGATGCAGATTCCACGCTACCAGACCCATACGCCAACGTCTCATCCTTCACCAACCCCTCGAACCCCCCAACATCGAGCCCGCACAGATGTACTCACACCCACATCGCCCCAACCAAGACCCGGATCCAGAGTTAGGATACCCTTTCATCTCACAAACCACGCTCCTCCATTGTGTCACCTTCCGGCTCGTGGTTCACATCACGTTCATTAACATGGCCCATCGCACCGAGCACGTCGAGACGGTCGTCATCCCACTCACGATCATACCTCCTCCGGCGCTGCTCCCAGAAGCGGAAGCGGATCTTGATACAGCTTATAGGAAGAAGCACGATCAACCCCCTCAACGTACCGTCCGAAGCGATGATGACGAGAATACTCCTCACTATGAAGAAGCAGGGCCAAGCTTCGCCCCACCTCCTTTCGACGAACGTGATGCCCCTCCTCCATTCCAGGAACCGTCCTCTTCCAACGCGACGAGGTTGCCCACCTTCCTCGAAGCCGAAAGCGAGACCTATACACCTTCCCAAACGGAGAGCGAGAAGGTCGAGCATCACTCACGCGAGTTGGTGATTCCAGGAGAAGGTGTCCAATTTGGGTTTGCGGTTGCAGATCAGTTCGACGGGCATATGGTCGAAGTCGAAGAGCGAGGACCTCGATCCACGACTCCCCCTCCGACTATGGAGATGGCGAATAGAGATCCGGATGTAACCGACCTGGCGAGTATGGATCAACCGGAGCTGGCGATGGAAGCACTTGGGCTTGCATTGGAACGACACGGTGAAGAGGGTACACTGGGTGCCATACCTGCCCTCACGGCGATGACCACGCTTACCGGGGGGGAGCAACCTCCTCCGACATTGGTGATGGACGATCCGTCCGATCCACCTCCGTCTATCGATTCGGGTTACAGCGATGCACGTGGAATGGCTCACCAGCCTCCGCCTCCTCCCCCACCCCCATCAGTCGGTGCCCAGCCTGCACCACATGATTCCACAATTCGCACTCCGGCTGATGGCAACGCACCTCCACCTTATCTCGTTCCCGACAGTCACCACGATGGGACGAGACCTCCCCCATATATCGAGTATTAGTACCTATGGGTATCGTATACTGTATCGCCGAATGTAACCCCATCGCGCTTGAACCTATTGGGATATCTGCGTCCCATGCTGTGTATACGTGCGTGTGTGTAGACCCATTGGGTATCGCCGAAGGTGCCCCGCTTCTCGCTTACTTATCCGCCGACCGTCTCGGATGGGTTGCGCAGCATCTTCGAAACTTCAAGAGGAAAGCTCTGTAGCAGATGTAATATGGTGAAAAGTACAGGTATGGGGCGAAGCGTCACGAGGGGTGAAGGGAAAGGTGAGGGGGCAAGGAGAATAGTCGGAGTCAGTTGGATGTATACCTGGCATGTAGCATAATAAACGGATAATAAGGCGAATTATCTACCCTTGTGAGTGCACAGTCGGAGGATTGGGAGGAGGGGACAGAAGATCGCGAGGTAAGGTGGCGGTAGAACACATAGGAAGGCGATTAACAATTGCAAGCGTCGCGGGCTTTGTTTGCGTTCTCCTCAAGGTTCACATCTCCTGGCTGCGATGCGCCTGGCCGTCCTCCAGCACCATTACCGCGTCCTGCAACACCGCGAGTGGACGCCAAAATGTGCTCGATCGGAATCTTCTTGGCTATGAGGTGGGTGGTCAGTGTGATTCGGGTTGTGGTCAACGGGTGGAATGCCGACGGACCAATCTCGGTGAAGATCTCCACGACACCCTCGCCGGTCTTCGCGCTGATCTCGAAGAACAGCAGACCAGCTTCCTTTGCGTACGCCTCCGCTTCGTCCCGGGAAACCTGCCTGGCGTTCTCCGAATCCAGGGTGGGTGATCCGCCGGCTTCACCAGGGGTAGCGGTGGCATCGTCGGCTTCGCCCTCATCTTCTGACTCTGAGGGTGACGAAGAGTCTGTTGTCGAGTTTTGAACCAAATCTATCTTGTTTCCGGCGAGGGCCATGACGATGTTGGGGTTTGCCTGCCTCTGTAGCTCCTTGACCCATGTCTTGGCTTTTTCGAGGCTGGTGGCTTTGGTGACGTCGTATACAACGATTGCGGCCTGGGCGTTGCGATAGTACATAGGCTAATCATCCGATGTGATAGGAACGGAGCGTGTGAGTCGGGGGTTTTGTGAGGGGGAGAAGTATGAAGATTGGATGGGGGGGGGACGCACAGCTAGCGAATGGAAACGCTCCTGACCCGCAGTATCCCAAATCTCATAACGCAACACTCGATCCTCTAATCTGCACTTCTGAGTTAGGAAAGCTGCACCAATCGTGGGTTCCTTGTTTGGCTGGAATTCGTTCGAGACCTGGTGAGCGAGGTGGAGCGGATAAGCGGGCGAAACGGAGACGTTTCGGAACGAGCAAATAGACGTACAAAACGCAGTACGACAGAGGATTTGCCAACGGCGGCCTCACCTAGGGGGTTGGTTAGCGAAAAGAGAGCACGCTCGAATTCATTATTGGGGCGGGGTGGAGTAATTTTTTGACGACGTACCGAGGAGGACGAGCTTGACTTGGACGGATCTATCGGGTTGACCAGAGGCGTTGTCGGCCATTATGTTGTGGGTGAAAGAGGAGAGGGAAAGGATGGGGTGGTCGGGACGACGATGCTGCGACTTGCGTGGTTACTGTGTGAACTTTGTACTCTCTGCTTTGGTGGCTTCCCCTCAGCCAAATCCGGAAGCGGATACCAAAAATTCGATATAAAATTCCGCCAAAAATAAAAAGCTAGTTATCTACTCTTCCGCTCCCTCGCCGTGCGCGTCTGGGTAGAAAAGAACGTAGAACGGCCGAACCTGGTCGCAAGTCACGAACACTCCATTGTCCAGTTCGACCTCTTCCTGACCCGTGAATGCTTTTGGACACTGGAAAGTCACGCCGTTCCCGGATGCTGTATCGTTCTGGGCTTCGGGTGGTGCGATGATTCCGTCCCCATCGGGATACTCCTCTATATCATCCACGTCTTGTCTCTTCCATCTCAGCGGTCGTCTGCTATCCCGTTTCTCGCGTTTGCGTGAAGGAGACATCTTCAAAGCCGGCGCTTGGTCGTAAAGCCAGTACCTGCCCGACTTGTATTTGCTATTGTGCGTTTGCAGGAAATTGGCGTATTTCTCGTCCGGGTCTCCATATGCTGCCGCCACGGCCGCCACATGCGGGAAAATCTGCGAGACCGCCTCTTTCTCGGGATCTTGTGCCATGGTAAAATCCAACGCTTGTTGAATCGTGGCGCCATTCTCTGTCTTTTTGGTCCAAAAGTCCACGCCGAGATAATCACCTAGCTTTGCCGCAGTCTTTACAACCGAATTTCAGTGACCACGCCGGGGTACCACGCACATCTGACTCACGATCATGGCCTCGAGATTGAAGCACCGATAGTGGTACGGGTTCGCTCGGACAGCTTCGAATGGTTGCTCTCCAGAGGCCGCGATATGATCCATGAATTGTCCGTCGAAGTACCGGTTGAGGGCGTCCTGCGCTCCAGCTCTGTCATCCGCCACCAGCCTTACAGCAGCGAGTTGGGCATAGAAGAAAGTCGCATGGTTACTGTAAAACCAATCCTCAATCGAAAACCGACACGGCATCTCAGAAACACTTACTTTGCCGAAGAGGCTGTCTTTTTGGCAATAGGATTCGACTCCAGCCATCTGATATATTGTCGCAGCCACAACTTCATCTTCGCATCCTTCTGGGCGTCCCAATCCGGGCTCTTTGCCGCCCTGAGAGCCAGGATCGCGTTCGCGACCTTGATCATAC
>Ga0307515_10025290_pt1 | contig 10283 bp, 16 predicted proteins | sample 17_EM_MG_FD_194513 | JGI IMG/M metagenome (GOLD analysis project Ga0307515, IMG submission 194513) | Populus trichocarpa ectomycorrhiza microbial communities from riparian zone in the Pacific Northwest, United States - 17_EM | ecosystem: Host-associated > Plants > Roots > Unclassified | place...
GCCAAGTTCCTCACGGAATGAAACAACTTGTTTTCACGATGCTCTTAACAAAAAGGTTTTCCACTCCATCGAGACCGAAGGCAGAAGGGCTCAGATCCACCGCTAGGAAGTTGGTGGTAGATGGTATTGAAGGTGAGGCTGCCATCAGGTCGGATATTAACGGTGGAAAGATGATATCAGAACCCAGAGCCTGGGTAAACCTACTTATACGCTTACGTCGCCGTGGAGGCGAAATTAACTGGATCTCGTGCGGCAACTTACGGACGCCGCTCGTTCCGTCGAATCTTCCATGGCGGTGGGATTGTGTACCAGCCCGTCGTTCAAACCGAACTTCGAGAACATTAGTCGTGAACCAAACAATGTGCATATAGTCTTTCTCCCCAGCGCGTCCGACGTGTCGAGCATTGGCCTGCCATCAGACGGTCGGGGACGCGACAGTGTGTAGAAATCATCCCTCGCGTCCAACATTACTCTCAGGAAGGACCTCTGGCAGTACCCACCGCAGTGCGGACTGTGCGGTACCGAGGATCTCATCAAAATTGTCCTATTAGTAGAATTGGGATAATCAAGCAGGGTCCGTAGAAAAAAAAGCGGGACGAGTCAGGTAATCACACCGTGGGCTGGAAGTTCTTAGAGAGTAACGATGGTGTTCCGACCTCCGGGATCTCCCCGTTCAAACGTCTCCTCTAGCAAAATTCCACCGGTCCGAAACCCTGGCAGTGTGCAGAGACATTCATTAAGTACGGATACCATATGCGAAACCTCACACGTTTTCGTAGTAGGTCTCCGGAGGATTGGTCCCGGTCGGATCTACGGTGTAGTACAGCTGTCGCAACGGACTTCGGTCGACCCCCATCACATAAACTTGATCCCACTCTGGGAATCAGTGTAAACCCAGCGGACACCATCCTGACGGTATTAATTCAAGATGAATGGCAGATATGATTTTGTGGATAGAATGCAACTCGGCCTCGTGCAGGGGGACGAGCTCGCTACAAAGGGTATAGTTTTCAAGGACCAAGTTTCGAAATTTCGTTGACTACCTTAACGCACCTGTGAGACAATCAATGGGAGAAGTTCTGTGAGATAGGATCAATGGCACGAACAGTCCAATCAAAGGACTTGAGACTTTGACGTTCGTGGACGAGGATGAAGATGGAGTCGAAAACGATGAGGTGCATGACGGCCTCGCTGGCCTTCCTCAAATTGTCGACGACCACGAGAGTCACGAGTCCACCCACGGAGTAACCAGCGATAACGCATGGACCGTTGGACACCGGATGGAAGTGATGTAGATGTGGTGGTAAGCTGTGTCCTCTATGGTAGCGAGGCCGCCGACGTAACCGAAGTACTTGTCACCAATGGCCCACATCTCAATAGACATAGGCACCGGGACGCACGAATATAGCGGCCGCACCGGTGATGTCGTAGACAATGAGCATGCGGGGGCGGATACCCTTCTTGATGGGGAGGAACTCAAACGAGAAGTTGTTCTCAGAGTCTTCAATGGCCGTGATCCGCCTCTGGTCGACCCATAGTATCAATGATATAAGACGGAAGCTGTACTCTTGCAGCTGAACAGCGTTATCGTCTCTATTCTGAGGAAGTGAAAAGAAAAGTCTGGGTCTTCTTCGAGTGATGGAGGGGGAACATCGAAAGTTTTGGATGGACCGGGGTCAACTGAAGGGGCTTGAGGAGGGTATAGTCTTGGTTTGTCTATCCAGATGGAGGAAGAGTGTTCGGAAATTCGGTGTGAAGACCCACTGAAGACGGTCAGAGGAATTATAGAGCTCCAGAACCCCAGGTTTTGAGAGTCGAGCCTTGATAATGCCCGGCACGCGATTACCGATGGGATCCCGAACCACCAGCCTGAGGAGTCTCGGTGTCCGAGAGGTTGCATGGAGTAGGGCCAGAAGATCATTCGCGCTGAAGGCCCAGAGATGGTGAAATGGAACGTAGTGAGACGGACAGAAGGGGGTATCGATTGACGTCTATCGTCTCAGGTTTTGAGCGTTGATGGTGACCTCTGGTACGCGATCGGCGCAGAGTCCCATGGGACTCCGGAGGACCTTGCGACTGAAATCATATCGGCGAGCTTGGTCAGAGCTGGGGACAATGCGAACGATAAGTGAAACCGAGTCCGCTACCCTTGAGTTCTGTTTCCATCCGCCTATTTTGTGCAAAGAAGCTCTGAGCACCCTTGGATTGTATCTGGGTGACGGGGATTGTGGAGCACATTTACGAGTTCCGTGTGGATTCGTGGTGTTTGATTGGCTTCACCGGCCGAGGAACATTGCTGAGCCTGTGAGAGAGACGCCGGTCTGCGGAGATGATTCTTATGTTCAAAACCATCGTTGACTCTGGAAGGAAAGGGAGCCTTGAAATGTCTGCCAGAGGGACGGAGGGGCGTCGGACCGGATCGCCGCTATGCGTTTCCAGCCCAAGTGAGTGACAGTGGCGGATGACGGGGGTTGTCCACCAACGGTGGAGTGGCAGAAAACACGAAACATCCCTAGCCACCCCAACCGTGCCCCACAACCGTCCGTTATGCCAAACCAAGCTCAACCTGACCTGGTCACCATTTCTCTCAAGTTCCTGACCTTCTTGGCGTTGATCGTTACCGACACCAAGGCATTGCCCATCTCACAATCAATCGGAGCCAGGGGGATGGGCATAACCTCACCAAACGAAAACCTCATGACGGTCAAGGTTAGAAGTCCAGCTGCTACCCTCCGCAATCTTAGGAAGTTTTTTTGACAAACTCCTGGATTTTAGAACATCTTGGAATGGCTGTTTGCCGCTGCGGCTGTGATCGTCATTTGTTCCGTCATCATATGGAGGTGAGGGCCGACTCTGGCGTTCACGCACGTCAAAACTAACTCACTGGACTCGCGTACGTAGGGTTCGATTCCTCCGGGCTCGCGACAGGCCGCTTCGAGATTTCTTCACTTTCATTGAAGCTCCGCAGCGAAGAGGAGACTCGTCTCGGTCAATGCGGCCCAACCCTCAAGCTCGGGACAGCGGGTCAACGCCCATATCGCTGAACCTGGAGAGAATGGGGAGGACCCGCGCAACGGATGTTGATTCCGAAGGTCGCCGGGCAGGTGGGCCGGATCCTGACGACGCCAACAGCGACATAACGGAGAAAGACGCTCCCCCAGCGTACGAATTCAAGGGTGGACCACCAGACTATGGCCAATTTTTGGCTGTAGATTTGGGAACCGGAACAAATGCGAGGTTACAGATAACCGAGACCGTGCCCGTTGGAACGTATCCTCAATCACAACTGGTTGGGACCAGTTCTGGGGCGACGAATCCGTCAACTCAGTTGAATCCTGCATTAGGCGTTCAGCTACCACATCCACCTCCACCGTCATACACCCCAACGAAGGCTGCCACACACCCCATCGTACCCCCCTAACCACTAATACCTCGGGATCGCGGCGACGCACACCTCCATCTCACTATCCACGTTCTGCTTCTCTCTGTGTGTCCTCTTGCATCTCGGAATCGTGATACCTTGTTGTAGTTTTTAATGTACTTCTAGTGTCGTCGGTCTTAGTTTTTCTGTAGTGCCGTGCTCGATCGATCCTCGGGGCCTCGAGGCCTCAGGGTCTGTGCTTCTACTCATAGATCTGACTCCCCTTCAAACAAAACACGGCAATCACACACATAAATATTCGCACAACGATAATACGAAAGCAAGACACAAGCACCGCACTACATGCACGTTGTGAATTACGCCTATTTCCTCGTCATGGCGGGCTTCGGGAACAATGATTCGTACCGTCCGACCCCATCATCCCGCTCTGGAACAAGCTTATCCGAAAGCTTAGGTGGTGCTTGGTTCCCTCCCCCAAACTTCTTCACCAACACCTTCTTGAGCTTGTTCCACGCCCTACTTACTGTGCTCTTCTTCTTCGTTCGTGGGGGTATCAGAGGGGGAAGGGGAGGGAGAGGTGTGGAAGGGAGGAGCGTGGAGGGGTGAAGTATTGAGGAGAGAGGTGTGGAGGGGAGGGATGAAGAATGGACTTCCGATTGCGATCCGTTCGACCCCGTCTCCCCTCTAGGCCCAACGGTTGGCGACACGATAGGATGTGTTTGTTCATCCCAAGCAGAGACATCCTGGCCGGGAGAATGATCGTCGGTTTGATCAGGGCCAATGAGGATATCGATGCCTTTTAGGATGTCGTCAAATTCAGCATTGAATGCTTCACCATCATGAGCCCCAACATCCACGAAATCATCTGCTGGAAATCGTGGTAAGAACATTTTTCCTTCACGAGCATCGCAATGGAAACAAACCCGTGTGCCCCAAAAGTCCGTCCGGATACACGGAAGATTCCATGGAACTTACCGCTGTGAGTGTGGGGTAAGCCACACGTAAACGAGTTCATATGGAACGGAAGACATACAACTCGTTTTTCGTTCCATCTGGGCCGGCGGGGACAGTAGTCTATTCATTGGACTCCAGGTTTCCGCCCCATCCTGCAGCTGTTCGAGAATGTCGACGATATTCGGGCGTGCGGATTGTGATTCAGAGGGTTCAAATTCCTCAACCCACGTTTGGGTCAGTACCGCCCACAACGCATCGGAGAACCCCACTGTGGGTCTGTCAGGTCGAATTTTACTCAGAACTTTCTGTATGACTGCAGCATCCGGGTTGGTATGTTCGAAGGGTCTCCGACCCGTCACCACCTGCATGGGGGGGGGGGGGGGGGGGGGGGGGTAGGGAACAGAAGCAGCGGGACCAGTGGGCTTGTACGTACCTCGAGGATGGTCATTCCAAGGGCATATATATCCGTACTCTTTGACGGCAACTTCCTCCGGGTCCGTTTGGTGTATCCAAATCTTTCCGGGTCTAGGATCTCCGGTGCCATCCACCGAATCGTGCCTCCCGCCTTCTGAGTACTAGCTCCGTCAACAGAAGTTGCCTCATCTATAATTGCGGCGAGCCCGAAATCCGCCAATACAGCACGGCATTCGGAATTGATGAGGATGTTCGCCTATGTATCAATGTCACCGGTTGACCTTCACGCCACGGTCATGATGACTGTCTCACCCCTTTGAGATCGCCATGCACGACGTCGTGCTGGTGTAGGTATTGTAAACCTTTGGTCACATCCACGAGCTACGCATAGAGTCAGCAGTGCCCGGTGCGAAGTGCGATATACCTACGAGGCTGAACGGGTTCTGATTCGGAGTGGCCCTGATGAAACTCATAATATTTCCATTCTCCATCCAGGCCGAGACCATCGAAAAGGGCGGTGGTACTGAGGTAACCCCGACGAACGGTAGAATGTTTTCATGCCGAAGCCATTTCCACCCTACGACCTCTTTCGCAAACCGCTGTACGCGTAACATAAGCGGACTACACGCGATTGCGCATAAAACCAGGTCACTGACCTTGTGCACATTCTCGAGGTCATCCACAGCGGTGGTCTTGAGAGCCTTCGCTACCACTGGCTTCCCCTTATACGTCGCCTTGTACACGTCCGCGAACCCGCCGCACGTAAATGGTCGTGCTTCGATGTTGTCGAACCCGTCCGTGAGCATGAATGAGGCCGGTAAGACACCGGATGCGCCGCATAGCTTCTGGAGATATTTCAAGTATATCTTCCCCGAGTTCTGGTTGATCCCGATCTGGTTGAGCGTCTGGAATGAAAAGTCAAAACCAGATCTCCAATCGAAGGGTGTGGTTGATTCTCGCGAGAACGCACCTCATCAAGCCTGTCTGCGAAATCCTTGGCTTGCTCTTCCTTCATATTCATCACTTGTTCTACCCCAGCCTTGCTCGCAAGCATGAACGCAGGAACATCTACCACCCAGGTTTCCGCCGCATGTCTCAGGTAAGCAGAAACCCCGTCGATTGGTGGTCGCGCAGAGGGCTTCTTCTCCCAACATCTCTGCAGATTTTCCCATAGCTCGTCGGTAAATCCCAATTTCTCCGAATCCCTTGGTCTGGGTGGCCGCTCGTCTTCAAGGACGACCCTACAAGCAAGCTCTGTCTTCCCTCTTCTTGCAAACGGAGCCGTTCCGGTGAGCACCTGGTCCTGGTCAGACCCTATCACTATGGAAGGAGACCAATACTAACTTCGTAGATGACCATAGCAAGCGCATAGATGTCACTCGCAATGGAGGGTTGGTATAGGGTGTTATCAGGCGTCAAAAGTTCTGGTGCGGTCCAATTGATGGATGCCCTCGTCAACGAGAAAGGATCGAATATGATTGCGTTCAAGCCGAAGTCACCGAGAAGAGCTCGTGGAGGCTGACCGCCATCCACTAGGATATTTGACTGTATGTCGTCAATGAGGGTTACTATTGACAACCGTGACGGTAATACATACCCCTCGAATATTCCCATGCACTAGACTCATCCGGTGAAGGAACTTTAGGCCACTTGCTACATCGATCAACTGCAATGCAACGATCGTTAGATCTCCCACCGGTCCATTGCTTGTCAGAGCTCACCAATCGAAGTCTATTGGCCTCGGGGTTCTTTCTTGTATAACTGAGAACGTTGCCGCTCTCCATCCATGGATACACCATACAGAACTGGCCCTGGTTCATCGAAGCTCCGCAGAATGGGAGAATGTTCGGGTGATTCAAGCGTTTCCACAACAGCACTTCTTTACAGAATCTCTGCAAGCGACAGTGAGTTCCCCAGGGATCCCGAGAGATCGGTCGACCGAAAGAACCGTCACCTTTGTTGTTTTACTTCTATCATCATCAGGAGCGAACCTCAACGCCTTGACCGCCACCTTTCTTCCATTCAAATCCCGTTTCCATAGGTCAGTGTATCCACGTGTTGCGAAGGGTATCTCTTCTTGCATCTTGAAATCCTCGTTGATCAGGCAAACCTTTGGCAGCCTCCCGAATGTGCCGCATAATCTCCGAAGTATAGTGAACGCGGTGCTTTTGAGATCGGCAGGGATGTTTGCATGTTGGAGGATCTGTAGGGGATCGATCTCGCTTGAATCACATCAATTGCGGAACGCGGTGCGAGACCCACCGTTGGCTCCATCAGCTCAATGAGATTAAGAGCTTCCTCCTCGGTGAATTGAGAAACCTCAAATTTACGATGTCTCTGATCGCTCAACAGTTGTCTTGCCAAGCGCGTAAAATCATCGGACTTCCGATCCAGTGTCAAGAGGGGCATCCAGGAGGCCATTTCTGACGCTAATCCTTGTCAACATCGTGGACTAAACGGTGCGAGATCGAAACGTACTGGTTGGAGCCAAAGAAGACATTATCTGAGAGGGTGATTATCTGGGAGGATGGGGATGGGTGGGGGTCACGGAGGGAGATATCTGAGTGGGGAGGCAACTTTATGAATATACAATTGACGTCCCACTGCCATGCGTAAAAGGGACAGACGACATGAGGTCGCTGATTGTGAATATCCGAGGATCGCCAAGACTCGATTTGGAAGTGGCCTACATGACAGGGCACGAGGTTAACAGGGTGGTGCCGGTTGGATATTAACCGGGATTAAACATGACTGGGTGAGGAAAAGGACGTCAAACAACTGTCTTGATATGAGAATGAGCGCAAGTAAGTCCGAGATTCATTTTCGGAAACGTGTCTATCCGGCCTTTCGTGAAAAGCCGACTCGAGGTTCCGCAGATCCGTCAATTTCCAAGCCCGGCCATCGGCAACGAGTTGAAGCCTTCAACTGTAACCGAAGGGGCTGGTGAAAACCCCACATAAGTCTCCGATCTAAGGCAGTAAGTTCCCACCAGGAGACACAGGAAGCAAAAGTTTGCATTGGTAACCAACATTCGCTGCCCCAACATCTCTTACACGACGAAGATGCGTAAGTACATTCGACGCAGCAAGAGAGGGTATTTACCTTGACGCAATGGTGTTTAATCCCTCTTGTCACTGCGCCCCTCGCATCGGTCTCTTGAGCGATCCCGTTGGTTTGAATCACGATCGCGGCTATACCCACCTCGGTCTTTGTCCCGTCGCCCGTCTCCATCTCTATGCCTCCTCCGCTCGCTACCCCGATCCTTATCCTTCCTCCGACCACCGTTCCCGTCCCTCCTGCGCTCATCATCCCTGTCCTGGCCCTGCTTCCCACCACCACCTCTATCCCTTCTCCGACCGCCATCACGAGGTGCCCTATCCTTGCGCCTCGGGGAAGGGGAGCGCGTTCCACGACGTGAGCCTGAGTGTCGGCTTGGTGAAGGAGTGCGGTTTCTCGAAGACGCAGAACTACCGGCTGGTCGTTCCTTCTTGGTGATGGGGAGGTACTTTTTGTCAGGTTTTCCGAAGAGCTTCTTTTTGCTTCCATCATCAAAAACCTCCTTCTCTTTCGCACCAATGCCGAGCAGAGCTGGGCGAGATTGTGGCAGCCAAGGCTGAACGTTTTTCCCGCCCTTTCCATCTCCGGTCCAGCCCATTCCACGAAGCATGGCAGCGCCGAATTCGGAAACAGGCATGTCGGTGTAATTGTCGAGGGTAGCAGGATCTGGGAGTTCGTCGATATCTTGCCGGAACGCTTCGCCCTCAGTGACGGGGATAACGGTTGTGCGGCTGGCGAGATCTTCGTCGCCTTCCCCGGCGGCGCTGGCGAGTAGAGCTCGAAGAGCTAATTGGTCCTCGGACTCCTCGATCCAGGGTTTGGTCTCAACCTCAATCTCCTGCATATCGACCTCCCCAACTTCAGAAGCAAGACTTTTCTGCTTGACTTGGAGTCCGACGGCTTTCGGGCCAGAGTTAATAGTATCCCTTGTGCCCAGCCCACCAACGGTACCGTCCGCCCCAGTCACGGCGGCGCGACCAGACTCAGGGACATACATCTGAGCCGTCTTTCGTTTCTTGGCGAGAGCTCGCCAATCGCGATTCTTCAGTGCTGGGATAACAAGGGGACCCTTTGGTTTCGGTTTTTCATGTAGGCTGAAGTTGAAGGCTTCTGTGAGTTGAGGACCAAATTCAGGATATCGCGTGAGTTTGACACACCGCTGAACACCAAACTTGTCGAATCCTGAGATCAACTCATCCTGGGTCTCGTTGTCGTCGTCCGAGCTATCCACCGAGTCATAAGAGCGTTTGGGCGACGACGCGGGGCTCTCGCCTTGTGCGAGAGGACTTCCTGGTGTGGACCCCCCATTGCGAAGATGTTTCGGTAAAGCGGGGATTTTGAACGATGGTCCGTCAGAGTCTGCTCCAGACGATCCGCCTCTAGAAACTGGGGAAGGTCTGTGGACGGTGAAGGACACAGCGGGAGTGGAAGTCATGATTCACCGTGACGGCCAGGTCAACGGAGGATTGGAACTCCGCCGGGTTATTCCGAGGCACATTCCTGCTAATTCAAAGCGAAAACCTAGGCTTCAAGTCACCGGTCACTAGCACTGCCGACCTCACCCGTCCGCCACCTGAAGCTCTTCCTGCACAAAAATGTCGCCCCCCCATTCATCCAAAGGTTCCGATTCCGGAATGGCTCGCATTCTTGGGTCTGGAGCCTCAGGTCTGCCTCCGCATTGACCCATGTGACGCAACTGACAAAGAAGCTCCTCGCAGGTGTGTCGGAGTTGCTCATCTTCCACCCCGTAGACACAATTGCAAAGCGGTTGATGAGCAACAAGGCTAAGGTGCTGCCCCAGCTAGCCCACAGTGGGAATTGGATTTGCTTCATTAAAGGTCTCGTTCTCCTCCCTGAACTCGATCGTTTTCCGGGACGCTGCCTCAGCACCTCTGCCTAAGAAGCTGCTGTCGCTCTTCCCTGGTCTCGGATATGCTGCGGGATACAAGATCTCTCAGCGGGTGTACAAGTTTGGAGGTCAACCATGGTTTAACGACTTGATCAAGAAAAACTACAAGGACAACTTCACGAACACGTTCGGAGAACGGAACGGAAAGTTGATGATACAAGCAACTGCTGGGAGGTACGTCTGACTTGCTTTCATGCCAATCTCTCCGTTCATTGGCGTGGTGTGCCAGTCTGACGGGAATTGGCGAAGTTGTGCGTCATTTCTACATCTGACTCGAACCCATTATTTACGCCCCATCCAGGTACTCTTACCTCTTGATGCTCTAAAAATTAAGCGGCAGGTGAATCCTGAGGCCTTCCGTGGACGTGGAGTCCTCCGAATCTTTTTGGAGGAGGGTACAACGTTATATCGTGGGTGGGGCTGGACGGTGGCCCGTAACGCTGGGGACCGGCAACCTGTTGGGGATTTAAACTCCGCAGCCGGATTTCCCACCCACTGAAGCAACGCCTCGAAAATAGAGAAACAAGCGGTAATTTTCGAACGTTGTTTGAACCTCCACCTACAGCA
>Ga0307515_10025291_pt1 | contig 10283 bp, 11 predicted proteins | sample 17_EM_MG_FD_194513 | JGI IMG/M metagenome (GOLD analysis project Ga0307515, IMG submission 194513) | Populus trichocarpa ectomycorrhiza microbial communities from riparian zone in the Pacific Northwest, United States - 17_EM | ecosystem: Host-associated > Plants > Roots > Unclassified | place...
CTATTTTCTCTATAAAATCTCCAAAATTCCTTCTTCAAGCGAAAAACCCATGAATAATTCTTGATGATTTGTGAAGAAAACACAAGATTGAAGAGAAATTGGAAAGGAAAAGGAGAGATGGCTATGAAAAGTGAAGAGTGAGAAAGAGGAGATTGAAGAGAAAGAAGAAGGAATGGTTGAAATCTTGCAAATTTCTTCTTGATTGCTATCATATCTCATAGTCTTGAATGCTCCTTAACTTATAGATGCGGGAATTCTACGTTGTTTTATTATACTCGCATCTGTTTAATCGCTGGAACTTTTGATATTCTGCTCGTGCTTTCCTTGATCAACTAGTGTCTTCCTAAGTCACAGGACATGTACTAATTACAATGTCACAGATTTTTCTTCAGATTTGGTGCGTCTATCAGCTGAACTGCCTAATGAATCTGCAATGCTTCTGACTTCTGCAATCATTGCCACCACATCATTTAGCCTGTTAATTGCTGAGCCGACTCCCTGTTTCAAAGGTGATGCTAATGTCAGCATTATTCTCAGGAGTAAAGAATTTGTTAACTGCAGTGGTGCCTGCGTGCTGCAGCAATTGGGAACGAGCAAGCACATCGTGCTTGGTTTGCCCCATAGATGTATGGAGTGCATGCACAGCCCTGATTGCAGCGTTACAGCAGCTGGCTTTTCTACAGGAAATGATTCTATGTAGCACAACTTTGTAGAGTTGTGAATGATCAAATTCATGAAAGTTAATTAATTTTCATACCACACCAGCTGCCCCTGCTGTGATGGCCATTGGTGCTGTAACTGCACTAAGTCCAGATGAACACATAACTGGAATCTTCACAGCCCTTGAGATGGAATATGCTGCTGCTAAGCTTGGTGTTGCCTACAGTGAAATGCGAATTGGTAAGTTTAAATAGAAAAAGAAAAAAAGAAATATCACAAATACACAATCAAAACTAGCTTTTTTATGAATAATTAATTAAAAACTCACACTTAAATAACGAAACTTCTGTATTCTGAATGCATTAATATTTTTCAACATCAGCAGTTTCAACTCATAATCAGATGTGTCAAATATACATTAAGGTATTACCAGATAATTAGAATGGCAACTCAAACATTTCGAAAGTAATTTAGGACATGATCACAGCAAAAATGAGGAAGGAAGGATGAGCTGCAATTTTTAACAACCAAAAATGAGTTTTTTTACCAAATGTCTATTTTTCATGTAGAACATCAGGGCTTAATTCCCCTCTTTGATCCAATGTTTTGTTCTCTTTTTATGAGTCATTTCCCTATCCTTCTTGGTTTTTTCTTTCAAATTAGCTTGGTCCAGAAATTGATTAAGTTGCTTAAGAAACCCAAACTTTCCTATTTTCCTTTCCTACTCCGCAATTATTCTATGATCAAAAAGTTCCATAAATAGTGCAAGATTGTTTTGCATTACCTTCTCAATCAAACCTAGAACACCAGATTTTGAAGGATTAGAACACTTTCCTCCTTCAGTTTGTATAATGTCAACTCCTTCTTGTTCTAATAGCTCTGCAAGCTTGACCTGTTCTCCATTTAAAAAGAATATCAGTGCACAAAATATGATAGTGCTTTCCTTCCATAATAGACGAGTGCTGCTTGTTACCTGATCGGGGAGACTTAGGGTGTGAGGAACAGTGACTGATAATGTCACGGATGGAAGAATCCTTTTAGTCTCCTTTGTCAGATTTAATATCTGCACAAGTTTCTTCTATAAATAAGAAAGCAGAAACAGAACTGTAGAAACCAGAAAGACTAATCTGGACAGTTGGAAAAAGTAATATCCGAGGCCTTTTTATTTTGGGGCATTAGTGACAGATGTTGGGAACAGGATGGACTATACAGTGTAGATAATTGATGACATTGAGAACTGGAAAGTCCTGAAATTGGAAACAGTATTTGCTCAAAGTACCGTGTAGAGTAAGGTTCAACCCCAGAAATCAATTATAACTGAAGAAAATACTTTCTCATGATCATATAAAGAGTTGATTGATACCTTCTCTGGAGAGAAAACCACTCCTTGATCATAAAACGAATCATAATTTCCAATTTCCACCTGTAAAGACCATCAGTCTTGTTAACATGGCAACACAATTGCTTTCTCATTTTGCATTTCAGCTTACATATGCCTCCTTAAGAAGCCATTGATGTCCAAGATCAAAGATTTGCGTAAAAAATAAAGTGAAAGCAAATGAGTTAATTTGTGATCAAACCATCTGTGCTCCTGCTTCAACAGCAGCTAGAAATGCTCTTGGTTCCACTGAAGAAACACAAACCTGCAAGTTTGGGAAATTCCAAATGAAATAAAGAAAAAGAAAATGGTATGTATGATTTTGAACATGTTTGGAGCTATATCTACATGCACGACTCTGAACATTTTTCAGCTCTATCAGGATCTTGCTATTAAGAATTAAGGTCTTTAAGTTCGATCATTGGGCAGCAATTGACGGTTTTGATAGTGCAAACAAATCACTGAAATATCCTAACATCAGGATTTAAGGCCAGAATAGATGCCAATTAGTGGTTTGGTCTTACAAAATGCTTGTTTCTATGACATTTCCCCTTTCTATTTTTCTTTAGTTTATTGCTGACATTATGAAGGGAGGAACCCTGCACCAACCCGGAACTTCCAAATCTGGTGTTGAAGGGACCATTACTTGTGACATGAAAAGCATGTAAGCTTTAAGAAAGATATATTGTGGTAAAAACACCTAGAATGTCATCTAATCCGTATTTCAGTAAATTAAAACATGCAAATGTGATAAAATAGAAGCGATATATAAGCATGTGCATATGAAAGTCATTGAGACTCCCCAGTTAAAATAGTTTTCTAAAAATTATTAGAAAGTTTTCTCTGATTATGTATATAATACGAAAAAAAGAAGAATCAAGCTATAGCCATTTAAAGAGTGAGAAATATTACAGGCAGGGAAGTTAGGATAATGGCAAGCTTCACTAATTCTGGGTCACAAGCTATATCCACATGAGTTGCTCCCCCCTGCACATTTAATGATATTGGATCGCAATAAAATAAAATAAAAAACCGCAGCAACTTATATATCTGATAACAAAGAATCTCTGCAAACCTTGTCCGCAGCAGTAACAACTGAAGCAACATTTTCTTTATTAAAATTCTGCAAACCTGAGATAATCTGTAGAGGACACAACAAAAATATAGTTCTCAAATATAATTGAAAGGCCAAAATTCAAAATGAATCCAGATGAAGGGTGTAAAATCCATGACATTCAAAGGAAAAGATTAAAAGAAGATGGGATTTTCTCAAAGCAAAGAAAACAGAATTTTGAACATCATGATTGTATATATGACATTGCTGAAACAAGAGAAATATCTGGTTATTAGGTATTTGGGTTTCCTGAGTAAAACGGGAACGTCCACTTCAAAAAAGAATAACCAAGAAGCTACAAAAGACATAAATGCAAGAAACAAAGAAGGTGGGGTTAGCTATGCCTTGAGAGCTCTTCGCTCATGGAAGTCCTTCAACACTGTTTCTTTGGTAGTTGAGAGAAGAGCTCGAGTAGTCAAATAAGAAGCTCTTATTTTCGAAGGAGAACATGATGGTTTCGATCCCTGAAGAGGATTGTGATTTGCTTTCAAGAGAGAGTGGGAAGATGGTGAAATCGGCATGCAGACTGAGGAAGAAAACATTTTTCTCTCAACTATCCGGGCGAGGTAAGGTGGGAAATCGAAGGAAGAGATAAGAGATATTAGCAGCTTTAAACGTCTCAAGTGCAGATATTTTTGTTGGCTTCTTCTAAGTTGTAACCTTACAGATCATGTTCCAATTAGGGATAATCAATTAAATAGTTACGCAGATTTTATTCATCTAAATATATTTAATTTATTAATAAAAATTTATTTATTTTTAGTATTTATTAAATATTTGATTAATAAATCTATAATAATAAAATTTTTGAAACAAAAATATTTTACAAATAAAATTATTATAATTATAAAATTATTATTGCATCAAAGTATTTTTTATAAAATGTTCTTGACCAATACTCTCTTAAAACTGGATATTAATTAGAGTAGTTAAGAATGATACATATTATATTCTTTCCTTTATGAAATGAAATAGTTGTACTAATAAGTTGAGGGATGAGGGATGAGGGATATCTAGAACTAATATGTTACTTGTCAGATAACATGTACACTGAATTGACTCTGATAGAATTTCATATGAAGAGATCATTATTGTTTATAAAAAGACTAACGTGACGGTTGTATAAGTGATTTTTAGACTTGAAATCACTGAGTTTTTTTATATAGAGAATGTTATGCTATGATCATGTTACACATTGTCCTAATCAAGGGTAACAAATGAATAAATATTGAGTATATTATGAACTATATAAAGATATTTAAGTAATCAAGAGATGATTCATTACTCGAGGTGAATTAAGAAAAACATTTTACTTGTTCTCAAATAGTATTGATTGTAAATTTTTGCATAAGGTGGAATGAGATTTCAAAATAGTTTCAAAACTTATTCAAAGAATCAATGACTATGGTGTTAAGAGCAAACATAATTTGACGGAGTAGACACACTTCATGCTATAATGTCTAAATCATAACATTGTTGATGAAGCAATAATAATATTATATTGAGAAACCAATCACTGAAATGTTAAGTCAAACTACTTATTACTTTTCTAATATTTAAGGGATCATAATAGGTTGCTAGATATTGTACTTGATCTTTAAATATAAATCAATCGATTATTGAATTAATAATAAATTATTTTATTTTATAATTTATATTTTGGTCAACTTATTAGAGAATCTAATGACTCATACATATAAGAACCATTGGTCAGAAATTAAAATGATGATTAATCAAGTGTGACTTGATTGTAAATAAATTTTAGAAATTAAGGACTAGAATGTAATTAACACATAGAATTATGATTTTAGACCTAGAAACAATCAAGTAAGGACTTAATTAAATAAATTTCTAAAATTAGACTAAAATAATATATGTGATATTATTTAAGTGAAAAATTAATATTTTGCTATTTATAGAGTTTTTAAGTTTGCCTATAAATAAAAAATAATGTCTCTTATTTCATGTTAGAAGAGTACAATATAGAAATACCTAAATATATATAAAAAGTTAGCACTTAAATATATAAGAATTTTTCTCACCTAAAAGGGTTTAAGAGATTTCTAACTAGTGGTTCGTATAGATTACTGTTAAAAGCCGAACATTTAGATAGTGGTTTACATTAACCCAACCTTAAAGCAATTATTCAAAGTAAAAAAAAAAAAATTTATCTTCAAGTATTCATTATATAAACCCTAAACAACCCTAAATTTATCTAACAAGATCATTGAAACTCTTGAAAAGATTTTAAATTTATAGTTTCTGCTATGTATAAGGATTTTGAAATACTGGTATCAAAGTAATCATTAGACAATTAGGATTATTGCATATTCTAATTGTTATTCACATTAATTTTGAATTAATTTTATGTGAAAAAATTATTTTTTTAAAATTATTTTTTCTCTACTGTATTTTTTAAAAACCAATATAAATTGCTATTGTTTTGATCATATTTGACTCGATTATTTGAATCTGGCTAGGATATGATATTTTGGTCGGAATTTACCAGAAATTCTAAAAAAAAAGGTCAATTTTCATGGCTATCATGGGCGCTGCTGTAAGTAGTGCCAGGCGTGAGAGGTTGCCAGCGCTTCATCAGCAGCAACCCATAGCTGCTGCTAAAGCCTCACGCCAGCACTGTCAAGCGCTGCTGGAAGCCTATCTCGAGGAAGAAGCCTCACGTTGGAGGCTGCGCAGCGCGAGGGGCAATCCCTCGCACTCTTAGATGGCAACTGTAGCGTTGGTTGTCGCATTTCTAGCCACCTGCGGGGGGTACAGAGCCCATCGCCGACAAAAGCAAGAAGAAGTAGAGTTTAAGGGCAAGATTATGATTATGCTCCTCTTTTTAGTTTTTTAGAAATTTAGTTGTATGTAATTTAAAATAAAATTGTATTTAAAAAAAAGATATTTTATTATTTTTATAGAAGGAAACTGATTTATTTAATATTAAAAAAATACATCGCGTGTAGATTATAAATTCAAATATTAAATATGAAGGGGTTAAAAAATATGGGGAACTTGAAATTAATGGCAAGATGATCTTTTAAAAAATTAAAATATTTATTTAATTTAGATTAAAGTCATGTTTGGCAAAACAAAAAATACATTTTAAAATCAAACTATTTTAATAGAGTATTATCTCAAAAACAAACTAAAAAGACATCTCAAACCCAAAATTATTCTCGCGGTCAAATCTACCTCATTAAATCCAACCTATTGATGGCTAGAATTGTCGTCAATAACAACTTCTTTTCTCTACACTAGAATATGAGAATTCCTCTCTGTCCTCTAACCAAAAAAGAACTAAAAATGTGGGAAATAAACTTTGACACCAAAATTAAATTTTTGAAAATTAAAGAGACCTATTACCTAATAGTTAAAAACATGTAAGGCTAAAATGAACTTTTAACATAAAATTTAAAATTATCACCTATTTTACCTGCTTTTTTCACTTTAGTCTTATTTCTTTCAATTCAACCATTTGTTCTAAAAAAACATGCAATTGGGTACTAATTTGAGCTCAAAATGACCCAACTATATAAGAAAAAAGTTTGAGGACCAAAATAATTTTTTTTTAAAAAAAACTCACTATTACAATTCACAGTAAAACATGTTATAGTATTTAACCTATATGCTTTAGTTTTTGTTAATATTCACAATTAATTATGAGATGGTGAACAGTAAAAAATGCTAAAGTATTTAACCTACATACTTTCGTTTTTGTTAATAACACACACATACACACACTTCAAGTTTTACTAGAATTAAACTTTCTTATTTTAAAAAAATAAAAACGATTGAAAAGATCTTTATTAAGAGTGTGTTTGGAATTGTGGTAGCTGTTGTGGTTTGAAAAAAGTTGTTTTTATAAAAAGTACTTTTAGTTGAGGTTGATTTGAAAAAAATATATGTTTGGTTAAAACTGTGGTTGAAATTGAGGTTGAACAAAAAGTAGTTTAATGTGTTTGGTTAATAATGCTTTTCAAATTGAGGTTATAAAATAACTAAAAAAGACATATTAATATTAATGATTTTTAATTGAAATATTGTACATTTAACTACTGCTATTACATCATGAAATAAACAATAATTTATATAAAGTATTTTTTATTGTTCCATTAAACTATTTGCAATTCCATCACGTACGAGATCCATCTGACAAAGACTACAGTTTTCATGGCTTCCTGAGCGTGCAACAACATCAGGTAAAATATCATCAGGAACAAAATTGGGATTGCGATCAAATTCTGCAAATGCTACGTCATCATGCGATCTTCTTCTAATATAATTATGTAATGTCATTAAATAATGTTAAACACTGGTTTTTCAAATAAAACATATTATCTGAGAAATGTTTTTGGATTTTTTTTATTTTATTGGGTCGGACCCAGACACTGGGCATTTAGATGTGGGTCGGACCCAGTCCAACCATGAACATTGAAGATTCTCTCCACTATTCATTGTTCACGTGAACTTTGGAGAATGCATAAGGAGAAGGAGAAGGAGAAGGAGAAGGAGAAGTGGCTGGCGGTGGAAACGGCGGAGGCCGGTTGTGAGCTGCTCTCCACTGTTCACATGCAACATGAACAATGGATAATGCAGAAGACGAATGAGAAGGAGAAGGGGAAGAGGAAGAGGAAGATTAGTGTTTGGCAGTGGAAATGGTGAAAGCCGGTGGTAAACTGAGGGAGTTGCTCTCCACTATGCACTGTTCATTGCTCTGTTTCTGTTCTTCTTCTTACGCGTCTCTATTTACTATGTTTATAAACACAGTTTGCAACTCAGCACAAAAAACAGCTTGAAGTTGCTTTTGGTTGTCTTGCGGTTTAACCGCAAATGGTCATGGTCCCACAAACAGTAATAGATTGTAACTAAACACATGACAATAATGTTTTTCTGTAAACACAGTCGCAGTCGCGGCGCCAAACACGCACTTAGAAGAATAACATTATGTTATAGATAATAAAGGATGACTTTGCTTAAGGTCGCATAATAATTCACTTCTAATCTGATTTTACATAAGACGCAAAGGTAATTCGTAAATTCTTAAAAAGGAACATTTCTTGCATGCTTATTAAACACACACACACATGTTATTGTCCCAGCCGAACAAATGAAGAAACTTTAGAAATATAGGTATTGTTCAAACACAAAAAATATACTCCAAGAAGAGCAAACGGTTCCTACAAAACTGCGATGCCATATATTCATAAAGTGTGACAACCTCTATATATGCTCATAACCTACTATTTCAACCATAAAGTGAGAACAAAATAATTTGGATAAAAATAATTGCAATTTATGTACTTTTAGAATTGCAGCCAATAACCAACTAACACACACACACACACACACACAAGGGCGGAGCCAGAAATTTATTCCGCCCTGGGTTGCTAAACAAATATATAATTTTTTTTAAGATCAATCATTAACTCATGAACATGAATTTATAAAATTAACAATAAAATTTTAATTCAAATACATGACTCAAAATATTAAAAAAATAAATTTGAAAATACATAAAATTGAAGTGAAAGTAAAAATAAATTCACTATTGAAATTGCACCCTTCGATGTTTTGTGGAATAAAATTCATCTATAATCGAATCTAAATAGATATCTTCAACAAACTCTCGTTCAGTGTAAATCATCATAAAATATGCTAAGAACTCCTCTTTTATTTTATTATGAAACATATTTTTAACATGCTTCATAGCTAAAAATGCTCACTTTTTGGTGGCAGTATTGAAAACTTGCAAAGTCAAAATAAGACGAATCAACTTGTTAATCAAATGATTGTGTTACAACTTATTTGTTTTCATTAATCGATCATCTACATAATTCAAAAATGGTAGACATATTCTGAAAGCTCTTATGATAAATCAAATCAATTTGATAATACTTTAGTTGAGATCTTAAAAATGCATCTCTTATTCATTGAAATCTTCAGGATAAAAATTATCAACAAGCTTTAAATAACATCAGCTTTAAATAACATCAACTTTAAATGATTTAAAGTTATCCTTAGATTCTAAAAAAGAGCCAAGTACAAGAAGTTTTATTGTCCCATCATTGAATCTAGAATTCAACTCTTCCAAATAAAAATCTATTGCTCAGTTAAGTATATTATAATGACAATGTTAGTAAATTCTCACCAATCCTTGTTGCTGACATGAATGACTTGTAGCCTTTTATATGATGCACGTCAATCTCATATTGTGTGCAAACAGATTGCACATGTGCAAGGAGAATATCAAATCCAACATCTTTTAAAGTTTGAAGTAATGTTTTAGTAGTTAAGACAAGATTGAGTTGAATTTGTGTGATGGATAGTACCATACAATAAATGGAGAAAGAAAGATGTGTTGCTTTTGTTAAATTTTGTGAGTTAAATATGTAGACAAACAATAAGTAGTCTAGCACGATGGGAATATGATTTTTGAATTTGACTCTCTTAACTCAAAAAGATAGAAATTTTAATTAAAAAGAAGGTTGCTAATTTTATGGACAAAACTTATTTTTCTTGAGCTAATTTAATTAAATGTAACTTGGATTGATATAATAATAGTACAAAAAAAATATATTGATAAAATTTTAACCTGGACTATAGCCCACCCAAGTCTTGTATATAGATCCGCCCTTTTATATATATATATATATATATAATTCATGAAAGGAATGGATATGAGGAGATTGAATTAATTTTCTTTGCATTTGAATAAATATGATTAACGATCCCAAGAAAACCACACCACTTGAATCTGATTTAATTTTAGTTAGAAAACAATGAGCAGAACTCATGAATTCATAGAATTATATTAACTCAAAAATATATTCTTATATGTTTCCCCTTTGACGTCGTTAACCCAAAAGTTGTGTGAATTGCGATCAATGATAAGGAAAAAATACGTGTTACTTAAATTTCATTGTAGTATTACATAGAGATAAATCCTGGAGGGTTGAAAAAAATTATATTCGTTTTTTTATCAACATTATAAAAAGAAGTAATTAGCAATATAAATCGTGGGAGAACCACCCAAATGTGGGTTTTTTTATTTTATTTTATTATTGTATTATGAATAAATAACGAACCTCATCCCAATTCCTTCTTATGGATAATTACACATTCCAT
>Ga0307515_10025292_pt1 | contig 10283 bp, 10 predicted proteins | sample 17_EM_MG_FD_194513 | JGI IMG/M metagenome (GOLD analysis project Ga0307515, IMG submission 194513) | Populus trichocarpa ectomycorrhiza microbial communities from riparian zone in the Pacific Northwest, United States - 17_EM | ecosystem: Host-associated > Plants > Roots > Unclassified | place...
GGAGGCGGTTAGGGTGCTTGAGGAGGCGGTGAGGGGGTTTGGGGTGGGCAAGGGGGAGGAGAAGATGGGGGTTAAGAGGGTGGGTGGTGATGGAGCAGAGTCAGGGCCGGTGGAGGGGGAGGCGGAGGGGTTTGGGCGGTTGGAGATTTAAGGGGGAGGCAGGTTGAGAGGCGGAGGGTGGAGGGTGGAGGATGGAGGCTAGAGTGTGAGCTTTAGTCTCTGGTTTCTGGTCGTCTGTCGTCTGTCTATCTGGTCTTCAGGTTTGCCCGAACGATGATAGTGTGAGGTGTGGGGGTGTGGATGATGGAGATGGTCACCTTTCCCTCTTGGATATCAGGCGTGTTTTTTTAGGGTGTGCCCAAGGGCGCGGTCATCGGGGTTCCGGGGTTCTCGGCTCATGGAATTATCGTCGTTCTCTCTCTTTTCCCGTCTTCCTCCCCATATTTTCCCTTTTTACTTGTTGCGCGGCCCGATGCAGAGCGGAACTGTCCGAGCCCATGGTTGCTGTATACTAGTTTACGCGGAAAGGGTGGAGGAAACATGGATGCATGGCTTTTTTTCGCGATTCAGACTAGATAGATGTAAGGCAAATGGATTCTTTTTAGCTGTGTCATGTCCGTGTGTTGGTGCTTGGCTGCGCCCGGGTGTGATATCGCGTCGGGTCTTGCGGCTGTTGTTTGGTGCGTATCCTGGAGGCGGGAGCTAGCATGCGGTGGCATGGGGGCGTGTTAGGTGATGCGAAGACTGCCTAGGCTGGGATTACGCTTCTTGGGAGGTTGCATTTTTTGGTGTAAGACCAAGGGGGTAGGGTTGAATTCTTGAATAGCATGGCGGAAGCATCCTTGAGCCAAGGATGATAGTGGAGGTGCTGAACCGTTGTGAACGTTGAAATCATCGTCGATCGGCATCCCAAGTTTTTAGCCGGCAGGTTATCGGTGAAGTGAAAGTAAGCTTTATAGTTATGCTGATCAATTGGTGGGTTTGACAAGGGATGGAATGAGGGAACGTTCATGTGAAAGCGTCGTCCGGGATATCCGGGAGGGCAGGCATGGGAACGCAATAGTACTGTATTACTAGCATCAGCGGGTCGATACTTGCAGATAAGGGTTGCTCTTTTACCTTAGCTCCTTGCGCTGCCCTTGAAAAACTTACGATCATGCAAGGATACCATAAATTATTATTTATTCGCGTTTGTCAGGTTACCGCTGTAGACATCTACGTAATGAGAGAAAGTTATTGGATATGGACAGGGAAAATAAGGCGATTTCCGCCCGTCTATGTATACAGCGAGAGAACCTCCAATTATCGAGCCAGGCGAAAATTAAACAACAGGTCCAACCCCGGTTCTGGCGCTAATGGTCTGACTTATCCGCCCTTCGGTAATGAATTATAGTATGGATTCCAAAACACCTCTCAACCACTGCATCACACATGAGATCATATGTTCGTCTGCTTCGTCTTCGTCCGTAAAACCGTTGGAATGAGCAGCCTGAGGTAAGACCTCCTGGAATAATTCCTTGAACATTTCTGGTACTTCATCATCTGTACCTTCAGAAACAAGTTGGCGCAAGGAGCTCTTTTGGGAACCATATCCTTCCAATAATGAGGCCAGCACATCTCCATTAATGTGGTAAGCTGTGGACTGCCCATAACCTCTTGGGTCTGGTTCTGGATCCACATCTCTACGGGTTATATAGCTTTTCTCCCCCTTCTCTTCACGGAAATCAGGTTTAGGCTTAAGGCTTTCTTTAGCACGTAGCAGGTTTTCAAGGAATTTGAGGAAGCGCCATGCCGGCTCGTCTAGAATACTGAAGGCGAAGAGGGTACCATCGGTTGCGGTACCAATGATGTCGTCTATAAGGACACCGGGAACAGATCGGCTGGAAGCTAGTTTAGAAGACATAGATGTTTCGCCGTTTGTAAAATGAGAATGACTACTACGTCCAGTTGTTGATGTATTGGTAGAAGGTGGGTTGGTGCTACGCCAGGGTGGTCTGATAGTGCCGCGGCGGAGACGTGTCACAGAACGTGGAAGAGACGCTTCGAAGACAGTTGGAGCAGCAGATCGAAGTGTACGATTAACAGGTTGGACGAGGCCAGTTAAGGAAGAGTATTTATCGGATATGAGAACCAACGTGCGGTATTTAGGGGTAGTACTTTTTGAGGTTGATTTCGGTGAGGAGACTTCTTGATTTGGCTTTTTACTAACCTGGCCTTCGGCAAGAGGAATTGGAACAATAAGGTGATGAAGAGAAACCCTGGATCTACCATCGCTAAACAGGGTATCCAGAAAAGGGTGTCCAGATGTTGTAGTTTTCAACTCAAAAGCGAGTAGCGAGTCCTGAGAGGTTGACACGTAAATCAAAGGAGGAGAAGTTGTGATTTGAATGCCAGCTGAGGTTAATTTCTGCTTGCAGAGCGGAACTAATCTAGTGCTTAAAAATATTAGTGATCATCTGCTGCACATATCCTGAAGATGGTATGAGGCTCACTTTTTCTCCTCCACGGAGAATTCGTCAATATGGAGAGAATCACCAGACGTAAAGATTAGGCGATTTTCCTTGTATGTGGATATGGCGTATACGGGTCGGTCCAAGTTCCTGATTTTGGCTGGGTAGAATGATACTTTCCCATTTCCCTCAACATGCGTCCGAAGGAACAGCATGCGACCTTTCTGGCTATCTCCGTCAGGATATCCTGTTCCTACTACGAGGAATCCGTACTTTTTACCCGTCCCATCGTCGTATGTCCAATCCAGAAGAGCATATGCCCTCTCGTGAGGCCACAACACGCATTCACCTGCGATAAGTTTGTCGTGAGTGTTCCCTTCAACAGGCCTCTCGTGTTCATCTTCGGCTTGGCCCAGACCTCCAGAATATTTCTCCTCAAGACGAAGTAGTTGGACCACGGATCGGACAGTGCGACGTCCCATTCTGCTGCGCGCCTTTGGGGTTCTTTCCTTTATTTTTGTTGTTGCAACAACCATCATGCGTAAACGTTCCGAATACATAAGCCTATATGGGGTGTATCTTAGATTGAGCCGACGTGGTACTGATTTGATCTCATCATCAAGCTGCGCAACGAGGAGTTTAGATCCAGAAATGGCTATGAGATAGCTAGCCAATTCGCTGCTGCTATATCCCTCAGACGGAATGAGAACGAATGCTGAAATGGCCGACTGTTGATATCCGGGTTGATTACGATCAGTAAACCATACGCTATCTATTTGAAGATCTGAAGCTCGGTCTCCAGGGAAATTTAAGCGACATAAGTCCGAGCCGCATATAACAAATGCGGTTGATCCTTCAATATCACTCTGTATAACTCGAGCGGATGTATTTCCCATGTTGGTAATATTTTTGAAGCTAAGCGAAATTACTATAATCTTAATTAGATTTGGGCCGTACAGCAAAAAGTACATTAAAAAGGTATGAACCTACAGGGTTCGAGTGTCTCTTCGCCTCGGCTGCGTAAATCAAAGCTGTAGAGGCTGCCGTCACGCATGCCACAGACAAGCACGTGTGCGTCATCTGCGGACTTGGAAGTGAGTAGAGCTACGTTCTCGCACACAATAGGAGAACCTCGAAGAGCGTCATCATCTACCCGCTCTTCTACCACTAGCGTGAGGCCATGCCCATCTATCCGAAACAGGAGCAAGAAGGCATTTGTGGTTCCGACGAATGCATATGGTATTCCGTCTATGTCGACAATAGATAAACACGTTGGGTCGGCTGGCAAAGAATGAGTGGCCTTATTTTCGAGTGAAGCCTTGCCTTCAGGGTTGACAATTTGCCCAAGCTCAAGTCGGGTCTCGGTATCATGTCGAATAGCCGTGACGACAAGAGGAAACTGGGAGTGTACTGCTGCTGCAAGAGCGGTTGTGTCGGGCGGAAATTCGACAGCATCATCGCGGAGTAATACACCATCAGCACTGGAAGAATTGAGTAGGTAGATGGCTTTCTGGGTGACCTGGACAGCCCAGTATGACCCAATGGAGCCGGCGGCAAGTGTTTCTTCGCCGAGTTGAATGCCGCACTGTTCGCCAAAATCATCAGTGATTTCCAAAGACGGAATAGAGAGATGAAATAAATAGCTGCCCAATGGAAAAGACAGCAGAAAAAAAGTGCCGTCATGAGCGGCGTCGTAAAGAGTCCACATTGCTGTGACGCCAGAGAAATCCGGGCTGTCGATTGCTGCGCCAACCAGCGCATTGAGTCCCCATCTAAGTTCAGAAACCGCACCGTATGGAGACCGTCCAGTGGTAGCAAATAACGCTTCTCGCTGTCTGTCATAACCTGTTTGGACGCCTGGCAGCCTGGAGACCATCGTGTCGGTGATGGGTGCCCAGTTTGGTAGTGATTCAAGATACTCGAGCTCCATGGTTTCTGCACGTGAACGCTTGCGGGAGTCGTTCTCCCACGCCCCGATCTTGATGAGTTCCCCGTAACTCATGTTCCCTGCGGCAATCAAGACGTCTGGGTTTCGAAGCGAAAAGAAATTGCGCCCAACGTCAAGACTCGCAAATGCAGAGTCTACCGTACATTCAAACTGTCCCGCACTCGTGGCTGTCGCATGGGTTTCGGGATTAACTTGAACATAGTGAACAATACCATCTTCTCTGATGATGTAGAAATTCTCATCCAGTTTGCCCTGAGCTTCCCAGTTACGGGCCATTCTCGCCCAATGGGTCCAAAGAGGCTTCCTCTTTGAACTACCTGGGTACCGCGGATACTCCTCGTTGATAGGAACTGGATCTCTTTTAGCGGTCCCTGAAAGAATATTTTGATATAGTGAAATGCACTGTCGGGCCACTAGTAAGAAACCGGGAGACTGCTGAAGTGGAATAATAAATAGGGGGGTTCTTTCTTCTATAATCACGTGTTAGTAATGCTATAGTATGCGCGGGTGGCTATCATTGAGAAGGCTGGCTGGTTTCTACTCTCCGATGCTTCACAAGAAATATCTTTCTTTCCGTTGAGACATCGAGACGTGAGCCGGGTGATGAATACCCACCTTTCTCTAACGGCTGTCTCTCCGCTCTTATCGCGACCGACCCTAGACCCTTGGATGAATCCCAGTCATAACACGACATCCTTGTCCGTCCTCCCTTGGAAAAAACAATCAGGAGTATGACATGGTGGTCGTCGCTCAGTGCTGAAGAAAGAAACTCTATTTTCAGAATGACGCCATCAACCTTATAAGCTCGCTCTTCGATGATAGGATCACGCAGTTGGAGTGCACTTTCTTCCTTCCAAGTGGCCATACTCTTGGTAGAATACAGAAGGAAGGTTCCTTCGCAGGCAGCAACCGCAATGGCCCGAGACTTAGGGTCGACGGCTAGGTGTTTACCGGGCTGCTCAAGAAATGAAGTTCCGGCAGGCAGCGGTACGGTGCATTGAGAAAACGTGACCTTCCCAGTCTGGTGTTGCTCAGCAAACAAGAACATCATAGCTCTGGACTCGAGTGTGAGCACAAGAACCTGTGGAGGAATGATGTCTGGAGAATCGAGATCCATTGCGGTGTCCGTTTCTTCTACCTTGATTCGCGAGTCCAGCATGGGCTTTCGAGGTTCTCCAAAGACTCGGGCAGCCCTGATACGACAACCGAAGTCGGCTTTAGTAGCCACATGGTTGAGGTGGCCATCTGCTCGAATTTCTTTGATATGAACAAAATCCTCACCGATAAAGACGACGTCATTCTTGCTCTTATCTCGAATCCTAGCAGGGATGATCCAGTCAATCATGGGACTCTGCAGTACAGTTCGCGATAGGACTCCCAACACCACCTTCTCTTCTGGCATACTAATCTCTGGCTTTTTCTTTTTTGCTTCGGACTGTTGGCGATTTCTCGCTAGAATTTGATGAATGTCAACACTTCTCGTAGTCCACTCCCCATTAACGAGGACGCCAGTCTGAATAGACATGCTGAAAATAACTGCAAGGCTTTCAGGAAAGCTGTCGACCAGCTAGAGGTCAAGAAAGGTCAAATAAAGCACTTGAGAGCGACTCTTGAGTTGTTGTGTTACAATGCGGAGTTTTCTGCTCGTGCCCCCTAGTGAGCGAGCTGAAGGGGAAGGGAAACCAAACGAGAACTAGGCGCCTGCTCTTGGTCTGATTGGGGCAAAATTCTGCGAGGCCCCGATTGTGGAACCGAATCTGACACGGAAAATTACGATTTTAGTTGAGAAAGAAGCAGAGATGATATGCTAGGAGAGGCGCTGGGAGGCAAGCTGGCAGTCTTAATGCTAGAACGGCGGAGGCCTGGAAGCCTGGATGGTTGATGTGACGGGTTGTGGGAGTTCTTGCGACATTGTGGTGACTACGGCTCCAGCCTTGCTCAGGGCGGCGGCAAGTGCGGCGGAGCGAAATGCAGTTTGGTGGAGGGGCAGGGGATCTGATCAGTGTGGTCTGCAGACCTCAAGAGGTCCTATTAAGCCTCTCGCGCCAGCGGTCTCGATGACCGCATTAAGAGTGCCAGATGCAGCTGTCTTGAACGGTAGGCGGTCTGCAGCAAATCACGGCTGGCGGCGATCAGATCGTACACGTACGAGTGGGGAGGTGATCGTGCGAGATAATGTAGCGGCAGAAGAGAGATATGACCTTCGACTGCGAGGGCAACAGACTCCCGGTTCGAGGCGTTTGCCCAAGTACCCGACGGTGCAACGGTGCAGGCGGTATTGGGGTATTACCAGCATCTGACACCGCAATTGTAACATGACAACCTTCTCACACAAGCCGTCTCTAACGCGGTCGGGCAATGGGCATCCATGCAGAGCTGCTCAGGGGCCCGCGAAGTGCCTATCAGCTCAGATGCTGAGGGGCAGCCTTCGAGTGGCGCTGGGCCGGGCTGTTTGGAGCCATGACAGCCACAATCGCGCGCTTGTGCGCTTCCCTTTTCTACTGTAGCGCCTCAGGCGAACGACGTGGGACGCCGTGGGAGCAACAACACGTCTACGAAGCTCCCAAGCGAACAACGAAGGCCCCAAACCCATCGATCTCCCTCTCATGCCCGTGCCCGCACCCAGCTCCAGCTCCCGCTCGCGTGGATTGCTTCGCGAGACTGAACTCTTGCTCGACGATGGAGTAGAAGCCTCATGGATCGTTCGCAGAGCTCTCCAGAAACCCCCCACCCTGCAGCTGATGGCACTGGCGACGAGAAGTCCACCACAGCTGCGTCTCCTTCGCCACCCTTGTCAGCCGCCGCAGCGAGCAAGGTGACGCAAATCATGCAGGCATGCAGGAACGACGACCTAGACGCTCTTATTGCCCTTGCAGCCAGCAGCAGTGGACTTGTGGAAGACAAGCTGCGGCGTACAGCTTGTATGGCATCTAGTACATAACCTCAATTACCGTATACTAACTTACCATCATCTGCAGGGCCAATTTTATTAGGATCAAGCAATGCTCCATCAGGTACTAAGGTTCCTTGGACCTCTCTGCCTCCTCATCGGGACGAGGAGCAAGTCAAGCTCGACGTCAACCGGTCCTTTGTCTATTATCCGAATAGTAAAGCCACTCGCCCTTCCCACGAATTCCCCGCGGCTAATAGCATGCTCTGCAGATCAGTCCGATAAGCAGCTCGAATGGCGGAAGCAAGAGCTCTCAGATGTCATCACTGAAGTTCTCAGAAGATACCCAGCTTTGTGCTACTTTCAAGGCTATCATGATATTGTGCAGGTCATACTTCTCGTGTTGGGATCAGATCAAGCCCCATCAACGGTGACACGTCTTTCACTCCTGCGAATACGCGATTTCATGCTACCATCTCTAGATGCTGCGATTTCACATCTCCACCTCCTACCTGCAATCCTGGACACTGTGGATCCAATTGTGCGCAGGCATCTTTCGCAGACTCAGCCCTTCTTCGCCTTGGCAGCAACCTTGACACTCTATGCGCATGATATACAGGAGTATGGCGATATTGCACGGCTTTTCGACTTCTTCCTGGCCAGAGAAGCGGTCATACCCGTGTACTTCTTCGCTGTGGTGAGTAGACTGATCTGTTTACCCGGAATGACGCCCTGAAACGTATGCTAATTGTCTAGATCGTTCTCGCACGCAAGGACGAGCTTCTCGAAATCCCCCCCGACGAACCAGAGATGCTGCACTCGATCCTCTCGAAGCTTCCCAAGCCCCTCGACCTCGAGCTACTTATCACAGAAACCGTTACACTATTCGACAACCATCCTCCCGAGTCCCTTCCTTATCGCGCTTGGCGTCAGATCTCCTCTCACAGCGTCCTCAAAACGACTCGAAACCCGTCTGACGTTGCGAGACAAACTATCCAGGATGGAGAGACATTCCTCAACAAGCAAGATGCGGAGATGCGGAGAACAAAAGCAATCCAGAAAATTGTCAGAGGAGTCAAGCGACAGATATGGCTATACAGGCGGCCAGCCGGTGCTCTTGGTCTTGCTGTGGCCATAGGAGTTGTCGCTTGGTGGATGGGAAGGTCTAGAAGTGTGAATATGCGAAACGCCAGCGCTGGCTCGTTGAGCGAATCGATCCGGAGAATCATGGCGTTCTTTGTTTAGACGTCGGTAGTAAGAACTGTAAAGTGACAAAAAAGTGTAAGGGAGGTGGGAAGGTTTTAAAAGAGTATGACGCATTGCTTGTTGGCGTTGAAAATGGAAATGGGGACACTGATAGAGATGGGCCCGTCAGCTTCTGGGTCAGCTTTTATTTGTGCCCAAGTGTACTCTTTACCTGTTTCTATCACGCAGCAAACCGGGATACAGCGCATTTTTTCAATCTGCCACATTGCCGTCCTGCAGCTCATATTTCCAGGTCTTAGATTGTTTCTTACAGTTCATAAATTCTCTGTTATTACAAATACACATTAGATATCTCTAAAATCCCGTATCTCATCCACAATATACATCGCCTATCCGGCAATAACGCCGCTTTTATCGATTACATCAAGAAACTCTGAGGTGATCGCAACGTTTTATTTGGTGAGTGTTTATTCCTTGATTTTAAGGTATTGCTTTTTTTTTCAATTTGACAATACAGCCTCAAATCCCACAACCCTGGACGAGTTGATCAATGTTCTTCATAATCAGCATCAAGAGAAGGCAAATCCCGGCCGACCAACGTCGATCCAGGACAATTTAGGAAGACTTACACGATGCTCAACGAATATTTCACGGTCGATGATAATTATACACTCCCTGCCTAAATAGGCTTAGATTATTCCTGTTTAGGTTAAAACGTCACTTTACAGTAGTATCTTAACTTAGCATTATTCTTACTACTATTCTTACTACCTGTAATACTACCTGCCTGCTTCTAAGTTAGTTAATAATAATATAATAGCCTAAAAGACACTAAGTTAATTTAGATACTACTGTGAGGGGACAGGCGCTCAGCCTTACAAGGTATCCGACCTTCGCTATAATTAAGCTTAAATAATTAAAGGCTTTGCCATTCTTACGGGTGTACAGCTCTTTTAGCAAGCGCACAGTATCTACGCTGGATGGTGCACTTGACCAGCGATTACCGAAATTGCTGTGTTGCACGCACATACAGGGGAGGGACACCGAAGGTCGGATACCCTGTCTCTCAAGGTAGCGAATTCTCCGGATGTAAGCAAATACTTGGCATATCTCAACACCACCTATTTTACAGCCAAATAGGATATTTTATTTATTTATTTACATCTAATATTTTGTCGCACGGCCTTCTGTACGCTTTATACACTTATATAGCCTTACTAGATAGTTATCGATTGTTTTATTAATTTTCTTAGGCTTTAATTCACGTCACACCTAATAGAACCTTTTAACGCCAGCCTGCCTAGTTACAACTCTTCTTTAATAGAACTTCTCTCTTAATAGCTTTACCTAAGTCTCTATTATAGAGAAATCTGGCAAGGTTAGAGGCCCTTTAATATAATCTATACCGTATTTATCTATCCAATTAAGTACCTATTACAGTGCTATAATAAAGTAAACTTGTTACGGACGCTTTAAGTACAATGTTATAACTACTTAGGGAAGAGTCGGAAGAAGCTAGTTGGTTAATATAAGCACGGTCCAGGATGGAGCCGATAGAGCCATGTGACGAGGAATGGTAACCGAGGTCACATGATATAATCTGTGTGATCTGTAGGATCTGTATAATCTATAACAGAGTAAATAGAGTATGCGTATATTACGTATAAAAAGAATTTTTATAGGAGTACGGTTGTGTATTTAAAGACCCTTAGTCCCTACCTAGATAGTTCCTTCCTTATAGTGATTCTTAGAATATAATTAGAGTTAATCTATTATGCAACTACTCTAC
>Ga0307515_10025293_pt1 | contig 10283 bp, 2 predicted proteins | sample 17_EM_MG_FD_194513 | JGI IMG/M metagenome (GOLD analysis project Ga0307515, IMG submission 194513) | Populus trichocarpa ectomycorrhiza microbial communities from riparian zone in the Pacific Northwest, United States - 17_EM | ecosystem: Host-associated > Plants > Roots > Unclassified | place...
TTAAGTACAATCTAGTTTAGCAATTAGTCTTTAATCTTACTAATAATCTAGCGTATACACTCATTAGTATTATTTTATATTATTAGTATCTTAAAGAAGTTGTCTACCTTATAAACCTAATTATCTAACTATTAGGTATTGGGTTTATAGCGGAGTTCTAAACTAGTAGAGGCCTTAACTAGTTAGTTTATATCCTTTTTTTATTTATAGCGTAAATACCTCTCTAAGTCTTCTATACCCTTTTAGGTAGGTACTAGGTAGCTCCTAAAAAGCCCTTAGCCTTAGCTAGGTTATAAAAGATTTTATTTAGCCTAAATTAAGCTCTACTAGATCTAGACCTACCCCTAAAGATTTCTAATATATTTACTAGTAGCTCCTTCCCGTATTACTTCTAAGAGCCTTATAATAGCTTTTCAATATCTATCTTAAAGATAATTAGTTTAGGGCTCTTAACTTTCTAACCTTAGCCTTAAGGAAACTCTAGCTATAGAGGTAGTATTAGTACTAGTAGCTAGTATAGGCTTCCTAATAGGGCTTAGGTCTTAAGTTAGTAATTAATTTAGATTACTTAAAGGGGTAGGCCTACTTAGCTTATAAGCAGTCTATATACTATTACTATACTAATTATAGGCCAGTAGTCTTCTAGGAGGGTTCCGGTTAGTTCCCTAGTTAAATATATTAATATATTCCTCTAGTATTTCTAGTTTAGGAGAAGATTTTAGAGTTACCTCTAGCGCTTAATCTTTTAATTGGCCTATATAGGGCTAAAGAGGCTCTAGTTACTTTTTAGTAGCGTTATAACCGTTATAAAGGGTATTTACATTTTCCTTAGTAGTAACTATAAGTATATAAGAGTCTTTGAGCTTTTAGAGTATCTAGGTATTAGGGCTTATTTAGCTATCTTACCTAAAGGGTTATATTGTCGCAATATTTTACTATTAGAGGGACCTTTTTACCTTACCGCAACGGCTTTCTATAAGGTGCCCGTAGAGTTTCCATTTAGGGATATTATTGTAGTTACCTTAGGCTGCCCTTAAAACAACCCCTAGATACCCCTTAAATAGTTACTAAAGGCATATATCTATAGTATATAGTCTTTATAATCCTAAAGGCCCTACCTCCTTAAAGATTTATCTCCTCTATAATTTATTTATTCCTATAATTGTGTCTTATAGCCCCCTATCTATAAAGTCCCCTTATAAATAGCCAAGATTTAGTAAATAGCTACATTCTTCTAAGCCCTATAAAAATATTTACGCGTATTCTACCCACTCTTTTAAACACTTATCTAGTAGTTTAGGGTAGTAAAGTTGCTTACGTTATAAAATTAGTAGGAAAATGTCGCCTTATTTAATAAAAGTTTATCTAATATTTGGTTTCGCTAAGCTTACCCGGTAGTATGACGGCGCTAGGCGCGTCACCTGCCAAATTCTGCCTACCCTACAATTGGCTCGCTTACTACTAGCGCCTTAGCCGTTGTCCTATATATTTGTTTACATCGGCCCTAGCGACCCCTTTTCCTTCTCCCTAGCTTAGTATCTTTGTAATACAGCATTCGTTCAAGCTTCAATTCAGAGGCATTTGTCCGAGCCGTGACAGCACCACAGCAACAGGGTTATATTTTGTGGGTGGGGCCGGTACATAGGTGCATACAGAGGCTTTGTAATTAATGATTGTTAGTAAAGATTAAAGAGATTTAGCTGAAGATGTGTAAATAAAGGTATATTAATTACATAGAGACCAGGTAGTTAATTGGTATAATGAATTGTGGGGCTTTGGCAGGGCCTCCTAGCTGCTTGCGACCCATCCACAAAATATAACCCTGATACTTAATTGACCCCCCGTTCAGGGGGTAGCCGAGTTCTCGGGATCCGCTAGGCCTCTGTCGACTAAGATTAGATTTGCTTACCCTGGTTCTGTTGCCTACCACCCTCCTTTGCTGCCTGTACCTACCTTATTATATATAAAGGGCTTCTACAGCCAGCTTGAATCAATAGAGTTCTTATTCTAAATTGTCCTGCTAACAGCCTCCGCAAGGCCTCTGTAAGCATTCTATATTAGTTTAACTTTTAACTGCTTATATAACCTACTAATATAAACTAGGACTTATAAAAATCAACAGACTATAGAGATAATAGATGCGGCAAAATGACTACAAATGAGGCTACCCCAAGTTCATACGTAGGTTCGGGTGTATATAGCGGTGTATTCCAGTGGAACGGAGACCTGTATGGGAGCGGTGCTCTTGACGCAGTGAATTCGGCTGGAATCTTTACAACGGGTGGATGGATTGAATGTCCGATTTGGAGCGGAGATCAAGAACCTATTGGTCGAAGGCGATATGAAGGATCAACTTGCCAAGGAGGATACATGATCAACGGAGATTACCACGAAGATTTCGGAATCTATGCACCAGGAATATGGCGAGAAAGATGGCCGGAAGGAGGAGTTATGATACCTTGGGCAGTTGTAGGAGGATGGTATGAGTACGACGGAAGAACTGGACGCTGTGGTTATGGGCATACCCATGGAATCAAGTCCAGACGGAAGTGTACCCCCGAACTTGACGAGGCGATTCTGAACTTTCCTTTGCTCTTCGCGGATCAAGAAGTACTATGCGATTCTTGCGTAAATATTCCTATTGACAGACTACTTCAGTCCCAAAGCGAAAAGTACAATCACTCCGGCAAGGCCTCGAAGTCAAAAGACGGAGTCAAGTTGTGCGAGCTTTGTAGTCTGATTCTCCCACCTATTGAACAATGTAGGAGCACTAACACGAGGAAAACAAGTCTCTTTTTAGAGCCAAGGCTGTTTATGATTGATGCGATTGAGGACACTGCTGTATTTTACACCCCAACGCTATTTGTGGTTTCGGTGGAAGGCCCATATACGAGCGAGAAAATAGGATATCCAATCCTACCCGAAGCTGGAAGCAAGCTTCATCTCCTCTTGCTTAACGAATGGCTTCGAATATGCGATGAGGAGCACTGCCATCCTAAATCTTTCTCTGCCGAGTTGCCAACAAGGGTCATTGATGTTGGCCATTACGAGAGCCGGGACGAATTGCGGCTTTTGATTACTGAATCTGGTGAGCGAGGAACGTACATCACCCTATCTCATTGCTGGGGAGGTTCCCAACCGTTCCGCACCGAGAAGAGCACTCTTAAAGCTCGGCGCAAAAGAATTGAGTTTGCTAAGTTACCGAAAACATTCCAAGATGCCGTTGTCGTCACTCGTGGGCTTGGCGTACAGTACCTCTGGATCGACTCGCTTTGCACAATTCAGGACGACATGGATGATTGGCGCCGTGAGTCTGCGCGCATGGAGGGGGTATATTCTTCAGCATACTGTACAATTGCTGCCACTTCCGCGACGAATTGTAATGAAGGCTTCCTTCACCGGTCTATTATGAAGCATATTAAACTCCGTGACGCAAGCGGACTCACACCGCTCTACGTCTGCAAAGCGAGCGAAGACTTTGATCAGGACGTAGAAAATGGAGTTCTAAATCGGCGGGCATGGGTGTTACAAGAAAGGGCTTTATCACGACGTACTCTGCACTTTACTGCGGCACAGACATACTGGGAATGCGGTTCTGGCATTCAATGCGAAACACTTGGGACGTTGCATCCGGTTATTAGGCCGCTGAATCCCCTAGCGAGTTCTGAATATCCCGTCACCAATCCGCAGTACTCTTCAGAAGATGCAGCCTCACTATTCCAAGATACATTTGTTAAATACACATCTCTCGACATTACGCATTCGACGGATCGGCCAGCTGCCATCATTGGACTCGAGTTAAGATTGGCGGTATTCTACAGAACACCAAGTGTGTATGGTATCCTCATGAAATTCTTTGGAAAAAGCCTACTTTGGAAACGGTCCGCGGCTTGGAGGATGGAAACGATTGGCGATTTCAAGAATCAAAGAGTGCCATCTTGGTCATGGATGGCTTACAATGGGCAAATTGGTTATGAGGCTATTCCCAAGAACGGCGTGAACTGGAGAACAGATTTCAAACTCGCATTCTCTAGTTCAGCTGGCGAACTTCGATTTGTACTAGCCGCTCCGCTAGCACATATATTACACGGCTGCAGCATCGAGCCTCACGAAGACACTAGTTGTAAAATTATAGATGCCAAGTCCCTTCCAGTTGGATGGATTCGATACGATGGCGAGGATGAGATAAGTACTACTAACCTTGGCTTTATTATTGTTGCAGAGGTTGCGGATCTTTGGTACGCATATTCAAGTGCTTGTCCAGATAAAATGCCTGTACAAAGTACCATTAATTACGTATTGCTTGTCAAACGCACTCCTTTGGTAATACACGGTAGGGCCACATATCGTAGGCTTGGGGTGGCTGCGATCCAGGGAGAGTATCTAAGTTGTAATGTATCTAAACGGTCGGTGTTTGTGATTTAAGATTAGCTTAAATTGTTAAGCAGCGTTAGTGGGAGGGACACAGAATTTAGCGACGCGTATAGGGCAGTATAGAAGGCCTTACAACCTCGTGTATAGTTATCTATCGGAAAATAAAGAATAAGAAGTCTGTTTTATTGCAAGAGGCCCTAGAGCCTCGCTATATACACTAGGTTCTCCGCAAATGCACACATACACGAGTATTGCTACACCTGGCTATAAGGGCTGTATCCGCATCTGGTCAAATCCATTCTCTCCAACTTACGTAGATTCATCTTTAGCTTCGATTTATATTTATTGCCGCCCTCTGCGTAAATAATATATAATACATTAGACACATAAATACCGCAGATCCGTCTTCTGGAAATATCCCTAAGTAAATTTAATACTATAATTAGTTGCACTCTCCGGATATATTATTATAAGACCATCCTAATTATACGGCACTTTCTTATATATAGGAGGAACCTTAATTAACCGCTAAAATAGTGCTTAATAATTATAAGAACTTTTAAGTTACTACAAATGTTAATTTAGGTTAGATTTAGCCTGTTACCCTATTCTTATCCCTATTCCGGTTATACTACTACCCCCTATTTTAATTATATACATCCCCTTCCTCTTATATATAGTCTCTTTTTCTTTATAGTTTAAATAGACTTATCTTAGTTAACTTAGGCCCTTAGTAAGGAATTTCTACCTACTATAGGGAGTTGTGCACCTAGGTATGCCTAGTTCTACCTTCTATCTTAAAGTTGTGCAGATTTATAGCCTATATAGGTAGATTCCTTACTAAGGGTCTAAGGGAAAATGGGCGCCTTGCGCACGCTTTATAAGCTAGATATTCTTCTACTTTAAAATAAAACTTCCCCACTATAACTTAAATCTCTTTAATAATTTAGAAGCTGCTTCTCCTTAGTAGAAAGAAGTAGGTTTTAAATTATTATAGAGATCTAAGCTATAGTAGGGAAATATATCTAAGGGAAAAGGTAGGGGACTAGTTTTAAAAATATATCTTTAAGCTTTAAGGCTATATCTTACCCTCTGGTAGAATAGGTAGAGTCCTAAAACTATTAGAAAGAGATACTTAAGTCCCTTAAGAATTAAATGCATTAACAACTAAGATAATAGCTACAGTATTAGCCTTATGGCAACTTACTAACTTCAAAGGGAAATTTTAGATAGCCCCAGTTTGCACCAAATACGCGCCTATATTCTCTTAGACGCTTTATAAAGGAATTTAGGAATTATAGGGGGGTGTAGTACATGCTAAGTTATATAACCGCCAAAAATTTCCCATAGAGTAGCCGAGTTAACTAAGATAAGAATAGCGTAGTTAGTAAGCCTGTAAGCTATATAAGCCTATAGGCCACCCTATTAAAATCGCGAAAACTATAACGCGTTATATAACTATAACCTTAATAGCTATACTATAACAGCAAGAGGACAGACTTATTCTAGCTCTTAATGCCTATATATAAGGCCAATTTATAAGTTTCTATAAAGCCACTAGTATGTATAATATATCCAGAACTACAGCCTAGTAACGCAATAAAGGCATTACACCAAGATATGGTTCTATCGCGCTAAATCGCCTTCTTATACTAGTATGAGAAGAGAGCCTTAAGCAGTGGATTCTATTAATGGATTAGCGTAGTATGCTACTAAGAATCGCGATCGTGTGACAGATAGCTAGTATTTTAGCCACACAGCGCGCTAGATCTGCCACTATTAAACCTATTGGCGAGAAATGGACATATAATTTTATTAAGCGCTATAACACCCTATAATCTAAATTTAATTATATGTATAACTACTAGCGTGCTTATTACAAAGACCCTATACTTATTTAGAGCTGGTTTAAACGCATTTTAGATATAAAGATATAATATAGGATTTTTAATAAAGATACCTAGAATTTCAATAAGACTAGCTTCTAAATAAGCGTTATTACAACTATAAGAGTTATTACTAAAACTAATAGGGCTGGCTAGCTTAGAACAATATAGCTAAGTACTTAAGAATAGGTTATAATTATTAAATACATTAATATAATAGGGGATGTAATTCCACTACTAGTTATTTTTAAAGCAGTAATTTACTAAGCTGCTTAGTATAAAGACGATGTTATTTTATATAACTAGTTAATTAGTATTAGTAAGAATAGCTAAATAATAAATAAAATTAACCTAACTTAGCTAAACCTATTATATAAATATATAATAATTATTCATTACTTAACGTCTAATTTAAATCCCTATTAGGCCTATGCGGACTACTCCTTATTTACACATAGGGAGAAAACTCTACTTAAGAAAACCCCGTAATCTATCTCCCCGCCTTTTAGAACTTACCTACTTAGCGCCTATAAGGCGCCTGCAAGTCGCCTATAGTACTTTACTATCTTACTTTTTAAGCTTTTTAGAAACCACTACTGCTATAATAAGCCTATAGACGCGCTAGTATTATAGACTTTACTTTACCACTATAGGGTTATTAGGGGGCGCCTATTGCTCGCCCCTTTACCTTTTATTACTATTTCCCTTATAATCCGGAACTAGTCTAGTATATTTTAGCTAATAAGCCACTAGGTAACCGCCTTAAAACCTTTTTATATTAAGAGCAGCGTATTATAGTTCTCTATACTAGCTACTAAGAGTATTACTTCCTAATTAGTGCGTAAGGGGCATAACAGTATTACGTGTTTTGGTATCTATCTTAGCTGGCCACATTTGCATCTTAGGCTACCTACTAGGACACCCACCCAGTAGAGCTAGTCTTTTAGTCCTATTATTTCTGTTTTTAAAAGTGTTACTATTATATTTCCTGCCTTTATTAGGCCTTCTCGGAGTCCTTAAGTATTTAACCCCTATAGCGTTAACTATACTATAGCTTAGGTTCCTCTTGCCTAAGTTAGCCTCAATGCCTTTAACTCCTATATACCTCTCCACTATTAGTCTAACCAGTATTATATCGCGGTAAATAGTTTCCTAGCGTTTTTTTATACTCTACTTTAGCTTCTTTCTCTCTCTTACTATTGCCTTTACTGGCCTCTTACGCGTCTCCTATTCTCCTCTATATAGGCCTAGGCCCTAAAGCGGCACCATTCTTCTTCTACTTTTTTCGCCTGTTTCTCTAATAAATCTTCCCTACTTTAGGGTTGTTAGTTTATTTAGGTGTGTCTTAATATACTTTATAATATTAGAGTTATATTTATTTTACGCTCTTTATATTACAGCGGCTTTAATATATAGTTATAGGGGAGGAATATTAGCTTCCTTCTTAAGTAGTACTATAGCCATTTGCTTATACCCGCCTATTATACTCTAGAGGTTACTACTAGACTATAACCTATATAGAGAAGAGAGAAAGGTAATATAAAGGCAACTAGGGTTTTCTCTCTCTCTAAAGAAACTATTTTGTATAAAGAAAGGAAGAGAGGTGCTCTTTTTATTTCTAAATAGGACAGAAATAGCTACTAAAAAGTGGCCAATAACAGTAGGATCCTTAGAAGGAGGTAACTCCTACTAAGATTCTAGTAGATAAATATTAGAGAGTAAAAGGATAAAATAAACAACAAATAGGATATAGATAGGCGTTAGGGTTTCTTAATTTCTTATAGTCTTTTCTATTTTTTCTAAACTACCTATTAGTTGTTGGCAACTTAGTATTTTACTAGGGACCAGTAAACCCCTAGTTTAGAGGGTTATAAACTATTAGGATATAGCTACTAGTATATATTAAGCTGCCTAAAAGGATTTATATATATAGAACTATAGCGCTATAGCCTAGAGGCTGCATGCGCAGTATTATACGTAGTATAATACAATGGATATAATAATAAAATAAAATAAATACTCAAGAGGTAGGCTATTTAGACTTTTTAGAGTAGTTTAAGGAGTAATTTAGGGGGGCCTTTTTTAGTTTCTCTAATGGCCTAAATACTAGACCTATACGTTATAGTTAGTTAGATAACTACTATATATAATAGGCGTAACCTCTAAAAGTATAGACCCTATATAAAATTAACAATCCTAGATAACATAATATACTATACTTAGCCCTTATAGGCCGCTTACGCCGTATATACGCTCTACTAAAGCTTACTATCTACCTATACTCCTAGTACCCTTAGGCCCTAAACTGGTTAACCACTAAAGCCTTAAATATAAATTATATACGAGAGATCTGTAGATTAGTTACGTTTTCTTATAAAATAGATTAGCTAGCATTTCTCTAGTAAGAATTAGACTCTATATTGTCTTGCCTATTCTATATAAGTATTATAAGCTTTCTTTAGTGTTTTACAATTCTCTATAGCTATTAGCCTATATATAATTAGGTTTATATTATTAATAAAGCCTATCCCCTAAGTCGCCCCTTCCTTAAAAAAGTTAGGTAAGTTATTTATAAAGAAAAGGAAGAGTATAGGCAAGAGGGGTAACTTTTGTGGTATCTCTATTATAACTATAATAGGGGGGCTCTAGTATCCGCTAAAAACTAATAATGTTTCTTTCTAGCCCGTAAACCCTTAAATAAATTATATAATCTATTCTAGAAAGCCCTTTACCCTAAGGATATATAGGAGACGCTTATAGGGTACGTTATTATAGGCACCACTAATATCTAGGCTAAGCATTAATACTATAAAGTCCCTTTACATCGCCTATATAGATTTAATGGTGGTAGCGAGTAGCGTAAGTACTAATAGTATTAAGCGGTTCTTTCTTACCCCTATTTAGATTTATAGTAGTAGGGCGTATTCCTTAACCATATCTACTATATAGTCTACTATTACCCTTTTTAAGATCTTACTAAGGGTGTTTTCTAAGGCAATAGGGCAGTAGCTTTTTAGGATTAAGTATTCTACTTTACCTTCTTTTTATAGGATAACTATTATTATAGATCTCCTAAGTTGTAGGTAGTAGCCTATAATAAAGTATACTTTAGCTATATCTATAAGCTAGGGTACTATAAGTAGTCTATAGATCTTTAAGGCCTTATTTAGAATCCTATCTAGTCCTAATACTATATTACTTAAAAGGCGGCTAATAGTTCTAGCTATTTCCTCTGTTATTATATCGCTGTTAACCCATAGGCGAGTTACTAGTATTTTACCTATAATTTTACTAAGGTCTACTAGAGCCGGTTAGGGGAAGAACCTTTCTATAAGGATTTTTACCTTCTTATTATTGTTATTAGTGGCTTATAATTCCCCTACTCTTTATAGGGGTAGTAGGTATAGATTTTCTACTAAGCGCCCTACCTTTTTTATTATCTATTTTTGCTATAGCCCAAAGGCCCTTATTATAGGGGAGGCTTAGGTTAAAAGTATATTTATTTATAAACTATCTCCAGTTATTCCTTACTTCTTTTTTTAAGGTATTCTTTAACTAGTTTCTTATATCTTTATATTATCTCTTATCTTTAGGGCTATAGCTACTTATATATTTCCTTCTTGTTAGTTATTAGCTGGTAATAAGAACTACGCATTATGCGGACTATACGTGTTGTATATAGGGGCCCAGTTTTAAGACCGGGCAGTACCCTTTTAGCCTATTTTTAATTACTGCCTAAATCCTTTCTAGTCTTTGGTTAATTTCTTTAGGGGTAGCTAATAAGCCTTGCTTATTTAGTACTAGGTAGATTTCTTCTAGATCTTAAAGTAGTTATTTAACTATATTAAGGAAACTGTTTATCTTAAGCTTTCTTATTATATATCTTTTACTATTTAGTTACGCCTTAATATCTAGATCTAGCTATATTTGAATAGGGATATAGTTTAAGGCGAATGCCTATTCCTTTTTAGGGTTATACCTTTTAAGTCTTTAGTATAGGCCTTTATCTATAAATATAAGGTT
>Ga0307515_10025294_pt1 | contig 10282 bp, 11 predicted proteins | sample 17_EM_MG_FD_194513 | JGI IMG/M metagenome (GOLD analysis project Ga0307515, IMG submission 194513) | Populus trichocarpa ectomycorrhiza microbial communities from riparian zone in the Pacific Northwest, United States - 17_EM | ecosystem: Host-associated > Plants > Roots > Unclassified | place...
GCGCGCCTTCAGTCGCTGGTGGAGTTACTAGCGGCGTGGTCCTGGACGGTTGCGTTGATTGTCGTGATCGCTTGAGTCTGTAGGATTTTTCGCTTTTCTGCTTTTTTTTTTTTGGCTCCTGGCAGCTGGATTGTTTCCTTGTTGACGGCTATGCCGTGGTTTGGTGGTTTTATTGGTAACTGGTTCATTGGTTGTGTTTTTTTTTTTTCTCGAGAGAGAAGTGAGAATTGCTAGGGGAGATGGGTTGCGGTGGTGGTCCGTGGGTTTCAGTGTGTTAAGTGTGGGATCGGTGCCAACTCCATCTCCCCTGAGTGTTGATGAGGGCGGTTTTTCTCGTCTCTATCCAACGAGGGATGTCCAGTCTTTTTGCCTTCCGTTGCTTTCGCTTTTATTTTGGCGCGACTTCGCCGTTGGTGGAGTTACTGGCGGCGTGGACCTGGACTGTTGCGTTGACTTCCGTGATAGCTTCAGTCTGTCGGAGTTGTCGCTTTTCGTGTTTTTCTGCCCTCTCCTGGCAGCTGGATCGTTTCGTTGTTGACGGCTATGCCGTGGTTTGGTGGTTTTATTGGTAACTGGTTCATTGGTTGTGTTTTTTTTTTTCTCTCGAGAGAGAAGTGAGAATTGCTAGGGGAGATGGGTTGCGGTGGTGGTCCGTGGGTTTCAGTGCGTTAAGTGTGGGATCGGTGCCAACTCTATCTCCCCTGCGTGTTGATGATGGCGGTTTTTCTCGTCTCTATCCAACGAGGGATGTCCAGTCTTTTTGCCTTCCGTTGCTTTCCCTTTTGTTTTCGCGCGACTTTCGCCGTTGGTGGAGTTACTGGCGGCGTGGACCTGGACTGTTGCGTTGGCTTCCGTGATCGCTTGAGTCTGTAGGAGTTGTTGCTTTTCGTGTTCTCCCCCCCCCCGCCCGCCCGGCGGCTGGATCGTTTCGTTGTTATCGGCTATACCATGGTTTGGTGGTTATGTTGGTAACTGGTTCAATGGCTATATTGGTGTTGGGCGTGCCATGGCGGAATTGCGCTGGGCAATTGGGTTTTTTTTTTTTTAGAGGGAGATGAGAATTGCTAGGGGAGATGGGTTGCGGTGGTGGTCCGTGGGTTTTGGCTTTGTTGAGTACAGAGGCATTAATCTTCTATTACAAAGAAAAAAATAGCAACCGCGACCTGGAGGAAGGGAGAGACAGAAGGAGATTAAAATTATCGACCTTGACTGGTAATTTTCTTTGATTTTCTTAAATGGATCTTTGAATTAATTGTTTATTATTACCTATATAGTTCCTCCCCAGTGGAGGAGTGTTGCAGTGATGGGGCATGCTAATTTCTATGTTTTAATAACTGATTGGTTGAATGAAATGAATTGGCAGACTATGGAAAGGTTTGCCATTCTCGCAGGTCTAACGACCATTTCAAAGCTCAATCCAGGATTGTTCGAGGTAAATGGAGCAGGACATGGGAATCGAAGCATTGGAAGCTGCCATGCTTATGGATGATGAATTTAGAGGTGCTCCTCCCTTTCTTTGTTTTTGACTTCTTCAAAGTAAAGAAACCAATGATATGCAATGGCAGAAATTCATTCTAGGGAAAGTGGCCTTCATACTTCTAACCATCTCTTCAAGATATCAATATCTCCACAGGTTAGGCTGGCTGGCTGTTCATCATGGTGCTGTGTTTTTTCTGTTCCCTGGAGTTTGGCCATGTTCTTATGCTATGCTTCTTTAGTTGTGCTGTTTTGGATTCTTAGCTCGATCAGTTTTCTTTTAAGTGGGAAAAAGAGGTGAACAGGGAGCTGTGAGTTCTATCTAGATCTATATATGGTATTCTGTGTATGCTCATTCTCCCTAAATTATTATTTTTTCTGCTAAAGTTTGCCATGGAAATCGATTCCAACATGGCATCATAATTGATAGCAGCCAGCAATACTTTGACCTCTAACACGTTTTATTTTCTAACAAAATCGATAATTTTGTCATTTAAGTTTAAAAGTTTCAATCTTTTTTAATTGGTTAAGCTGTCATCGTGATTGCCTTATAATTATGTTCCCTATAAGCCTTCAGGCTATTCTGTGGCTTTTTTTTTTTGCCAACGGAAAAGATAGCAAACGTGATCTGTGGCTGCTGTTGCACTAGGGCATCCATTCCTTTTCTTTTCTTTCTGAGATTTAGTTGGTTGATGGAGATTGCAGGTGCATGCACTTCTTCTATGTTCAAGATAGATCACAACTTTTTTGCCCCCAGGAACTATCTTCCCTTGCTCCTGTCATTTATCACTATGAATGACCTTAACTATCTTTTGCAGGGAAACTGAAGCTGCTGGAGGACTGCACTGCCACTCAAGATCCAGATTGTGGATGCAGCCGTGGTCTTCATCAACTTTTTGACAGCTACTGTTATGGTGACGGATCAAACCACATAATTTTTGTGACAAGGACCAAGTAGGTTTACTTTGGATCCAGACAACCTTTTGGTTTTTCTTTGTATGAGACATGTAATTGCTTTAAAGGATCTGAAGCAACTCATAAAACTGATATGTTGCTTCGCTTTCCAACCTTGCTCATGTTCTATGAAATAAAAAAAGCTTTTTGATTTTGCTGCGTTCTTAGTTAAACATTGGGATTAATACCCGCAGTGGAGCACCGACAGAAAATCTAGTTAGATGCTGCATACTTGACCAATGCGTGGGACATGCCTTGTGCTCCCTTTGTTGGAGCCAATCATTATGGACGAAGAGTCCTGTTTGGATGTGGTTGGAGCATGATTGAAATGCATGTCAGGTCAGGTCGATCTCCTAAAGCAACAATCACCGGTCAATGCATGGCTATCCAAAATGCAGTCGCCCCTCCTTATCCAGTCCCGTTGTGCCATCTTGATCTAACCATATGAAAAGGATAGTTTTTCTTTTTGGTTCTTTTTTGAATAAAATTATTGATGATAGACTGTTTTCAATCTTCCATCTCAAGAAATTAAGAAATGTTATTGTCCCAAGTAAAATGCAAGAAAACTCGAGTTCCCTCAAGTCACCTCCATGTTCTTTAACAAATTATGGTGCCAGTTTAACTTCAAACCCTAGATGCAATTGAAATTGCTAAGCCTCGCAATATTTTTTCAGGTCAGATTCTTACTTGTGCGCAAAGAAATGTTTCTTTCCAATTGTGAAGTAATCTCACATTATCCAACACCAAAAATGTTTCCATAGAAGAGAGTTTTCTGCTAGTGTAGATGCAAGATGCAATAATGGTAGTAATATTTTTTTAAAAATTGATTTTTAATATTAACATATCAAAATATCCCAAAACAAAAAAAATAAATCAAGAAATTTTAAAAACACTATCTGACCCAAGACAACTGTAAACTATCTAGCGCATTGAACTGCCGGTCAAAAGTCCAGTATCAGCTCTTCCCCCTATCCTTAACTTTCATCATTCTTTCAACTTCTCCCCCTCCATCCATTTTTTCTGGTAATAGCAATGAAAAATATGTGTAAACAGCCATTGCTCTAGTACCCCATATCTGCAACATGAGCTCGCCGAGGAAATTGAGTCTTCAGAGGGCCATTTTCAAGCCAACAATTTGACCAAAAACTCACCATTTTCCCATTCCCAATATTATAACAGCAATTAATTATTCTTCAAGGCTGTCGTAACTTGATCCTCATTGTGGATGATTGAATAAATACCATTCCATGTATATGAGAGAGATTGATTAAAGATAGGTGGATTGGTGGTCCATTCTCCTCAAGGGGATGATACTTTTGAGAAACAATATTCTGTCACCCTCCTTTATTTTGATCATCCAGTCTCCATGACTATTTGAAAATCAAAGTTTTATTTATACCTTGGGGCAAGAATATCCAACTCCTAAAAAAAACACTAGACCATAGAAACCTTTTCGGAACAAAATTTATAGCTCTCGCCACCCCTTTTGGCATAAGAAAATTGACATTCCTTTTTGGTAGGCATTTTAATATGAAAAGTAAATACTTACATTTTCCACCTTCCTAAAGGAATAAATACTTACATTTTCATTTTCCATGACTCATATTTTTCAAGGCAACATTAAAAAAAAAAGAGAGGATGGATTTAGGTGGAGGAAGAGGTGGATCCAGTGCGGTAACTGAGATTGGAGGAGTCGGTTAGGTGGGTGTTGATGAGTGGAGGGAGTCGAGATCCGTGGGGTCCAGAAGGCGTCTACGTGGAATGATAAATGGCAAAGTCGCTGAAAATTTCAAAGATAAAAGGATGTTCTTCGCTTTTAATCCCACGCTATCGCAAACATCAAGTTCTACTCATCAACAAACGAAGGGAAAAAGAAAGGGACGGAGGACCCACCTTATCACGAAAAAAGAATAAAAAAATGCAAAGCCGAAAACCGAAGCCCTCTTCTCTTGCCTAAGACTCAAAATGGCGTCCCGTTCTCACGTCTACCTCATCAAACAAAGGGAGGGGAGTCAGGGGACGGAGGATCACTGTTGCGGAAAAAAAAAAAAACACAAAACCGTGCCCTAGACTTGTACTGTTTACATGTGCAATTAGTATTTTTTATTTAAAATAATATTTTATTTTATTTTTTAAAAAATAATTTTAATATCATCATATTAAAATATTTTAAAAATACAAAAAATATTAATTTTAAAAAAATTAAATTTTTTAAAAAATATTTTAAAAACATAAAAATTAACATAGAGTGGGAATACTCTGCCACGCCAACCAGTTCTAAAAAAATTAATTAACATATAAAAATTTTTAGTTGCCTCAAGGAACCTCCAACCCTTGATCATTTCAGGTGTTAACCCACGGTCCCTGTCAGCAGACACAGCGACCGTGCTCGCATATTTTCTCCAATGTGAGTCTGTTTCTACCTCTTTTACTACTATGTCCATAAAAAAAGGGCACCAACACCGAGGTACGAATAACCAACAAAAACACCGAGACATGCCGACATGGCACAAAAACCAAGACATCACCGGTTCTAATTCATCCTTTATCAGTTGGTGAGGATTCCTTTCCATTCTTTATCAGTTGGTGAGATTCTTTTTAAAATATTTTTATTTATAAATATATTAAAATAATATTTTTTATTTTTTAAAATTATTTTTAATATCAACATATTAAAATATTATAAAAACACAAAAAAAACATATTAATTTAAAATAAAAAAATAAAATATTTTAAATTTTTTTTTTTAAAACAAAAACAAGTACTTTAAAAAATGCCACAAACACACGAAGAGATCACCAGATCTGCGTAAGAGCACAAGAAAACACCAAAGCGTCAACTCCTCCTTTATATATATAAGACCACCCAAACAACCTTGTTATACGTACTTACATCTCCTTATTCACAAAATTAATCATCCACTCTTGCTCTGCTAACTTGTCTCCTCCTGTGTTTAATTCCTCCTCAAATTTGGTAATATTATCAATGCATGCGTTCTCTTTCTAATCTCACTTGAGAAATTACTGCTTTTATTTTCTTCTAATTAATCATTCCTTTTTGTAGTTATTTTTAAGCCATGGATGGTTACATCCTACACCCCCCTGCACTAGACTCGGCCACAGCAGGCTACTCCTCAGCTGCTAAAGGAGGACTTGCTGGTGTCCTCGTCATGCTCCTTCTTGGTATCGTATTTTATGTGTTCTTCAAGTTCCGAAACTGCTCCGTGAAATTCGAGGTGGATGTTGAAATGCCAGAAAGGAGCGTCCATTCTGGGAAATAAAAAGGTAGCATGTAATAAGAAGTTGAAGCTGATTAAGATTCATACAATGAGATTCTTCTAATTTTCCAATATTAATGTTTTCGTATTAATTGCAGGTCTTCTTCTTCGTCGAGGTAGCAATCCATGCAGTACCCGGGCGCCTCAACAGTTGGTTTTAGTTATATCTGGTATCTACTGTATTGGTGCAGATAAATATTTGGCCTGTTTTCTCATAATAAAAAACTCAAGATCAGACCATTTTAATTTGTACTTTATATATAAATAAATGATGGTGTGAATTTTGTGTTGGAGCTAAACTAATATCTTCAATTAAAATCGTCAAGGCAGATAATGAATTTGTACTTTACTCGTTTTATGGAGGGGCCGAACTTGGAAACCTTTTCATTAGAAAATTTTTGGAGGGATCCAGTGCGGTAACTGAGATTGGAAGAGTTGGTTAGGTGGGTGTTGACGAGTGGAGGGAGTCGAGATCCGTGAGGTCCAGAAGGTTGTCTACGTGGTAAGATAAATGACAAAGTCGCTGAAAATTAAAATAAAAGGGTGATCTGTGCCTCCATCCCAAAGTTTTCCAAGTGGAAACAGCCTTTACAACCTCATCAAACAAAGGAATAGTGGAAGGAAGGGAACGGAGGATCACTGTTTAGAAGAATAAAAAAACGCAAAACCCTAGACTCAAAATCAAGGTCGGTAGCGTGTAATGGATACATGTGGGAGTGATTAGGAACAATACAATAGGAAAAGGAATCAGAAGGCGTGGATTTGGATGCTGTGGACCCCTTTGCTTGCTCATCTAGCTGGTTTGTATAGATTCTTGTTGATGCTAAAAAGCTAGTTGCATAGGATGCCTTTGTAAAATTATTTGAAAATAAAATTCAATTTTTATTATTGATTTTTCGGTATTGCAATTTTAATTAGTATAAATATTGATTGAGAATATTTTTTTATTATTGAATAAAAAAGACACATTCATACAAATACATGGTATTGTTAATTTTTGGAGGGTTACCATTGTACATGCATGAAGACCAAAGCTAAAATTATTTGGACTAAAAGGTGTACTATTAACTAAATTTAATTTTAATTATTTGGAATGTTTTTTAATCATTATTATGCAATTAACATTTATTTTAAGTTTAGTTTTCTTAGTTTCAAAATGATTTTTCCTACAAGGGTAGGCCCTTGTAAAAAACACATGCTAACCTCTCAAGATTATTACCTAACCAAAGAAAAAGATAAAGAATGCAAAACTTTTAAGCGGAACAATATTTTTAAACCGTATTGAGTCTCGGGACTACCCCCCACTGTTCTATTTAAACCGTATTATCTTGCTCCTCTAATTACCTCCTCCGATCCTCTGTTTCTTTCTCAAATTTGGTAATGCTATCAATACGATCTCTTTCTAATCTGACTTGAGACATTACTGCTTTTATTTTCTTCTAATTAACCATTCCTTTTTGTAGTTTTAAGCCATGGATGGTTACAGCCCACACCCCCCTGCACAAGACTCGGCCACAGAAGGCTACTCCCCAGCTGCTAAAGGAGGACTTGCTGGTGTCCTCGTCATGCTCCTTACTATCGTCGTTTATGTATTCATCAAGCGCCCAAAATGCTCCGTGAGATTTGAGGTGGATTTGAAATGCCAGAAAGGAGCGTCCATGCTGGAGGTGGACGTTGAAATGCAGAAAGGAGCGTCCATGCTAGCTGGGAAATAAGGAGGTAGCATGTAATAAAAAGTTGAAGCTGATTACGATTCATACAATGAGATTCTTCTAATCTTTCAATATTAATGTTTTCGTATTAATTGCAGGTCTTCTTCTTCACCGAGGTAGCAATCCATTCAGTACTCGGGCGCCTCCACAGTTGGTTTTTAGTTACATCTACTGTATTATTGCAGATAAATATTTGGTCTCTTTTCTCATTTGAGATGAGACCATTTTACTTTGTACTTTATATATATATATAAATGATGGTGTGAATTTTGTGTTGGAGTACTTAATATCTTTAATTAAAATCGTCAAAACAGATAAGGAATTATGGGCTTTTCTATCCTTGGAGTGGCGTTGCCACTGCGGTTGCGTTGGCTTCTGTGATCGCTTGAGCCTGTCGGAGTTGTCGCTTTTCGTGTTCTTTTTTTTTCTCCCGATCCTGACAGCTGGATCGTTTCATTGTTAAGGGCTATGCCGAGGTTTGATTTTTCTATTATCAATTTGATTTTGCTGCGTTCTTGGTTAAACGTGGAATTAATGTCCCAAACCGCAGTGGACCGCCGGCAAAAAATCTCAGGTACTAACGAACTTGACCAATTAGGATAGATACTCAAGGACTGGAAAGAAAAATGACGCGAGTTTTGTTTTTTTCCGCTACCGAAAACAGTGTTGGGAGCTGTTATTCTTCCAAAAGATGCAATAAACAGTGAAAGGACGAATCTGATGGCCTGTCTTTGTAAAGTAACGACAGACCAAGCGTACAAGGTATTACGGTATCTGTATCAAATCCAGGTATGTGGATCTAACATTTATGCCATTAATAAATGATGCATTTTCTGTTCTTGTCTAGATTTAAGATTCATACAAATGAGATTCTTCTAATTTTCCAATATTAATGTTTTTGTATTAAATACAGATCATCAAGGTAGCCATCCATGAAGTACTGGGGTGTCTCGACCCTTTGTTTTTGGTTTCATCATCTGTATTGCTGCAGATAAATATTTGGTCTCTTTTATCATAATAAAACAATTCCAGATAATTTGTACCTTTTATGGTGTGAATTTTGTGCTGGAGTTTGACTGATATCTTCAATTAAAATCGTCAAAGCAGATAAGAAATTGTGGGCTTTTTCTTTAATTCTTTTTTTTTTTGGGTTTTAACCACGTGTAATTTTCTTTTTTGCTGGGGCTTGCTTTAGGAGCTTTCTTTTTATAGTCTCTTTTCAACGAAAAGAAGGTCGTCCATAAAACAAACACTCACCGCAGCAGTCAGAGCCAAAGTCTTTGTTAAATCGATCGCAAATCCCACTCCATGTCAAACCGATCGTGTTTCGGTGCGTTGAGTGTCGGATCGGTGCCAACTCCATCTCCTCTGCACGTTGACGAGGGCGGTTTTTATCGCCGCCATCCAACGTGGGAGCCTTCGGTTGCTTTCGCTTCTTCTTCTTTTTTTCGCTCAACTTCCGCCGCTGGTGGATTTACTAGCGGCGTTGTCCTGGACGGTTGCGTTGGCTGTCGTTATAGCTTGAGTTTGTCGTAGTTTTCGCTTTTCGAGTTCTTTTTTTTTAGGCTCCTGGCAGCTGGATCGTTTCGTTGTTGACGGCTATGCCGTGGTTTGATGGTTTTATTGGTAACTGGTTCATTGGTTGTGTTTTTTTTTTTTCTCTCTAGAGAGAGAGAGGTGAGAATGGCTAGGAGAGATGGGTTGCGGTGGTGGTCCGTGGGTTTCAGTGCGTTAAGTGTGGGATCGGTGCCAACTCCATCTCCTCCGCGTGTTGATGAGGGCGGTTTTTCTCGTCGCTATCCAACGAGGGATGTCCAGTATTTTTGGCTTCCGTTGTTGCGTTGACTTCCGTGATCGCTTGAGTCTGTCGGAGTTGTCGCTTTTCGTGTTTTTTTTCCCACTCCTGGCAACTGGATCGTTTCGTTGTTATCAGCTATGCCGTGGTTTGGTGGTTATGTTGGTAACTGGTTCAATGGCTATGTTGGTGTTGGGCGAGCCATGGCGGAATTGCGCTGGGCAGCTGGGTGTTTCTTTTTAGAGGGAGATGAGAATTGCCAGGGGAGATGGGTTGCGGTGGCGGTCCGTGGGTTTTGGCTTTGTGGAGTACAGAGGCATTAATCTTCTACGACAAAGAAAAAAAATAGCATCCGCGACCTGGAGGAAGGGAGAGACAGAAGGAGATTAAAATTATCGACCTTGACTGGTAATTTTCTTTGATTTTCTTAAATGGATCTTTGAATTAATTGTTTATTATTACCTATAGTGGTTGGTTGATAGTTCCTCCCCGGTGGAGGAGTGTTGCAGTGATGGGGCATGCTAATATCTATGTCTTATCAACTGATTGGTTGAATGAAATGAATTGGCAGTCTATGGAAAGGAGCAGGACATGGGAATCGAAGCATTGGAAGCCATGCTTATGGATATGATGGATTTAGAGGCTCTCCTCCCCTTCTTTCCTTTTGATTTTTTCAAAGTAAACAAACCAATGATATGTAATGGCAGAAATTCATTCTAGCGAGAGTGGCCTTGATACTTCTAACCATCGCTTCAAAATATCAATATCTCCACAGGTGAGGTTGGCTGGCTGTTCTATCATCATGGTGCTGTGTTTTGTTCTGTTCCCCGGAGTTTGGTCATGTTCTTATGCTATGCTCCTTTAGATATGCTGTTTTGGATTCTTAGCTCAACCAGTTTTTTATGACCATGAATAACATTACCTATCTTTTGCAGGGAAACTAATGCTGCTGGAGGACTGCACTGCCACCCCAAATCCAAATTGTGGATGCAGCCACTGTTATGGAAATGGATCAAGGAGGTTTACTTTGGATCCAGGAAACTTAGCGAGAAGTCAAGGTCCAAAACA
>Ga0307515_10025295_pt1 | contig 10282 bp, 1 predicted proteins | sample 17_EM_MG_FD_194513 | JGI IMG/M metagenome (GOLD analysis project Ga0307515, IMG submission 194513) | Populus trichocarpa ectomycorrhiza microbial communities from riparian zone in the Pacific Northwest, United States - 17_EM | ecosystem: Host-associated > Plants > Roots > Unclassified | place...
CGACCACGCGGGCCTGGGTGCCTCGCACGAGGACTACCGGAAGGCGGTGCTGCGATGACGCTGCCCGTGGCCGCGGCCCGCGAGACCCGCGCCTGGGTCGTCGCCGAGCTGCGCTCCCGCAAGCTGGAAGTCGCCCGTACCGGGCTGGTCGGGCTGGTCGCCGCGGCCGCCTCCGTGGTGCCGGTCTATGCGCTCGGCGTGCTGGTCGACCGCGTGCGGGCCGGGGCGGGCGCCGACGCGATCGTGCCCATCACCGTCGTCATCGTGGTGGCGGCGCTGGTCGGCGGCGCCGCGACCGGGCTGTCCATGCTGCTGACCAGCCGGCTCGGCGGCCGGCTGCTGGCCGACCTGCGCGAGGCCACGGTCCAGATCGCGCTGCGGCTGCCCGCCACCGTCCTGGACAAGGCGGGCCGTGGCGACCTGCTCTCCCGGGTCGGCGCCGACGTGGCCGCGATCAACAAGGCGGTCACCGACGTGCTGCCGACGATGATCTCCGCGTTCCTGCTCGGCGCGATCAGCCTGGCCGCGATGGCCGGCCTGGACTGGCGGCTCGGCCTGGCCGGCGCGGTCGCGGTGCCGCTCTACGTGCTCGCGCTGCGCTGGTATCTGCCCCGGGCCGCGCCGCGCTATGCCCAGGAACGGGCGGCCGTGGCCGCGCGTTCGCAACTGCTGGTCGAGAGCATGCAGGGCGTCCGGACCGTGCACGCGTACCGGCTGGAGCGGCGGCACCTGCGCGACATCGAGGCCGCGTCGGGCCAGGCGCGGGACATCTCGGTCGGGGTGTTCGCGCTGTTCACCCGGTTTGTCGGCCGAGTCAACCGGGCCGAGTTCGCCGGGCTGGCCGCGCTGCTGGTCGTCGGCTTCCTGCTGGTCCGCTCCGGATCGGTGACCGTGGGCCAGACCGCGGCGGCGGCCGTGCTGTTCCACCGGCTGTTCAACCCGATCGGCCTGCTGATGTTCACCTTCGACGAGATCCAGGCGGCCGGCGCGAGCCTGTCCCGGCTGGTCGGCGTCGGCACGCTGGCCACCCCGGCGCCGGCTGCCACCGCGGTGCCGGCGGACGCCGGTCTCGCCCTCGAGCAGGTCGACTTCAGCTATGACAAGCAGCACCGCGTGCTGAACGGCGTCACCCTGCGGGTCGCGCCGGGCGAGCGGGTGGCGCTGGTCGGTTCGACCGGCGCGGGCAAGACCACCGCCGCGTCCATCGCGGCCGGGATCCTGCGCCCGGACGCCGGCCGCGCGCTGGTCGGCGGCGTGCCGGTGACCGAGCTGCCGCCCGGTCGGGTGGCGATCATCAGCCAGGAGACGCACGTCTTCGCCGGCCCGCTCGCCGAGGACCTGCGGCTGGCCCGCCCGGCCGCGACCGACGACGAGTTGTCGGCGGCGCTGGCCACGGTCGGCGCGCTGGACTGGGTCACGGCCCTGCCCGACGGGCCGGCCACCGTGGTCGGCGAGGGCGGCCACGCGCTGACCGCGGCCCAGGCGCAACAGCTCGCGCTGGCCCGGCTGGTGCTGCTCGACCCGGGCGTCGCGGTGCTGGACGAGGCGACGGCCGAGGCGGGCAGCGCGGGCGCCCGGGCCCTCGAGGAGGCCGCCGCGGCCGCGACGCGGGGCCGGACCGTGCTGGTCGTGGCGCACCGGCTGACCCAGGCGGCGTCGGCCGACCGGGTCGTCGTCATGGAGCACGGCTCCATCGTGGAGTCGGGCAGCCACGCCGATCTGGTCGCCGCCGGCGGCCGGTACGCGAGCCTCTGGGCCGCCTGGGAGTCCCGGGCCCCGACGACAGCGGAGCCAAGGTTAGGCTAACCTAATCCCGCACGGAATGTTGGCGATCCACTGCGGAGGTGCGGGACCGATGACGGCTGAGCTGCGGCAGGACGCGTCGATCGACGAGCGGCTGGCGTTGCTCGCCCGCTGGAACGACGCCACTGTGCCGGCCGAGACGTCCGACGTCGTGGCCGCGTTCGTGGCCCAGCTGGCCCGTACGCCCGAAGCCTTGGCCCTGGTCGCGGGCGCCGAGCGGCTCACCTACGCCGAGCTCGGCGGCCGGGTCTTCGGGCTCGCCCGGCGGCTGCGCGCCGACGGTGTCGGTCCCGAGGACGTCGTCGGGATCGGCATGCCCCGCTCGGCCGAGATGGTCGTGGCCGTGCTCGCCGTGCTGGTCTCGGGCGGGGCGTTCGTGCCGGTCGACCCGGCCTGGCCGGCGCAGCGCCGGGAGCGGGTGCTCGCCGAGGCCCGCGCCACTCTGGTGCTGAGCGCCGAGGACGTGCGCGCGGCCGGGACCGCCGCGCCGTTCCCGGTGGAGATCCGCGGCGGGCAGCTGGCGTACGTGATCTTCACCTCCGGCTCGACCGGCACGCCCAAGGGCGCGATGATCCGGCACGAGGCGATCGCCGAGCGGCTGAGCTGGCAGTCCCGCCACATCCTCGGCTTCGGACCGGGCGACGCCTCGCTGTTCAAGGCCCCGCTGTCGTTCGACATCAGCGTCAACGAGATCCTGCTGCCGCTCGTCTCCGGCGGCTACGTGGTGGTCGCCGAGCCGGGCGGCGAACGCGACCCGCAGTACCTGCTCGACCTGATCGCGACCGAGGGCGTGACCTTCGTCTACCTCGTCTCCTCGATGCTCGACGTGCTGCTGCAGCTGGCGGAGGGCACCCGGCTGCTGGCCGGACTCAAGCACGTCTGGTGCGGCGGTGAGGTGCTCACGCCCGAGCTGTTCGCCCGCTTCCGCGCCCAGCTGACCACGACGCTCTACCACGGCTACGGCCCCGCCGAAGCCACGATCGGCGTCTCGCACGTCATCTACCGCGACACCGCCGAGCGGATCGCCACCTCGATCGGCCGGCCCAACCCGCACACCCAGCTGTACGTCCTCGACGACGACCTCACGCCGGCACCGGTCGGCGTCGCCGGCGAGCTGTACGCGGCCGGCTTCCTGCTCGGCCGCGGTTACGTGAACGCGCCCGCGCAGACCGGCTCGCGGTTCGTGGCGAACCCGTTCGGCGGCCCCGGGTCGCGGATGTACCGCACCGGGGACCTGGCGCGCTGGCGGGCCGACGGGACGCTCGAATTCGTCGGGCGGGCCGACAACCAGGTGAAGATCCGCGGCATGCGGCTCGAACTCGAGGAGGTCGAGGCCGTCGCGGCGACGCATCCCGCGGTACGCCAGGCCGTGGTGGTGCTGCGCGACCGGCAACTCGTCGGCTACGCCGTCGCGGCCGAGCCGGTGACGCCTGAGCAGCTCCGGCAGTGGTGTGTGGACCGGCTGCCGGAGTACATGGTGCCGTCGGCGTTCCTGGTCCTGGACGCGTTCCCGCTGACCGTCAACGGCAAGGTCGACCGCCGCGCCCTGCCCGCGCCGACCGTCACCGGCGGCGGCCGGGCGCCGGGCACCCCGACCGAGGCGCTGCTCTGCGACGTCTTCGCGACCGTCCTGGGCCGCGACGAAGTGGGCGCCGACGACGACTTCTTCGCCCTCGGCGGCGACAGCATCGTGGCGATCGGGCTGGTCCGGGCCGCCCGGCGGGCCGGGCTCGCGCTGCGCGCCCGGGACCTGTTCGCCAACCCGACGCCCGCCGCGCTCGCCCTCGTCGTCGGCGCACCCGTCGCCGAGCCGGCGGTGCCGAGCGACGGCCCGGTGCCGGCCACCCCGATCCTGGCCTGGCTCGACGAGGCCGGCCCGGCGCTGGACGGCTTCTTCCAGGCCGTCACCCTGCGCACACCCGCGTCGCTCACCCTGCCGCGGCTGCACGCGCTGGTGGATTCGCTGCTCGCCGCGCACGACGTGTTGCGGGCCTCGATCTCCGGCGCGGTGCTGACGATCCCGCCGGCCGGGTCGGTGTCCGCCGCGGACGTGGTGTTCGAGGGCGACCTCGACGCGGCCGTCGCGCGGCTCGACCCGGCGGCGGGGCGGATGGTCGCGTTCGGCTGGTCGCCCGGGGCGCGGCTGCTGCACGTCGTCGTGCACCACGCCGTCGTGGACGGGGTGTCGCTGCGGGTGCTCGCCGAGGACCTGCGCGCCGGGTCGGCCGCGCCGGCGCCGACCTCGTACCGGCAGTGGGCCGGCGCGCTGCGGGATCGCTCGTTCGCCGCGGACGCCGACTTCTGGCTGCGCCAGGCGGGTGTCGCCGACCCGGTGCTCGGGTCGCGGGCGCTCGATCCGGCCCGGGACACCGTGGCGACCGAGCAGACGCTCACCGTCTCGCTGCCGCCGGCCGTCGCGGGGCCGCTGCTCGGGTCGGTGCCGGCCGGCTTCCACGGCGGCGTCAACGACGCGCTGATCGCGGCGCTCGTGCTCGCCCTCTCGACCTGGCGCGGAGATAACGGGCCGGTGCTGCTCGAGCTGGAGGGGCACGGGCGCGAGGAGGACGCGGTCGATCTGGACCTGTCCCGCACGGTCGGCTGGTTCACGACGCTGTTCCCGGTCGCCTTCGCGGTGCCGGCGGGTCTGGCGGAGGCCGCCAAGGCCGTGAAGGAGCAGCTGCGCGCGGTGCCGCAGCACGGCCTGTCGTACGGGGCGCTGCGGTATCTCGCGGGGCGCGCCGATCTCGCCGTGCAGCCGCAGGTGCTGTTCAACTACCTCGGCCGGTTCGCCGCGACGCCCGACGAGGACTGGTCGGCCGTCGTGACCGGGGACGTGGTCGTCGAACGCCGGGACCCGCGGATGCCGTTGCCCCGCGCCCTCGAGGTCAACGCGGTGGCGGTCGACGCGCCCGGCGGGCCGACGCTGTCCGCCACGTTCAGCTGGCCCTCGGGGGTCTTGACGGCCGAGCGGGTGCGGGCGCTGGCCGACGCCTGGACCGGGCTGCTCGCCGTGATCGCCGCCGAGCCGCCGCAGGGCCACACCCCGTCGGACTTCCCGCTGGTCGAGCTGGCGATGCCCGATGTCGCGGCGCTCGGCGCGCACGTGCGGGACGTGCTGCCGCTGACGGCGTTGCAGGCCGGCATCTACTTCCACGCCACCTACGCCAGCGACGACGACCCGTACGTCGTGCAGCAGCTCATCGAGCTGAGCGGGCCGATCGACGAGCCCCGCCTGCGCGCGGCGGCCGCCTCCCTGCTCGACCGCCATCCCAACCTGGCCGCCGCGTTCCGCCCGGCGGGCGACGGCGACGTGGTCGCGGTCATCGGCCCCCGGCCGGCGCTGCCCTGGCGCTACCTGAGCGCCGAGGCCGCCGCGGTGGACGGGATCGCGGTGCAGGAGCGGGCCGAGCCGTTCGACCTGGCCCGCCCGCCGGCGATGCGCTACGCGCTGGTCCGCCTCGGCGCCGAGCGGCACGTGCTGATCCAGACCGTGCACCACATCCTGGCCGACGGCTGGTCCGTCCCGATCGTCCTGAACGACCTGCTCGCCCTCTACGCCGGTACGCCGCTGCCGCCCGCGCCGGCCTACCGCGACTTCCTCGCCCGCCGGGACCGTGGCGACGTCGAGGCGTTCGCCCGGCTGCTGGACGGCGTGACCGAGCCGACCCGGCTGACCGCCGGACCGACCCACCCGGCCGGCCGGGTCGAGGTCGAGCTGGACCTCGACCTCAAGCCCCTCGCCCAGGCGCACGGCGGGACCGTCGGCGACGTCATCGCGGCGTCCTGGGGCGTCCTGCTCGCCCGGTTGACCGGCGCGGGCGATGTCACGTTCGGCTCGACGGTCTCCGGTCGCGCCGGCGACCTGCCCGGCGTCGACGCGATGGCCGGCCTGCTGATCAACACCGTGCCCGCCCGGGTCCGGTACGCCGGCGCCGACTCGCTCGGCACGGTGCTGCGCGCCTACGCGGCCGGCCGGCACGAGGTCGTCGAGCACGAGCACACCCCGCTCGCCGAGATCCAGCGCCGGATCGGCGTGAGCGAGCTGTTCGACACGCTCGTCGTGATCGAGAACTATCCGGCCGCGACCGATCCGCGGGTCGCCGGGATCCGGGTGATCGAGGCGCCGCACTACCCGGTGACGCTGATGGTGAAGCCGGGCGAGCGGACCACGATCACGCTGACCCACCGGATCGACCCGGCCGCCGCCGCACGCCTGCTGGACCAGTACGTCCGCGTGCTCACCGCCGACTTCGCGGTGCCGGTCGCCCAGCTCGAACTGGTGCCGGCCGAGGAGCGGGCCCTGCTGATGCAGCTCGGCGACGGCGGCCCGGGTTCCTTCGGGACCGTTCCGGAGATGATCGCCGCCGTCGACCCCGACCGGATCGCCGTGCCCGGGCTCAGCTACGGCGACCTGTGGCGCCGCTCCGGCGAGGTGGCCGCCGCGCTGGTGGCCGCCGGGGTGACCCGCGGGGACATCGTCGCCGTCGCCGCCCGGCGCACCGCCGAACTGCCGGTCGCGCTGCTCGGCGTGCTCCGGGCCGGCGCCGCCTACCTGCCGATCGACCCCGGCTATCCGGCGGCCCGGATCGAGTTCATGCTCGACGACGCCCGGCCCGCCTGCGTGCTCACCGACGACCCGAGCGCCCGGTCGCTGCCCCCGCACGACCTGCCGGCGGTCCGGATCCGCACCGCCCGCGGCACCGCCCCCACGGTGCCGGTCGGGCCGCTCGACGCGGCGTCGCTGATCTACACGTCCGGCTCGACCGGCCGGCCCAAGGCGGTGCTGGGCACCCACGCCGCCCTCGCCAACCGCCTCGCCTGGGCCCGCGCCGCCTGGTCCACAGGCGAGCCCGACATCCGGGTCGCGAAGAGTTCCATGTCGTTCATCGACGGGACGACCGAGCTGCTCGGCGGCCTGGTCGCCGGCGCGACCGTGGTCGTCGCGGACGAGACCGCCGCCGCCGACGGCCCGGCGCTGGCCCGGCTGGTGGCCGAGTCCAGGGCGACCCAGCTGCTGGCCGTGCCCAGCCTGGCGGCCGCGCTCGCGGAGACCGATCCGGCCCGGTTGCGGCGGATCCAGCGGTGGATCACCAGCGGCGAGGCGCTCGACGCGGCCACCGTCCAGGCGTTGCGGGCCGCCTCGCCGGGCGCCGAGATCGTCAACTCCTACGGCTCCTCCGAGGTGGCCGGGGACGTGCTGGCCGGGCCGGTCACGACCGAGCGGGTGACGCTCGGCCGCCCGGTGCCCGGCGTGCGGATCCTGCTGCTCGACAGCGCGCTCGAGCCGGTCGCGCCCGGCGGCATCGGCGAGATCTACGTCGGCGGAGTGCAGCTCGCCCGGGGCTACCGGGGCCGGGCTGTGCCGTCACCGGCGGCTGGTCCTACGGACGGCGCGGAGAACCCGGGTCCCGGAGGGGCTGTGCCGTCACCGGCGCCTGGTCCTACGGACGGCGCGGAGAACCCGGGCCCCGGCGGGGCTGCCGCGACCGCCGTCCGGTTCGTCGCCGATCCGCATGTGCCGGGGGAGCGGCTCTACCGCACCGGCGACCTCGGGCGCTGGGTGGGCGGAGAGGTCGAGTTCTGCGGCCGCAACGACGACCAGGTCAAGGTGAACGGGCACCGGGTCGAGCCGGCCGAGGTCGAGGCCGCGCTGCTGCGCAGGCTCGGCGTCACGGAGGCCGTCGCGGTGGTGCGGGAGCAGCGTTCGCTGCATGCGTACGTGGTGGGGGAGCGCCTCGACCCGGCCGGGCTGCTCGCCACCCTGCGCGAGGAACTGCCCGGGTATCTGGTGCCGGCCACGGTGACCGTGCTGGACCGGATTCCGCTGCTGCCCAACGGCAAGCGGGACCGGCGGGCCCTGCCGGATCCGGTGCTGGCCGCCCCGGCGCCACCCCGGACCGCCGCCGAGCGGCTGGTCTGCGGGCTGTTCGCGACCGTGCTGCGCACCGACACCGTCGGCGTGCACGACGACTTCTTCGCCCGCGGCGGCGACAGCATCTCCGCCATCCGCCTCGTCAACCTGCTCGCCGCCGACGGCATCGTGCTCTCCACCCAGGACGTCTTCCGCACCCGTACGCCGGCCGCGATCGCCGCGGGCGGATCGGTGCCGGAGCCGGCCACCGACGTCGAGTCGGACGCTGCCGAGATCTGGCCGCTGTCGCCGCTCCAGCTGGGCGTCTACTACCAGGCGACGTACGCCGAGGGCACCAACACGTACGCGGCGCAGAACGTTTTTGATCTTGATCGTCGGGTTGATGTCGACGCCCTGCGACTGGCCTTCGCCGCGCTGCTCGAACGGCACCCCGCGCTGCGCGTCGGCTTCGTCGGCGAGCCGCGCCCGCTGCAGTACGTCCCCGCCACCGTGCCCGCGGAAGTCGTCGTGGTGGACGGCGATCCCGAGGCGGCGGCGCGGGTGGACCGGGAGACGCCGTTCGACCTGGGCGCCCCGCCGCTGATCCGGCTGACCGTGGTGCGCGGCCCGGACGGCGCCGACCGGCTGATCCTGACCAGCCACTTCCTGCTCTGGGACGGCTGGTCCCGCGAGCTGGTGCTGCGCGAGCTGTTCGCGCTCTACGACTCCCGCGGCGAGACCGGCGTGCTGCCGGTGGACGGCCCGGGATTCCCCGACTACCTCGACTGGATCGACCGCCAGGACGCCGACGCTGCCCGGGCCGCCTGGCGGCAGGCGATCGACGAGCCGACCATTGTGGTGCCCGAGGCCGCCGGCCGGGAGCCCATGCTGTCCGAGCGGATCCTCGCTGCGCTGCCCACCGCCGTCACCACCCGGCTGAACGAGCAGGCCCGCCGGGCCGGGGTCACCCTCAATTCCGTGCTGACCGCCGCGCTCGGCCTGCTGCTCGGCCACCGCACCGGCCGCGCCGACGTGGTCTTCGGCACCACCGTGGCGGGCCGCCCGACCGACCTGCCCGGCATCGAGAACGTGATCGGCCTGTTCCTCAACACGGTCCCGGCCCGGGTCGCGGCCCGGCCCGGCGAGTCCGTGGCCGACCTGGCCCGCCGGGTCCAGGACGACCGGATCGCGCTGAGCCCGCACGAGTACCTCGGGCTCGGCGACATCCACCGCGCGACCGGCCACGACCAGCTCTTCGACACCCTGTACGTGCTGCAGAACTTCCTCGACGACGGCACCTTCGCCGACCTCGAGGCGGCCCAGGGCATCGTCGACGTGCAGTACACCGACACCACCCACTACCCGTTGACCTGGGTGCTCACGCCGGGCGCGAACCTGCGGGTCAAGCTCGAGTACCGCCCGGACGTGGTCACCGAGGCGACCGCGAAGCAGCTGGTCGCCGAGCTGGTGTCGATCCTGCGCGCGCTCGCGGACGGCCTGGACCGCTCGGCCGGCTCGATCGACCTCGGCGGCGCCGGCCCGCTCACCGGGGTCAGCGCCGACCTCCCCGAGATCACCATCGCCGGCCTGCTCGCCGAGCAGGCCGCGCGGACCCCCGACGCCGTCGCCCTGGTCGCGGGCGCCGGCCGGCTCACCTACCGCGAGCTGGACGCGCGGATCAACGCCGTGGCCCGGGGCCTGCGCGAACGCGGCGCCGGGCCGGAACAGATCGTGGCGCTCGCCCTGCCGCGCGGCCTCGACATGGTGGTCGCCCTCTTCGCCGTGCTCCGGGCCGGGGCCGCCTATCTGCCGCTCGACCTCGACCTGCCCGAGGACCGCCGGCGCGTCATGATCGACGACGCCCGGCCGCTGCTGGTGCTCGCCACCCTGGACGGGATCGAGTCGAGCGACACGTCGCCGGTGCCGGAGCACACGGACCTCGACCGGCCCGCGTACGTGATCTACACCTCCGGCTCGACCGGCAAGCCCAAGGGCGTCGTCACGCCGTACCGCGGGCTGACCAACATGCAGCTCAACCACCGCGCCGAGATCTTCGACCCGACCGTCGCGCGGGCTCGCTCGGCCGGGCGGGACCGGCTGCGGATCGCGCACACGGTGTCGTTCTCCTTCGACATGTCCTGGGAGGAACTGCTCTGGCTGGTGGAGGGCCACGAGGTGCACGTCTGCGACGAGGAACTGCGCCGCGACGCCACCGCGCTGGTCGCCTACTGCCGGCGGCACGAGATCGACGTCGTCAACGTCACCCCGACGTACGCGCACCACCTCTTCGCCGAGGGTCTGCTCGACGGGCACCGGATGTGGCTGGTGCTGCTCGGCGGCGAGGCGGTCACCGACGCCGTCTGGTCCCGGCTCGCCGCCCCCGACGGCCCGGCCGGTTACAACCTCTACGGCCCGACCGAATACACGATCAACACCCTGGGCGGCGGTACGGCCGACAGCAGCACCCCGACGGTCGGCAAGCCGATCTTCAACACCACCGGGTACGTCCTGGACAACTGGCTGCGTCCGGTCCCGCCGGGCGTGGCGGGGGAGTTGTACATCGCGGGCGCCGGCCTGGCCCGTGGGTATCTCGGCAGTCCGGGTCTGACGGCGTCGCGTTTCGTGGCG
>Ga0307515_10025296_pt1 | contig 10282 bp, 3 predicted proteins | sample 17_EM_MG_FD_194513 | JGI IMG/M metagenome (GOLD analysis project Ga0307515, IMG submission 194513) | Populus trichocarpa ectomycorrhiza microbial communities from riparian zone in the Pacific Northwest, United States - 17_EM | ecosystem: Host-associated > Plants > Roots > Unclassified | place...
TTTAACGTATTCTCTATATTCTTCCTTAGTTATTAAGTAGATAATAATATTATTAAGATATACCATAATAATAATATTAAGGTATTCTTCTAATATACTATTAATTCGCTTTTAGAATATTACTAGTATATTTATAAATCCAAATTATATAACTAATGGCTTATATAGTCCTTCTTTTAACCTAAAGGCTGCTTTTTATTTATCGCTTTCCTTAATCCTAATCTGGTAATACGCCTACCTTAAATCTATCTTTATAAAGATTTACGTATTGCCTATTTAATCCTAAATTTCGCTAATTAAAGGTAAAGGATACCTCTCCTTCCTAGTAATGCTATTTAACTATCTATAGTTAATATATAGTCTAAGCTTTCTATTCTTCTTTAGTATAAATAGTACTAGATAACCTACTAATAACTGCAATAGCCTAATATATCCCTTTTATAGGTTTTCCTAAACAAACTCCTTAAGTACTTATAACTCTTCTTTAGTAAGCTTATAGATTAGAAAGAACTTTAGACTTATTCCCGGTTTTAATTCTATCTTATAGTCCTATACTATATACTTTAACAGCTTTTTACTCTCTAGGCTCTATAGTTTCTTACTATACTTATAGTATCTTTTTAGTATATAGGATAATCCCTTTTTAGTTTCCTCGTATATCGCTCTAACTTTAACAATATACTATAATTAGGTCCAGCTAAGAGTTGAGATTCGTTAAAATTCGGCTAGGTCACTTAATAAGGAACGTGCTTCTTACGTATTACCCCATTAAATCGCGACCGACTGACCTACCCTTCTACACCTGCAATGCACCCCCCAATAGTAGGTAAATATATTTTCTATTTATATAGATTTATAGAGCTTATAAAGCGCTTTAAAATAACACTACTTTTATCTATATATCTTAAGGCTAAGTAATATTATACTAATGTAGAGCTTAAAAGCTCTACGGAAGGGAGCCATACACAAAGCTCTACAGGCTCTGTAAATTCGCGACCTTACAACCTCTTCCTACCCCTTACTACTCTCTACCTTCTACCCCAGTTGCTACTCCCTATCTACCGCCTAAATGCCTTCCGATTGTATATTTTATACCACCTATAAGCAGTATCGCTCTTCCGCTAACTTTATAACGAACCGTTATAGAGCTCCGTATAAGACCTATACGTCTTATAGGGTTAATCCTTTATACTCTTTTTTTAATCTACTACCTTTCTAACTCTATATATATAGGAGAAAAGAAATAGACGGTCCCGATAACCTTTAGCGGACCTTCCGCAGTCTATAAACCAAACTACAGCCGCTACTACTTCCGCCGCTGCTTCTCCCCTTATACTACCTATATCGATCCAGCCGCGACCGCCCATATTAATCCAGCCGCAACCACCCGTATCAATCCTGCCGCAACCTACTACGGTCCGCCCTATCGCGGAGCAGCTAGATCGTGGTCCTATTACTACAGTCCGCTATATTATAGAGTAGCTAGATATTGGTCCTATAAACATTACCTATAACTTCCACGCCGCCCTATATTAGATTAATAAATATATTAGTATATTACAGCCTAGTAATCCACGCTTTAAAGCCTACTATAAATACGGCGATATAAACCTCCGCCTATTCCAGCCTCCGCCGGAATATCTACGCGATCTTTTAGAGTCCTATAGTACTTCTACTAGGCAGTTTAAGGAGCGGCTCTACGCATATAATATAGCATTGGCTTTTACGTCCGTAAACTATACCGTTACTAACCGTAGTATAGCCTATAACGGCCTAAATTACTTCCAAATATATAGTAAGCTTTACTACCTATAGGGCCCGCTAGAGCCTCCTACTAATATTACTCCACAGTATACGCAGCTATACTTTTATAACCCTAGTTATACTATAGATATCCGGCTACGGGCCTATTCTAATACCTAGCTAAATATAACTATTCTGCGGTACCTTGCTATTATACTATCTGGGATACGGAACCCTTTTATCGCCCTCTATTAAACCGTAAGGGAATAGCTTTAGGCTTAGCCCGTAACAACCCCGTTATAGATTATTTTAAACCTATAGATATAGCTTATCTTAAAGGCTAGTACTAATTGGCGCTATAAGAACCTCCTAATAAGCAATAAGGTGGCCGTTATTATACTAGACAAGTACAATAATACCAGCTTCCGCGATATTATATTTATAGAGCGTTATACGCCTAATAAGTAGCCGCAATACTGCCGTATTAACTTAACGCATACTATATATATGCCGCTCCACTACGTGCTACTTTTCCCCCGCGGTAATACTGGCTAGTACTAGGGTCTCTAGCTATATAACTCTAATTAAGCCCGCTAGTAAGACTGTTTAACCTAGTAAGCATACTTTTAGTTCTACCTACACATCCATATCCACTTTAGGTTAGTCCCTTTTACCTACTACCGGCTATTTTAGTAGTACGTTATAGATATATAGGCATTATATAATTAAAATAAGCTTAACTGGATTTGCTTTTACTAACCTACCCTTTATATAGAGCTATATAACGGCGTTATAAATACTTTTACCCGCGCTAATCTAGACCCTAAATTATTAGGCCGCCGCGTAGTTCTTCTATTAAGCTTCCTTTGCGGAGCTTACTTTATTAGCTAGTGCTATTAGGATTTAATAGCTATTATCTATAAATACGGCCGTCTTAGTATATTTATTACGTTTATAGCCAACCTTAAGTAGGGCAAGATTACTTATAAGCTACTACCTAGCTAAACCACTATAGATAGGCCCAATCTAGTTATACGCGTCTTTTATATAAAAGTTACCTACCTCCTATACGACCTAAAACGGAAGTAGATCTTCGGCCGGTACCGCGGCTTTATTTAAACTATTAAGTACTAAAAACGGGGCCTACCCTATCTATACCTACTACTCTTCCTATATCCGTATAACCGCAATAGACTGCTAGACCTAGCCGTTATTAACTATTTTATACCTACCAAGCTTCCGTATCTAGAGGACAATCCTACTAGTTATCTTACTAAGATTATAAAATTAATAATAGTTTACGGCCCTTGCGGCTCCTAGAATCCGCGAGCTCCTTATATAGTTACACTAGGGCCAGGCCTTCCGCCAACCTACTTAAAGCGGTACCTTAAGGCTTTTAACCCTACTACTATTATATATAAGGACGGCTATCCAGAATACCGCCATTATAATAATCTACGGTTATAGTCTGTCTACTTACTAGGGGGAGCTACGTTTAAAATAGATAACTGCTAGATTATTTTATACTCCCTATATCTAACCGTAAAGTATTATACCTATATAAATGTTAAGATCTGCTCCGTACAGTCCGTTAAGTATATCTATAAGTATATATATAAGGGGAACGACTATACCACTTTACGGCTTATGGACGGTAATGAGGTAAGCTAGTATTTATAGGGCTATTATATTAACCCCTCTAAGGCTATCTAGCGGCTATTTAAGTTTCCTATTTATAAGAAGTTCCCCCCCATAATCTAGCTTATAGTACACCTTCTAGGCAAGCAGCCTATATACTTTTAACTAGACTAGTCTATATAGGAGATTTAGCGGCGCCTTAAGCTCTCCTACTTTACCTTAATAGCCTTTTTTAAGTATAACGAGGAGTAAGGATAGCAGTAACTGCCTATATTAAGACCTCCCTAAGCGGTATATCTTTTATATAAAGCAGCGGGAATAGCGTCCTGGTTAGTAAAGTACCGTAATAGGCCGTATATATTACTACAGCCCTATTATAGGGGAGAGGTTCTACTTACGGCTACTACTAACATCCGTTCCCAGCCCTACCTCCTTTAAAGACCTCTATACCATTACTAGTATAGTTTATCCAACCTTTTAGACCGCCTATATAGCCCTAGGGCTACTAAAGAATAATTATAGGTAGATTAATTGCTTAACAGAGGCCACTGTTTTTGCCGTTGGCGCCTAGTTACGCTCCTTATTTATAACCGCTTTACTTTATAGCCCTATTATAGAGCCAGTTGCTTTATAAGACCGCTTTAAACAGTCTATCTATAATAATCTACCTCGCTTTCTAGCCCGCTAACCTAATACTCCTCCTATAGTTAACAAGGATAATAACGCCTATCTTAATTACAGCCTATACCTTATCTATTAGATACTTGCGGATTACCAAAAGACGCTTACAGACTATAGCCTACCCCAGTTTTAGCACCAGTAGGGTGTTATTACGGAGGGAAGTAACTTACTTCTTATAGTGGAGCTACTATAATATAACCTTATAGAGGAAGAACGCTAGTTTACTAAGCTATGTTAGTAGCTAAATACAGACCAAGCAGCGTGCTTTAATACTGTTATTACCGCTATAAATACTAATCTATAGACGGCCCGCTTCTTCCTCTAGGGCCCTATAGGCACTGGTAAAATATTTCTCTATTACTACTTTTGCCACTACTACCGCTTACGCAGTAAGATTATCCTTTACGTAGCTTCTTCTAGTATTACGGCCCTTCTACTACCCAGTAGCTATACCGCCCACTCCCGTTTTTAGATACCTATTAATTTATATAAAGAGTCTACTTATAATATCCCTAAAAGCTTAAATCTGGCCGAGCTTGTATACCGTACCTCTCTGCTTATCTAGGATAAGGTGTCAATACAGCACCGCTACTACTTTAAAGCCGTGCACCGTATGCTTACGGGCGTCCATTCTAACAAATCTACCTTTAGCGGACTCCCTACTATCTTAGGCAGCGACTTTACTTAGATACTGCCTGTCGTCCTATAGGGGAACCGCGTAGCTATCGTAGGTGCTTACCTATAGCGATTATTCCTCTAGCCTACCTTCCGTATCCTCTCCCTACAGTTAAATATACGTGTCCGTTAGGGCGAGATAAACTAGCAGTTTGCCGCTTGGGTATAAAGCTTATCCTATAATACGTCCCTAGCTAGTAGGGTTAGTGTTCTACATAGTATAGCCCAGTTCCGGTCCTAGGAGTCCTTCTGTAAGTATATATATCCTCCATATCTACTTACACAGGCATACTATAATCTAGATGCCTTCCGCGATTGCGCCATCTTAACTATTTATAATAATACCGTTGCTAAGATTAACGAGGCTATCCTTGCGCAGCTCTACGGCTCTTTAAGTACCTTTTATTCTATAGACTCTATAGAGCAAAATAGAGGAGAAGAGGGTTATATAGAACTGCCGCCAGCAGAGCTCCTACAGACATTTAACCCCAGTAGCCTACCTCCGTTAAAGCTTTCCCTAAAAGTAGGCGCGCCTATAATCCTTTTACGGAACCTCTACCCTAAGAAAGGGCTCTATAACGGCACCTGTATAGTTATTACACGCCTAGGCCGCCACTGCATTAAAGCTCGGATACTTAGCGGTAGCTTTTATAGGCAGCTACGGCTAATCCCTTATATTAAGCTTACCTCTAATAAAGGAGAACTGCCGTTTATAATTAGTAAAAGGTAGTTTCTAATCCGGCTATACTTTACTATAACGGTAAATAAGTTATAGGGGCAGTCTTTTAACTTTATTAGGGTTAATTTGCGTATATCAGTCTTTACATATAGGCAGCTATATATTATACTATTAAGAGTAACGGATATACGCGGGCTTTTACTATTACTGCTATAGAACAGGGATAGTATAACTGCTAATATTATATATCTGGAGGTATTGCTAGACTTTTAGTATTTTACTAGCCGTTATAGGCTAAAACGCGGGGGATAGTATAGCAGCAGTGGCAGTAGTAGGGCAGTAGTAGGGCAATAGTAGGGCAATAGTAGGGCAATAGTAGGGCAATAGTAAGGCAGTAGTAGGGCAGACTAAGTTTAGAAGGACAAAAGCCCGCCGCAGGCGCGAGAAATCCGTTAAATTTCTCCAAGGACCTAAATTGCGGGCTATAAGTCCGCAATTTAGAAATTTTCCTTAGAAAATTTAACGGATTTCTTATAGTACTATACTATCTTAATTTACTGTCGCATCTTACATTATTATATATCTCTAATATTAACCTAACTTATAACCTAATTAATTTTTAGATTATATTTCTATAACTAAGGCATTCCTAATACCGCCTTATCCTATCCTAATAGTAGGATATTAAAAGATATCTTAATTTATCTTTCTTTAATGGTTATTTAAATAGGTCCTATTTCGAGGTTAATAATACCTCCTCTATAGGCTATTAGATCTCCTAAAATTATAACTAATAGGTAAAAATACTCCTTTTATCTATAAGGTAATCCTATTTTTTTTTAACTACTGCTAGTAAGATATAGTTCCTAGTTACTCTACTATCTATTAGTGCTTTAAACTGCTAATCTTACTAATTAACTTATAAATTTAGGTGTTATCCGTGGCCTACGTAGCTGCGCCTTGACCACCCACCCTTTGGGTAAGTAGTGGACACCCAAATCGCCAGGACACCTCAATCGCCAAAGTTTGGAAAAAATTAATTGTATAGCACCACTATAGTAATAATTACAAGTCTTCCTGCTGCTTACGCGCTTCATCCCATTCACTGCATTTATCTATAGAGTTATCAGGAGTCTCAGGCTCTGGTGTTAGTATTTTAGCCTGCTTTTTACACTTTTTTACAACCTTCTTTTCATCAGCTATTTTTCTCTTTTTAGCTAGTAAACGACCCTCTACAACTATAATTACCCTAAACTTCTATATAACCTTTCTAGCATTAGCCTTCTGCTTTTGGCGTCGCTTATTCTTAACTTTAGTCTCTTTTAGCTGCCATTTAAGAGATCTAAATGCCTAAAGCTGAATCTCTGCCCCGTATATATATTTCTATATAGCCTCGTTTAGGTCCTCATTCTCCTACTCTTCTAAATTCTGCCTAATATATTAAGCTAGGTCGCTTGCCTACCGAAGTGTTTTTAGTGTTGTAATATTAATAGTCGTTAACTATAGGTCCTTCTCTGGTATAGCCCTAGGTAGTAGAGGCAGTTTATTAAGTACCTTTTTTAGGTTAAACGGGTAAAGGCCAGTCTCTGCAAATGCCGCTTTAATTATCGCCTTCTTAAATATACGCTTTCGTACGTCAGGAATAAGGTAAATAAATTCCATCTTATTAATCTTAAATGCGCTAGTACGGTAAGCTTGGTTTACGGCCTTGCCGTACTAGTGCTTAAATAGCTAAAACACGACTATATTAAGCGGCTGCATCTTATACGTAAGATCTTCTAATTAATATAGTATTGCGTAAATTCTAGTGTCTTATAAGAGCCGTGGCCGCTAAAAATTAGGAGTCTGTATATACCCTTTATCTGGTTTTGCATATAAAGATTAAAGTGGTTAATCTATTTAAGCGTAATCTCGTTATTTATATACGCCGTATCACTAATACCAATAGTATAGCTATTAGGAATTGTTATCTCCAAGTACTAGCATATCTAGTAGGCCTTACCTTTAAAGATAATAAGAGGCGGGATAATATAGCTGTCTGCGTAAATTATCTCTATAATTATAACAGATTTACGGCTAAACGCCTTAACGTAAGTTAGGGGGTTATGACGGTGTAGGTAGTTCCGACGGATTTTCCTACCGCCTGCCTAATTAGGCTAACCGCCTTCCTAATTAAATATACTGCACCTTTTGAACAGACTCGCCCCCAATACGCGTACTTCCTCAACAATTACCTCCACCACTAACTTTACTAATTATGCCTCGTTGGCCTTAAGCTCCTAATGCAGAAGAGAAGATATAGCTAGCTATTAAAGCCTACAATCTTAGTTATTATAAAAGCAAAGAAGGCTGCGTAAAGGCACATAATATTAATCCAAATATATTTTATTGTCGCCTTAGTGGAAAGCAGAGGTCCCATTAAGTCGCCCACACCAACTAATATTGTATAAGTCCTGCTGGTGAGGATGCAATAGTTTGATATTGTATTTACCTTACTTAAGCTAAATTTCTATGTCGATATCGCACCGTTCGCACTATTGCTACCCTTATACTTTAACGCGAATATACTATCCTTCCACGTTATATCTTAGTTAAACCTTTAGGCAGAACATAGATATATTAATTCCTAAAACGGCAAAAAGAGCTGTATACTTATTATATACGTTCTCTTACTACGGAACGAGCTCTTGCTGGCAATAATCTAGCCCGCGTATAGCAGTTCTTTAAAGACTATACCACCGCTAAGACTTAGTATAATATCGCCGAATTAGATATTTAGAATATGGATGAGACTGGCTACGCTATAGGCTTTACCTACAGTACTAAAGTAGTAGTACTACGAGGTAGTCTTGTTAATTTTAAGACGATTAATAGATTAAGAGAGTAGGTATCGTAGATTAATATAATTAGGATACATAGCCAAATAATACCACCGTTTATTATTTTCTGAGGACGCTAGTATATAGCTTTGCTATAGCAGGAGGCTATAGAGGCTGTAGGCAACTATACAATTAAAATGTTAGAAAATGGTTAGTTAAATTAAGAGCTTAGTATAAAGTGGCTATAACACTTTAAGCAACATACTTAACGAACTAAGGCTTAGTAAGCTTATTAAGAAGATAAAGAAGACTCTTAATACTATAGCTATTGACTTCTTATTATGGACGGCTATAGTAGCTATATAAATATTAACTTTATAGAGTTCTGCTAGGCGCATAAAATTATTCCAATTTACTTGCCACTATATTCTACCTACTTTCTCTAGCCTCTTAATTTGGTTATATTTTTAATTCTTAAGCGTCTTTATTTATTTAAAGTCGACAAGTATACAGTAGAAGGAGTTACTGGTATTAACAAAAAGTAGTTTCTAAAGATTCTTAGCGAGATTTAGCCCTAAGTATATACCACCGAGTTAATTAATAGCGCTTTTAAAGCAGCCGGCCTCCTACCTTATAACCCCAAACAAGCTCTAAATTGCTATAGTAGAACGCCTTTATCTTAGCAACCATTTACTCTACCACCTAGTAATGCACCAGTAACGCTTTTATCCTCTCCTTTACATCCTCATACGCCCCAATCCTATAATAATTAAGCTTAATACGCTTATACAATCCTTTACCCCAAAACTACACCTAAAGTAGCTAAGGTAGTTGTTAGTAAGCTTATACAGCGGCTATAATTATTAAAAGAGGGTATAGAGTTAATGGAGGTAGAAGCTGCTAAGCTTCGCAATAATACTATAGAGAGAAATAAGAAGAAGCAGAGGAAGCGTACCGTACTCTCTGCTATATTAGTACTTACTACTTAAGCAATACAAGCTATTGCTAATACTAAGAGTATTGCTAAGAAAGATAAGAAGTAGGCTAAGATTGCATAAAATCAGGCAAAGATTTAGCGCTAAGCTACTGCTATAATCGCAAAAGAATAACTAGAAGCTCGGAAAGAAGCCTATATAGCCGCTATAAAGCTTAAGAAGGTTGCTAATTAATATTAGAGGGAGGCCGGCAAGAGAGGGAGGCCGGCAAGAGAGGGAGGCCGGCAAGGTAGGAAAGGTAGCAAAGAAGATATAAAAGGCTGCCAATACTATATCTAGTATATACAATAAAAAGCTTATAGAGGACTCTCTACATGCGCTCAATTGGGCAGTAGAGGAAGCGACATCTATATAAGATACTGCTAAACGGCTTTAAAAACAAGCTAAGGAGTTAATTACTGCTATATCTGCTGCCTCTACTCACTATAAGGACCTTCTTACCGCCTCTAAGAGAGCTAAGGAGGCAGCTACTTAAGCAGATAAGCTTCTAGATGAGCTTCCTGATGCGGATGTTAATAAAGATAGCTCCTCTAGCGATAGTAAGGTGTCAGATAAGGAATTTAGGCCGCGAATTCGGACTTATGCAGGCCTCTTAGAGTAATTGGCTAGCTGCTACACTACAAAAAGTCAATATAGAGCTTCTCCCATATATATTTACGTCTTCTTAATAATATAATGTTTTCTGATGCTTTTTGCTGCAAATTGGTAGTGGTTTTGGCATTTGGCAGTATTTTGGTGTTCCAAAATCCGTCGGAACTACCGACACCGTCATAACCCCCTAGGAGTTCTCCCCCCACTGTGCACGGTCCCACTCAATGCACACTAAAATCAAATATTACCAAGCCTCGATTTGAGGCTGTAGAATCACATATAATTAATAAAATCGTCTAGATTTTTGATGTAGTAATCTACTGGGTTTCCTCATTCAAATGAGCTACTATATGAGATTTTCCGACCGTAGGAAGTCGTTAAATTTAGTGTTGAGTGCAAGTAGCCCTAGATACGACCACTCCATCTATTACCTCAATTGCGACCTTTAAAATAACAATAAG
>Ga0307515_10025297_pt1 | contig 10282 bp, 4 predicted proteins | sample 17_EM_MG_FD_194513 | JGI IMG/M metagenome (GOLD analysis project Ga0307515, IMG submission 194513) | Populus trichocarpa ectomycorrhiza microbial communities from riparian zone in the Pacific Northwest, United States - 17_EM | ecosystem: Host-associated > Plants > Roots > Unclassified | place...
ATCTAGGTTATAGCCTTTCTAACTAATGCGGTACTTTAGCGTTTTCCTTACTAGTTTATAGGCCAGTACTTCTTTAATTTCCTATTTATTGTCGCTATTGACTTAAATTAGTAGGGGAGGTTCGTTCTTTTATCTAGGCAATAGGTCGTTTGCAGCTTTCCGTAGCTTATTTAGCGAGAAAACGGGGTAAACCTTAATTAAATCTGGGAGCTTTACTTTATATAAGTTACCTATCTTCTTAAGGACCTTATACGGTCCCGCTATCTAATAGTCTAGCTTATAGCTAGGCCGTTCCATCTTCTAGTTCTTTATTATAACCCAAACTATATCACCTACGGTAAAGTCGGGTTCGCGCCTATACTTATTTACCTACTATTCTATTAATTTTTAGGCCTTTTCTAGATTTATACGGGCTACCGTCCAGGCTTCTTCTAAGCGCTTGGCGTACTGCTAGGCTTCCTTATAAGATAGTTTCTCGCGTATAGTCCGTGGTCCTTCTAGTCTATCCCAGTTAAAGCTTATTTAGGGTAAATACCCCATTTTTAGTTAAATAGGTGCAAATCCCATAGAGTTATAGGGTAGGGTCGCCTGGGCGTAGTCTATTAGGGGTAGTAGTTCGCCCTAGTTATTCTAGAAGTAGTTAATAAAAGGCCGGAGTCTCTAATCTAAATATTGATTTATAATCTCCGTCTAGCCGTCTGTTTGGGGGTAGTATACTATAGAGAGCTTTAACCTAATACTTAGGATCTAGGTAAACTCGTTCTAAAAGGCCGATATAAATTGCGGGCCGTAATTAGATATAATAGTATCTAGTGGTCCGTAAATACGGTAGACGTAGTAGATATATAGTTAGGCCGCCTCCTTAGCATTAATATTCTTATAATAGGGAATTAAAAACGGGCGCTTGCCAAAGCGGTTAACTAGAATTATAACCATATTATATCTGTCGCGGTCTATAGGTAGCTTATAGAAGTCTATAGAGATATACTGCTAGGGGCGGTTGGGTATTAGGAGAGGTTTTAATAGTCCTAGGGTCTTATCTCGTGGAATTATAGATCTACGGCAGCTATCGCAGTTCTATATATAACGGTTAATATCTATAACTATTCTAGGCCAGTAGTAGCGGTTACTAATAATCTTATAGGTTTTATTTTTTCTAGGGTAGGCCGTAGAGACCTAGGCATAAGCTTCGGCAATAAGCTAGGTCTATAAGTTCTGTTTTTTAGCTACTACTAGCCATTTCTAGTGCTTAAGTAGTCCGTTTTTAAGGGACTATAAGCTAGCAACATTCTTTACCTTTTCACGGTATTCCTATAAAGAGGGGGTCGTTCAGTTGGCCTATAGTAGTTCATTAATAAGGTTAAGTTTAGAGGAGTTAATAGGACATATCTTGGCGCTTAAGGAGTCCGTACTTAGTTCTGCCCGTATTTAGGGGTTAAGGTATTCTAGTTATAGTAGCGTCTAGATCTATAGTAAGATCTTCATAGCCATCTAGTTATCTAGGTTTTACTTACGCCTTATAAGAGCGTCCGCACGGTTTATAGCGCCTGGTCTATATATAATTAAGAAGTTAAACTAAGATAGGGTATCCGCCTAGCGTGCCTACCAGGCTATTAGGGCCTTAGTTATTATAAAGTATTCTAGGGCCTTATAATCTAAAACTACCTTAATCAGCTTAGGGGTCCCCTTTAGCTGTATACGCCAGTGCTAAAAGCTAGAGATAATAGCTAGCATTTCTTTATTATAGATGTGGTAATTTAGCTTAGCATCTATTATAGTCTTTAAATAGTATATAATAGGGTACCACTCTCCGTCTAGTTGCTTCTAGGAAAAAACACCAGCTATTACGCCGTCTAAGGCATTAGTTTCTAGCATTAAGGGCCATTTTGGGTCAAAATGGGCAAGTAGGGGAGCCGATACCAGCTGTTTCTTAAGCTTATTAAAGGCCTGCCTATATATGGCGTTAAAGTGGAAGGGCTGGTCTTTTCTAGTAAGATGGTTAAGAGGCTGGGCGATTTTGCTATAGTTCTTAATAAAGCGTTAGTAAAAGTTATAAAACCCTAAAAAGGATTATACCCCCTTTACGGTCCGTGGGGGTGCCTACTGGTTAATTATAGCTGTCTTCTCTGGGTCGGTTTTAATTCCGTTTATACTAATAATAAAACCTAGGTACTTTATATACTTAACACTAAACTCTAACTTTTTAATATTGACCTGAAGGCCAGCCTTGCGGAGCCGTTGTAGGACTTTATGGACGTGCTCCTCGTGTTCTAGCTTGTTCTTAGAGTAAATCATAATATTATCCAAATAGGCCGTATAGAAATCGTTAAGGTAGTTAAAGAGTATATCGTTTATATACCGCTGGTACATAGCTGGTCCGTTGGTTAGTCTAAAAGGGAGCACTTTATATTTATACGTTCCGTAACGGGTCCGAAATATAGTAAGATCTTTAGACCTGGGGTCTATCCTAATTTGGTGGAAGGCCTGGCGGATATCAAGCTTTGTAAAGACTTTAGCTCTACTTATTTGGGCCAGAGTCTTATTAAGTAGGGGTAGCGGATAGCGGTCCTTGCGGGTTATGTTGTTTAGCTTACGGTAGTCGATGTAAAAGCGGAGTCCTCTATTTGGCTTTTTGATAAAGAGAATGGGCGAGGCGAAAGGGGCTTGGCTTAGTGTAGTCAATAATAATGCAATAATTAATGATACAATTATCATTATTGATTATTATTAATTATTATTGATCGGTTTAATTATAATAATATCCGTACTTCTAATCTCGTCGCGTTACCTAGGCCTACGCTAGCGTTGGGATTAATGATTAATGGTTACTGATTAATGGTAGATGTGTATACAGGTGCATGGTTCGTGCGTAGGTTTCAGTACTGGCCTCTCTCTTATACTTGCCCCTTTAAGACCCTACTTTGATACCAACTCTTTAAGCACTTAGTTTTTTTAACTGTCTCTGCTCCAAGCCGTATTCTTTCCTACGATATTATACGACGCCTGCTAGAAAAAACTCTCTTTGGCTTATCGCTTATTGCAGAAATTGATAGAACTTTAAATGTAAATGCTGAAAGCCGTGGCTAACGCTTTTGTTGCTGCTCCTGCGCCCACTACTAAATTGCAGAAACCTTAGGGTTATACGGCTCTCCAGAATAGTAATTCTTGTACTCGTCCTGGCTTGCTGGACGAGCGTACTTATTATTAATGTCTCGCTCGATGCAATTAAATAAGTTAAGCTGTTCTTCCTGTGCTTTAGATTTAGGTTCCTTCTTATATGATACAGAAACTGGATATTTGTCTTAGTACTTCTCCCAAAGCTTTTTAACCCTTAATAAGGTGTTCTTCTACTACTTCTTTGGCTAATATCTCTTGATATAATTCGTATAACGCTTTGGGTAAAGAATAAGAGTAGCTGTATAAAGAGGCGACCTGTTAGTTTCCGTGTAGTATTTATTAAACTTTGCCCAGTAATGTGTGATTTTAGAAATAAAGACTTTATTGGCACGATGTAGTTTCTATTATAGCGTTAGTTTTTGCAAGTAAGAAATGAGAATAGATGTACGAGAGCCCTGTCTATATGCTTAATAAGAATGTCTATTATAGGAAGCACTTGGTTAAGCGTTATATTATTACCTTGCAATTTCCGAGTTGCTTTTTTAAATGGTGCGAGGAACTCTGATATTATATGAAGTAGTTGCTAGTCTTATGGAGTGAGACTATCCTTTAGGAGCGTTAATAAGTTTTCCTTAATATACTTATTAACCGCACTCTTGTACTTAAGCGCTATAATAAGTATATAAAACTAGCTATTCTATCGCGTATAATTATTAAGTGGAATCCTTCTTTCTGTGTAGCTCTTGAATAGTTTTGTACGTGTAGCTGAGGAGCGTATATGGATAATAATATTATAAAGCTTGCCAAGTACACCTATACGCTGAAATGAGTCTTGCTTCTCCTTCTTTCCCTTCTTACTAAGCTCCTTTTTACTCTCCTTATCCTCTTTGTATAGCTTAATTTAATTAATATTAATAATATCTTTAAATAAGAATGCTAGAATAGTAAGATTAATGATATAGCCCTGGCAACGGATCCGCTGTTATATGGGATCCCATTTAATATCTTTATTCTTAAGAAGATACCGGCTAATCGCGCGGTAGAGAGTGTTGTTTATACCGGAGTTATTAGCAATAATAGCTCTAAGCTTTCATATAATTTTGAAGTTCTTTAGAACTAGAAGTAAAGCATCCTATTAGTCCTCCCTACTATAACTAGCTACCGTGCGAAGAGCAAAAAGAGCCTTTATTTGCGCCTCCTAGTTGTTAATAAAGTGAGCATAGATCGCAAGAAGAAGGTAGTTATTTGGTAAGGTCTAGATATTAACGGTAAGATAAATGTTTGTTAACGCAGACTGGAGCTTTTTCCGTACGGTATCCATTTGTGATTGGAATGAATTATTAACTATTTTGGCAACAGTTGTATAAGATACTGGGATATAGCTTCTTAATTCCGGATTTAGAGCCTGGCAGAGTATATAGAGTTCCGGCCATTTAACCGCCCGGAAAGGAAGGTTTTGTATAATAATTAAGTTAAGAAGAGCCTGTTTAATAACGTCCTTACTAAGAATCTTCTTAAGCACGTGGGAATTAAACTTAGTTATATTATTTTGGGCGGAAGCTTTATTGTAGAGTTGCTTTAATTTCTCGCATACTGTGACTTTAGTACTACTGTTGCTTACTGCCGGAATAATTTGGTGCTTTAACTTTAAGTGATTCCGGAGGTTGGTGTTGCTAATGCGCCGTATAAGCACTTAAAGCAGTAAATAATCTTACGGCCTTTTCCGTTAAGCTTTAGCTTATTATCGTTTAGTAGGCGGGAGTATTAATAAATTAGGGACCTTAAACTCCTCTCTTGTTGTGTGCTGGAGGCCTTAATTAAGTTAAGAGTATCTGTAAGAAGAGAGAAATTCGCTTCTAAAGCCATAATTGTATATAATGCCTAAGGAAACCAAGAGATTTAATATCTATCACATATTGGGGGGGGTCATTTGGCTCGGTTACGGCCCAGGTTAATACGAGGTTAGGGCCACCCCTGCTGATAATTGGCGCGAACCCCGCACGAGGTCGCGCAGCGACCGCCCCTAAGTACCTTTGCACGCGATTTTGGGCGAAAAGGTACATAATTTAAGTTAGATCGGTACTTCTGGACGGTCGCGTAATGTTGCTCTGAATTTTAAACACCTAAACGCGTGCCATTTCTATATTAAGGCGTCTTAGTTACTGTAATGTAGTCCTATATTAAGACGTCTTGGTTACTAGAGTATAGTCCTGTATTAAGGCGTCTTAGTTACTATAGTATAGTCTTATATTAAGGCGTCTCGGTTACTGCAGTATAGTCTTATATTAAGGCGTCTCAGTCACTGCAGTAGTCCTATATTAAGACGTCTCGGTTACTGCAGTGCAGTCCTACATTAAGGCGTCTCGGTCACTGTAGTAGTCCTATAGTGAGATAGTATTATATATATATATATACTGTTTAATACAAAGCCTTTCCCTCCCTCCCCCGCCCTAAGAGCTAGCAGTTAGATATTCTTATAAAGCTAATCTAAAGAACGCCGGCCCCGTAGCTGCTCTAGCTGGTTAATAGCCTATCTCTTATCTCTTACCGTACCGTCTTCTACGCGCCGTCTTATATCCTTAATTATCCTACGGCAATGGCTATAGAATATAGCCTCGCCGTTAACCCGCCAGCGCGCCCCCTAGCAGTGATTAAGAGCTTTAATTAACGGCCTACCTACTAGCCCTAAAGTCTACTTAGCCTAGAGCTGGAATACCGAATTGCCGCCCTAAAGTATTTTATATTTTCTTGGTGGCGCCTACGGGTTAAGGATAAATAGGAGAGGTAGTTAAGTATCTGCTTATGCCTGCGCTAGTAGGGGCGGCGCGGATATAGTAGATGGCTAAGCGGGTGGTGCGGATATAGTAGACAGCTAAGTGGGGGGTGTGGATATAGTAGACAGCTAAGTGGGGGGTGTGGATATAGTAGACAGCTAAGTAGGGGGTGCGGATATAGTAGATAGCGGAGTGGGGGGTGCGGATATAGTAGACAGCTAAGCGGGCGGTGCAGATATAGTAGATAGCTAAGCAGGTGGCGCGGATATGGTAGACGTTATAGTAGACATTATAGTAGATGGTGGATATACGGACTCCGTAGGCCCTATTTAGATACCCGTCTTTCCTTGCTGGATCTATATAGGCGCAGGTATAAATAATGTTGATAACCTTTTTATCTCGCTAAGGCGTTCTAAGATCGTATATACGTGTAACTAAACCCCCTTAATCTCTAAGATTATGGCCTTGTGTCTTAGCTTAGCTACGGCCTTATAGGTGGGCCAGTATTTCCGTATTATTAGTTTATTTAGCGTAACTACGTTAGCCAGCGAGCTTTCTACCTGTATAGCAAACCTCTAGTACTCCTTATAGCCAAAGAGGGAGTCCTTCTATAGGGGGTGGAGCGGGAACTGCTTATGTAGGATTACTAAGTCCTGTAATAGGATTACCCTAAGCGTACGGAGGAGGCGTAGAAATCCTAAGCCCGTAAGGTTAAGCCGTACAACCTTATTATCGGCCCTGTCTGGGTGGTAGGTCTCTATACGTTTTAGCCAGACGTTAGTCTCGGGCCATATCTTTAAGCAAAGGGCCTTCTCTGGCACCTCCCGCGCGTGGGGAAGAAAGTAGCCCTTTCCCTTCTTTAGGAAGCCGGCGATCGACTATATAAACGTACGGGGTAGGTAGCTAAGGTAGGCTCCCGTTATTGCGTCCGTATTCTAGCGTCCGGCCTGTTTAATTTAGGTCTCCTTAACGCCGCTAAGCTTAGTATGCCGGACGCTCTACTTACAGGCGCTATAGGTCTTCTCTTTTAAGTAAATCCCTACCCCCTAAAATATCTTCTTATTCCATTCGAACTGCGTATAATAGCTTAGCAGCTATTGCGGTACTTTAATGCTGCTAGGGAAGACGTATAGGTTATAGTAGTCCTCTAGCTACTAAAAGGATAGGAAGCTCTTAGCGCCGTCCTTACCCCAGCGGTTAAAGAAGTAGAAGGCTATTATAGAGAGAGGGTAGAGGATGGGGTTAGTATTGCGCATATAGCCCATATACTTAACCTTGCCGTGCTAATTCTGCTTCCCCTATATTATTAATATAATTATATACGGCGCTAGCTCGTCCGGTTTAGGCCCTTTATTCTCTAGTTTAATAAGAATAAGGTTAGTAAGCTAAACGTCCCGTCTACTTTTATCCTGGGTAACGGTAGTATGGCCTAAGGAAAGGAATAGGTTAGAAAACGGTAGCTGTATAAATTAGTAATATATAAACCTAATAAATGCTCGGCCGCAGTTTAAAGGTAAGACTTAACTAAACCTGGCATTTTAGAGCCCGTCTCCTAGTACTAAGTGATTACCCTTTTAAGCCCTTTAACGTTGTAGCCGCTAGTAATTATAAATAGGCCTTAGTTAATAAAGTTAATGTGTTAAATCCGGTCCTTATCGCGGCGGACGCTGTCTAGTATCGCTAAGAGCTTCGCCCCCCGTAGCGGCTGCAAGGCCTTACCTTCCGATTGCTATATATAGAGCTTAGTAATAGCGGAGACGTAGCTATTTATAACTAAGTATCGGACTATCTCATTAAAAAGGGCGTCTAGGGCCTCCTCGTCCCATATCTCTCCTTCCTTGTCCTTTATGGCTTCTTCCCCTATAGCTACGGCTGCCCCTACGGCTGCCTTCCCCCCTAGCTGCCCTTCTGCCTTAGCCGTCTTCTGCCTCTTCTTCGCCCACTTACTATCTTTCTATATCTCTTTCTATTTCGACTTGCGTTTTTAATAGCTAGCGGCCTATAATTCTTGGTTAATAACTTACTGCTTTAGAAATAGGTAAAGCTTATCTTCCGTTACCCGGGCGCCGTCTATATTGCCTTCCAGTCTTACGCATTAGTCTTCCCACTCTTTCTGCTTTGGCTCGTACGCCCTTATAGTATTCTTTAAGCGCTAGGCCTTATAAATATCCTATAGCCGCGCTGTCTGGGCCTTGAATTCGCTCTAGAGGCTATAGGGGGGGGAGGCTGGGGGGGCTTCCTTTGGCCGTAAAGTAGACCGTAGGGTAAGAAGATTCTTAAAAGACTCCATATCCGCAAGAGGTAAGGGGGAGACGCGTAAGCGCGGCGCGGGTAAATAAAGCCACCAAACGCGTAAATATTATAGGAGAAGAAGAAGAGAGCTCTATATTATAGAATTAGAATTATGGTAGGCCTTTCTATATAAAATCAGAAGCCCCGCGTAAGCCATCGCGGGCACAAGAACAGTAGAGGGTTGGAAAATGGATTGTCGAGGCGATGATGAGGTTAAAGGCGCGCTAAGGCCCTCTATACTAACCCAGTACTAACCTAGGCCTCAAAAACGCGTCCGAAAAGTAGGGGCCACCACCTAGGGGGGGTGCGATATTTAGACGATATGTCGAGGACCTTGGGGGCTCGTGCGTAACCCAAGGTTATGCTAAGCCTAACCCGGACCTCCGATACCTTGCTCTATGGTAGGGTGCGCTAAGAAATTATTAATAATTATCGAAATAAGCGAGTGATAAGCAATAATCTTCGATAACGATTATTGATTGGTATTCGAGGCTCGGCTGATCGTCGGTCAGCGAAAAAGTCATGTGTTCAGCCAGCCACCTGTAGGATATTCGCGTATGTCCACAGCGCCACCAGCGCCGAGCTGTGGACATACGCGTATCAAGGGCCGCCCGCTGATTAAGCCGCTAATCGACGCCGACCATGGGGTAATTAGGGCCATTAGGGGCCCAAGTATATATAGAAAAGTCCTCCCTACGTGATCCTCGATCGCGGCAGCACGTCTGCTATTATACCTACTATATAAGATAGCGCTAACCAGCCGCGTAGAGATTAATATCGCTAATAATGCCAAATTACGCGCTAACGCGCAGCATGTCCTTACCCTTACGTGTAATGCTAGGCCTAAAAATACGTCTTTAGCGTATAATCCAAAGCAGAAAGAGTTTAAGGTAAGAAGGGCATAGTTCCCCCCTCCTACTAAAAGTATCGCGGCTTGCGGCTAACGCGTTGTCTGGCTCTAGGCCTTCTATAAATGAAAGCAGTACTGTAATAGCGATACCGTTACGGAGGATAAGCTACTTCTCTTCCTCGTTAAGGAGGTTACGGGCCAGCCCTTAAAAGGGAAGAGCCGTAAAGCCGATATTAACGTACCCTAAGAGGAGACGCGGCTCTTATGGCGGTTAGTTTATAGCTATATTACCGCTCTAACAGACCTCTATTGGATGCAGAAAGCTATAAAAATAAACAGCTACCCGTCTCCACGGGAGGATAGCGTTAGGGAGTACCTGAAGACGCTATAGCGGAGGGACGCGTAGCGCGAGAAAGAGCAGTTTGCCGATAAGGGCAGAGACACCCTCCTTAACGGCTATACTGAGGACGAGTTTCAGAGCGTCTGCCGCGAGCTCTAGGCTAGGGGCGCTACCTTATCGCTAAAGTGCTACTTCTGCACGCTTGTTAATATCCTGCTAGGCCACTATATACTTACCCGCGGCGGCAATAAACGCTCCACCGAGATCTCGGATCTATTTACCTTTAAGTTTAAGGGCGAAGGCCCTACGCGCTATATGCCCCTAATATTCACTATACGCGCAGGCAAGTAGAACTAGTATAGCCGCCTTAAGACTATTAGGGCCCTACGGAATAGAAAGCCGCTCGTTTATATACTTAGCGGGCTAGCTTTCTATCTCCTATACCGCTAGGATCTTAGTACGGAGCCGTTTCTAGATTTTAGTAGGTGCTTAGTATGGTATAATATACGCCTAATTAAAAGTAGTATGAGGAACCGCGAGGCGGCCCTCTTATATAACTTATAGCGAGATTAGGTCGCAAAGGCCTTCTAGTATATCGGCGTCTTTTTAGAGAAGAAGACGCATATTAGGCGGAGCGCTGGCGCTAAAATGGCAGAGCTAAAGGGGGTTAGCAAGAACCAGATTTAGCGCGCTAGGAGGTGGAACCAAGAGCAGATAGTAGGCTATTACTTAAACTCTCTCCCGCAAGAGTTTATAAGGTTAATAGTAGGACACCCCTTACAGATGGGCTGCTTTAAAATCTGCCGTATAGGTATTATGCCGCCTAACGCACTGCTATTAACAATATAGCACAAACTAGATAAATAGAAGGGCTATTTTGGCCCGTAGCCACACTAAATTAATAACCTT
>Ga0307515_10025298_pt1 | contig 10281 bp, 17 predicted proteins | sample 17_EM_MG_FD_194513 | JGI IMG/M metagenome (GOLD analysis project Ga0307515, IMG submission 194513) | Populus trichocarpa ectomycorrhiza microbial communities from riparian zone in the Pacific Northwest, United States - 17_EM | ecosystem: Host-associated > Plants > Roots > Unclassified | place...
TCTAGTTAACATCCAGTGGGAAAGTATCTGGAGTCGCGACGAACGTCCCGAAGCGGATGGACGCGATCTGTGGAAGATGCGATACGGAGATGAAGGGGGTGACACGATTGTTAACGTTAAGTATGTATGTCGGTCACATTCCATTCACTGATCATTTCCGGTATGAGGTTTCTGATCCCCCGTTGAGACTAGTCGTGCATGTCCCTGGTTGGATTTACTTCACCTCGCTCCCGCTAACACGATAACGGTTCGCCGCTGGAATTCAAGCTGAAACGTGGTCGGGGAAAAGAACCCTCCTCTGGTTCGGACAAAAGTGTGTCGTGACTGTGGGCCGTTGACTACCGTGCTCCCCTTTTCGCACGGTTGTTCAACGGAATTTTGTGGTGGAGGGCCCTAGTGGTGTACAGGCCGGGGGTGGGGGGATCAAGTTACACAGTTCCAATTGGCCCAAGAATTGCCTTCCTGCTCCCCCAGGGAACATCCAACCTCCTACACAACGGGCCTGAATGACTATCTGAGTGTAAGCGGCTGGTGCCGGTGTCAAAACTTGGTAGGATTTGGTATAGGCTGTCCGACGGGTAACGCCGGACGGTTTGCTGATGGCCTCATGCGAGGTCATGGTTTGCTTTGATAACTCTTGTATTAGAAAACCTAACTTCAAATCCCCTCTTCTTTGTCAACGAAATAGGTTCCTGGATCGGGGGGCATGCGAAGTTACCAGCCTTGATTGTCGTCGAGATAAACCAATATCTGAACTTGCTTGTTGTGAGATCCTGAGTGAAGACGGAAAAGAGACGGAATGGTGTGGGTGGGGAAATGTGTAGGCCTCGCTCCCCGAACTCCACACTACGTCCAGTTGTATTAGCGCGTTTTTGCAGCAATCGATATATCGATAACCCCCCCCCCATAATTTCCTCCGAACTGGCCCGGCTTCTGGTGCGTCTGATCCGCAGTTGAGCAATCAATTAATCATCCCGGGGGACCCTATGGCGATCAATCGATCAAAGACCTTCTCCGGTGCAATCCATTCTCGTCGGGCCATCTCCGGCTCTGCAAAGACGAAAAAACGATCCGACGGAGTTTCTGTCACAAAATTCGTCTCTTGTCTTTGGCGGCGCGCCCAGAGCGGAGGGCGGTTGTCGTCGCCTGATTCAGAATGATGGGTTTTTCTCTCCCAAGTTTCACCCCTTGTTTCCCTGCGCACCTTATCCCCACCTATTCCACTATAATCCTATACCGCTGTAGTCCTATTCCACTGTGGTCTGGGTCACGTCCTTGTAGTCTGCCGCAACCCCCATGGGCCCATCAAGTCCCCCCATCCGGTGTAGGACTGAGATAATCAATCGTTCTGATGAACCGGAGGACCTTCCGCCACAGCCCACCGTTGTAGAAACGGAACGGCCGAAGACCAATATACTCGGTGTCTGTGATCTCAGCATTATCCAGGTTGAGTTCTTTCGCGGATCCCCCTGCCCCCATCATCGGTCGTCGGGCCCTGGAGGAGTCGTTATGACAGGCTCGCAAGAGCTACTTGACTTTCGAGGGTCACTCCAGCGGGTCTGCCTAGATCCGGACGGTGATGCAATTTCTGAGGTTTTACAGCACCGCCACCAAGACTGGACGTGGGGCCCCACCCAGAACATCTTGTCCCTTCCCACCATGAACGCATCCTCGGGTCACAACTCCTTGCTCAAAACTTGGCCTCACCCCCTCTTTATCTTGATTTCCTACCAAGATGTCCCAACGACTTCTTCTTCATCCCTCTCGGCCGTACGTCCGATAAAACTCGATGAAGTGATTTCACAAAAGGGTTTCTCTATGCGACAAAGGGAGGTCATTTACTACCTTGGCCAGTGGCCCTTGACGACGGCGTGTCTGTGGGGTGCGAAACATCTTGTAGTGTGGCGCAACTGCTGCTCGGAGGCCCAACCATAACGCATCGCAGCGGTGTCGTCCCCTTCATTCCTCCCGTCTGTCCTCACTGTGACCTTGTGGCGATGTGTGTTTTCCGCCCACTCATCCACTGATCTGCACTGCGGGTAGATGGATTTTAGCCATGGGTCGCTTGCGTCACGTCCATTGTCAGCGAAGGACACAAACCACGGACGAACCGCCTCAGGGACCCCACGAGCTAAAGTGCTCGATAACGGTATGTGCCCTCTGCCATATTCCTGGGAAGTTCGACGAGCTGATTGCCCCATGTCTGTTCGATAGCCTTGGCAATGATGATAAAGAGGGGTGGGGGCGAAGCTGGATGGTCTGGGCCATATCACGTGTTTCCGCTTTGAACTTGATAGCACGTAGCGGACTGAGGTATAGTTGCATGTGGGCGGGCGTGGAGAACAGTGGAATTTGGATTGGGGTTAGCCCTCCTCTTGCGTGGCGGATCGAAGACGTATCCACATGGACCTTGGGATCTCAGTACTTTATTGACTATCCGTAAGGTCATATCCAAATACCTAAAGTCTTTTGAGGGAGCCGTCAGGACCCCATCTGTTGCACCTGGTTGTGGACAGTTTCTCCAAGCCGTGCGTCCCGGATCTCGGCGTTATGGCTGTTTCGCTCTAAACTCAGTCAACCTCCCAGTTAGGGAAGGCAGAAACCCCGCTCACTTCAAACACGCCACGTGTTGTCGTCGCTCTGATGGATGTTTGGCCGTTCGGATTCTCCGATGTACGCCGTTTATTGAGGAGTAGGTCGCCCGGTGCCGTCTTCATTTCAGGTACATCTGCGTCATAGTAGTGACTACCCGCGACACCGGATACGTAATATTATTTCCGTCCTAGAAGGGTACCAGCTTCCATATCAAGTACTGTACGCCAATGGGGCTGCGGAATCAAGCATCGAGGTGACACCAATGCATAGTGGTGCCGAAGCGGGTAGAGTTGTAGTCCTTCCCAAATCAACATGGAGGTTGGGTGGATTTTGAACAAAATGGCCGCAATGCCGCAGGTTGCGTCAGGGAATGGTCCGATCCTTAACAGTGGTTCGTAAGGCTACAACATGGGCGCACGAGTGCCCATGGACTTTTAAGGGAACTGTCAGGACCCTGTCCGCTGCATCGGTTCATAGATATTTCCATCATTATGGCCATCAGAGGAAGTCGCGAGCGATCATTTCTCTGTGTTGGATTTCCATGAAGGGCGCTTCCATGCGCCTGTCACTTCCGGTCCCTGAACCTTCTCCCATGATGATAGTTCCTAATGTCCTATGATCTGTTCGGTCCCACGATAACGGTTTCTTGCTGGAATTCAACCTGAAACACGGCCGAAGGAGGACCAACCGAAGGTAATTGGCCCCGGCAGAGACGTTTCATGGTTACGGATTTGTTTCTCGGTGGTGGGAAGGTAAGGGTAAGTACGATGGTACGTGAACTCTATCAACACCCCGCTGGAAAGCGCTCTTTCGCATCGCCACCTACTAGGATCGACTGCCCAACAATACTCCGGAAGGTTTTATCTTTTTGGCCGGAACTACGGAGATTCCTGCAATTTTCGAAAGGACATTGTGGAGGGGGGTCGCAAGCGACGCGCCGATCCATAAACCGGAGGAAATTGTCGGTTCGTTTTTCCAGGGTTTGGACAATCGTTCCCCAGCATGGTGGTAGAGAGAGGAGTGGGGTACGTTACTTTTTGCGGTTGACGCGTGATGATTATGATCTATGATCCATGATGGGTTAATGACCTTGTGTGAGTGGGAGGTCGCTTCTTGGTCGTTGTCGGGACGAACTGATCTATGGAGAGGATCCTCCAAAGCGTGGGGACAGACGAGACAAAGCAGCGTGGGTGGCTAACGCATCAACCGCGCTCCCTCGATCCTACGATCCATCCCTTGGGGGTGACCTTCTCTCCGCTTGGACTAAGTAGCGCATCTCGATGACGGGCTCCAGTCGGGTATAAGTCTTGTTGAGGATTTCACGGTGGGACACCGTACGTTTGTTTCCGTCGCCCCACCTTTCCTGTGCCGATGCTCTTCTGACTGTTCCATATTCCATGTTCTTTCCCTCGACGGAACCCTGCGCAGAAGATCATTTTGTATATACAGCTCAGAAGTTTGGTAGACTTCAAGATGTTGTGACCTTTTCCCCATATCAACCTCGGTTATGATAACCATCATAGATAGTGCGATGCGAAGGCATGCAACCATTGGTTGTCTTATACACCGCACGCCGCGTTTACCGCCTCTCGCTTCGGTCCCTTCAAGACCAGACTCATCCCATAGAATCGTGGGCGGCTGTACGTATTTTACGATCATGATCAGCGTTCGTTGAGTCGTGAAAAATTACTCAGCAATGGGGAGTCGGGGACTGGCGCCGTTACGATTTGGCAGTTTGGCAGCGAACTGCCCCCAACACTACATGCGGCCTCGCTTCTGGCAGGCCTGATCCGTGCCGGTACGTTCAGAATAGTTTGGCTGGGCTCCGGATGACGTGAGAATCACTTCACCAATCGAGACTTAGTCCCATGTCCGCTGATCCACCCCACCCAACTTCTTGTCGAGTAATTTTTGACTCTGGAAAATAAACCAAAACACAGATGATTTTCATCCACGGAATCAGTTTGTTGTCTCCCCGGCTGAGGGAGGCTGTGGTCACCAAATTTGGAATAAAGGGTTTTCATTGGTCAATTCCCACCTGCCGGACGATTCGGTTTCCTGTCATCCGTACCTCATCTACTCCTCTCTGTCTTGAAGGTCACCTCCTCGTAATCCCTCCGCCTCAATCCGTACTCACGCGTTCGGCTCTCCATGACCGGGGTGGGACTGATACTACTGACCGCCACTTTCTTTGTCTTGTCGAACTACAGGGCCTTCCGCCACCCCCACGGTCTCTGGTCAGTTGTCTGTTTCTTTTCCTCCTTGGCTTCCAGTCCTCCGATCTTCTTCCCACAGATTGAATGGGTTTAGTTGCCGTGACACCAAATTCTCAAAATGACGTAGTAGAATGTGCAACTCGCTCGGTACCTTTCATGTCGACTTTTATCAGGAAACACGGCAAACCCCCCTGCGCTTGGGACTGTGACTTGGGTTTCGACCGTGTGATCCGCAGGCCTCCGGCAAGCTACATAAAATAAGAAGAGAGGATGAGTGGGGGCCATCGTTCACCTCTCTCTCTCTGCTCGTTCGTAATTTCACTCTCATCACCCCTCCCCCCCGCCATCAAATGAATTTCCAAAACGAGGAGGACTTCCCCACCTTTTCAAACACCCAGCTATTTGAGGACTTTGAATCATTCGAATGTCCTGGTATGGCCGCTCAAGGACTCTCCCCTGGGGTAATTGACCCGTGGGGGGAACAGTAATGTCGCAAAAATCCCATGGTGAATTATAATCAAAGACATAGGAAAATGGTTATAATCTCGTCAAAAACACATTAAAATTCCGATTGAAATCCGATAAAATTTGGATTTTTATCATTTTCGATTATAATCCAAGTGATATTTTTGCGACATTACCAATACTACCTGGATGGTGTTTACCCGTGGGGGGGACAGTACCAATACTACCTGAATGGTGTTTACCCACCCGTATGGCCAGCGGTTGCACCCCCCCACGCCCCCACACGCCTCAACACCCGCCACCCTCCCAAAGCCCTCAGGTTCCCCAGATCCCCCCGCGCAACCCTGGCCCAACCCCGACCAGCAGATGGTGGGCACTCCTGGACTCTAGCGTTGAATCCACGCAACTGACTTCTGCTTTCAGGCTGGTCCTGGCAACAGGGCTGTCGAAGTTGACCCCGGCGCCGTAGGAAAAAACAAAACACTGGCCGATGTACGTGATGTCAGGTCCCTCATACATGCGTCTGTTTTGTTCGTTCAAACATTTTCTCGAACCGACAGTCTACAAGAAAGCGGTCGGAGGATCCGGCAAAGCGGCGGAACCGAAATTCTCGAAAACGTGACCTCCTTGGTAAGATTCGCAAGGCCATGGGCATGGAACCCAGAGCCTCAAAGCACGAAGTCCTGAACACCGGTACGAGCATTCATTCGATCTGTAGCAGTCTTTTATTAGACCATTTATCACCCTCATTTTTCTTCTACTTCTTAGCCATTGTAAGAATGAGAGGCGTCGTGCCCGAAGCGCTTTCTGGGGGGAGTAATGAGAAGGTCATGCTGGTCTACAAGCGGCTCCACGAGCTTACGGGCAGCCAAGGGAAAGTGAAGCATGTTCAGTGCCTAGAGCGGGGTGAGTGAAATTGGCCCCCTTTCTCCCTCCCAATCCCTCCTTACCGTGCCTTCTTACTAGTCATCAAGGCGCTGAATGGGGAACCCACTCTGGACCCAATTTTTGAGGGTCAGCCTAGCGGGTCGACCTAAGCTCGAACGCCGGTTACCCACTCTCTGTCTTCCGTAGATGTTTTTTATTCGTTGGAAGTTTCGAACACCCACGAACGCTCGGATGCCGGATTGATGATGGAGCTCACACTCTCCGTTGTATTTCTCCCCCATATCGTCAAGTAAAAACTGTGAAAGGGCTCCCTCGTCAATCGGTCGTGGAGTGCGTTTCTAGTATATTTCCGTCCTTTCTTTTTGAACGAGTCTAGTGAAAGTTTCGTTTATTTATTCTTCCTGTTTCTCGGATACATAATGGGGCCTCGGTGTGTGAGAAATTAGGAATTTCAAAAGGTTTTCATTCTGACCTGTCTTCGGCCCGATTCGGGTTCGGTTTTGAAATTTGGGACCCAGGACTGAGCGCTGAAGCTTCTGAAGCTTGACATTCGAGGCTGTTCCATTACCGAGGCTTGGGCGATGCCATCAGAAAAGCAACGCGCGGTTCCACAAAGGGATCTCTTTTTTTCTTGGCATGATGGATGGGGCCTCAGGTCATGACCTCCGTCCCAGATTCGCCCTCGTCTTCATCCTGATCTGCTATTGAAATATCCTATGAAGTTTCTCATGAACTCTCCTAGGCTTTGGATCTAGTTTATACCAACGATGACGCCACACTGCGGCGTCACGGGGCAAAGGGTTTCATTGCTTGACGACGACAAACAACCTGTCCCAACCGCCCTACAACGTGTTTTTGGGGAGCTGTACGTGCGAGCACGTTGCGATGCAGCACAGCGGCGCTCGGACTCTGGTCCAAGCATGATGTTGCAGCGGTTAACATTGCTACTCTCCCCGTTCCTCCCCGTTCCCCCCTCGTTCTTAATATTCCTCTCCACCTTTCGTCACCTTGCCTGTCCAACCTAGTCAATATTGGCTGCGATTTCCGTGGGGTAGGGTCGCATCAAAAGTGGGCATCCGGTTCGTTCTCTCCCTCTGTTCGTATTCCATTTGACGACACTACCGCGAAACACGTAGGTCCACTGCTGCACAAAAAACGGCTGCTTTTACAAGATGTTTTTCCCGTTCCGCGTCGGGTGGACGAACAGTTCGAAACATCCCCCTTGGTCAACGAATCCGCTAAACCGTCGTTCCTGTGCGAAAGCAACCTGACAGAACTCAAACATACCCTCGACAGTGTGAACCGCAGGGTCGACTTTCTCCTAGATCAGTCACTGCGGACCATGCGTCAGAACTCAACAATGCCTTCTTTCCCGGAAACATTGCCACTTTGGATGGATCAAGGACTTTCATCGCCCTCCACAAGTTCCCACCCAACGTCGTTAATCCCAACCGGACCACGACCGATAATGGTCCGGGACCTGGTGGTGAGTTTGGGTACTACATGTTCTGTTGCGGTTTGATCCAGGTCGGCTGACTCCCACTACCGCAACCAGTGGGAAGGCAACGAGCCGCTTGAATTGCTGACCCTCTCCTTTGATGCAGGGGATGGTTCCCGACAGCGAGGACATGCTACGGCGGAGGGATACCTCGGATTTCAAGGGGTTCAATACGTTGGGTACGTATCCACACCCTACTACCTAATCATCAAGGATTGTCTCAGCCAACCGGTGCGTGCCGCTAGGGGTCCTCGCTGACTTTCCTGAACTGTAAATCAGCTTCAACCTTACGACCTTGCCGTCGACGTTGAGTGACCTCCATACGGTACTCTTTCACCTATTTTCAACGGACGGCTGAGCGCTTATTACCGTTGCAGCTGCTGCAGGGGACGCTGTCGGCATCGATGGTGTACCGTGACGGTGCGTGGGTGGAACCTGTGAGTGTAGTGATCCCTTGCCGTTTTGGTGTAAATGATATATCGGCCTTTTTCTTCACTTGCGACAGTGCACCGCCACCACCGAGGGTTCTAGCGCTCCCGCTGCCTCCAGTAACCTTAGTTATAAAATCTGGGGTCACGGAGAGTATGACGATGGGAACGACAACGCAGAGCACAACAATCCTCCAGGGGGAGGGCAGTTACCACCGGTCCACTCGACCGTGGACGGACTGCTTAGTCCAAGAGGCTGAATTTTCACGAGTTTTGCCGCTGCCAGGCCCGAAGATATAGAGAACAATATCTGGCCGGAAGTGAGTGACTTTTGTTACCCCGTCAGAAATCTTGCTTTATACTAACGGGTTTGACGACAGTCAAGCAGGTAGCGGTACGGGTGGGTGTGGACGAGCGCGAGCAGTAGAATTCGGATTGGGGAGAGCCCTCCCCTTATCCGGCAGATCGAAAACGCATCCGCATGGGCCCTGGGGCCTAGGGGTACCACAGACCCCGACCATTTTCTTATTCTCTTCTCTCGTTCCATTTTCCGGCTCCGACTTGTCCATGGTTACTTGCCGATCGGTCGGAGGACCACAACCTATTGCCCTTCCGCCCGGGATGGGTTCGTTTCATTCTTCTTATCTGCGGAGCGGTCCCGCATTACTGCGTTCATCGCTCGCTCCCACTATGAATCACGTCGATCGTGTTTCGCATTTCGAATTTCGCATGAGTCGTGTTTGTTTCCCTTCATCATCACTTCCTCACGATTTCGCTTTGACATACAGACGTCATACATGGATAGATACGCTACACACCGTGGTGCCCGATCTGGATCTTTTTCTTGGTGAGTTGACTTGGACTTTGGAACTTTGAGCTCTGCTGTGTGATATCGGTGCTGTGGGGTGTTGAGCAAGATGGCCGAAACACATCTAACAAGAGGGCGGGGGACAATGAGGTCGTTAGGTCAACCGTGACTGAATTGTCCGAGGTCCATGTCGCACAAGGGTCGGGTGAGAGGGTCATTGGAGGTCCTTAGATATTCGTCTGGACTAGTGTGCACAGTGTAGGCTTACCGAATTCTGATCTGGTTATGATTTTTTTCCGAACCGCCCCGGAGCTTCGCCTTGCGGATGGACAGCGGCCGATCTGCGGTGTGAGCATTTGGCTATCAGCATCTAGCTCCCCCACCACCCACACCAAATCATTCAACGAATTGGGGTGTGGCCATAGATGTGGTTCGCTTTTTGGTCCGCACAGTGCGCCAGAGTTTGAGTCGACCAAAGCACTGTGAGGAAACGGTCAAAGAGTTTGCACTCCTGCCTATATTTCACTGAGTGGCTTTCCGTCGTCCGTTAAACTTTCAAAATTTCGAATAGATGAACTCGTCGGGGGGATGAGACTGTCGGGTTCCCAACATTTGTCTGGAGCTCGATTAAAACGACACGAATCCCGGTGGCTGACACCCATTACGAGCTTACAAGCCGCTTGTTGACATTCCAGAATCAGCTTGGCGAAATTCGGGGACTCGAGCTGAGGGTGGGACCTTGAGGGGCTGCGCAGACTGTATTTCTGGGGTCGGAGTGGGTGAATTGCTGAGGATGTCGATCGTGAGTCACCATCAACAAAAAAAAAGACGTGCGGTTCCACCCGGGGCATCTTGTCCTCTCCCAAGCTTTCCCAACAGCCCTCGTTTCAACTTTCGCCTTCATCTCGGTTTCCTGGCTGAATATCTTTCCCACTTTTTCGCGATTTCGTTTCGGGACAAAGGGCTCGCCAGATTGACCGATGACCCTTGACGACGACGAGCAACCTGTCCAACCGTCTTCAGCGTGCCTGCAGGGGACTATACACCCAAGGACGTTGCGATGTAGCGCAACCAGCGCTCGAGGGTCCAAGCACGATAAATCGCAGCGGTTGCCATCCCTCACCCTCCCAGCTCCCGCTGTCCCTCGCTCCCATTGACCTTCCCCCCTCCCGTCACCCTGCCTGTCCGACTCAGTCAAGGGAAATTTCGTCAGCATCAATTGCGATCCTCTTTTTTGCAGAGCAGGGTTACGAAACACGTGTTTCCGCATATCCGCATTCAGTTTGTTCTCCCTATCTGTACCCCACCGTCGGGTGCCACACGCGTCCAACTACGATGTCTCAGTTCGAAATTCCACTACCACACCGCAATACAACTCCGTTT
>Ga0307515_10025299_pt1 | contig 10281 bp, 6 predicted proteins | sample 17_EM_MG_FD_194513 | JGI IMG/M metagenome (GOLD analysis project Ga0307515, IMG submission 194513) | Populus trichocarpa ectomycorrhiza microbial communities from riparian zone in the Pacific Northwest, United States - 17_EM | ecosystem: Host-associated > Plants > Roots > Unclassified | place...
TTTACTTGATTTTGAGGATAAGAGAAAGAATATTTTTACTGTGAAAAAAAAAATCATCACCTAGACTCAATTTTTTTTTATCAGAAAGCACAAAGATAATTTTATTATTGTCTAAAATACATTTTACTATGAATTAAACTATAGTAAAACACCCATGACATTTAGATTTTTAGATAATAATGGGCTCATTTGGTTGCTAAAATTATTTTGAATAATAATCTGGTTAAACTTGAGTGACTTAACGGGTCAACTCGTAATTTAATTGACTTAATAAAAATCCAAGTGAGACTTGATTGGATAAATTCCAAGATTTATATTTTTTAATTATTATCCAAAATGATAGTGTTTTAAAATTTAACTAAGTTAATTTGTTCATCATGAGATTAACATGAACTCGCCCTCAACCAGGTTAGATAACGGGTTGATTTTAACAACTACAATGAAATGATTAAAAATGCTAAAGAAAGGGAGTCATTTTAGTGTTCCCAGGAGAGCCATTCATAGAATTCTCAATTCTGTGTTTCTGTTCATGAATTTGAGATGCCGAAGAGAATAAAAGATTCAGGAAATTGTGACACGAGTGATCTCGTTATGACGTTTCACATAACATTAAAAAAAAGAAAAAGAAAAACAGTTTAAGTACATGGATCATAAATGTTTTCTGGATTAAAATTACCAAATTTATGATGATTTCAACTCTCCTAAAACGGGGCTGAAAAAATATACTGTAAGGGAGAAATAGCAGAGATTGCAATTAAGAGTTTGTTATGCTCAAATTGTTTCCGAGAAAGGTTTCCCTTTCCGCAACTCTCCTGTACTGGGAAAGTAACAAAATATTCTTAAATTTCCCCTGAAATTTACGCCTGTCAGCGCTAAATGAACACTGTGAAAAACTCTATCGATCCCTGTGCAATCCAAGAATCAAACAGAGAGTAAGAGTATTTATGTGAAGGCAATAAATCCACGTTTTGAAAATAGAATTTAAAGTTCAGCCAAACTAGAAACTGTTTGCTTCCTACTTTACGCTGCAGGTGAGGATCAAGTCAGTGTCAAAGCCAGCGCTGGAGAAATACATTTAATCTGCAACCGAGTACATGTGCCCACCAAAGGATTCACAATTATTCACACGGAATCGGTGACAAAAGGCACTGTCTATCTTGCTATGGAGCAACACACAGCGATTCACAAGAGTTTGGTTCCACACAGCACTAGCTATTCCGTAACAGATTCAATTGCAGAGAAAGCTAATTGCCATGTCGAAACAATACATGCTCCTCTTCCAAAGCGGTCTCATCTCCAATAACAGAAACCCATGTTTCTGCAATTTTATCCACTCTTCCTTCCAGAACCTCCAATGAATTAAGTGAATGCTCGCAATGTGCCTCCAGACTCTGGGGAAAACACTGAAGTTTCGTCATTCATAGAGACTATAGAGTTTGTGTTGTCGGTTCCTTGTTCAACAACTAATCTTCGAGCTCGAGGAACTATGGCCCCATCCAAGTATACAGTCTTGTTAGCATCAACCACAGTCATTTTCTGAAGACCATCTCCATATGCTAGCTGTTTATGCATGTGACCAAACACAATTAAGGGGTGATACTCTCTTACGTGGGACATGGCTTGTGCTAGTTCTGTGCCAGTAGACACTTCAGCAAGCATGGTAGGGTAAAGTAGAATCCGATAATATAAGACGAATAAGTGCACGTTGTGTGTTTGCGCCAGAAGGTGCTCTTGTAAACATCATAGAGGCCATATAGTATTTTGTAACAGAGATTAATAATTTGCATGTTCACGTACGTGGGATGCTTTTGTTCCCTTTCCGTACCGAGCTCCTCCAGGCATCAATTGCATCAAGCTACCTTGCACAAGCAATCATGTCAATGCAAGGAACATTCAGAAACTTTGTGGACTGGGATGGTGCCCAAGTTTATTGATCTATCAAAGCACAGATATTTATTACTACAGGCAGCTGAACCCAAGATCATTGCCCGGATCGATCACCATGGTCGCCACCTCCAGACACCCAATCTTTCCCACGCCATTCAAGTTAGAACCAAGGCCTGAAAAGAAAGACCAAAATGTGTCATAAAAATCAACCATTTTTTCCTGAACAACTTGTCTCGAAGTAATTTTGCTAGTTATACTAACGCAGGTAAGTCTATAGAATCTGGTAATTTTGAGCAGTCATTTACCACTAGTGGATCATACATAAAGTATAACAAACTCGTTTATGAACCAGCAGGGCAGAATTAAATTTAAAAAGACACATGTAATTTATAAAGTTACAAGAAAACCTCGTAACTTTATATTCAAGTGTTAGATTATCCTTAAATTATGCCACATGATTCTACAAACTTATTTTTATAGGGATTGGCTTGCTATAAGTACGTAGTTGATGAAAACCCTCAAATTAGACCTGAAAGATGTTGTATATATCAATTTCCATATTTTTCCCCTTTTATCTTTTAGATTTTTAGCTTGATTTTGGATTTTATGTTGTATTTTCTATTTGATTCAGAATTCTGATTTTTTTTTACCTCTAACAATTATAAACATTTTAAAGAGAAAGATCAAAATACAAAAAAATAATAATTCAAAAACTAAAATACAAATTATGATTTTTGTGTTGATAATCCTTTTTGGCAATAACTCAGTCTGTCTTTTCGTGTTTTGTTTTCCATTTGCGTCACTTATTTGAAAGAAAAAAACGCAGCCATTATAGAAGACAATTTATTCTCTTTTAGCTCGTCAACTTAAATATAAACTTTTTCCATATCATCAAATGCTTCTGTATTAGCTAGTTTAATTTTTTTTTATGTTTGTGAAAATACCAAATTGCCCTTCATTTTAAATTATAATAACAAACAAATTATTGTGAAAATAAAACCTCTTGATGTCATTTTTTTTTTTGCTTTCAAGAGTATTTTAATTGTTTTACTGTACAATCAAGAAAAGAAAATACTTCTTTCTCCCCGTTCTATATAATAATGATTAATAAGCCAGGTAAAAAGACTACAATGCTCCTATAAACTTGTGTTAATATTATTGTATTGTTCTAGTAATTAAATAATGTTAATGGATATAGAGCTATAGCTCTTCAATTTGATGATTATACATAAATGTATTTTTAGAATGTATTAGGATTTGAGGAAGAATCAACTTTGCTGAGGAATATATGGAGATGAAAAGGAGAGTTTCCCTTATTGTAAAGATATCATGAAGACGAACCAAACCTATATAATATGTGAAGTGATGCAGAAAATCTACTAAGCTATTATTGCCTATATAATATGTATATGTATTACTTAATTACAACTAGTATATATGAATATCTCTTGCATTGGCCAACAAGGAGGTTTAAGTGTTGGTAATGACAAAAATGAATGATTGTGAATATTACAGTGTCTTCTTCTTCTTCATGCCAAAGAGCTGCATAATTTGGATTTGTTTTCACCGAAGAATTTTAATTTGAAAATTCTATTTTTGGTGAAATTGAAAAACTCAATATACTGAAATGAGAAAAATAAATGTCTACACTACACCATTAAACGATTTTACCGACGGATTCATTCCGTTGGTGTAAGGCACGCAATTTGTCGTTAAAATTTTTACCGACCGGATCCGTCCGTCGGAATATTGATCGTCGGTAATTCCCTTTTCCGTCGCTAATTCTATTAAAAATAAAAAAAAATCAAACACCGATGGTCTTACAGACAGCGAAGCGCGCCAAACAAAATTTCTCGCGAGAACTTTACCAACGAAATAATTCCGTCTATATTTGCAACGGTAATCACCGACAGAATGGCAGTCGGTGATTGTGGCATGGACGGTAAATATTTCAGAACTCTCTATAAAATACCGACAGATATATTCTGTCGGTAATAGTAACGATAAACACCGACGGAATATATCCATCGGAGATTGTGGCATGGGTGATAATTTTTTTGCAACTCTCGGTGATTGTGGCATGGGTGATATATACCAACAGTATCGCCGATAAAAATTGTCTGTCGATATATACCGACCGAATTAGAGACAAAATTATTTTCGTTAGTAATTCCGTTGGTTTTCACTGATTTTCTAGCAGTGCTATGTGCTAGATTGATCTAAAGAAGGTATAGTAAAATTGCAATTATCTCAGCCATGGTAAGTTTGTGTACTTTAAGATATTATATTTGTAGATCTCTAAGACAATGGTTCAAGGTTACATATATCTTTCGGATCAAAATCAAAGTCTTCTTCAACCTACACTTTTTCAAATTTGTTTTCTCATGTGGTCATCTAATTTATAAATAGAGAGGATAATAAATTTAAGATAAATTTTTGTAACACCTCTTCATACTTTTTATGGAAACAATTAATAATTAATACTTATTTATTTAAAAAAAATTATAAAGAGTATAAAATATCACCTGGCTTAACAAAATAAGAAAAACACTATTTTAAACAATCAGTTTTAAAATTAATTGTTCTTAATATATTTAATTTGGGACTATACATATATATGTTTATTCTATCATTTAATTATAAAAAAATATTTAAGTAATTTATTAAACATGGATATATAAGTCACTATATAATTAAAAAGATTGATTGTTATTCAAAATTAACTTCTTACCTCTCTGGAATTACAAATGATCTAGCTAGGGGCAATTCTATTTTTGCATCTCTATGTTGGTTTGCGATTAAATTGTCTCAAAATCATGAGAAAACTGCAAAGGAGAACAACGAAAAGGGACCAAATTAGGACAAATAAACTATTATAAGAACCCTTTCCTTAACATTAATTAGCTTTGCCCTAGCTAGACCAAGAAAACAAGAGGGCTGGCAATGTTTCTTATAAGAGAACCTTTAATGTTGAGTCTAGAAATCTGAAGAAACAAAACAAAACCTACCAAGAAGTAATTGCAATTGATAATTAAGACCATGGCCCTCACAGTTCATATTATTATTATTATTAAGTGTTACTTGTTGGTTTTTTTAACTGTGCAAGGCTTCATGGTCTATCCTCTCATATATTATTGTGGATGGGTTGGGTAAAATTTTATGTTTTTTTTAATTTGATCCTCAAACTTATTTTTAGTGATTTAGTCCTAATTGAAGACTAATTAATTTTTATTTTTTATGAAAATGTGGGACTGTAAGAAAAGGGATCGGAATAAAAAAGACGTCAAACATGAGTGGCATGCCATAAGTTTCGCAAAAGATGCACTTTGATCCTTAAATTTTAAAAATCACGCAAATTATATAATTTTAGTACCGCAATATTTTTCCAATTCAATTTTGGTATAAAAGTTCATTTTTGTTATTTTTTAGTTCTTGGTTAAGAGAGAAGAGAGAGAGAGGTTGTCAAATTTCGGCTGTAGAAAGAGAAAAGTATCGGTGACACTGATTTAGGCCACCAAAACAAACTATGTTTGTGTCAAACAGTTTCATTTGTTAAGGAAAGTTCGTATTAAATGTTTTTTACCTTTAAAGTTTGTGAAAAAACAGATCTGAACTCGAGTTGATTTTAGTTTTTGGGACGATTGTTTTTGTTTTTTTAGGTCATAGATAAGTTTATCACTAATTCTATAATGTTTTATAATTGTTTTTGGTTAAAAATAAGTTGAAAAACAGATTTTTAGATAAAAAAAACTAATGCCTTGATTTTTCAGCGTCACAGTAACTAGAACCTGGGTAAATCAAATAATATGTCGTCTCCCTCAGCACTCAGCAGGCGACATATCATTTAATTTTTTTCATTAAAATTTTATTATTTATTCAAATTGAAAAAAACAAAAAACAAAAAATTATATTTTTCCATTCAATATTGATACCAACCCAATAGCTGAGTGGTGGGATATTTGAAGTTTTGCTGATTGAATTTCAGCGTGCATTGAATTTTTTTTTTTTTAAGATCATATAGAATAAAGTTGTTTTTTAAAATATTTTTTATATAAATTAAATATTTTTTTTATTGAAAATAATTAGTTTTATTATTAACACATTAAATTAAAAAGATATAAAAATATTAAAAAATAATTTATTTACAAAAAATTAAATTTTTTTTAAACACGCTTCTACACTGAAAAAAAAAACAAACCGCGTCTTCGTCAATGTCTGGGTCATTGATATTAATCGACTTGTCAAAGACCAGGACAAAGCAATTTCTTGGCATCAACGCTTGGTGTTTGGTCTAAAGTAAGTTTGAGAGTTTAAGAGAGATTATTTTTTAAAATATTTTTATTAAAAATATATTAAAATAATATTTTAAAAATATTTTTTTTTATTATTGACATTAATAAATTAAGATAATTAAACATTTCAAAGAGAAAAATCAAAATACAAAAATCAAACTTTGTAAACATTTCAAAGTTTATTTTTGTTATTTTTTAGTTCTTGGTTGAGAGAGGAAAGAAGTGTCGCCGAATTCCAGTTAAAAAAAGAGAAAAGTATCGTTGATACCGATTTAGGTCAATAAAATAAATAATATTTGTGTCAAACGGTTTCATTTGTTGAGGAAAGTTCATATTATGTGTTTTTTTTACCTTTAAAGTTCGTGGAAAAAAATCTGAGCTTGAGTTAATTTTAGTTTTTTGGATGATTTTTTTGGTTTTTTTATGTCATAGATAAATTTATCACGATTTCTATAATGTTTTATAGATGCTTTGGGTTGAAAATAAGTTAAAAACAGGTATTTGGATGAAATAGAAAAACTTAAACTCTAATTTTTCAATTCTATAATAGTTGGAATCTAAACAAATCAAATGATTTATTATCTATCTCAATAGACAACGTGATGTTTAATTTTTTTTTATTAAAATCATGTTGCTCATCCCAATTAAAAAAAAAAAAAAAAAGATAAAACAATCCTTGTCCTCACAATAGTGATACCAACCCAATAGCTGAGGGGTGGGATATTTGACGTTTTGCTGAATGAATTTTAGCACATCTACAGATACATTGACTTTTCTTTTATAGAGCACGTGAAATATTGATTCGGGACGTGTATTTCTTGTAAGAATCTAGCCGGAGTTTTACTTATTTATTTGGACCCACAAAGTGTGCTTTTCGAGAAGTAAGGTTTCCTCGAATAAAAAAAAAAACACGTGAAATATTGTAAAATATTATGAAAGTAATTATTTTTTAAAATATTTTTTATTTAAAATTAAATTAAAAAAATATTTTTTTATTTTAAAAAATATTTTTGATATTAATAAATCAAATCAAAACAATATAAAAATACTAAAATATAATTAATTTAAAAAAAATTAATTTTTTTTAAACACGCTTCTACACTGAAAAAAAAAACCCCGTCTTAGTCAATGTCTGGATCATCGATATTAATCGACTTGTCAAGGACAAGGACAAAGCAATTTCTTGGTGTTTGGTATTTCACTTTATTTTCTGGTCCTGTTCATCAACTGGATTAAGATGATTTGGTAACGATTGAGGTGTCTAAATTAAGTTTTAATGGGGTCTAAATTAAGTTTAGTAGAGATTTATTTTTTTCAAAATATTTTTTATTTGAAAATGTATAAAATAATATTTTGAAAAATATTCTTTTAATTATTGACATCAATAAATTAAGAGAATTAAAAAAATATTAATTTAATTTTTTTTTTTAAAATGAAATAAAAAAGCATGGCAGAACCGAGACATACGGGTACTTAATAACGGTGGCACTGAGAACTGAGTCCTGACTGGAACATTTACATGCTTTTGTCTTTCTACATTCGCCTTCCTTGTATTTTTACCAAGCAAGCTCCAATGGTATCGAGAATTACTATCATCATCCTCTTTCATGTATTTCTCTCTTTAAAATTGCATCCTGCAAAAGCACAAGCATGGATCAAAGCTGGCTATTGGTATTATGGCAGTGGCCTCCCAATTTCTGACATAAATTCTACCCTCTATACTCACCTTATTTGTGCTTTTGCTGGCCTTAATTCATCTTCGTATCACCTGAATATCTCCTCCTCAGATGACCAATTCTTCTCTGACTTCACAAACACCGTAAAACAGAAGAATCCATCGATCACTACCTTACTATCCATTGGAGGAGGAAGCGCAGACTATTCAACACTCTCTGCAATGGCAGGCAATTCTACTTACAGGAAGTTTTTCATTGATGACTCAATAAAAATAGCGAGGCATTATGGCTTTCAAGGGTTAGACTTCAGCTGGGTTTCGGCTAGCACAAGCGATGACATGGACAGTATGGGTACCCTCTTCGAAGAGTGGCGTGCTGCTATTACTTTGGAGAGAAGAAACTCTAGCCTGTCAGAACTCATCCTGACAGCAGCCGTTCAGTACTCGCCAGGACTGGATTCCGGGAGTTTCCCTATAGCATCTATACGGAAGAATTTGAATTGGACTCATGTACTGGCTTATGACTACTACAGGCCTACAAGGGCGCCTAACTTTACGGCTGCTTTTGCAGCTTTGTATGATCCTCATAGTAATGTTAACACTGATTTTGGAATAGCAGCATGGATTAATGGAGGATTACCGGCTAGTAAGTTGGTTTTAGGTTTGCCTTTCTATGGTTATGCGTGGAAACTTGCAAGCCCGAATGAAAATGCCATTGGCGCACCAGCAACGGGACCAGCCGTTACAGAAGATGGATCCATGAGCTATAAAGATATCAATAATTATTTCAAAGCAAACGGAAGAGTTAATCCTATCTACAATTCCACTTATGTGGTAAATTACGGCATCGTAGGGTCAGCTTGGATTAGTTTTGATGGTGTCGATGTTGTTAGAACTAAGGTTTCTTATGCCAAGGAGAAGGCCCTCCTCGGATATGTTGTATGGCAAGTCTCTCATGATGACAACTGGGTACTCTCTCAAGCAGGTATGGGAATGTTCTTAAGCCACCAAATGGTTTTTTGACCATCGTGATAACAATGATGTCAAGAGGTTGGCCTTGATTGATTAATTTGATTGTTAATGTGCAATATATAGAGAATCTTGCCAGATATTCTTTTTATCTGAATTCTTATGAATTCCTACTTGCTTCAGGGTAAAACCAAAAGGCCATCATCAGCTATTTGTCATTAAGGCTTGTCATATATAATGCAGGATTGTGTACCTACTTGCAGTTTTTTTTATTCTTTTGTGTGTTTAGATGGTTGGATATTGTCTGCCTATATAAATTCGACAATTGGTACCATCTGGCTGCCAAAAATAATGATTTATCATCCTTGAATAATCTGTGATTACATTTTTTTTATGCAAAACATCTGCATCATTTTCTTTTAAATCTTTCTTGAATAATCTTTTATCATCCTTGAATAATCTTTTAAAATTTACTGGACACAGACAATTCTGATCACTAATTCACATAATATGTTTATGTCCTCAGCTGGGGGGGTTGACTCAGCTGGGGGGGTTGACTCAGGTGGAGGGGTTGATCCCAAACACGAAGGACGACCAAAATCCCGTATATTGATTATCATCTTGACAACAACTGCTGCTGTTATTATTCTACTGGGCTTGGCATTTTATTTCATAAGAATTAGAATCCTCAAATCAAAGAGTAAAGAAACAAAGTTGAAAGTAAATAATGCGGCAGCAGCAGGCGACTTCGACAGCAATAATCCTGATCTGATAGTATATAGTTTGGCAGATATTGAGAAAGCTACAGACCAGTTTGCATTTGAAAATAAGCTTGGGGAGGGTGGATTTGGCCCTGTTTACAAGGTAATTAACTAATTATTCTTTATAGGTTACAATGGGACATTACTCTTCAACTCATGATGCTATATTTTGTTGAGGATTCATGGAGATATGCAACCATTTGCAAGAATGGACTGTGACTAAGCATTTCTAGAGACATGCACCACTTGTGAAAATGGAGTCATTAAGTGTCTGTCTCCTGCCATTTAGAAAACTCTCTCTCTTTTGCAGGAGATTAGGATAAGATATGCTTATCTTTATTGGAGATAACTTTCAAACTGTTGAATCAGGAAGATATAGGACGCATATTCAAGATAACTTGCAAACTGATATTGTGATAAACTCGTATACTAGAGATAGACTTCAATTCTATTTGAACTTTCCAGTAGCTTAAATACAGGAGAAGATATAGGAGGTAGTTGTGATTAGCATATAATATAAATGCTGTAACAATTCTTTTTCTATTGTGATGAAAATATACCGAATACTCGTTAAAATTCTTCTTATCTAAACCCCTTACAATCTTCAAGCATTCAGATTTCAGTCTTTGAGTGAAAGAAATTAGCATGACATTCTGTTTTTCCAGGGTGTCTTACCAGGTGGACAAGAAATAGCAGT
>Ga0307515_10025303_pt1 | contig 10280 bp, 1 predicted proteins | sample 17_EM_MG_FD_194513 | JGI IMG/M metagenome (GOLD analysis project Ga0307515, IMG submission 194513) | Populus trichocarpa ectomycorrhiza microbial communities from riparian zone in the Pacific Northwest, United States - 17_EM | ecosystem: Host-associated > Plants > Roots > Unclassified | place...
GTAGTTGGAATCTTAGGATAAAGGATAAGAAGCGTAGTAGTTATATTATATATTCTTATTCCAGAAAACCTAAATACTTAATCTCTAATATCGTCTTTAAAATTAAAGTTATCGTAAACTAGTAATGCTTAAGGATTAACTATAAGGCTTAGTAGCTTATTCTTTTTATTAGTTAGCTATATAAAATATAGGCTAAGGGGTTAAACCATCCTTTATATTATTAGCAATATCTATATGGTATTAATTAATATATTTATAACTATTATGGAGACCTAGCCCAGCTAATACCTTAATAACTTAACGCTTAATACTATTTCTAAGTAGGTAAATTCTTAACATTTTTATAAAGAAATTGGTAGTATACCGTATACGACTTCTATAGATAATAGAAGTAATTAAATATAACTACTACTAGACTATCTTGGAATTGCCTAACCCTTTATAGCTGTTAGTTATATAGGGTGACTTACTAATAACGACTACTTAAGTAAGTTATAGTGATGTTAATTAATAAAGCTTATTAATTAGAATGAGGAAGGGCGAGGAGCTTAAGACCCCTCACTATGCTAGTGCCGCGGCGTCACGTGATAACCGCTTGCCTTATTCCCGACACTAGCAACTCTTCTTTTATAGTTACTATCTATATATAAATACTGCTTAACTAGCGTAATAAATATTAATCCTTTTTACTTACTATTACTATTATAATATAAGTCTCGCTGTCTTAAAATTGCCTCTTAGCATATAGTGCTTTCTTGCTTAGGAGTTGTAGGTAGATATTATATTAGGGCCGCTAAGGCGCTAGTTATAAGCGAGCTAATAGCAATTTTTTATGCTAGGTATAGAAAATCCTAATTAGCTAGTTAAAATTAGGGTCTGTAAAATATTATGCTTTTACTCCCTTTTAACCTAACCTTTAACTTGTATATATAAAGTATTTGTGTTAATAAACGTTTTTAGAGCCTTATTTAGTTTTGCCTTTATTATTATATCTACTAGGATATTTTAACTATTAATCTATTAAATCTTAAAGAGTTCTCGCCGTTTATAGGATTATTAAAGTGCTATAATGTTAATTATAAGGCGCTTCTTCTTTATAGTACTAAGCTTAACTAAATACTTATAGAGGGAATGTAAGTCGGTATACATAATTATAGGGATAGCGGGAAGTTTGAGTTAATCTATAATTATCTTTAGGGTAGTTCTAATTGCAATTGCTATATTAACTCTGCTAACTATTCTATATATCTTTAACGCTAAAACGCTTTAAGTAATGTGCTTATTTTTAGTTAAGCTCTAATAAATAAGGTTACTGTAAATTATAAAGTTATTCTCTCTAGTAGATTTATTTGCAATAATAATCTTATATTTTAGCTAGGAGCTAAAATCTTTATTATTTATAAACGATCTATTAATAAATACAAAGAGCTTAGTAGTGGGAAGATTAATAGGTATATAGAGTAGTTCCTAATTAAGATAGTTTATTTATTAAAAAAGACGTTTATTTAGGGTAAGAATGTTATCCCTAGTTAGTTCCTGGTATTAGGCAGTAATAGAGAGATTAAATAAAGCCTTAGGTTGATAAATAGAGGCAATATAAGCTCCGCGGGCGCGTTACTCCATATATCTTTGCTTTAGAGAATTAACGTTAATAACGTTAATCTTCTTACCTTAGCCCTTCTGGCGTAAAGTAATAGAATCCTTATTTAGGGAGAGGATATATCTATTAAAAAGCAATAGTGTTATTAAATTAAGCTTTTCCTTTAGCTTTGCTATAAGATTTGCCTTTACTAGCTTATTTTCTTTAAGAGCTAAGAATTAGTTGTCTCCTAAGATAGTTATATTATTAGTTTATATACCGACGATTCTAAATAAGATCCTTATAGTTATAATAAGGAAGTATAAATTAAATATAGAAGTAGTTATTATAAGTTTCTCTTTATAGAGCTTATTATAGGTGGCCCACTAATAAGTTTCTACCTCTACGATTCCGTGTAATAGCTTAAGTATAACTATAATTATATCTTCGGGGTATTAGTAGCGAATTTACTCTAAAAGGTATGCTAATATTAAGTACTAAAGGTGCGTCTCTAATTAGGTATAGGCCTAAGTAATATCTTATAAATAGACCGCTATTTTATTCTTTATTAAGGAGGGAGCTAGCGTAATAATAACTCGCTAACTAGCTTATTAAATTATAGGAGATTATATAAGAATTACCTCCTTACTATTATCGTTATAACCTTAGATAATAAGCCTTAATTTCTTAAATAAGGCGTTAGTAGCTTTGCCCTTAATCTTATTAACCATTCTTAACTTAAAGATATAAACTCTATTAAACTTAATAGGGTTATACGTTTTAAATTTAAAGACTCCTCTTATAATAAGACCATCGATCTCTTACTTATTAAATGCTTAGAAAGGAGCTCTAGACGTTATAATACGACCTTCCTTTTAAAGCTGTTTTGCAAGCTTAAAGTTAGCCTTCTCCTTAGCTATTATAAAGGTTATTAATAACTTAACTCTATTCTTAATAGTGGCAATAAATTGCTCTTTAAAATTAATAAGATATTAGTAATTTTGTAATCCTTTTAGGCAACCTCTACCGCGTCGTAGTTGCGGCACCTCTACTATAATTATATTAGAATTATAGTCGCCTTCTAGAGCACGTTAATTATAGTTTTCCTTTAGGGTATTTTATAAAGGTTTAGAACTGTTATCTTTAGAATAAGGCTTAATAACAGTTAAATGGAATTAAGTGGGTCTGTAAGGCATCTAAATAATATAAGTTTAACTATTAATTATTGACCTAAGGTACGAGTGGTCTATATATTCGGGTTGGGGGGTCCTGGAATTTAAAGTCCTGCTAAGCCAGCTTCTAATTGGTTAGAGAGCCGGCTTCTAATTGGTTAGAAAAAAAGTGCGGGCGGTAAGTTGTGGCAGACTCTACGTGACGAATATTAAAATATTATAAATATTAAAATATCTTAGTATTGCACCTTCCTTTTTATTGACACCTCTATTAATACTGCTATATACATTATAAATATAGCAGATCCTACTGTTATTAAGTGTAGTAAGTATTATGTCTATAAGCCCCGCCTTAACTTTATTAAAGACGGCTCTTTAAAGAAGCTTTTAAAGCTCTGCCAGTTGTGTCGGTTATAGGCGCGTTTTCCCTATATATTACTTCTACTTCTGCTTACTTTTATAGGCCTTTAAGTGGAGAGCTCTTATAGAGTTAGGTTCTACTACTAATAATCGTCCTATAAGGTGCTAGCGAACTACTCTACCTGAAATTAATACCGAGAACACCTTCCTGCCTTACGGCCAGAACAGTTAAGATACCCCTGAAATGGCTTAACGGCGGAAGATAATTAGGGCAATATAACAGGAGTACCGCATTCTTAATCGGCGGGGTGAAGCTCACTCGCCTACTCCTCCGCTATATACCATAGATAAAGCTCTATGCAGTAGAAGAGGCACTTTAAATGGCCTAAATGCGTCCTTGCTAGAACTAGCTCCTATACCTGCTCTACCGCCAACACCTACTTTACCACTAATACTACCTTCCTTGCGGCAAGCTCCCTCGCGGCAAGCTCCCTTACGGCAAGCTCCCTTACGGTAAGCTCCCTCACGGCAAGCTCCTTTACGGCAAGCTCCCTTACAGCAAGCTCCCTTACGGCAAGCTCCCTTACGGTAAGCTCCCTCACAGTAAGCTCCGACTACGGCTATACTACTACCCGTTTCGGCTATCGATTAGGAGCGAATTAAGAAGTTCAGGAGTATACTACAGGCCGAATGTATAGAGACGTGCAGTTATTATAAGGAGTGGTGGTTCTAAATAGGCCTAGCTACAGAGGGTGATAATATAGGTATATATAAAGCCTATATTAAGGACGCCAATAGCCTTAAATATCTAATCCTTCTTCCTCTATTTAGTAAAAGCAACGGGCTTAATCTGGGGCCTATTCCTAGCTTCCTACCTATACTTACCGCGGTAGAGGAGCTTCTGATTGCGCGCGTATACGTTTATCTGCAAGTCGTGCTTATACGCGGCTAGTAATATCGCTATACTAGCTACGTCTGCTGCTTTAGCCAGAATATACTAAAGACTTAAAGGCAGTTACTACGGCTACCTACTAAACTTAATATACTGGTCGTGAGGCCTACGGCAGTAGAGGGTAGCGAATACCTAAGTCGGCGGTTTACTAAGCGGTATACTATAAGGCGCTCTACTATAGCATAGTAGCTTTACTTTCTAAAGGTCAATTATCCTAATTATCGCGACGTTAAAATATGTAGCACCTAGCTTACTAGCTTACCCAAAAATAGCTCTATATTAGATTAGCTACCTTATATTAATAAGTTAGAGTCTAATTCTAGTGGCCCAACGGCTTACCCTATTGCTCCTATATAACGTCCTCCTGCTATTAATCCTCTACCTATTAAGCTTAGCAGTAATATACTAGATAGTAAATTTAATAATAATATACTAGATACTTTAGTTCCTAATCTAGTGCCTAACCTTAATAAATTAGAGCTTTTAAGTTGCGAGGTTTAACACTAATAAGACCTATAAGCGGGCCTAGAGGTTCCTACTATGCGATAGATACCTCTCTCTAAGCGATTAACTAGTTTCATTATACGCGGCGCCTTTCTTACTCTGTTTCCTTATAGTAAAGCCGATTTTAATATGCTATAAAGCCGTATAGTTACCCTAGCTACGTACGCTAAGTATATGCTTAAGTATTAGGACGGTTGGTTTGGCCGCTACCCCATATTTCGCTATTATATGTTTAATCGGATTATAAGAGAGTAAGCCCTTAACGCTACCCGCTTTCTTTACGGCCGATTAAATAAGAATGGTCTATCTTTGGATAAGCTTAGTAATCTTATAAATAGTAATAGAGGTAGCTAGTTGCTAAATAAGATTATACGGCATATATAGAACCTTAAGGGCACTAGACCTTACTAGAGGCAGAAGAGAAATAAGCTTACGGCTTATATTAAGAATATTAAGAGCGGGTCTCTATTCTTTACACTTAGCGCTACTAATCTATATTGGCATGATTTATACTCTTATATGCCTTAATTTAACGAATATAAGGCTGCTAATAAGGTTTAGCGCTACCAGATTACTTCTTAAAATCTTAATAATAATCCGCATATTGCTGCTTACTGGCTACATCGCCGCTTTAATCTATTTAGGAAGTACGTGCTTATAGACCTATTTAATAGCACTAACTTTTAGTTATAATATAAGTGGTAGGTATAAGGTAGTGGCTATATATATAGCTTCTTATAGAGTTTAATAGCCCTAAGGCTAGATCCGTCAACTGGTAAATTAAGGGCGGCTTTTACTAAGTACTGGGCTACTTTTATATCCGTAATAAATCCTAATTAATCTAGACCTCCTAATCTTTAATATCCTTCTACTCTTGGCTATAAAGAATAGCTTAATACTAGTGAGCTTTTTACTGCCTACCTTAATCGATTCTAACGGCACCGTAATTGCACCAAATCTTACTGCTTAAGATTAAAGAAAGGCTCCACTGGAGTAAAGAAGTACCGCTTCTATTTTCTACACTCTTTTTATAATAAGGCTGCTGTATCAAAGGATTAAAATCTATATTACTGGACGTTCTATCTATAACGTAACAATAAGCTTCTTAATAGTTATAATACAGCAATAATATTGGTGTAGATAGCGAATATTAATACATTACCCGCTATGAGCGTATTAGTAATAGTTAACTATATAGGCAAATATTATAGTAAGGAAGAGAAGAAGTTAACTTCCTACTAGGAGCTACTTTAATTAATATAGCCGCACGCCAACAGCCTTTATGCCTTTAGTTTGGTAGTGGCTAGGTTTATAAATAAGCTTATTGCTGAACGCGATTAGTTAGCGTAGGAGGTCTGCTATTTACTTCTTAATATTCCCCTTTATAAAGGCTCTAGGAATATAGTAACTTTAAACTACCGCTAGGAGGACGATTAGAGCGCTATATATAAGCTTAAGGATAGGTAATTAAGAGGGCATGGACTGTCTAACTATAAGAAATATAAGCGCCGCCTAGATGGGGTAGAGGACGTTACTTTCCTTAATTTTCTACTCCATTTTAATTACTCTACTTATAAGCGTTAATTAAGAGTAAGGCCTTAAGTTATATCGTACTTTCCGCGATATAAGGGCGATCCTTTTTATCCGCAGTATCCTAAGTTCTACCATATAAAGCTTATTCTTCATTACCCGTAAAGGGAGTATAAGGAAGTAGCTACTTATACTAATAGATTTAGGGCCCTTAATTATATAGCTTCCTATTAGGCTTACGTTAACTCTTATTAGCACCCGCCTAACTACTTCTGTAATTAGAAACTAGAGGAAGGTTGCGAAACTACTAATAATATTAATGAGTTTAAGGGCGATTTCGCAGACGACTTAGAGCTATATTAGTCCTTTAAGGCCCTATATACCCGCATTCGAAACACTAATAGAGTTAAAATTAAGGATCCTAACAGGCTTAGTGATAGGGAGCTTAATTATAACTACAATTGGGGTATACATTGGGGTACGTACCCGCAGCTTAATAAGAGGACTTATTGGTAGGAAGTATGGTTATAGCCTCTATTATAGAGCCGCCTATCCTAAACGGTAACTCCGTCTTCCTTACAACTAGGCCAGCGTCATATTTATAACGCTGTAGTTAATTACTATAAGCAGATTAAACTGGGCCTTGGCCCCCCCCTATTGCGGATTAATATTAATAGAGAGGTAGGAACTAGCAAATTGCATCTTATTACTGTCCTCTCTACTACACTCTATAATATAGCAAGGGCTAATAGTAAGCCGTTGCTATTAGCTCGAGCTACCCCTACTAGGGTAGCTGCCTTTAGTATTAACGGCAGAACTATATACAATCTATTAAGGTTGCCGGTAAACCGTCCGTTTAAGAAATTGCCTACTGCCAGTCTTACGCCTCTACAATAAGCTTTTAAGGATATTTACTATCTTATCCTTAACGAGAAATCTATAATTAGGTAAGTATATCTGGCCTAGATTGATTACTACCTCCGTTAAATCTACCCTACGCGTAATGACAACTATTTTAGAGGCTTAAATATCTTACTAGTAGGCGATTTCCATTAGCTTCCCCCTATAGGTCAGGCGGCCTTATACAGCAATCTACCCGCTAGGCCGTTAGAGCTCGCTAGCTATAGAAAGGGAGCCTATAAGGCAATTAACCGAATAGCTATCCTAGATTAAGTTATACGGTAGGGTAGTGATAACGCTAAGAGCTCTATATTTAGGACCGCCCTTATAAAGCTACGTAGTAATTCTATAAGTAAATTAACCTAAAAGCTTCTTTTAACTAGGTATAAGCAGGGCCTATCTACCGATAAGGTTGCGGGCTTTAATAATATAATTCGGCTATATAGTATACGCGCTGCTGTAGGTAAGTATAACACTATTCGGCTTCGCGACCTTTTATAGCTAGTGGTGGCTATTAAGTTAGTTAATACTGGTGTAGGTACGCGGAAAGTTACTCCTAATTAGTACAATACTATAGAGAATCTAGCCCTATATATTAGCGCGAAAGTAATATTAATATAGAATATCTGGTTAAACTAGGCTTAGTAAACGGTACTACTGATATAGTTAAAGATGTTATATAGAAGGGACACGCGGATACTAAAAAGGATCAGCCTTAGTTACTACTAATCGCAGTAGATAGGTACAATGGACCTACCCTATTTACTCGGCAGGATAGTAAGAAAGTCATCTCTATATTTTCCGTGCTTTATAAATAGGAGGGTATAAAAGGCTCTTACTTACGGCGTTAATTTCTAATTACTTTAGCTTTTGCTCTTACTATATATAAAAGCTAGGGCCTAATACTTAACTAGGTAGTTCTAGATGTTAAGGAAAAGGATAAGATAGCTGGGCTAACTTATATAGCAATCTTACGAGTTAAGAAGCTTTTAGGGCTTATATTCGAATATAAGTTTAATATAGAACGATTTCAGTTATCTATAAGTAAGACTAAAGAGGTATAATAAGAAGATTTTATACGGAGGCAGCAGCAACTACTCGTAAACGACTTTTCCTAATTAGGAAATTATATACTGGCTTAGAGGTAAGCGGAGAATGCGGCATTTATCTTGGTTTCCTAACTTTTAAATAGCTTAACCGCGAAATCCAATTTTCTAAATTTTAACCCCCCTATCCGTCCTACCTTCTTACCGCTTCTAGAGCTATTAGATATACATATAATGGTATATAGGGAGAATTAGTAGTACTACCAGATCAATATTGCTGCTATCTATAGCGTTAATTAATTTTTAGAATTTTTCAATTTTTTTTAAAGGGCGGAAATGTCGCTTATATAATAAGTCACGTGACCTCTAAGAATACTTAGGACCGCATATTAGCAGCTACAACTTCTCTACACTACAGTTAAGATTTTATATATACTACACCTGGAGCTGCTTGCAATAACTATTACCTATAGATCTGCCAATTTATAAATTAAAAATTAGACGTGGTTAGAGCTATTAGTAGGGGTTATTAATCGCGCTCCCCGTGATAAAATTTTGGATTTTAGTAATCTAAACTAATAAATTAAATTAAAAGTTCGGAATGTTTAAATAAGGTTCTACTAAGACGCTAGCTAGACCCTAACCTAGACCCTTCTTAACCTATTAAATTTTAAAAATAACAACCTCTACTAAATTTAAAATTAACCTTATCCTTAATAAGCTATCTAATTGGATTTAATAGTTCTTTATTATTTAAGACATAGCTAAAACTAACGAGGTATAGCAGTATATCGACCCATCTAAGAAGAAAGACGATCTTCTAAAGCTAGAACTACTAAGTTGGCCTATACTAAGGGATATACTACCCACGGCTATATTAATAGCAAAGCTAGACCTAAACTAGCTTACTGCCTATAACTAGCTCTACGCTAAATATAAGGACGATTTACGCGTATACTAGAAGCAAAAACAGGCTATAAACGATATTAACAACTATATTATTTGCACTACATCGGTAGCCTACCTTTTACTTATTAACAGCCTTAGTAGTCGGTTATATTAAATATTTAAGGCGTTTCTACTACTATAGTAGCCACTATAGGGACAGAGATACCCTATATTTTAGTAAGTAATTAAGCCCATCTTATACGAGAATCTTATGCTATTAGTACTTACCAAATCACGTACTTATAGGGCCTCCTCCCGTCTATAAATACTCCCTCCTCTATACCTTCCTCTTTTCTTCTTTCTTCTTTCTTATAAGAGCTAGAGGTGCTCTAATACTCCTCTCTAATCCCCACTAAGGGATTTATTAGTTAATGTAGTGATATAGATAGCATCTAACGAGGAGATAAGTAAGAGAGGAGATAGGAAGGACGGAGGGGTGTCTAGTAGGTGTTAGTTAAGTAATATTAATGTCTATATTATGGCTGCCTAATCTCCTATTTATAGGCCTCCTCCCATCTATAAATACTTCCTCCTCTATACCTTCCTCTCTTCTTCTTTCTTCTTTTTTATAAGAGCTAGAGGCGCTCTAATACCCCTCCCCAGTCTCTACTAAGGGATCTATTAGTCGACATGGCGATATAGATAGCATCTAATGAGGAGACGGGTGAGAGAGAAGACAGGAAGGACGGAGGAACCTCCGGTAGGTGTCAGTTGAGTAACATTAATAGCGGTTTTTATTACCCAAAAATTACATTATATAACAATATTTAGGAACGTAAATATATACCCCTATCCTATACTTACACTACTACTAAATATTCTAAATTTTGTACTCGGAGCTGCTTATAATAGGCATTCCTAGGAGATCTGCCGGTTTAAAGCTCTATAATTAAACATTATTAACGTTTTATATAGGGGTCGTCGATTAAGCTCCCGGGATATAATTTTTAAAGTTTAACACTATACCAATATTACGACCTTCTTGCAGTGGCTAAGCCACCCCTAATCTCCTCCCCCTCCTCCCCCCTCCCATTACTTGGCGCTAAGCTATTGCGTCATTACCAAGCCATTGCGTTGTCGCTAAGCTATCGCGTTATCGTACATCGGAACTGGGTGGGCAATAACGTGGTTATTTAATTATGTCAAACGTCTTTATATACAGTTATATCTCTTCCTACACGCGTATTTAATCGAGTTGGGGTAGTAAACTTACTTTAATTCCAGCTATGCGGCGATTTAGTTATTAGGTATTAAAAATATTTAGTATATAAAGCTTTAAATTGGAATTA
>Ga0307515_10025304_pt1 | contig 10279 bp, 10 predicted proteins | sample 17_EM_MG_FD_194513 | JGI IMG/M metagenome (GOLD analysis project Ga0307515, IMG submission 194513) | Populus trichocarpa ectomycorrhiza microbial communities from riparian zone in the Pacific Northwest, United States - 17_EM | ecosystem: Host-associated > Plants > Roots > Unclassified | place...
GGAGCCATCCATCGATCAGGGTCTGGGATCGACGATGGATACGGCTGGGACCCAGGGGACCAACCTCACGGAAACCGGGGTGATTGCTCCAGCTGGGATCCAGCTGAGACAGAACTTGTGGTGTACTAACATCACAGTAGCCCAGTAAGTCAGAACGGACCCACCCGACTGAACTGTTGTGCTGCTGGGGACAGAATTGCGGCGATCGACTCAACAGCACCACAGCACCACAAGCACATGTCACACGCCACAGCAGCACAGAGCCGGCACAGTGGCTCAGGGTGACTTTCCGGTTTTGCTGATGCCGATGGAAAGGGTCTCGAAGCAGCACGTCTCGCCGAGACCTGAAATATAGCTTGCGTTGTTCACCCAAGTTCCCTCCAGTGCACTACCATGTATTCTGTTTTGTTTTGTTTTTTGACATGTCTCGATATATCGATATATTCAATACTCACGATATTATATGATACTTTCGAATATTTTTGCCCCTGATCGCACCAGGGTCACGGCTACGTCATCGGTCGAAATGAATGAGCTCAACCTTACGTATAGTCGAGGACAAGATCGGCCCAGTCACATCCGGCCCTGCCGCCCTGAGGTCTGACCTGACATTCACGGTCCAATCCAAACCAACGGCCACAGTTATATCGTCAATTATAACCTTGCTGGCTCGCCTTGTCGAATGGCTGGGCAGGAATTTAAGCACTGGGCAGTAGTGTTGGGCAGCGAGCTGCGATTAAGTAACCAGAGCACCATGGTCTTTCCTTGGCACTCATTTAGGAGCCTTTGGCCCTTTAGTGCAATTGCTTGTCGCCCGTGCACACGTTCAATTAAAGCTCCGCGTTTCCAGTTCATCGATCCTACCACATGAGGGCTGAAGATACATGCGATTGCAAAACACAGACTTCAGATAACACAGCGATTCCTGTGAGACAGATGTTCCGTTAGCCGCTGCATGCGACGAGGGGGGTGGGAAATGAACCAGGGAATGTTAGGGAGACGGGGTGCGGGGAAAAAATCGTGCACCGAGACATTGAAAACACGAGGATCAAGGGAGTAAAAAGCCAACAAGGATGGAGTATGGTAACACCGAAGGGATCGAGAGAGGTCTTTGGCCCTAGGTAACACGACAAGTATTCAGAACAGATCCTCCGGCGTCGTCTGTTTCACGATATCCTATTGACGGTGGTCAGCTTTCCTGAGGGCGATACGCGGGTTACGGTAAACCCTCACGGTGTTCGCGGCCATCTGCGCAAACTCCGAGAAACTGAGTTTGCCGTCTCCGTCTTTGTCTGCTTCCATGATAGTTTTGTCCACGATTCGTCGCAGTTGCGCGTCCTACCGCCCAAGACCGTCAGTCTCGATACGATCGTGGGATTCCTGTACGGAGGGGAACGAACCTTGAGGTTACTCCCAACCATCATTTTCAACACCAAGAATAGTTCTCCGTTAGAGATGTAGCCGTCTCTGTCCATATCGTGGGCCTTGAACGCGACTGGATTCGCCCATCGGTTAACTCGGGGCTCACAACTGTATTCTCTGAGGACTTACACATCAGCTTTTCCTCTCTCCCTCCTCTGCTGCTGAATTCGCTCAAATCTCCGACGAATTCCTGAAAGTCTACGGTTACTCCACCACTATACGTTCAATCGGGGTCAGTCGGAGGCGAAGTCGTCCCATGTAAGTGGGCTGATGAATCTGCGGCTCAGGTCAGCAAGGCGAGCACTGGGAATTAAGGGAGTTTGCTCACTTTATAAGCGAGGGTTGGGGGTTGCTTCCTGTATATGATGAACGGGATCCACCCGTAATGGAGCACGACCTGTTGGTTCAGTGCAGTGAGAGTGAGGCCCGTGTGGGTGAACGCGCAGACGTGCGCGACCGAATAGGACCGAATTCGACGACACGGATGATTCTTTCCTGAGCACATGGGACGAGAGGGTCGGCGTCAATGTCTCGCCGTGCCGACACGGATAGGGTGGTACGGAGGTGGAAAAGCTGACCTTCTTTTCTTCGGAAGGCATTTTGATGTGCATTGTGCGAATCTTGCCAATAGCGCTACATCATGCATCGCGGTCGGTGGCTTCTTCCCATAAGCAATCGCTAGTCAGGAATAGGGTGTCGGCTGTCGAAATTGGTCGAGTGACGTCTTCCCGAGCCCCGGACCGCGGGTAAGTGTCAGAAAAGTAAGCCACTTAGGCTCGCGGCAATCGCGACGTTACTAGACCCGCGATGCATCGGTAGCTGCCATGGCTGTAGGAAATCCAGAACGCTATTCACAAAATCATGCACCAATGAGCCGGATTGACATCGGAAATGTCAGCGAAGAGCGGCGGTGCTAAATGCAACGCAAGCGACGAAATAAAGCGCTGGCAGAAAGTACCTGGGCCAAAAGGATGAACAACGTGGTTCGAGCCAGATGGGGCGAGGGTAGGCTGTCGGAACACGAGAGAAAGTATATGGGGAAGATGAACACAGAAGAGTGACAGTTCGAAAATCTCCAGGGTGTCTAGGACGAACGCTTGAGCGGCCATTAACATATTGAGCGCCTGTGGAGGACTCGAACAGAACGACAGCCACGTGTCAATCCGTCCTCTTATCACACCATCATCTACATCCTTCCACATCGATCCTGCGACAGCATGAGTTTTCGACAGTCTTTCTCTAGATTTCGGAAGAAGGCGAAGGGAAAGATGTTGAATATCAGAGATAGGATAAAGAGATATGGGGCCGGTGTCCGAGGCGAGGGACTCAACCACTCAACCTTATCCTCGCAATCGGAACCCGCCATCGTAGTAGAGGGCGTAGGAGACGACGATCCGCGACCGGTCGATTGTCCGCCTGTTTCGCGATCAATGGAGGAACTGGAACGCGAACCGGGAGGAAGCGACAACTACACCGTCCGACAGGGACGCGGCCGGGGGGCTCTACAACCGCACGCATACGAACAGGCTGGTCCTGAGTCCAGTCAAGAGTGGGCGGATGCTGGCGGAAAGAAAGCTGGCCCTCGATCCAAGTCAGATATCTGGAGAACACCCATCTCCTCCATCATGCAGGATCCTGAGTCTGAGAGTACGTGGGCCGTGCCGTTTCAGTCACCACCTCTGACGGATGATGCAGCCAACCCGGCGGTCCTCGGTGCCGCCGCATCCGAGGATGAATCTGGGTGGAAACATACCGTGTCTTCTGCAGCCAAATTAGCCCTTCGCACAGTGAAGGAAGCCTCAGACGCCTTCCCTCCTCTCAAATCTGTTGCCGGAGGGCTCTGTGCTATCCTGGACAACTGCGAGGTACGTTCCGTCATCGTTCGGTCAATCCGTGATGCTTACGGTATTCCTAGCGAACGAAGGTCAACAAACAAACTATAGAATCATTGGGATACCGGATTGAAGCACTCAATTCACTCTGTGGACCTACTGAGGGTGATGCCGAGGAGGAAACGAGGAGAAGGAAACTGGCGCAGTAAGTCCACCTTCTCCAAGACCAAGAGCTGAAGCTGATACACGGTGATTGACAGTAAATTGGGAGATGTCCGCCAAGCTCTGGACCCAATGACAATCCAGGGAGATATTGCGCGGTTCTTGAGCAACGCCGAGAACGCACAGGAGCTTAATGATTTGGTGGATGATATTCGCGAAGCCGTGGTGGACTACCAGGTCCGCACTTCCAGAGGGCTGACTCTCCGCACATCTGACGTCTACACAGACCTCCTTACAACGGGATACTTACGAAAAAGCCTGCAAGTTCATTGTAAGTTTTGAACCCTCACCGTCCACCCACGCGTAGTAACCAGCCAACAGGACGAGACAGAGCTCAGCCGCCTCAGCCGCCTATACCACGTCGCTGACGCCGGATACCTCTGCGGAGACCGACAGGGGTGCATGAAGGGGACCAGGAGGGATGTGCTTGTCCAACTCGAACGGTGGTCGAGGGATGAAAAAGACAAACGCGTGTTCTGGCTCAATGGCCTTGCCGGGACGGGGAAGTCGACTATTGCCCAGACGTTTGCGGAGATGTGTTTTGCGGATGGGAAGCTGGGGGCGAGTTTCTTCTGTTCGCGGGATTTTGAGGAGAGGAGCAACCTTCGGTCCATCTTCCCCACCCTTGCCTTCCAGCTCGCTCATCTCTTTCCGGAGTTCCGAAAGAAGTTGCTTCCAGTCTTGAAGACAAGCCCGGACATTGGACGGGAGACCCTTTGTTCCCAGATGGAGAAGCTCATTGTTGGACCATTCCAGGCAACACAAACCCACACCCTCATTGTAATTGATGCCCTGGACGAGTGTCAAGACAAGGAACCTGCATCTGCGCTCCTCTCCATACTCTCCCGCTATGTGGACAGGATCCCCTCTGTCAAGTTCTTCATCACCGGCAGGCCTGAACCTCGGATCCGCTCCGGGTTCCGCTTGCAATCACTCCGACCTCATACAGATGTGCTCAAGCTCCATGAGGTCCAACCCTCTTCAGTGGACAGTGATATCAAGCTATTCTTGAAGACTTGGTTCACCAAAATTTCCAAGAACCGAAGTGACTGCAACTTTGAAGAGGATTGGCCTGGTGCATACCACATTGATGTCCTCTCCAGGAAGGCAGCTGGACTCTTCATCTATGCTTCAACAGTTGTCAAGTTTATCTCATCCCCTCTTCACCTACCTGATGAGAGGCTTCACCTCATCTATTCACTCCGAAAAGACACCTCTCATGAAGGAAGGTCAGGCATTGATCTCCTCTACACTCAAGTCCTGGAGCAAGCTTTCCATGATGTGGATTCTCATGACCATGAGCTCCACTCCCGCTTCAAATCTGTGGTGGGCACAATTGTCCTGATCTTCCACCCACTCTCCATCAACACCCTCTCAGACCTCCTCAGCAATGACTGCACTCCACCCAGAATATCCACCTCCCTCAGAACCCTCCACTCTGTCCTCCTTGTCCCAGACAGCACAGAAGATCCAGTCAGGGTGTTCCACAAATCATTCCCAGACTTCCTCATAGATCCAGGACGATGCACTAACCATCGGTTCTTCATAGACCCTTTTGTCCACCACAAGGAGATCTTGCTCATATGTCTTGATGTGATGAAAAAGAGGTTGAAGAGGAACATCTGCAGGTTGGATGATGATGCTGTTCTGAGCAAGATTGAGGATCTTCCCACACTCAGGGCTACCCATATTGGCAACACCTTGGAATATGCATGCAAGTTCTGGACAAACCACCTTTCAAAGACTCCTGGCAGCAGTGGTGGTAGTGAGGATGTGGAGAAGGCAATTGAAGACTTCTTTACAACTGTTTTCTTGTTCTGGGTTGAGGTTTTGATTCTCACAGGAAAGCTTGTGATTGGTCTTCATGCTCTCCATAACATAGAACAGTGGTATACACTGGTGAGTCATACAGAGATTCCACCAAAGCCTGTATTTATGTCTGTTTAGACAGGAGTTCCCTGCAAGTGGACAACTGATAGCAAGCGATTTATCCTGGAAAGTTTTGATATAATCCAGGACCACCCTGCAAGGGTATACAATATTGCTCCCATATTTTGTCCTCAATCCTGGCTCCATAAGTGCTATTCCTCAGAGTTCTCATCCAGGATTAAGGTGGTGGTTGGACCAGCCCAATGGGGAGCATGTATCCGTACAGTTTCCTATCCATTTATAGATCCTCTTGCATATTGGAACAACAACATTGCAATGGGTGGTTTCACAGGAGACATCACTATCCTTGATGCACTCACAGGCAGCCAAACAGCTATTCTTGCTGGGCACATGGGCCCTGTTTTTTCCCTCACCTACTCATCAGATGGTACATTTCTTGTATCAGGGGGCTATGATAGAACTATCAAGCTCTGGGATGTACAGACTGGTGGGGTTGTCAAAACCCTTTGTGGACATACTGAGATTATTCAGTTAGTGTCCATCTCAGCAGACAACACTACAATTGCATCAACATCAAGGGGCCAGCTAACCCATTTATGGAATATTAAGGCAGGAAATTATCGTAACATAGGAGATATTGGTGTGAATGTCACCTTCTTGCCCACAAACTCTCAACTCCTATTCTCAACTATCAATGGTAATACACAGCAGTGGGATATCAATGGTTACAAGATTGGATCTCCAGTTCCTGGTTGTTGTGCTGTATTTTCCCCAGATGGTACCCAGTTTATTTCACAGAGAGAGAAAGGTATCACTATCAGAAACACTGATTCCAAGAAGACTCTTAAAAAAATCAACTTGGATGGTAACCCTCACTATTTCTGCTTCTCTCCCAATGGAAGGCTCATTGCAGTAGCCATTGGTTATACTACCTACCTTTGGGACACCACTGGGTCAAATCCTCACCTTATCCAGACCTTTATTGGACACAGTGGTGACATCGTCTCACTTGCATTTTCCTCTCCCTATAGCCTCATCTCAGCATCTAAAGACAAATCAATCAGATTCTGGCAGATTGGTACCTCACTAGCAGACCCAGGTGTCTCCAGCACAGCATCCACTTCTCTCTCTTTAGCCTCAATCCAGGTTGTCAGCCTCCAGGCCAGAAATTCCTTAGCCTTTTCAATTGATTCAGCAGGAGTAGTGAAAACCTGGAATATCTTGACTGGCCACTGTGAGGAATCATATAAGACTCAGATTAAAGAGGCCACTTGTGCAGATATCCAATTACTTAGTGGCAGGTTGATCATTGTCTGGCATGGAGTGGGTAAAAATATGATACATGTTTGGGATGCTAGAAAAGGCAAACTCAGGGACATAGCCACACCTAATGTTACTCAGGATCTCAGAGTGGTTAGAGATGAGTCTGTAGTACTTCAGCTGGATGGTAATACTATCTCTGCCTGGGATATATGGACAGGGAAATTTGTATGCAAGGCAAGCCTAAAGGAGAAGAATGGATGGTTTGATGCTCTTCGACTGAATGGTTCAAAAGTATTGGTTCGTCTTAGGGAGTCATCAGTCCTAAGTTGGGACTTTGGGACCCCAGAATTAACTCCCACCAAGTTCTCTGAAATACCCTCAGGCAGATCCCATCTCAGTTTCATTGATGCTAGAAAGTGGTCAAGGGGTAGTCCAGTTAGAATTCAAGATAGTGGCACTGGAAAGGTAGTTCTCCAGCTATATGGGAAATATGCACAACCTTCTGCCACACAGTGGGATGGTCGATATTTGATTGCTGGTTACAACTCAGGGGAGGTGTTGATTTTGGACTTCAGTGATCCTTCTGTAATGTAAATGATCCTGTAACAGTATTTACCTATGCAAAGTATTCCTTCAATAACAATTGTCTACCAATTCTAACTTCTGCTGAGAATGATACCTGTACCCCTACTAGTGTAAGTCAGATATGAAACTTTGGAATGCTTGTTGACTAGATTCTAAGGGTTGTGAGGGATTTGGCAGGCCCTTACTGGTTTTCTGTATTTCTCCTGTTCTGCCAGCAATTAACTTGACTTTGAACAGCAACCAGAGAGGTGTCAGGGCCACTCTTCACCCAGGTGTTCCCACAGCTCTTGAGCTCTCAATAGCTCATACTGAAAGGTCTTGGACTCTTGCTAGTCCTTACCTGTAACTGTCCTGAGTAGGTTATCTCTCTGGATGAAGGATTCTATGATTGCAAAGCAGGTAGCCATGAACATTGGGGTGGTCTCGACCTAAGATGAGGACTCTGAGGAGCTTCAACTAACTGGACACAGTTGATGGAAGTGGTCAAAGGGAGATGAGTCAGCAAAGGAGAGAGGAGAGTGAGAAGAGATTAGATGTGGTGCAGAGGATCTCACAGGCACTCTTGCCAATTCTAGGTCTGCAAGGTGGCTAGAGAAGAGGATATTCTATGATAACAAAGCTGAGGAGATCCCAGCACTCTATCTACACAAATATATACTACAAAAGAGTATGATAGTAACAGAAACTGACTCAGCCTATGATACAAATACAATGCAATCATGAGCACAAATGACAAAGGAATGGCATGCATGAGAAACATTTGTAACCAAAACAATAAGAGGCCTAGAATGAATGACATAGAAATGTTATGTTCAGATCTGCTCAGATCTGGATATACCAAGGGGAGGACAAATAGACAAGTCCAGCAGCAGCTATTGACTGTCCACACCTGAATGCATGCTAGGAGATGAGATTAAGAGTAGGGGAGACAAGAGACAACCAGAGCTGAATCAGAGTTTCCAAGCATTCCAAGCAGAACCTCAGAGAGAGATATGAGGAAGGTAAGTAATATTAGTTCTGAAGTACCTAGCTACAAATACAAGAGATATATATACTAGTGTTCAGAAGTACTGGAGTGAGATAAGGGAGTGGTGTCTGAGTTCACTTAAGTGAGAACAATAAGATAGGGTGTAGGGCAACTGCAGAGTCTAAGAAAGTGAAATAAGTGAAAACATAACATGCACAGGAAATATAGGGAATAGTGAAAGGCAAATATGAGACATACAGTTGAAAGTCACAAGGACACGTAACCAGAGAATATCAGAGTCTGAGTCTTGGTTGCTACAGAGACAAGGTGTGGCTGTGCACTTACACCTTGCAGCTGTGTCAATATGTCCTAAGTGGAGTTGATGAAATGAACCAGGGTAATCTTCCTGCTGACAGGTCTGCTGTCAGTTCTGATGAAGATAGCTGTCTCAGTGAAATACTTGTCTGTCTTGCAGCATTCTCTGCCTGAAGTAACCTCAATGGAGATTTGAACCTTCAGTACTAACAGAGATCTGGATACTGGGGGGGGGGGCCCTTGAACCGTTACCACCACTTGGTCGGTTTTTCCCCACGCCTAGGCGGGGCAAGGGTAGTGTGCTGAAGCCAGCCACACCCCCCTGACGAGCACAAACCCCCCTGCTGCTCAGCCCCAGGCCACACCCCCCCGTATAAACGTATAAGAAGGGCCAAACACCCCCCCCAACACGCAACCCTGATCCATCCTGGAGGAAAAGGAAGCAACAACCCTACAACCCCTCCACCAGCCCCTATACCAGACGACCGCCGGACCCCCAACCAAGTCCCCCCCCAACCAAATGCTTCTCAGAGCAACCCTCAACAAAACCAAATGAACGGAAACATGAGGTGAAGACGATCCTACTTTAGCTGACCATGACACCACAATCCTGCATTCCCTCCCCCCCCTCCAGCTCTACCCTAGACATCCTCCTCCCATGTCCGCACACGCATTTTCTAAACCCCCCAATGTTCCTTTACTCAGGCCAAATGACTGCAAGGTCGGCTGACGAAGCAGGTCTCCCTGAGCACTGTTCCAACAAGGACGCTGTTTGCCCCAAAACCACTGGCAACAACCCTGACGATGGCGAAGGTAACAATCCCACCCCTGCAGACATCGACGAGGACGAGAACTCTAAGCTCGACATCCTATCCTACATACCCCACCCCCCCCGCGGCCCCCGCCAGATACATGGATGGGACTCATACAAGATCTTTGAGAACCTCAGTCTCACTCAGAGGGACCGCTGGCCCAAGGTTGTTGGCGCGAAAGTCTTCTACTACAGAGCCCACAGGGGTAAGATCAAGGGGGTAAACGACATCGCCCTCACCCAAGAAGTCATCAAGGATGCCCTCAAGATCAACACCTACCCAACCATCGCCACCCCGAATGCGGAGTTCAACGGTGGAACGAGCCCCATCTGCACCCTTGTCAGAGGCATCTCCCCTGAGAAAGCTCATAGAGAAAGTAAGCCCCCCTACCCACCCCACTAAACGGAACATCCGTCTGATCCTGACACAAACCCCCACAGCGCTTCATATCCACGCTCAAGACCACAGTCTTTTTTATTCCCTTCATTCCACCCCTTTCCCCGTTTGTCGTAACCCTCAAAGGATTCATCTTCATTGATGAGACCGACGCCCAAACCAAATCCGCAGTGGCCAACTTCGTGGCGGAAACCATGTTCTCAAGTGACAGCACCCCAAACCGCTCCCCCAAATTCCGCCGCTTCATCGCCAGGAACCGAGACAACATTCCGGCAGTCATTGAAAGCATCGACAACGCCATCCGCTATCACTGGGGACAGACCCCTATTTACCCAGGGGGTTAATTGAGAGTTTTTTGAGGGTTTTTAAGCATTTCACTCTCAAAATACCCAGGGGCAAAGTGTGGGTTTTTTTTAAAAAAACCCTGGGGGTAAAGATCAAAAAAAACCCAGGGGGTAAATTCAAAAAAAGCCCAGGGGGTGAATTTAAAAAAAGCCTGGGGGGTTTTTCTCTGGGTTTTCTTTGAAAAAACCCTTAGGTTTCTTTCATAATCTGATCAAAATTAACTCTGAGCC
>Ga0307515_10025305_pt1 | contig 10279 bp, 2 predicted proteins | sample 17_EM_MG_FD_194513 | JGI IMG/M metagenome (GOLD analysis project Ga0307515, IMG submission 194513) | Populus trichocarpa ectomycorrhiza microbial communities from riparian zone in the Pacific Northwest, United States - 17_EM | ecosystem: Host-associated > Plants > Roots > Unclassified | place...
GGTTGGGATGATTGTTTGAAGATGATTACAGTTTTGAAAGATGTTTATGATGAAGAAGTGAAGGTATGATAAATATTATACTCTTCGTAATTTTTATATTTACTTTTGTTTCCAAAATGTTATACAATGAACTAAAAAATTGCATATTCTAAACTTTATGAACATGCACATCCCAATCATGACAAGTATCTCAACAAAAAACTTGATATGTACGAGGCAATGACAATTGTTGTTGGAAAAGATATGGCAACCGGAAATTATACCAAATCATATGCTAATGTCAACTTGGAAGAGAACACTAAAGAGCAATCAATTTCAATTGAAAATGAAGGGGAATATGAAGAAACTTTAAAAGGAAAAGAGACATCTTCCTCTAGTGCACAAAAGAGGCAACATAGGAAGAGAAATCGCATGTATGAAGATGATAGTGTTGAAAAGTTGTCTAAAAAGATTGGAGAAGTAGCATTTGCAATCCAAAACCTCAGCAAAAATCCACTTGATGTTAATGAGTTATATACAGAAGTGATGAAAATTGAAGGCTTTGATGAGATCACTCTTGGGGATGCATTTGATCACTTGGTCCAACATGAAATGTTGGCAAAAGCATTTATGGTAAAAAATGCTAATTTGAGGAAAATTTGGGTTCAGAATTTTGTGAACCAACGCAGCTACAAGCATGATTGCCAAGATGATTTCACTATGATAAGAAAGTTTATGTTTGTTATTTGACAAGTATGTTTACTTGTTTAATTCGGTCTAGCATGTTTATGTTTGTTAATTTGAACTAATATATATGAGTATTACATTAAAACTTAATATTTATGCATGACTATGTTTGATGTAAGATATTTATATTTATTTCTTAATGCTTATTTGATATATATTAAAGGGATATTACAAGGATAATTGCATATACCTGTAAAAAAAAAACAATCTTTATCCAAAAAATCTATCAAAATATTTTTGTATTTATTTGTCTTTTAAAAAAATCTTCATACCAAAAAACCCAAATATTTAACTCTTACTTAATACCATAAACTAATTTGGCTTTCTTCATATGAAAAAAAAACATATTTTAAGCTTTTAAATTGAAAAAAAAATTAATAGGTTTTATTTATGAAAAATTTCATAAGGTTATATCTCTATAATATTATATGACATATATAGTTATATTTTGTAAAATAAGCTATATATGAATATAAGATATAATAAAAAAAATTCATCATTACACTTTTTAGATTTTATTCTTTTATTGTAAGTGATTAAATATTTATATTAAATATTTTTTATATATTAGATAAATTTGAAAAAAAAATTAATTCATTAATAAATTATTTTCCAGTTCATTTCCAAAACATAACCAAACACTGGAAAGTGTTTTACAGTTCATTTTCCATAACACTACCAAACATCGGAAAGTAATTCACTTTCTAGGAATTCACTTTCCAAGGAAACCACTTTCCAAAAGAAAACTACTTTCCTGCAAACAAACGGGGCCTTAGGCTTCTTCTTTTTTTTCCCTGAAGGAAGAAAAAGGAAGGAAAAAGCTTATATAGCCTCCCGCAAACCAAAGGCCATTCGATTATAAGGGAAAGGCAAAAAAAACATGGCTCTCAGAGAAGTCAAAGTACTAACCAATGTCAGAAGTTACTCAAATAAGGAGGCACGAAACAATAACAAAACTTACATAGCAACGACAACAAAGCTAGAGAGGAGAGAAAACCTAATCGAGCAGCAAAGGAGAGTTGGGAAGCTAAAGCTAACTAGGTCGGCAGACACCAACCAAATGGCATACCAGAAATGAAATTGGCAATCCTCGCAATGGGACCTAGGACAAAAACACCCAAGGAGAAGAAAGAGCCACATCGCAAGAAACAAAGCCTCGGGGCAGCAAAAGAGACTCAAACACTAGAGGATCCGAGCAACGAACACATTCCCACTACCTTGAAGCACCAAAGCCACTTCAACTAGAGAATGACTAGTACATTGGTCCATTTAAAAAAATATATGAAAAGTATGAAGAATATTTTAATAATGTTATTAAACATCATCAAGTTAAGTAAGTTAATTTTTAAATCTCTATTCAATTCTTTGTTAGATCTAAGATAGGTGGGTCTTGTCAAAGAATCATCTCAACCCAATCCAATATATGATTTATATTATTCTCCAACACACCTTCTTGAGTGAACACCCTTTGGGATTAAAACTTGCATAGACTCACACTACTTTGTGCTTAATTTTTATCAAATAAATAGGGATGATGAGATTCGAACTCGTGGCCGCATAGTCATCAAGACTCTGATACCATATCAAAGAACCATCACAACCCAATAACTTAAGTTATTACGTGAGGTCCCAAGATGTGATTTATATTATTCTCTAACAGGTCTTGCAGTTATGACAGACCCAGGTGTCTTGGGTTTGGCAGTCATGCCTACCCAAGCAACTTGGGTTTGGCAGCCTTATCAAGCTCAAGTTGCATAGGTCTGGCAGCCTTATAAGGCCTAAGCGTTTGGGTTTGGTAGCCACGCCAGACCTATACGCCTGGTTGCCAGACCCACGTAGCTTAGGCCTGACATGGTTGCCAGACCCAAGGCGTTTGGGCTGGCGTGGTTACTAAACTCAAGGTGCTTGGGCCTAGCATGGTTGTCAGACTCATGCACGAGTCTGGTATTTTTTTGGGCTTGGCCTAACGTGGCTCAACCCGGGAAAATTTTAAAAAAATTGAGGTTTTAATATTTCATATGAAAAAATTAAAAAATAATCCATGTGGATATAAGCTAAAAGATTATTTTAAAAGGTTTTTTATCCCACATTGAAAAAACACAATTTTTTTTCTTATAGACATAGAATATATATATATATAGGCTCACATTGAAAAAAATAAAACATTCTTCTAGTATTTATATAGTGAACTTTGATATGGGTTAGTAACCAACTGAAAATGATGAAAAAAGAGAGGTATCTGACTAGGAGGAAAAACACATTTGAAAAAAAAATGGGTCTCTACCGAGTTCTGCTAGGTCACTCGAGTCCCAGGTTGACCCGTCAGGTCGGGACTGATAACTAATGCTTAAATAGCAAAAAGTGAGCTTAAGAGCGTGAATTATAACTTATTCCTTTGTTCTCTTGTTCAATAAAATCAATTAATTGATCCTTAAAATTTAGGTCATGTCAGACCCAGGCGCGAGTCTGGCATGGTTGTCAGATCTAAGGCTCTTGAACCTGGAATAGTTATCAGACCCAAGTATCTTCGTTTTAGCTTCTAGGATTTACATAATTTTTGTAAGTCAGGCAAAGATAATGGTTTTGTTGAGGACCAAAATACTTATGCAAATGTGTTGAATGGTATGAGGATATCTAACTAATAATTCCTTATGAACTTCTAATGTATTGTTAAGAAAAAAGTCAGACTCAAGCGCCTGAGTATGGCAACCATGCCAGACCCGTGCGCTTTTTTTGAAAATATAGGAATTCACTTATAATTGTTCTTATGATCATATATTTCAAATTTCTGTATATACTAATGGTTATAATGTATAATAAATTTTCCTTGTAACAAACTTTGATAATTAGATCATGCAACAACATCTCAAATTTAAAAAAACATGAATCGTTTAAAAAATTATCCAATACTTAGATGGAAAAATAAAATTAATATTTTTATCCACAATTCATACAAAAAAAAAGAAGTTTATTTTTGAAGATTTGAAATAAATCACTTAGAACTCAACTTTTTTTTTTTTTCATTCTTTCCTCTTCAAATATAACAAATTTATAAAATAAATTGCACAAACAAAAAAGAGTTTGCAGTTAAGTTCTACTGCATATGAACGAAAAATCATGCTTGAATGAGGTAGCGTTTATTTTTGCAGTCCAATCGTGCTTTTGAAAAATTTTAAATTTTTTGACCCAGGCGCGGGTCTGACATGGTTGTCAGGTCCAGGTGCATGGGTTTGTCATCGTTACCAAGCCCAGACGCTTAGGTCTAGACTCAAGATACTTGAGTATAAAAAACATGTCTAATTTGATAAACAACAAAAGAAGGACAATTGTACACTTTAGTTATCAGGGAATAGAAAAAAAAGAAAAAATGCAAATAATCAATCATCGGCGGCAATCCAACCATTATCTGTCTATACGCGTCACACCATATGAAAGAAAAGATTTGGATATCGAGAAGTGTCGCACGCGTCTCTTTAATGACGCGGGCGCTACCCATTCACTGGAAAAGAAAAAGAAAGTCAAAAAAATATATTGATCTAGAATAACTTTCTATATATAATTTATTTTTTTTTACAATTTGACCATAAACTTAATTGCAATTTATAAAAAAAAAAAAAAAAAAAAAGCATAAAACCCGAGACACGCTAATCCCATAGGTTCAACAAAAAAGAAAAAGCACGTGAAAAATATAGGGCGAGAAAATCATTCCAAGCCTGCGATATGTGTACGAGTCCACAGGAAAGTCAACTCACATGCCACAGTGATTCACTCATGAGTATCGGTTCCAGAAAGCTAAAAATCAAAAAAGATTTTTCAAGAAGTGAGTGAAGATACTTCAATTTCAAGACTCTGATATTGAAATATTAAATGTTATGCATGCTTTTTAGCAAAAGCATGCATGGCCATCTGGCCTGGGGTCATTTCGTACAATGCCTAATGTCTGCTCAGGCACATTTTCCATAATACCCTCTCTTTCTTTGATTATTTTCCTCCATGCTTCATCGTCAACGTCATGTGACTTGTCGGCGCATATAATTTGCATGCCTGCATGATTGTTTGACCAGTTTAATAGTTGCAATTAAAGTTGTAAAAAACGTTTTTTTAATATGATACAAAAATATAATATAAATTCAAATTGTAAATTTGTTTCCTAAAATTATCAAATCATAAGTATTTTTTTAACTAATAATTATATATTGATAATTCTAGTCAAGAAATTCAATTACATTAAAATCTGAGAAAATAAATCAACAATATTATAATCAATGAGTGATCTAAATAAAATAAGAGATAGATAGTATGAATTAATAAATTAATGATATAGAAAAATAAAAAATCTCAGAATAAAATTTCTCAATACAGGGAAGTCACTGAAAAGTAGGAAGCACATAAACCTAATGATAACCTGGTTGTTTCCATCACAATAAGTCTTGATAGAACCCTTTTGGTTTCAAGCTAATGAGTTTAAATTAGTAATTAACTAACATAAATTTAATAATGAAATAAACCCCTAAACAATGTCTAATGCGCTAGAAAAAAAATTAATTTAAAATTAAATAAATAAATAAAATAATAAAAAGTCTTCATATTAAAATTCTTCCATGTAGCCTGAATCTCGAATTTTTATATATTTTTGACATATTTGAGTCTTGATTTCAAACATGTCGTTCTTTCTCATTTGGATGAATTATTGAGCCTGCGATATATAGTTGAAAGTTTCATATGTCTAGTTTCTATCCCAACTTTAATTGAATCAAAATTCTACAAGTAGCTTTAGATATGTCCCAAACAATATACGAAGATATTGTTTAACATATTTGACAATATTAGTTTACTAAATTTGACTATCTAAAATATTATGTTTCCTAATTTCATTTGACCTGAAACTTTACCACAATATATTTTCATGTATCTAATATTTCCCTATAAAATTTCAGATATATCCCATATATGGTTTGAAAGATATGTTCAATCTCGCAAAACTAGTCAGCAGATATTTTAAGGACAAATTTGAACCTAACTTGGTTTATATTACAAATTTAGTAAACTCATAAAATCGAACCAACCGATTTTACCGATTTTTCACAAGTTAAGTTCGATTTTAGTGGTTTCGAGTTTTTAGTCCGATTTAGCACGCTAGATACATGTTGACTCGTAAAATCTTATGATTTTACGAGTTAACTCACGATTTTAACAACCTTGGTTGCAACTCAAACTGTATTTTATTTTTTGAACCTTTTTTCTTTGAAGATTTTTTATGAAAATATTTTTTTTTATGATAATGTTTTCTTTAAAAATGATTTCTTAAAATGGTTTTGAAGACATTTTTTTCTAAAAACTTTGAGGGGGGGTTAAAAATTGGGTTATGACAAGGGATATTTAGAACTAATATATGGGTGCTTGTTAAATAAAAAACACAATGAACTAATTAGCATAAGGATTCCATATGAAGAGATTACACATGTCTATGAAAAACGCACATAACAATTATGTAAGAGATCCTTAGATTTGATATTATCAAGATATCTTATAAAGGAAATTCTATATTTTGATCTCGACTACACATTATCTTAATCAAAGGTAACAAATGGACAAATGTTAGATATAACATAAGTTATATGAAGGTACTGAGCTGATCAAGAGATGATTCATAATCCTAGATTAATTAGGCAAAATGTTCTGCGTGTTCTCAAATAGTATTGATTGAGAAATTCTTACGTAAGGTGAAATGAAATTTGAAAAAGAGTTTCAAATCTTATCAAAGAATTAATTAATTATTATTATGTTGATAATGAATATAATTCGATAAAAGTAGACACATTCCAAGTTCAAATATCTAAATCTAAATATATTTTATGAAGGAATACTAGTTATACTAAAAAAACTAGTCACTTAAAGATTAATTCAAATCATAAAGGATTTTTTTTAATATTTAAAAAATTATGATACGTTGCTAGATGTTACACTTGATATTTATATATAGATCAATCAATTTATTTTATTTGATAATAAGTTAAATTTCTTAATTCATTTAATCTTAATTTATTTACTTTTATGATTTATATTTGAATCAAAGTATCACTCGTATTATGATTTACTTTGCTATTTCTAGAAATTTAGAGCAGTGGAATAAAAACAAATAAACTTCTTGTCGAAATTGTTTGGGTCTTTGGTTGAAAATAGCATAAAATTGGTTACAAAATTATTTTCTTACAAACAATAAAAAAAAATGTGAAACTGTTTGTGCTATCTACTTGTTTTATAGGTTACATTACAAGACTTGTTTACAAAGAAATAGAGTATACATAAAAATAAATGGATCACGGTATGAGGATTCATATCACCATATATATTAATTGCGATTTTTTTCAATAAAATCGAGAAAAGCTTGATTATTTAAGAAGTAACAAAATATAATTTAAAATGAAAAGATATTGAAATAATATAGATTATAGTTAATTAGATCAATTCTATAAAAAAATTAACTTTCTTTTTCCATACTAGCTGAAATCCTTTCAAAAAGATTCCCCCCCACCAATAAGGGAATGAGTTTGGTCCTAATTTTTTGTAATTTTGTAGTTTTTTTTAAATAAAATAAACCAAGAAATATAGAGAATATACTATAGTACGATACAATATTGATATATATTTTTTATTAACGTGGGTGTCCGGGCCAGCTGGCGCGCACCTCGACTAATCCCACGGGCTCTAAAGTTAACGACCATGTAAGCCTCCAATAGTCATCATATTAGCAACCACAGAGTTTGAACTTGAGACTACATGAAAGTAAATTTTTCTGTCCCAAACTTCTGATATTTTTGTTATGGGTCCAGTGACTGAGCCATGGTGTTTTTTATTTTCTAGATGTATATTGTGGAGCTTTTTGATATACGAAGAGAGGAATCAGAAGAAGAAAAAAAACCCCAAGAATCTTAAATTCTCACTATGTTGTTTGGAGAGGAAGGTGCATTTACCTTTCCTGCAAGATATCTTAGGTTATTTGAAACAATTAGGGATGTTTGAAATGGAAGGATTGATTATTTTTTAAAGTGTTATTTTATTTGAAAATATATTAAAATAATATTTTTTTATTTTAAAAAATTTATTTTTAATATCAGTATATTAAAATGATCTAAAAATATAAAGACTAATTAATTTAAAGTAAAGAAAAAAAAATTTCAAAAATTTCTTTTAAAGAATTAAGATTCGTGTTCAAGAAAATTTTGATAAAATATAAAATTCTACAACTCTTTATTTGTATTCGTTTTCGGGGGTATTTGAGAGTGGTAACAATTGTTTTTTAAAGTACTTTTCGCTCAGAATGAATCAAAATAATTTTTTTTATTTTTTAAAAATTATTTTTGATATCAACACATTAAAATAATTTGAAAATATCAACAAATATTAATTTGAATAAAAAATTAAAAAAATTTAAATTCTTTTAAAAATATTTTTAAAACATAAAAATAAATAAACCCAAAGCAAGGTTAAAAAAATAATAATTAATGGACATTGTGGAGGGCCGTATGTTTCGTCACCTGGTTGGATTTGTACTTTCTAATACTGAATGGTTCTAGATTCGCACAGTTGTACTTTTGATACAAATAATAAAGTCGATAGGTAATAACACATCTATAGTTCATATTATACACTAAAACAACTAAAATATGATTAAAAAAAACATAATATATTTTTTTTCATTTAATATGTGCATATGTGGTAAAAGATTTAGAGCATCCAGATTTTGAAATAATAATAACAAAATAAACTAAAATAGAAAAATGGTTTGGAATCATGCTAAATGCTATTTACATATTCTAAATGTGTACTAGAGTGGTACTTTTTTATTTTTTTTATCAATTAAGTTCTTTAATAACAAAAATAATAGTGAATTGCTTCATGTTTGTTGTGTATAGATAAAATTAAAAAAAGAAGAACCAACTTAGAAAATGAACCAAGAAAATAGATGGTGTCTTTAAAGGTAGTGCAAAAAGTACAATTTAGTCCTCCAATTTCCAAAATTAGATCTTTTTGGTCCCTTATGTTTTTATAAATTCAGTTTTTGTACCAAACTTTATTTTTATTATTTTTTCAGTCCCTAGATTGATAAGGAGAGAGAAAGTTTCATCGCATTCCAACATAAAAAGAGAAAGTCGTTGTTTTTACAAATCTCAACTACCATATTGGTTAATCTTAGTGTCTACAAGTTTCATTTAATGAAAGTAGTTAGATGATGGTTGTTTAGAGCCTTAACATTATCTAAAATAGTAGATCGAAGTCAAAAAGACAAAATCTAACCCAGTTTGTTTTCATGTTTGGGGACTTTTTTGGGTTTCTTAAGTTGATAAATTGATTTCTAAGTGTTTTGATGGTGTTTATAAGGTGTTTTATTATTATTATTTTGTTAAAATGAGTTTTTCTTAGTCTGATCATAAACCCAAAACACACTTTAGTCTCTTTCTACTAGTTTATCTTGGTATCATATTGCACCCTAACTGTTCGATAAAAAAATGCTTGACCGTGATTTTTGTTTTTATATAGAACTTGTGATAGTTTTTATGTTGTTTTTAATATATACATTTTAGAAGTCTTATCTAGTTCTAACGGTTGTAACCCATTTTTTTTGTAGGATCTTCAAAGAATAAATGAATTAATATACCTAACCCGCAGATATATGTAATATCCATAAAAGTTTTAGCTCAACTCAATATATTCAACCTGCTTAGGTCTTAAAAAAAAATAGAATGAGTTGGATTTATATTTTGTAAAATAAGTTAAGTTAGACACAATTAGTGACAATAATATTTCATGACAACTTTTTAAATTAGACGTTTCTTCATAATAAAATAAAATACAAAATATCTAACTTTGTTTCTTTTTTTTATAAAAATCACCATGATATCAGATAACATCAATCATAATAAAAATAGAAAACATGAAACAATGATAATATCAAATGACATCACCTATGACTAGGGGTGTTCAAAAAAACCGACCAACCGATTAAACCAAAAAAACCGAGAAAAAATTAATCGAAAATACCGAACCGATAGAAAAAACCGAATAAACCGATTAAAAAATACTCAAAACCACTCGGTCCGGTTCGGTTTCGGTTTCAAAAAGCTTAAGCCGATTGAACCGGACCGGTTCAATTGAATCTGAAAAACTTAAAAAACAAGGTATAAAAGCAAACATCCCTAACCCTAATTCATTTCATTACTTTCCAGCCGCCTCCCTCTCCTCTCTTCTCCTCTCTCTCATTTTCTCTCCTGTTAACCTAACATTAAATTCTCTTTTTGAATTTTTACACCAGAGCTTCTCACCTCCTCCTACCATCACTCTCTGGTCTTCCATATGGTAGCGTCATCCACAACCTTCACTTCACTCCTATCATCAACCACAGACAACAATCCACACATCAAGAATCGGTTTCAGTTTTTCAGGCCCGATCTAGATCGTCTTCCATATAGCAGTGCCATCCACAACCTTCACTTTTCTCCAATCAACAACCACCGACAACAACCCACACATCAAGAACCGGTTTCAGTTTTTC
>Ga0307515_10025306_pt1 | contig 10278 bp, 5 predicted proteins | sample 17_EM_MG_FD_194513 | JGI IMG/M metagenome (GOLD analysis project Ga0307515, IMG submission 194513) | Populus trichocarpa ectomycorrhiza microbial communities from riparian zone in the Pacific Northwest, United States - 17_EM | ecosystem: Host-associated > Plants > Roots > Unclassified | place...
TAATGAAATCAAGGGCATAATTGAATAAATATTAGTTTCTGAGTTAATCAAGGGCAAAGTTACAAGTAATTAAGGTCCAGGGACCATTTTGTAAAAGGCACCGAAATTCTGTCCAGGGGCCTGATTAAAAATGTCGAAACTCCGAGGACCAAATGGAGAGATCGCCACTTCCAGTCAGAAACGACGCCGTTTGTCATTTCCATTCTTCGTCTTCTTCCCTCTGGAAACAGAGGAAGCTCCCTGTGACCAAGCAACAGTGCAGAACACCACCAGACACAATACAGAGCACACGACCTCCACCACCAGCTGCTCAGTTTGTGTCCGTGTCCCTCGCTGCAAGAACAAACCATTGACGCGTGAAGAAAACCACTTCTAACAGTCTGACAATGGCAGGACTGTTGGTGTCCCCATCCAACCAAAACACGGAGTCTCAAGCCCTATCCTCATGAAGATCAATGCCCCGGGAAGATAACGATCAATCTAAGATATCCAAGTCTCAGTGAAACACCAGCGCATCCCCTATAAATACAGAGCTGAAGGGGAGAACCAAAGAAGACCGATTAAGAAAACAAACACAAGCAGAGAGAAGGGAGATCGAACAAAAAAAAAAAAGAGCAGTCGAAAGAAGGAGGAAGAAGATAGAATTCTCCAGGAGTGCTCGACTATTACTGTCGCCCTCGTCTTCGTCATCGCCAGGTAAGGCCTTCCTTTTTCCCTTTGTTTCTATTTATTTCATTACAAGAAGAAGAACACAGGGCTAAGGTAATTTAATTACCTTCGCCCTGTGCAGCGCAAGCGTGGTTTGAACCACGCGTGCCTGCTGCCCACCGGGTCACTGGCTTGGGCCAGTGACCAGTCGGGGCCAAATGAGTCCAACCTAGCCCATGCGAGCTGGGCTAGACTCAGCCCTAAAAAGTGAGTGGGCCGGGTCTGGGCTTTAGGCCCGGCCGACCCAAAGTGTGTTTTCTAAGGGTGTGTTTGGCAAAGCACACCCTTATGGCTTGACCATAATTGTTATGCCAATGTTAGTTTGATATTTGGCCAAACGAACCCCTTTTCGATATCAAAAAATTCCAAAAATATTTCGGGATCTTTGTTGATTTATTTGTGGGCCCCTCGTATTTTGACTTATTTTTTTCTTTGCATTTTGTATTTTTTTTAGTTATGTGCGCAATCTGTGGCCTATTATTGTTAAATACAAATCTCGTGCAATGTTTTTTTTTTAATTCCATCTAAAAAGGGTAAATAATAATAAAGGATAAACAAAAAAAAATGACATAGAAAATTTCTTCTTCAAATTCATTTTTCGCGAAAATATTCACTGACGACAGAGTTAGGAGTATTGTATTTTTGGATTTGTGTGATATTTACCAACGCCAGAGTTGGAAATATTCGTAGGAATTGTTCACTGACGCCAGAGACAGGAACATGAAAGGAAGAATAAAAAAAAATAAGAACAAATTCTTAGCAATTTTAGACGAAACCAGCAATACAGCCTACCTTAGGTAGGACGCTTAAGGGGTGATAACATCTTCCCTTTTGCGTAACCAGTCCCGTACCATAGAATCTCTGTTGACCAGTCAGGGTTCCTAGTGACCATAATACTAGGTGGCGACTCCTTGAACAAGACCTTTTCCCCTAAAAAGAACAAGATGCCAGATATCTGTTATTTTTCCATATAGATTATTATTTTTAATTGGTCGCCGCGATGTCCGAGTGTGACAGAATAGCAGTGAGGACATCAACGGGGGCTACACCATACTCTCTAGTATATGGAATGGAGGCAGTGGTACCATTAGAAGTAGAGATTCCCTCTTTAAGGGTCCTTATGGAATCAGGGCTCGAGGAGACTGAGTGGGCCAAGATACGATATGAGCAGCTAAATATGATCAGCGAGAGAAGGTTAGCCGCGATGTGTCACCACCAGCTGTATCAAAGAAGGATAGCTAAGGCATATGATAAGAAAGTTCGACCAAGAGAGCTCAAAGAAGGAGATCTTGTAATGAGAAAAATCATACTACTACCAGGACAAGATCGTAGTAAATAGGCGCCCAATTATAAAGGTCCCTACATAATGAAAAAGGCGTTTTCAGGGGGGGCATTGCTACTGACAAGAATGGATGGAGAAGATGTAGTTAGGCCTGTGAACTCTGATTCTGTAAAGAAATATTATCCATGATGTATAAGTTCTTATCGAAGCAATGAAAAAGGGTTGGGCCAATAAATTCCCTTTGCATATTTTTCATAGAAAGTGCTTGCAAGTACCAAAAAAAAAAATAAACCCACAAATTTACCCTTGCAACCTTGCGTGATCTCATAGACTCAATTCATCTCTTGTACCAAAATCAGTTTCCCCATTGGAATTTTGAAAATTGAACTTGCATTTTGATTTCAAAAATAATGTGATGTTTATTTAAAACAATATTTATGACATTCTACTTGTTGAATGACACATGGATCAAGCAACTCCTTCATTGAGGTGACTAAACTCTAAACCAAAAGGCACGAATAGAAAATGAACTGTCATCTTTACACCATGACTCTTGAGATATGTTGTTTTAAATGTATGAATAATGGTATGAAGTGAACTCATTGCTCATAGACTCATGAAATGCATCTCTTTGCAAAGACTAAACCATCGAATCAGACGAGGCCAAAGTTTATTGATCTTAATTGCTTGCGTTTGAAATTAGGAAAGGCTATATTTGTTATTCCTTTCACATTCTAAAAAGTATATCCCTTGCAGTCCTTTTTTAAGCTTGAATAATTTTTTTTTCATGAAAAATCCCGACTAGGATCACACCCCACACTGGGGGCAAGTGAAAATTTCAATGAGAAAAGATGAAAAGACCGTGAGAAAGCCAAAAAGGCAAAAGAGCCCAAGAAACTCATTGACTAGGGGGCATGCCCAAATCACAAGAAAGAGTGATAACCAAGATAAAGTGAGTATGCCCTAGAAAAGCAATGAAAAAGAAAAAGGACGAATCAAAGAAAAGCAAAAAAAAAAAAAAAAAGAGGAACGACACAAAGAGTCGAACTGCTGATAGTGATCCTTAGTCTTTGAAACCCTGAAACACTCTTTGAGCCTTATGATCTTTTCTTTCATAACCAAAAACTTCAGCCTACATTACGTGCCTGTAGAAGTCCTTTCTAATCAAGCAAGCAAGCAAACTGGATTAATAAGCAATGCTCTCAAAATGCAAAGAGTACTTCTTTATTAGAGTCATGACATTGAGAACAAGTTATTCATTATTATTCATGCTGATAAAATAAATGTTCAAAAAGAGACAAGTTTTTCTCAAACAAAACCTCGAGTTTTTTTTTCTCGAGCCCTTCACTTTAGAAACCCATAAGAAACAGAAGGTCACCTCATGATGTACTTCCACCAAATACAATATTGTCAAATACAAGAGCAAATAATCTCTTTTCCAAGAAAAAACTAAAGAGTTGCAAGATTTCCAAAGCAAATGTTTTTAAATTACATCAAAACAATTTTTGTTTTCAAAATGCAAGGTCAAAAATTCAAGATTCATTCTGAACAAATATTCCTTCACCAAACTGAAAATGGGAGAAATGTGAAAATGGTTGCTTAAAAAACCATTATTTGGCAGAGTTGTTGACAAAACACACCTAAGAGCAATGAACAGTACAAGGGGGCAACATTATGTTTAGAAGGAAAAATCAATCCTTTTTAGAAAAAGGGATGAACATTTCCTACGACAAGACAAGGGGGCATCTTGGTTTATAAAAGGCAACTTGATCCTTTCAACAAGTGACAACAAATGTTTTTAAAAGTGAGACGGGGATTAATAAATGATCCTCTCAAATTATTGGATGAGATGAAAAATCTTTAGCAAGCAAGTGGGTCATGATGGGCACCATAAAGGCTAAGTTGTGTAAACAAATCGCGGAAGAGACTTACATGGGCCAACTCGAGTGGGCTAGAAGCCAAACGACAAAGATTACCCAAATCAGAGATATCAAGTCGTCATCAATCAAGCAAACAAGAAGATTAAGAAGAAATGGGGGCCTATATTTCAAATCAGGTAAAAATACATGCATATCATTTAAACTTTGAGACATTGGACAACGAGTTTTGCAAACTCCGCAAGAGACATCTCTAATGAGATCCATCAAATGGAAGGCCACCTTAAAATGGCCGAGTTTGAAATCACTTTTGGAAATTTTTCACCTTTGAGAAATTCTAAACCGGGGCGGTCGCCCACGAGAATTAGGCCGCAACAAAAAAAACAAAAAAAAATCTGTGTATTTTTCCATCGCCTTTCTCGACCATCCGAGGTAATGTGTTTCCTAACCCTACCTCTTTTCGAGCGCGCCTTTGAGCCCTCGCTTCTTTTCGAGCGCGCCTTTGAGCCCTTGCCTCCTTTCGAGCGCGCCTTTGAGCCCTCGCTTCCTTCCTTTTGAGCGCGCCTTTGAGCCCTCGATCATCCAAGGGTCAACCATTACAAAGAGACCTTTTTCTTTTTCCTGGGTAGGTCACCCATCACAATAAGATCACTTCTAAAAAAAAAAAGAGGTAGGGTTTTTACGCTTATTTTTCTTTACAAAACTTACTATACAAAGTTAGAAGAAAATGAATTTTCCAATGCCTTTGCATCGTAAGCATTGTAAAGAGGGAGCAACTGTCATAACCTAATTTTTGACAACAAAAAATGAATGAACAAAAAAAATGAAATGAACAAAAATTAAGGTTTGGATCAAGACAACACAAATGGGAAGCTTTGAGGGGTAAATCATGTTGGTTTATGACTTTGAAAGTTAATTTGGAAAAAATTTGAAAGAATTAACTAGTATGGGTTTTTAATTAAACTTTGATTGGGTTTAATTACTAATATCGGGAGTCTGATTGAAGAACATATAAGTTTGAGGACTTAATTAGATTTAGAATTAGTTTAATTAATGAAATCAAGGGCATAATTGAATAAATATTAGTTTCTGAGTTAATCAAGGGCAAAGTTACAAGTAATTAAGGTCCAGGGACCATTTTGTAAAAGGCGCTGAAATTCTGTCCAGGGGCCTGATTAAAAAATGTCAAAACTCGGAGGACCAAATGGAGAGATCACCACTTCCATTCAGAAACGACATCGTTTGTCATTTCCATTCTTCGTCTTCTTCCCTCTGGAAACAGAGGAAGATCCATGTGACCAAGCAACAGTGCAGAACACCACCAAACACAATACAGTGCACACAACCTCCACCACCAGCTGCTCAGTTTGTGTCTGTGTCCCTCACTGCAAGAACAAACCATTGACTCGTGAAGAAAACCACTTCCAACAGTCTGACAATGGCAGGACTGTTGGTGTCCCCATCCAACCAAAACACAGAGTCTCAAGCCCTATCCTCATGAAGATCAATGCCCCGGGAAGATAACGATCAATCTAAGATATCCAAGTCTCAGTGAAAAGAAGACCGATTAAGAAGGGGAGAACCAAAGAAGACCGATTAAGAAAACAAACACAAGCAGAGAGAGGGGAGATCAAACAAGAAAAAAGAGCAGTCGAAAGAAGGAGGAAGAAGAGAGAATTCTCCAGGAGTGCTTGACTATTACTGTCGCCCTCCTCTTCGTCATTGCCAGGTAAGGCCTTCCTTTTTCCCTTCGTTTCTGTTTATTTCATTACAAGAAGAAGAACACAGGGCAAAGGTAATTTAATTACCTCCGCCCTGTACAGCGCACACGTGGTTTGAACCACGCGTGCTTGCTGCCCACCGGGTCACTAGCTTGGGCCAGTGACCGGGCTGGGCCGGATGAGTCCAACCCAGCCCATGCGGGCTGGGCTAGACTCAGCCCTAAAAAGGGAGTGGGCTGGGTCTGGGCTTTAGGCCCATCCGGCCCAAAGTGTGTTTTCTAAGGGTGTGTTTGGCAAAGCACACCCTTATGCCTTGACCATAATTTTTATGCCCATGTTATTTTGATATATGGCCAAACGAACCCCTTTTCGATATCAGAAAATTCCAAAAATATTTAGGGATCTTTGTTTATTTATTTATGGGCCCCTCGCACTTTGACTTATTTTTTTCTTTGCATTTTGTATTTGTTTTTTGTTATGTGCGCAATTTGTGGCCTATTATTGTTAAATACAAATCTCGTGTAATGTTTTTTTTTAATTCCATCTAAAAAGTGTAAATAATAATAAAGGATAAATAAAAAAAATGACATAGAAAATTTCTTCTTCAAATTCATTTTTCGAGAAAATATTCATTGACGCCAGAGTCAGGAGTATCGTATTTTTGAATTTGTGCGATATTTACCAACGCCGGAGTTGGAAATACTCATAGGAATTGTTCACTGACACCAGAGACAGGAACATGAAAGGAAGAATAAAAAAAAATGAGAACAAATTCTTAGCAGTTTTAGACGAAACCAGCAATGCAGCCTACCTTAGGTAGGACGCTTAAGGGGTGATAACATCTTTCCTTTTGCGTAATCAGTCCCGTACCATAGAATCTCTGTTGACCAGTCAGGGTTGCTAGTGACCATAATACTAGGTGGCGACTCCTTGAACAAGACCTTTTCCCCTAAAAAGAACAAGATGCTAGATATCTGTTCTTTTTCCATATAGATTATTATTTTTAATTGGTCGCCGCGATGTCCGGGTGTGACAGAATGGCGACTCCAGTGGGGAATTTAGGACTAAGCTTTGCTATTTGTCTTTTTTATTGCTAAACTATATTTGTCGTATTGTTTTTTTTTCCTTGTGGTAGCTATGTTGAATTTATCAAGTTTTATTTATTTATTTATTTTTGCTCTTTTTACTGTTTTAGCATGCATTGTTTTTCATGTTTATCATGCATATATATTGGATATGAATCTAAGGGCTTCACGCATCACTTATCTCATTTTTAAAAATATGTGTGGTATCAACTTTAAGATAAGTGGAGAAGTAACGACACCCCAACGGCTTTACGCAACCAGTCCCTTGCCTTAGAATCTCTGAAAGACCAATTAGGGTTCCTAGTGACCAAAATACTAGGTGGCGACTCCTTTATACAAAAAAAGACCCCGAAATCAATCGAGGGTTGCCGCGCTCCGCCGCGAGGGTGCGACAGTGTTTTTTTAAGAACAATATAATTAATAATATAATAGAAATAATAATGATAATAATAATTGCATCTAAGTTAACTTATCATCCATTAAGACTGCTAATGGTCGATTACAAACTCCTCTACAAAAGTACTACTCTCCTCATTTTAGATATTTGAATTAATTGAGCAAATAAAAGTAGCTAGCCATGGGTTTAAACCATTATTATAAACTATCAAATTTCATAAAGGTTCCTTTTAGGGTGAGTAAACAAGTTGTTTGATCTTTCATATTTGTCTTAGGTTTCTTGTGAAGACATCTAAATACAAAGTTTTGAATTTTCCCCCCTCCATACAACAAATCACAATATAACGCATTGAATTATCCCTAGAAATGCTGCAAACCTCATGATGAATTAGTCATGAAACCTACAATCAAGATTGAAATCTGATCTTGAAAAGTCAAAAGAGGTTTGATAAGAGTGTGACACATTGAAAACCTATCCCAAGGCACCAACACTATTGGAATTAAATCGAATGACGCCACAAAGCTAATTAAGTTTTGATAAGTCAGTTTGGTTCTTTCAAGAACCAAAAAATATATGAATCACTCTCACACACAAGTTGAAAATTCAGAATGACATTATTCAATGACTTCTGAATTTTAGGTTTACAAAGAGTTTAAATACTTTTAAAAAATAACCCTAATGGATATACCCTTATGGACTAAAATGGCTGACTTACAAAATTGACCCAAAACCTATAATGATAAGCCCAAAATATTAATCCAAACAAACCTTGGATCTTAGTTGAAAACCAAGTATTAATTAAGCTCAAACATGAAAAAAATAATAAAAATAATAAATTTGATAAATATACTAAATTTGTTGCACCTAATTAAACAAAATAGCCTGTGATAGATAAATTTTATAGTTTAAATAATGTCATGAATAAAATTTTCATCCTAGAAACACGAGGGTTTTTGTGGCCACCTTTAGATATCCAAAATAAGACAGGAAATTGATTGTTAAAGTTGCCTCCCCTTTAGTTTCCTTATTTGTCTAGGATAATTAATTGTAGCTTTAAAGAATCCTCTCAAAACATGAAAATCCTTGTTGCTTTTTTTTAACCTTCCTTGTAAGATTAGGTAACTCTAAAAAATAAGCTAATCAATTTGTTATTAAATATCATTATTCTTTTTTTCCTTATATTGCCAGGATGAATAAGAAATCCTTTTAAGAAAATGATTTTGGAACATTAATGAATTCTTGTCACACTTGAAAATTATGTTGCAACCCATTAAAGATTCTTGTAGAATTAAGAAATTCCCCAAACAAACTGTCATATCCTTATAAGAAAATGATTCTCGCCAAATAAAAAGTTCACATATAAAAAGAAAGTAAATAATAAAATTCGTACAACTTATTATGATCTATATCGCAAGACCTTTTTGAATTTTGATTGACTTGAAAGTTTACTCCAACATATAAAAATACCTATATAATCTTCTACTAAATAATAAAAAAATTTACGTCAAAATCTAAATGTAACCTTATACACCAACAAATTTCACCAAAAGAGAAAAAAAAAAGAAAAACTTCTTTAGCATCCAACGCAAGACCAATATTCTTTTGTCCAAAACTAGCTAGTTCGATGTATGTGCAACATCCCATAAATAATGAGAGATGTCGTTTTGGAACAGTAATTTCAAACTCCAAAGATATAACCCGCCCAGGTCTCAAAAAGATGGTCGTGGCAAGTACCAATAAAAAGGTAATACTCATTACAATAAAGTTCCTCTTCCTCAATGCTCTAAAAAATGTACACCTTTCGTGTTTATAAATGGGTAATGGGAAAAGGTAACTATCCTAGACTCCAACTTTCTAACATGTCCATTTCATCTGCTTGCAAATGTCTACTATAAAAGGCATTAATTAATGGATTTATCAATCAATAAATAAATAAATAGAAGCACCCGTGAAAGTCAAATATGTGCCGCTGCCGGCCCAGAGTGACCCAGCACCATAGACTTTGGGAGGCATGCACACACAATAGGTCCCCTTAAAACTGTCTGAAGAAGACCTTTATTGTTTAGAACGTGGAAAATGGTTTTCTAACTAGATTATGGGTGAGCTAATCTTCGTATTATATAGCATAAACTTGATTAGAAAAGTAGCATTTGTTGAAAAGAAGAAGATATATATCCAATGGTGTTTAGGAGAGAGGCTTGCAACTTGGTAATTAGTGGTCCAAACCCAGCCTCGCCATTGTGCAAAGATTCCCCACTCCCCATGCATTGATGTGTAGGCCATCAGTCTGGCCTCGTCGGTCAAGTCGTTATTGTATTATCTGGTTGGGGCCAGAGTTCTTAAAACAAAAAAAAAACACGTTTAAATACTAAATTTAATTTATTTTAATATATTTTTTTTAAAAAAATATTATTATTATATTCTCAAACATCCCCTTAACAATTTATAACTACGGCACAATGATTTTAATAATAAAAAAAAATTAACTTGAAATGATGTGAATCCTAAAAAAAACTCGGTTAAAATCCAGTAAAACTCATTGTTTTGTTTTTTAAATAATAGTATCTATATTTTTTTATAAGATAAAAAAAAGTCGTGGGACCCAAGGCCCCGAGATTTACTCTAAATCAGTATAGAAACTATATTTTCAACTTGTCTTAAACACCTTTTTTCGCCGAGGAAGATGTAACAATCGAACAAACATAATTATAATTTTTAGAGGAATTAATTAATTTCGATTCATGTACCAGAGTTGATTATTATTTTCATTTCAAATATGCTTGAGATAATTATTAATTCATTATTTTTCTTGCTCTAATCAGTAAGTATCATCGATGAGAATCATTTCATTTCCTTCATAAAGATTTGCTTCTATTTCTCAAGACTTAGGACGATAAGAATATTTAGGATTTGGATTTTGAAAGATCACTAGATATATTAGTTACACTGTTTATTCTTATATAAATAGGGAAAAAAATATTTATGAATTTAATTTTATTTAAAAGATAAGAAGTACAACTCTCAAATAACTTTTCGGACATGAGATGAGTTATGCATCGAACACTAGATTAACTGTCAGTATGCATAATAACTTGCCATGGAGAATAAACCTTTAACTCGATCCATGTAGCAATGGGGAATTTCACAATCCCATCATACTGCCTTTGACAAATCGTACTTCTTTTCCTTGGCCCCTAAATTTTCTCCT
>Ga0307515_10025307_pt1 | contig 10278 bp, 2 predicted proteins | sample 17_EM_MG_FD_194513 | JGI IMG/M metagenome (GOLD analysis project Ga0307515, IMG submission 194513) | Populus trichocarpa ectomycorrhiza microbial communities from riparian zone in the Pacific Northwest, United States - 17_EM | ecosystem: Host-associated > Plants > Roots > Unclassified | place...
GGAGTATCGCTTTTACTTTCCACGCTCTCTTTATAATAAGGCCGCTATATTAAAGGATTAAAATCTATACCACTAGACGTTCTGTCTATAGCGTTATAATAAGCTTCTTAATAGTTATAATATAGCTATAATATTAGCGTAGATGGCGAATATTAATACATCACCTGCTATAATTATATTAGTAATAGTTAACTATATAGGGAAATATTGCAGCAAGGAAGAGAAGAAGTTAACTTCCTACTAGGAGTTACTCTAATTAGTATAGCTATATGCTAATAGCCTTTATACCTTTAGTTTGGTTATAGCTAGGTTTATAAATAAGCTTATTACTAAACGCGATTAGTTAGCGTAGGAGGTATACTATTTACTTCTTAACATTCCCCTTTACATAGGCTCTAGGAATATAGTAACTTTAAACTACTACTAGGAGGATAATTAAAGCGCTATATATAAGCTTAATAATAGGCAACTAAGAGGGTGCGGACTATCTAATTATAAGAAATATAAGCGCCGCCTAGATAGGGTAGAGGATATTACTTTCCTTAATTTTCTACTCTATTTTAATTACTTTACTTATAAATTTTGGCTTAGATTAAGGCCTTAAGTTATATTGTGCTTTCCGTAATATAATAGCAATCGTTCCTATCCGTAGTATTTTAAGTTTTACTATATAAAGCTTATTCTTTATTACCCGCAAAGGGAGTATAAAGAAGTAGTTACTTATATTAATAGATTTAGGGCCCCTAATTATATGGCTTCCTATTAGGCTTATATTTACTCTTATTAATACTTAACTAACTACTTCTATAATTAGAAACTAGAGAAAGGTTATAAAACTACTAATAATATTAATAAGTTTAAGGGCGATTTCGTAGACAACTTAGAGCTAATCTAGTCCTTTAAGGCCCTATATACCTACGTTTAAAATATTAATAAAGTTAAAATTAAGGATTTTAACAGGCTTAGTAATAGGGAGCTTAATTATAACTAGGTTAGCATTATATCTATAATATTATAGATAATTACTACAGGCAGATCTAAGTGGGCCTTAAGCCCCCCTTACTACGGATTAACGTTAATAGAGAGGCAGGAACCGGTAAATTGCATCTTATTACTATCCTCTCTACTACACTCTATAATATAGCAAGGGAGCCCTCTAGGAAGGTATTAAACAAGCACTTAGAGAACACTGCCTATAAGCACAACCTAGCTAGCAGGCCCGCAGAGAATGGTCGCTACATGCCACACAGCTCCACGCCAGCGCCCGCCAGGCGCGACGACAGTATTAGGACTATAACGACCCCCAGGACCTTTAAAGATACTTAGCACTAAGTAATTAACTCTAGAAAGAAACTAGGAGAGTTAGTTGTGATAACTGGCGGCGCTTTATTTATGAACTTATTAAGGACTAATTAAAACCCTACAACAAAGGACTTTGGATTCTATTAAAGTGGAGCAGAAAAGCAAGCATAGTAAAGGCGGACCCCCACCTACTAGACCTTAGGAGGTCCATTAAGGACCCCCTAGTAGACAATAATACTATAAAAGCAGACATCCTTACAGCTAAGTTTTTTCCTAAGACTGGAATAGCGGACCTTAGTAATATTAAGATAGAGACAATAATGGAACAAAGGGCATTTAATATCAGCCCTATTATCTTAATAGAAGAAATTAGCAAGCTAATTAGGAGCCTTTTAAATGGAAAAGCCTTAGGGCTAGATGGTATACTAAATAAGGTTCTTAAAGCGGTTGCCCTAGTTATTATAAAAGACCTAGTAAAAGTAGCTAGTTACTGCTTTACCAACGGAATAATACTAGAAAGCCTTAAAGAATCTATAACTATGGTTTTACGTAAGGAAGGAAAGAAAAACTACTCTCTCCTAGGTAGCTATAGACTAATTACACTTAAAAATACGCTAGCAAAAGTCCTAGAGAAGTACATAGCCAATATTATATTAAAAGCAGCGGAAGAGCATAAATTACTTCCTTAGAACTAGATAGGAGTAAGGCGCAAGCAATCCACACTATTAGCGGTAGAACTGCTTAGCTCCTGCGTATAGATAGCGTGGCAAACGCGCTGTGGGTGCGTAGTATTAATGCTAAGCCTAGACTTAGCAGGGGCGTTTAATAATATGTCCCACAAAAGGCTCCTCTATATTCTAAAAGGAAAAGGCTTTTTAAAGTGGCTTATAGACTTTATATAAAGCTTCCTAACAGTATATAAGACCTATATTAAGTTTATAGGATATAAGAGCAATTAGATCCAAACACAGATAGGCATCCCCTAGGGGTCTCCTTTATCGCTAATTCTATTTCTCTTTTTTATATTAGAACTCTTAGAAAAATTCCAGAGCCCTAATAGTAGCACGCTAGGGTTTAGCTTTATAGATAATATAAACCTTATTACTTAGGGGGACTCCGCGGCAGAGAACTATTAACAATTAGAGGCCGCCTATAATTGCTACACTATATAGGCAAACCGACACGGCGCGGCGTTCGCCCCTAAAAAGTACTAGCTTATACACTTCACAAGGCGATGGCGCCACGCTACTATAGACCTTGCGTCCACCGTGCGTATTGCCAGCTGCGAGATAGCTCCCTAGAAAACCAGTATACAAATCCTAGGGATTTGGGTAGACTCTAAGCTCTAGTAGAAAGAATAGATTAAGAAGGCGGTAACTAAAGGATTAGCAGCCTTTAAAGCGATGTTAAGGATTACTACGTCTATATAGGGCCCATTAATGCGCCGCTCGCGCCTCCTATACACGGCCACCGTCCGACTAGTAATGCTATATAGCGCCCAAGTGTGGGGAGTATAGGACAACGGCAGAATACTAGTAAAAAGCTTGCTTAAACCGCTATAGAAAGTCCAGAACTAGTGCCTCTATAGGGTTATAGGGGTATACCGGCGAACACTAATAGCTATAATTGAGAAGGAAGCGGCCATTCCCCTAATCTAACTCTATATTAAAACGATAGCCCTCTAAAAAGCCGCTAAGACAGCTTCTAATAGGGTAAAAAAGGAATTAGTAAAGGTACTTAAGGGTATTTAGAAAACACTAGTAAAGCGCCGGCGAAAAATAAGACGGCTACTAGTACTACTAGAAGCGCTTAGGGACCGCGTAAAGGACCGTAAGAATAAGATATAGGGGTTCCTTACACACCAAAAGGATTGTGCTAAGTAGGAAGCCGCAATAAACCCCCGTAGGCGTAGCCAGCGGAACGCCAGTAGAGTGTAGACAGAGCGCTGCTACCGCATAGGAGGTTACCAGCATCGCTGGCGGGAAACCACCCTTATCGCGAAGTGGGCAGACCTAGAATGGCGCCGACGGTGGTAGGTAAAGGCTAAAAATCGCACAGAAACCATATAGAAGACCCTATAGGGGAAACCCATAATCCCATTATATAAAGATCTAATAAAAGTAAAGGCTATAGCACTATTTCTCCTTTATATAGAGGTAATAGGGCTTAACGTATGGCTTGCATCTATCGGAGTACTAGAAATTCTCTTATGGTGCAAATATAGCTGGATAAGGTAGATAGTACACTATATACTATTCTAGTGCCTATAATACTAAAGGGCGGACTTTATAGCATAATGCGCCTCTAAACGCCTTTAAGAGGTCTTAAGCAATAAAAGAAGTGCCTAAGTAGCTGTAAAATGGATAGTATAGTTAGGAGCCCTAACTTAGTTCCGGGCTATAAAGGCAATAGATGTAGAGGAGATAAGTAGATACCAGCCCTTTTAAAGCTTAGAGGACTGGTAAAAGAATAAGGGTAAAAGGATAAGGGAAGAAGGGGTAGTGTAAGATCGTCCGCGAAGCGCGGTTAGTTGGCTTAATATACAGACTCTTAGCCAGGTAGAAGGCGAGTCGCTGGCGCCCCGATATCGGAACGCTGTTATCTCTTTAGCGCGGCCCGCGATCGGGTTTTCTCTAAGATAGAGTTTTTCCTATAGAAGGTATTAGCCTACGTGGACCCACTAGGGGGACCGGGACGGGCGGTAAATTGAATTTATTATTATTAATATAGCAAGGGCTAATAATAAGCCGTTGCTATTAGCTTAAGCCGCCCCTATTAGGATAGCTGCCTTTAATATTAACGGCAGGACTATATATAATCTATTAAGGTTGCTAGTAAACCGTCCGTTTAATAAATTACCTACTACTAGTCTTACACCTTTACAATAAGCTTTTAAGGATATTTACTATTTTATCCTTAATAAGAAATCTATAATTAGGCAAGTATATCTAGCCTAGATTAATTACCGCCTTCGCTAAATCTACCCTATATATAATAACAACCATTTTAAAGGCTTAAATATCTTATTAGTAGGCGATTTCTATTAGCTTCCCCCTATAGATTAGGCGGCCCTATAGTAATCTACCCGTTAGGCTTTTAGAGCTTACTAGCTATAAAAAGGGAGCCTATAAAGTAATTAACTAAATAGCTGTTTTAGATTAAGTTATATAGTAGGGCAATAATAATACTAAGAGCTCTATATTTAGGACCGCCCTTATAGAGTTACGTAGTAATTTTATAAGTAATTTAACCTAGAAGCTTCTTTTAACTAAGTGTAAGTAGGGCCTATCTACTAATAAGGTTACGGGCTTTAATAACGTAATTTGGCTATATAGCATATGCGCTGCTATAGGTAAGTATAATACTATTCGGCTTCGCGACCTTTTATAGCCAGTAGTGGCTATTAAGTTAGTTAATACTAGTATAGGTACGCGGAAAGTTACTCCTAATTAGTGCGATACTATAGAGAATCTAGCCCTATATATTAGCGTAAAGTAATACTAATATAGAATATCTAGGTTGAACTAGGCTTAGTAAACGGTACTACTAGTATAGTTAAAGATATTATATAGAAGGGACATACGGATATTAAAAAGGATTAGCCTTAGTTACTACTAATTATAGTAAATAGGTATAATAGACCCACCCTATTTACTTGGCAGGATAGTAAAAAGGTTATCCCTATATTTCCCGTACTTTATAAATAGGAGGGTATAAAAGGCTTTTACTTATGGTATTAATTTCTAATTACTTTAGCTTTTACTCTTACTGTATATAAAAGCTAGGGCCTAATACTTAATTAGGTGGTTCTAGATATTAAGGAAAAGAATAAGATGGCTGGGCTAACCTATATAGCAATCTTACGAGTTAAGAAGCTTTTAGGGCTTATATTTAAATGTAGGTTTAATATAAAACGATTTTAGTTATCTATAAGTAAGACTAAAGAGGTATAATAAGAAGATTTTGTACGAAGGTAGTAGCAACTACTTATAAACGACATTTTTTTAAAATAGGAAATTATATACTAGCTCGGAGGTAAGCAGAGAATATAGTATTTATCTTAGTTTCCTAATTTTTAAACAGCTTAACCGCGAAATTTAATTTTCTAAATTTTAACCCCCCTATTCGTCCTACCTTCTTACTACTTCTAAAGCTATTAGATATATATATAATAGTATATAGGGAGAATTAGCAGTATTGCTAGATTAATATTGCTACTATCTATAGCGTTAATTAATTTTTAGAAATTTAAAAAAATTTAAAGCGTAGAAATGTTACTTATATAAGGAGTTACGTAACCTCTAAGAATATATAGATAATTGCAATAATTTCTAACTAAGAACCCTCTTTTTAGCCTTATAGCCTTACTTAGTCACCTTAGTAGCTATATAAGGCGTTTTATGTACATTTAGTAAAGCCCTCTATAAGTAGGCTTAGTTATATCTCTAATATTAATAAAATCGGTAAGGGGCGGTTAATTTTTTTTGTCTTTTTCTCTAATTAATTACCAATTTTTCTTCCGCGTAACTATACTAACTAATTCTATTACGTAATACTACTTAGGACTATATATTAGCAACTATAACTTCTCTATACTATAGTTAAGATTTTATATATACCGCACCTAGAGCTGCTTATAATAACTATTACCTATAAATTTACCGATTTATAAATTAAAAATTAGACGTAGTTAGAGCTATTAGTAGGAGTTATTAATTGCGCTCCCTATAATAAAATTTTGGATTTTGGTAATATAAAGTCTAAATCATTAAATATTTAAGGCGTCTCTACTACTATAGCAGCCACTATAATAACAGAGACACCCTATATTTTAGTAAGTAATTAAGCCTATCTTATATAAAAATCTTATACTATTAGTACTTACCAAATTACGTACTCGCAGGGCTCCTCCTATCTATAAATACTCCCTCCTTTATACCTTCCTCTTTTCTTTTCTTCTTCCTTATAAAAGCTAGAGGTTCTCTAATACTCCTTTTTAGTCCCTATTAAGGGATCTATTAGTTAACGTAATGATATAGATAGTATTAGGTAAGGAGATAGGTAAAAGAAAAGATAGGAAAAATAGAGGAGCCTCTCGTAGGTGTTAGTTAAGCAACGTTAATAGCTATATTACGGCTGCCTAATCTCCTATACTTATAGCCCTCCTCCTATCTATAAATACCCCCTCCTCTATACCTTCCTCTTTTCTTTTCTTCCTCTTTATAAGAGCTAGAAGTACTCTGATAACGTAATCCACAAGCCAGTGGCCCATATAAGTAAGTGGCCCACCTACTAAACACGCGATCGCAAAATAGGGCAATTAGTCAACCACAAGTAACTGTATTTAGTGTAGCTATCTACTAGCTAGTTACCTACCGTGCTATATGTTTTGTTAATTTGCATATACTACACTTACGCACTACCCGTTACGGTCGCTCAGCCGCTACCTCTGCTCCCCCCTTTACTGCCCCCTTCTAGACACGTTATATGCCCTCTTAACACCTCGCAAGGATGTAATTTAGCCCAGCTTGTAGGCTTAAACACTTAGGTCAACCCTCTCGAAAAAGGGCCTCTTGCTATTATGGTGCTGCCAGGTGGTTGTTAAATAACACGTCGCGTGTTTGGTGGGGTGGGCCACTTGCTTATATAGGCCACTAGCTTATAAATTACGTTACCCCTCCTTAGTCTTTACTAAGGGATCTATTAGTTAATATAATAATATTATTAAACGAACGATTAGGAATAAGAACTTTATCTATTAAAGAGGGCTCTAGAAGCTCTTTATATACATTAGGTAGGTCTAGACAATTAAGTTAAACTAGGTAATAAGATATTTAATAAAATATTTAGTTATAAGTTAAGAGATAACTAAGATATAGTTTATATAGATAATTTAGGTCATTAGACAGTAATATAATAATAATAAGGAACTCCAATTTAGGTTAATATACCTCCCTAGCTGCATAGAGCCTTTTAGGCTGCTATAGAAATACTAAAAAGTTATAATACTAATTTGGTATTAAGTTAAGGGAAATCCTCTATATACTTACCCTGCCTAAATATTATTTAAATTAAATTAATTAGATCCTTAATATTAATAAGGTTTAATTACTAAATAAATGTCTTATACTTTTAACGAGGTAAAGCCTTTATTAAGCCGTATATTGTTATATCCGCAATAAAGACCCATTTAATATTAATCCTTTCTTTATAAACTTCCTAGCGGAGCTAGTAGTAATAGATATTAACGTATTAGAGCTTAGTGTTAAGCTTAGCGTCGCTTTTAGTAAGTCGTTAAATTGTCTATATATTGTTGCAATAGATTACTTACTTCTTATTAGTATTAAATACGCCTTTTTTTTAATAAAGAATTGCTACCATTAAATTAATTTAGTAGCCATATGCAATAGGACTAGGAGCTCTACTTTAGTGCTTAATTTTATTACTAATATTTGCTTCGTTAATTACTAGTTAATTAGCCCGCTAAATAAGGTAAATAGATAGCCTTCTATACTCTTTCTACTAACTAGAATATCTCTAAATAATACTTTACTTGCCCTTATAAAGATATAGTTTATTATATTCTCCTTTAAGTACTTAATTATAAGAGTCTTAGTTTAATTAAGGTAGGTAATTACCTTTATAACAACTGCGTTGTAAATTAGTAACGGATTTTATAAAAATCCTAACAGCTTACTTACTATTTTCGCTATATCTAGATAAGTAATATTAGCTATATAGAGCATAGATCCGACTTTCCTTTAATAGGCATAGGTATCCTACTTAGAGGCTTAAGTTCCTTAATACCCATTAGTATATATATCTTGCGATAATCTTTAACTTTAAAGCTTATCGCAATTTTATTAATATAGGAGTCTTAGCTAAGCTAGAGCTTCTTATTCTTTCTATTACGGATAATTTAAAACTTTAAGAACTAGGTAAGGTTACCTAGGTTCTTTATCTTATACTTTCTTATAAGGTGTTCCTTAAAGGTTTAGAGCTTAAGTAGGTCTTTCTTTCTATAGGTAGCTGTAATATCGTTAATGTAGAAAAAAACTATTAGCTAATCGTTTTAATATAGGCAAGGCTCCTCCACTACTAGCTTTAAGCCTTCTTTTTTTAGTATTATTATTAACTTACTGTACTAGAGTAAAGGTAATCGCCTTAATCTATAGAGCGCTCTTTAAAGTAATAGGCACTTGCCCTTAATTAAAAATCTATTTAAACACTTAATATATACGACCTTATTAATTACGCTATTTATAAATATATTAATAGCGTTGCCTTACTAGCAGTTTAGGTTAAATATTGCAACGATAGCTATTAAGGCTTTAAACAATCTTGCTGCTAAAGTTGCGGTATAGGTATCCTTATAAATTAACTTTTATAGATTACCTTATATATAAAGACGAGCTTTAAACCTTATTAAACATCTATTAATATTAGTTTTATAGGTAAATACCCAGATAATAGGTACAGTTTTAATGTGGATTATCTTATTAACGGCTTAAAACGTTCCTTAATTTTAAAGATTTATATCCTTCTTTTAAGCAGCAACTATAAACTCTTCCTTATATTAATATCCTTAAAGCTCCTTCTAATTCCTAGGCGGCGGTAAAAGCTAATTACGGTATAGCTTTTTGTAAAATATAAGCCCTATATTAAAGGCTAATCTTTAAGCTGGAAGGCTTTAGTTAGTAATATTAGCAAGAAAGCCTACGTAGATCTTTAATCGTCCTTTAAATATCTTTCCTCTAACTACGTTTTGCTCTCCTATATCGCTATTAATTTTCTTTTTTAGCTTAGCTTTATTAGTTAAAACTATAATATAGTATAGCTTCTTTGCCGAGGTATTTAAGGACAGTAGTAGAGGCTCTAGTAAGCTAGGTTTTAGTATCTTATTTAGGGCAAAAAGCCCTAAAGCTAGTCATCTTTAGAGCTTAAATCTTGTTGCTTACTACTTTTAATATTATACTCCTCTTAATTTCTACTAAATTCCACCTATTGTCTTACTTTAGTATTAACTTAAATCTCATCTTAAGTCTTATCGCTTTTATTAGATAATAATTCCAATTTATCTTAGAGATCCTATATTTAACGGACATTAATAATTTCTAATATTTGATTAGTTTTTACTCGGAGTATATTTACTAAATTTAGCTATAAGTTATTATAGAGCAACCGCTTATTAAACTTTATATTTCTTATTCTAATAACTTTCTTCTAGCTTAGAATATAGACCCGGAATATATTTATTAAATTATACCCTACTAGATATCTAATGTGTGCCCTTAGCGCGAGCTTGTTTAAATGTGGGATATTATATTTAAGAGGGTAGGCCCTATAGCCGTAGACTTATAGGTGGCCTATATTAGGTTTTAGTAGTAATATACATAGCTAACTAGATTCTTTTAAAAGGTATCTACTACCTAAGTCCTCTACTAGGTGTTTGATTAAGTAGATAGGTAGCTGCTTTGTAAACTTTAGGATATAGCTCCTCTAGTAAATAGGCCTTAACTCTTATATACTAAGCCTTCTATATAATTACCCCCCTAAATTATTCCGCTAGACCGTTTTATAATTAAGTATTAGGTGTTAATCTTTTAAAAGTAATTTCTTATTTAGCTACCTATTACTTAAATTCGCCTATAAGAGACGTTTCTCTACAGTAAAACCTCGTTATACCGTTCAGCCCGGTAGTAGGGGGTTTAAACATTATGCCGTATAGAAACGTTATATTGCGAGCTTACTTATTAATCGCTGCAAGGAGCTAAATTAAATCTTCTCTCTATCTATAACTACTTAAAGAAGCTTATAATAGTCGTCTGCTTTACTTACGCAGCTTAACAGCCTTAAATAGCGCCACACTCCAAAACTTACGCATACCCATCTTACCATCAAAAACAATCGATTTTCTAACTTTCAAGACCTAATTCCTACTGCCTAGCGAGCTAGAGGTGGATTTATTTGTCGTTT
>Ga0307515_10025308_pt1 | contig 10277 bp, 8 predicted proteins | sample 17_EM_MG_FD_194513 | JGI IMG/M metagenome (GOLD analysis project Ga0307515, IMG submission 194513) | Populus trichocarpa ectomycorrhiza microbial communities from riparian zone in the Pacific Northwest, United States - 17_EM | ecosystem: Host-associated > Plants > Roots > Unclassified | place...
AGTAGAATGGATGCTGAGCTGCACACCAGCATTCATCAAGTTGAATTCCTGGCAATTGTAGAGTTTTATTGGTCAGACAGGCCTTGGTTCACCTTTCCACAGGAAAATGACCCCAAAGACACCTTCAAGAAGGCCCCAAAATGATCCCAATAGAACAAGGTGATTGTCCTGAAGTGGTGTGTAGTCACATGACCTCAGCCCTTTTGAATATGGGCTGCAACACAACAAATGGCAGCCTGATGTCTATGGGCACCTCCTGCTGGTGTGGATGAGCTTGGGGGCAAGTGCTGATGGGATTAGATAGAATACCAGAGGACATTTGTAGAAATCTGATTGAGAGTATGCCCAGGAGGATGCAGGCAATGGTAAGGGCCAAAGAAGGGAAAACTGGCTACCAGCACAAAAACTGGTTCATTGAGTGGTGGTCATTGTAAAACCTGTATTAAATCAATACATGAAGCTAATGTTTTGATATTTGGTACAAACAGGGCCAAGATACTTTGCTTTGTTACGAAAAATTCCCACGAGTTTAGCTTTGTTATCTGAGCCACAATTGGCCTTGCAAGGAAAAAATTGCCAAATGTGAACCAGTTTTTGGAGTCACTGTACTTCTCCAGTTTTCAGATCGAATTAAGAACCGGTCCTCTACTCATTCCCAATCGTCTCCCTAAGGGTCTTACTCTATTCCAATCATCTTCTTACTCTTATCAATTCCTCTGCCATCGTCTTTGATATGATACTCAAGAAATATGCCAAATCCCAAAGACATATAATTCCGATTAATTCCTCCAGCCTCGGATCGGACTCGTCTTTAACATAAATACAGGACATCAGATGCTTATGTGTCTAATGCAAGTACAGTTGAAATTTCTATAATGCATACGCTCATAATGCATAAATCAGATAATGCATAGGTTTGGGCGTCGACGGAGTTTGTTCCTATCTAAATTGACCATTTTTGCATAACGAATACTGCATAGCCTTTTGGTTTATTTATGCGTTATCAGATTTTGAAACAAAGGAAAGTTGCGCTTATTGATCAGCTGAGATGAGGAAGATTTGCACCTAAATCACACAAAGTGACCGATTGGGGAGACGGCACGAAAAAAAACCTTACCCTCTTTGATTGGATGACTGTTTATACATATGTGGATACCCTCCCTCAACCAATCAAGCAGGTGGATGTGGTAGAATACTTTGCCACAAGGCCCGAGGGTCCATTAATTTTCACTCAATCCACACTGTCAGGGAAACTACAACACAGCTCAGAGATGGAAGCACGTGTACACTCAAATCCCAATGCATTGTCAAGCAAATGACCATGCATTGTCACAAGACCAGAGGTGGATCGAGCATTGTGGCTGTGGGTTCAGCACACGGAGCAGAAGCAGGAGGTTGTCAATACAGGGATGCTTGTTGCGAAGTGAGCAGCATTCGAGGAGGCACTTAGTGTCCCAGGAGATGAAAGGCTCACTGGACCAGGGTGGCTTCAATCATTCTATCGGGCATGAGTGAACCTTAAACTGGCTAAATTGCGGCTCACATTTTAGTAGGCATCAACTCAAGGAGATTAGAAGACATGGAGAAGCAGGATCGGTGAATACTGAGACCGTTGAAGAGGAACGAGCCCGTATAAGGGAACTCCTGGCCGGATTCCGGCCTGAAGACTGCTGGAACGTTGACGAATCAGCTCTCTTTGCATTTGCTCCACCTGATCGAGGACTGTGACAGAGGTTTTGGGCTTGTAGTCAACTTGAGACCATCAATTTCATGTAATACGTACCATATCTGATACTGCATAATTCTGATACTGCATAGGATTTGGCGTCGACGGACCGTATGCATTATAGAAATTTCAACTGTATATGACGCGTGAAGACTCGCCTGCAAAGCACCAGTTTGTCACTTTGCGAGCGGCCCCGGCAGCTCCAGCAGCTCTTGCCGTCGCCAACACCATTTTACACAAATATATACATCATTATATTACTATGCTCGCCGACGCACCCTTCCAAACAGCTGGCCCTCAAACGTGGCCTCAGTTTCGGGATGTCTTCTTTGTGTTCCCCGCTATAGACACACGATATAGACATTGTGAGACTATGGACAGGGAAATTCAGTCTTTTCACTGTCCTGTGCACTCTAGTGAGCTATTTATGTGTTGGTCTTAACAATGCTCCTCTCACCGAGCAAACTCGAAACAGAACCGCTGGTCGCAACTATTTGGGGGGTTCACCGCGAGCACCTTGAAACGCTGAATCCGGGGCAGTGTTAGCCGCACAATAACCTGGGCGTGTCGGACGAGTGAATCAATTGTGGTGTTTTGTGGAGACAAAGCACTCAAGGTTTCAACATCTACCCAATATTTCTTACCCGTCGGTGGCGTCTTGATCACCGGTGTACTATGACCACCTGAACTGCACTTTGCTGCTGCAACTCAACCAGCAAGGTCCCACCACATCCACGCTGGCAGTGGCGACGACGGGATTATGTTCGCAGTCATTCGCCTAAGGGCTTCATCTCGTTAGGATATAAATCGATGTGATATACTTCGCAAGCCGTGCTGGTTCGACTAAGACGCTAGGCTTTCCATTGCCCAACGGCATGCCCACCCTTGCGACTTGGAGAGAGAGGATCGTGTTGTGGGTCGCTCGTTCTGGACAATGACAGCATTCATGCTAAAATACTCCACCCTCATCTCTAGTCCATCGTGTCTTATTCGGAAATCCACACAGGCAATCTAGTTTCCAACATCATCAAGAACAGCCCGGACTGGAGTCAACCGACCTCTCTGGCACGTAATAAAGCCGCATCTCAGTCATTGCTACTTCTGCATGAGGCACTTCTGTGAACCACGTTCTCTCGCATGAAGGAAGGGAACGACTCGCCGGCAACCCGACATCCACTCTCTTCGCCTCTTCGCCTCTACAACACCTATCTGCTGTCCTCTCATACAAGACCATGGCAGTTCACTAGTGACATACTCAAGTCTGATATCATGGCGCGCCCGAACGCGCGCCATGTCCTGCGCACAGGCTGTCGCTATTCCTTATTCCCTCGGAGCATCGTAGGTATGTATATGTCCTCTCCGTGTGCATACTATTCCCTATGTTTACACTCTACCGCTCTTCGCCAATTGCTGCTGCCTTTCTAAGAACAAGTACGGCCCTCGTCTCACTTTCGATCCATATATGGCCACACTTCGCGGTATCGTGAACAGTGAACTACCGCCGTATCGGCTCAAATACTTTACCCCACCACGTACCAGACCCAACGCTCTGAGACCCACTCGACCACACTTGGCAATCGATCAACCTCTGCACTAGATACACCCACCCGATACACTCCACGCAGTATGTTGTACGCCCCCTTCTGTGCTCTAGTTTCCACCCATGAGTCGATGGGTCCCGCGTTGGGTCCAAACCAGTGACCACTCGACACCCATCCAAGCATTGGATGGTACACACTGACTCGGAAATCGCGATCGCGTTTGCGTTCCGCTAATCCCACTCTCGCTGTTCTGTTCAGCATAGAATGGATAAAATTAGAATCCGAAACACGATATCGAATAGGCGAACGTGTCGAGACCGAGGAGGCATCTCGAGCAGCACCAATAGTTCATTGGGAGGTGGTTGGATGAGCCAGAGACGGCGATTCTCATTGTGTACGTCGTGCGTTGCTTCTTCATCTCAGCGCTCCCGTCGCGCAACGAGTATTCGCAGTTTTACGACCTGATGATACAAGGTCATCTCTCAATAACACTAGAGTGCTGACTGGTATGCTCCCATGTGGCATTTTGTGGTTTATTCAGTATCCCTAGTTCCCCCCTCGCGGTGAACCTCCTACCCCCCCAGCCGCGACTCCGTGGTTCCGACCAATTGCACACTCTGCCTCGACGCACTCGTCCCTCGCTACCACAAATCTCGTCCGCTGCACATTCACTACTCGTTGCCAGCACTCCATTCAGCTAGACAACCAGCCCGCTATGTCACGGCGCTCTCGACAACAAAGACCACTCTCCCACTCATCAGCCGACAGTAATACCCTTGACAACTACCTACTTGCTCACTCTTACTCTCCAAGTCAAACCTCTCCCCGCCCCCACTTTCCTGGCGACTTTCTGGGATCTCTTACCCTTCCTCTGCGCCTGTGGTCTCGCCCTCCTCTTCGCTTCGCTCCTCGTCCTACTCTTCGGAGGCAATTCAAACCATAGCAAGGTGTTCGGTGAGCAGCAGTCGTAGCTAACCAGCTACCAACGGCGGTTCGGTCTGAGTTAGAAGGAACGCGAATGGTCCATGCGCTCGCAATCGAGCTACTATGGATATTCTCTTGTTCAGAGGAACGCCCCAGGTTCCCCAGCTCCGGTCACTGGTACTGCCCAGCCCAGTCACTACCGGCGCCCGGTACTTCCAAAAGGTTATTTGGTGCGTATCTATCGTGCTTGGTCCCCATTCCTCATCTCATCTACTTTGACCACCCATCTCGCAGACACTCGACCTCATAGCCCTACCACCCTCGCCTACGGGTCCATCGCCCACACAAACTTAATCAGCAGCATCCATGCGATATATCTATCGCGAAGCTGACTATGCACCGACACGTGCGTACCCAACTTGGCTCACATACCTCACGCCTTCTCATTGCCTTTTTTTCCCGATAACGCTCTGAATCCACCTTCATCGCCTCCGCCGCACCCACGTTCGCCGCTGGTATCGCTGTGTCACCCTCCAGCCATCGTTTTCCTCTTCCTCCAAACACCACCCGCAGTCCATTATTTTATGTCTACAACGGACAACAGGACCAAGTTACTTCACCAGGCACGTCAAGCGCGTGCATAATGCCAGCGACTCGCAACGCAACGGCAACCCCAACCCAAGTGACACTCACCATCATTGCGAATGCTGCTACGACTATTGCCTCACCAGATGTCGCTGGCCGTTGTCATAGCCTTGTTCCACCCGTCCAACATCCATCTTCATTTTCTATGTCGTGTAGTTGGCTTCTCTTTGTCATCCTTGATAGATATAGCACTCCAAGCCATGTTATGTCCCATGGCTGAGGTCAGCATGAAGTGAAGTAGATGATTTAAAGGGTCGATCTGTTCATGAATTGGCTGCAAATAGTTGGAAGCTTATTACGTGTGCTGAAAGTCCTCTTAAAAGCCAAACGAAAATACCGAACCTTATTTCCAAATGAAAGGAGAATATAGTATTACAGCTGAACGGCAAGGTGTACTCCTGATCCACCCTTTGTACAAGATCGTTCACATGGATGCTCTGACTATCACCCTCCTCTCTCCCGTGGTGACTGTGAACGATTTCCACCATTTCTTATAACGCGGTTGGTGTCCAATTGTCAGGTCGACGAGGTGAGATGCTCCTGATTCTGAGGAAGAATCAAACCAGATCTCTACTCTCACACTCCTGATCTCTCGCCACACTCCGTGCTCCGATGCCCCACAAAAGACAGAATCTATCAAGGAATCTATCTGCAAACCCCGTGGAAAAGAAATATAAAGGTTTTGCAAACAGGAAAGACTGAATAAGAAATCATGTAATGAATTGAACGCTGCCAGATCAAAGTTCTGCGATGAGCGTTGGGACCAGCGAAGGATTCGGACATTTGAACAGGAAAGGAGGCGAAGATATTCGATTGGACAGTGAAACAACACCAATGTTGTGCAAGAAGGCAGGTCCACCTGCATCCCGTCATGCCTAGAATGGTTCTCGGGTTCGTCTGGCGGAACAGCAACCCTGAACTCTCTCAGGTCCTTGAAGGTCCTTCCGAGCATCCAGGAAGGTGTCGAAAAAGCCAGTTCAAGCCACTGGAGAGTATAAGTTAATGGCAAGTCAAGGTTCAGGGAATATCCAGGAATGGATCCTCTCGAGATTTGCAGCCTCTCGATTTGTTCCAGGTAGGGTAACATAAAGATTTTATGATTAGAATAGCAGATGATCTCAAGATGTCGGAGCTGCCTAAAGAGGACAGTGGAATGGAGTGGGAATAACGGAGTATTAGGAAGCTCAATGGCCAGACGTCGTGTGACTATTGCCCTGACAATTGTTGCGTCATATTCTGTACTTGATATTCCAAGGTGCTTCTCTAGATAGCCGGTGGAAGTGTAATCAACCGCAATGTCATCCATGCTCCCTCTCCCCTCCCATACTTTCAAATGCTCTAGAGGGGGGGTCAGATATGCCCTTGTCCATCCAATGGCCCTAAATAATGGGAAATTGTCAAGGCGCTCAGACTGAGAAAAGCCTTTGGGGCACTGTGTACGCAGGAATTTCAAGTGCGGGAGGACATTGGCATGCCAGGTTTGAGAGGAGCACCATTTCTCCCACCCCTCATGATAATCTATTGGTGAGAGCCATGTAGGCCATTCATCTGTAAATGGTTTCGCAGCCAATGACTCAAGGAAGCTTTGGAGGGACGGTGAGGGATGGGTAATGGATAGAGCCAACTCTTGTAGAGGGATCAAATACTTCAGTACCTTCATTAAGACTTGTTCACTGCACTGAAATGTGAGGTGTAGAGTTGTAAGATTGGAAAACCTTCCATTTACTCTGGATAGATGCCGTAGGTGTTGACAGACCCTCTCCTCATTGCAATCATGAGATCTGAGGTCCATTTCTCTCATTTCAGGAACATGGAAATATTGAGCTGTGGTCATTGGATAACCATGATAGGTCAATTTCTTGCAGGATGGCAATTGCACCTCGTGCAGCCGAAGTGGCTCCCAATGACGGGGAAGGAGGATGACACACTCCTCAAGGCATGGGAATTGTCTCCCAGCCATCCATTGGACTGAACAGGCTCTAAGCTGCAGCTTCCGAAGAGTGCAGAGAAGAGGCAGATTGGTAGTGGGTTCATAAAATGGGAGACGAAGACAATCAGCCTCAAATGTCTGAAGCCGGGTAAAAGTAGGAAATAGCTCAAATGGCCCATGAATATCTCTGCCATTGATAATAAGTACTGAGATTCTGCAAAACAGGAAACCAATGGGGCTGGAGAAAATGGGTACTGGCGAATGAGGAACGGAGTCTCATCTCACAGAGAGGAGCTTCGGTTGGAACAAGGTTGAGCAGATGGGCGAACGAGGGGGAATTCATACATCCAGCTTCTACGTGTAGCAATTTTAACACCTTCATTGGGCTTGCAACTTGAATGCCAAGCTGAATAGCCAGGTTCTCGGGTGGAAATGAGGAAATAGTAAGCTCGTTCCACTGGCCCGTGCTTGAAAGAGAACTCTGGAGTGCAGCAAACATTGGCGCCTTGGATGGGGTTTGGCTATCTCTCTGGGGGTCAATGATAACCTTCTTCGGATATGCCCTCTGCAACCAAGTAACGACCTGCTCCATCTCAGTCCAGGACCCAACCCTCAAAGTGGACCATAAATGAGCCATTGTGGTGATGACAGACCTCCAGTAGCGACAAACAGAAGCCAATTGGCCAGATTTCATTTGGTTCGATTCAATGCTATATAGGAAGATCTCTGGCAGAAGCTCCATAGGAAGGTAGGTATTAATGGTTTTGTCGGAAGGCGGGTCCAGAGGCCTCCGTTCTGGAGTGATTATCCAGTATGAAGCGAACGGGTGTGGAACGATGGCCCAGTTTGCACGATTACGGTCAATGGTCGACATATTTTTTGAGTGAGGTAATGGCGAGTACACGTTTGGAAGAGGAGAAATTGATGGCGAAGCGCTGAAGCTGGGCGGGGCAATTGGGACTAGAGCAATGACTCGAGTGCGGCGTGCAGTGTTTCAAGAGCGAAGTAGTCAATTGCTTAGGGAATGACCAGCGTGGTGGTGAGACAAGCGGTGCTGGCGTAATTGACGAGTCCCTCGCGGTGGTGCTTTCGCTTGCTCGCGGGTTACAGACGGTTCAGAGTCTGGCCAGCTGAGTGCGCTAATGAATCCGGAATCAACACGGGAGAGCCCGACAAGACATTCGGGCAGGTCAAATGTGTGCGTCTTCGGCCTGATGGCCGGGCCGGGTGCCTCGGCGCACTGTTTGGCACCGGCCCGACTCACGTCCTTACCGATGGACCCTGGTCCGCCCATTCGCTTGTATATATATTCAATTGCCTATGAATAAGCTACACACCCTCTCGTGCTTCCTAGCTGGACTCGTCGTTGACGGACGTTCAGACTGTCCTCTTGAAACCTGATATGTGGCTGGGCTCGACGTATATTCATTTCATGTCCGAATACTAATGTGTCATTTTATAGCTCCTCTTCTTGTCGCTCATGAAGCGCTTGGCCCCTTAATGATTAGTCCAGAGCGTTATAATCTGCCGTTTACTAGCGTTCACGTTCACTTGCCATGTGATCTAGTTGGCTTCCCTTTTTTATTCTTGACAGATATCACGCTCCAAGTTATGTTATGACTCATGGCTGAAGTCATGCCTGGTTTTCATTTTTTGGAGTAGAGGTATCGAAGGGTCGATCTATTCAAGAATGAGCCGTGGATAGTTGGGGGCTCATTACCGATAATAGAATGTGCCAAATCCTCTTAGAGGTCAAATTCAAATACAGAATAACCCAAATGAAAGTGAAAAGTAGTATTACAGCTGAACAGCATAGGGTGCTCCTAAAGTACATTGTACAAGACCATTCTCATGCATGTCCTGACTATCACTGCCATCTCTTTTCTGGTGACTGAACAGTTTCCAACATTTCTCATAACACTGTTGGTGTTCAACTGACCGGCCGAAGCTGTGAGCTGCCTGTGGGGACAAGGCAAACCATATTTCCCCTTCCACGCTCCTGATATCTCGCCATACTCGCTGCTCCGATGCACCCCAAACGACAAAATGAATTAAGGAATGTATCCCCAAAGTCTGGGGAACGTAAATATAAAGGTTTTGCAAACAGGAAGGAGTGAATACGAAACCATATAATGAATTGAGAGCTGTCAAATCAAAGGTGGTCCACGCTGAAACCTTCCGCCAGCGAAATATTTGGATATTTGAACAGGACAGGAAGCGGAGGTAGTTCATTGGACAGCCCACCAGCTGCAGTGTTGTGCAGGCAGGCAGGCCTGAGTACAGTTCTTCACCGCGCCACCCGGCTGTTTGGCCGTCCGAGGTGATACGTTTGATCTTGGCGTAACCCGAATCTATGCGGTTGCAAAGCTCGGTGTAGGATTCGGCGGGGGATTTGCGGCGAGGAACTCAAGCCAGGCCTGTTTGACATAGACTGGGTTACCAGACTTTCGGTGTCACAGTACAATCTCCAAATGGAGATCAGCCGAGGGCCTCCAGCTCGGAGCATCTCACTTCACCTGCTCCGGGGGTCAACGTAAACATTGTTGGGGCCCGGGCGATGCTCGATGATACAGGCGTGGTCGGCGGTACCAGTAAGTAAGATACGATATCACTTTGATCTCCCGCTTGGGGCAGTTCCCACTTGCGAGGACAGGCACGTTTCGGTATTGGCCAGAGTCCGTGTCAGAAATGAAGGAGAGAGAGCGTGGGAACGAGCGAGCGCTCATAACATGTGGCGCTCGCCCAGAATCGAGGTCCACCGGAGGAATGTCACGTGGAAACCTACTCAATCTCCGCCTGGTGAGCGCCCGATCGGGAGTAGGCCCATGGCGGTTTGGGGCAATTTATGTTGTCGGGCCTGCCGGTGGGGCCAGGTAGTGCCAATCTGTTCAAGTCAACTCACGAAACTCCACACTCGATATCGAGATTGTGAGAGTATGGACAGGGAAATTCAGTCTCTTCTCTGTCCTGTGCACTCTAGTGAGTTATTTATGTATTGGTCTTAACATTGCTCCTCTGACCGAGCGATCTCGAAACAGAACCGCTGGTCGCAACTAGATGGGGGTTCACCGCGAGCGCCTTGAAACGCTAAATCCGGAGCGATGTTAGCCGCACAATAACCTGGGCGCATCGGACGTTCACCTTGGTGATTTTCAGGTCGACGCTGCAGGTGGAGACAAAGCACTCAATGTTTCTGACCCGTCGGTGGCACCTTGATCACCGGTGTACTATGACCACCTGAACCGCACTTCGCTGCTGCAACCCAACCAGTAACGGTCCCACCACATCCATGCTGGCAGTGACGACGACAAGATTATGTTCGCAGTCATTCGCCTAAGGGCTTCATCTCATTAGGATAGAAATCGACGTGATATACTTTGCAAGCAACCTCCCTTGCTCTCCCCCAAGATTTCCGGTAATTGTTTGGCCAAACCAAACACGTCTTTTTGCGTCTCGTATGTTGAGATTGGTTTGCTTCACAAATGTATATTAGGTTCCTACTGCTAATACA
>Ga0307515_10025309_pt1 | contig 10277 bp, 8 predicted proteins | sample 17_EM_MG_FD_194513 | JGI IMG/M metagenome (GOLD analysis project Ga0307515, IMG submission 194513) | Populus trichocarpa ectomycorrhiza microbial communities from riparian zone in the Pacific Northwest, United States - 17_EM | ecosystem: Host-associated > Plants > Roots > Unclassified | place...
TAAATCCAAATTTTTTTTATTAACGTGGGTGTTCGGGTCAGTTTGCACGCACCTCGACTAATCTCACGGGTCCTGAAGTTAACGACCATGTAAGCCTTCAGTGACCATCATATTAGCAACCACAGGGCTCGAATTTGAGACCACACGGGGAGCAAAACATTAAATTATGCATCTCAAAATCATATTGCATATCTTTTTACTAAAGATGCATGTCCCATTACAACCAGAAACAAAACCTGTGTTTGAGAACCAGCAAATAGTACTCCTATTGAATCTAAATATTCTTTTTTGAGAAACCTAAAAATTTCTCATAAAGACCAAACAACCCCTAAATGAAGATGTTACCACCAATACCAAACACATTATACAAAAAAATAACTATACCAACACAAACCTCAACACGATAGAAAAACAACTGACCATAATGGAAAAACATATCTAAAAGACTTATTTTCTCCTGTTGAAACTAAAAAACCTGTTGAAAAAAACTCAGTTTTCAAATCATACCAAGTCATTAAAGCCAGCCAAACTCAAACTCAAAATAAAAAAATATTTTCTTAAAGCTATCAATGACCATCTCAACCACTTTGAAGCTTCCTCTTTCACCTTAATTGCTCATGATACACCCAAAATCAGTAACCACCCTTAAACCTCTACAAGCCATGAAACACCATACAACATGACAAAAACCAAACTTCTGTTGAAGAAGAAGCCTTTCAGGAAGAAATTCTTGAAATATACAAACTTTATAAGAGGAACCCTACACTCATAACAACTCTTCCTGCATCAGACATAAGAATCCAAAATGAGCCAGACATTACTAACCAATATAAGTTCAATGTCTCTTCCCTCTATGAATGAAACATTGATGGTATGCCAAAATACAACATCCTTAATACCTCACAACAAATGATCATGGTTGCCAATGCTTACAAAATCTAGACTAAAACCTCAAACAAAGCTATAGATGAACTTTTAATTGTAGGATTTTCTTGTCAATTAAAAAGTTGGTGGGATTATCATCTCACTGATACCCAATATCTTGAGATTCTACAATCCATTTAAACATATAAAGACCAAACATCAATCCTTGATCAATCTAGTAACACTATCTAAGATACAGTATCAACCCTGATACTAACTATTTCTCTACATTTCATAAGAGATCTATCCCATCTAAAGGATAAAAATGTTGAAATTCTTTCAAATAATAGGTGTAAAAAACTTAGTGACTTTTAATGGTACAAAAACACTTTTCTTACTCATATAATGCCCTGAAAAGAATTCATGGAAAGAAAAACTTCTTGCTGGATTACCTACCCATCTAGGAAAGAGAGTTAGAAACAAAATCAAAGATACTTTTGGCAACAAAACTATTCTCTATGACCAACTGATATATAGTGAACTTATTAGCTTCACCTAAAAGGAGGTCTTAAAATCTTAAACTCTAAAAACAATTTAAGTTGGAAATGAAACGAATCAGACATGACTTAGGAAATTTTTGTCAACCGTTTGACTTATCCATTAAAAAGCCAATTTGTAGTGGTACCTGTTCCAAGCCTCAATTAAAACCTCCTAAACCACTTCACAAATGATATGCCCATGAATATAGAAAACATTCTTATACCAAATATGAACTCTATTACAAAATCCCTCATAAAAAATCAACAAAAAATTCTTAATCCAAACCCATATTTGACCTCAAAACCATATGTTACAAATGTGGCAACAAAGGTCAAACTTCTAGATTTTATTGTGTAAATACCAAACGCCATTAACTTCAATTAGAAGAAGATGTTATTCATTACACACACACACACACACACACACACACACTATAAAAGTAGTTTAATTTTTATTTATTTAAAATGAACACAACCTTGGGCGACTTATGTCCACCCAAAACCTTATCATAATTACTCATAATATTTTCATTTCAAATAACACAAATACATCTTTTGTTACATTGTCATATTATGAAAAATAATCTTAACAGAGTAAAACATCAAAATAAAGAATAATATTATTGAGAATGATAGTTCATAATAAAAGCAGTAATATTAAACCATAATAATTCTATGATATGTTGTGCACAATCCTTCAAGATTATCAAATAACATAAACATGAAAATCCTACAGCTAGGTGAAAATATTAGGAAATGCTATAGCTAAACATCATGTCAAGTTATTTAGTTTCATGATAAACTTGTCAAAAATTAAAACATACTAAACGATAAGAATAGTAGTTTATATTTCATAACACAATATTAAACATTCAATATTCAACAATGGCATTTTTTTACATATACACATGCTACTTATAAAACCTTTAACTTCTCAACGTAGTTTTACCCTTATTTACTATACACATATCTCTACCAATCATCGGTAGTAACTTCGTAACCTAACATGTTAATTCTAATTTTTAACTTATAAGTTTTTCACATAACTCCAGGATTCTATATAAAACACGTAGTCCCCAATCTTTTTACCAATCCCTTACATAAGGCATAAGCCTATAATGGTGTTTTTACACTAACACCAATGACTAGCCTCGAACATAAATGTCTCCACTCTGTGATCCTTTTTAACCATCCTTTAGAGGTCCGATAACATACTTAACAAGTATTCCTTGACCACCCACATCTATGCCCAAGATGTATACCCATCATCTTCTTGGTCTCTGCTCATGCAACTGACTATTATTAAACACTACCCCCACACATGTGGTCGATATCTTAACTTAATGATTGAGTCCCTATTCTTTATCGCTGACCTGTAGTGTCCATTCAAAGCCCCACACATGTGGTTGGCTCCCATGCTCAGATACATATTTATCATGTCCTTCAAATACCATAAATTTAGCCCCACTCATGTGACAATCTCCCATGCTCAAATATAACTTTAACACGTCCTTCAAGGACTAATAAAACTATTCCCACTTATATGGCAGGCTTCCAAGATCACAATTCATTCATAACCATTTCCAACACAAGTTCACCAACTAAGTTCCCCATTGAAAGGTTGGTTTTTCACACAACAAGACAATCACATGATAATTTTTTATAATTCATCATTCCAAGCCCCACTCATATGGCCAACTTCCATACACATATACAATTTTAAAGTATACACCTTAGTAAGACTTCACTAGTCTTTTAACAATCATTTACTTTACATAAACATCTCTTATCGGAGTACAACTTAGCGATTAAAAATCGAGTTAAAGGTTAAAAATTTAAAAAGTTGAGGTGACGGGCACCTGCCTGTTCCTTTCATTGATCTTGTCTCGCTTGCCTAGGGTTCCACAGCCGATACCTCTCATGCATCACAACAAGCCTTACATCACTATCACTCCTTAACAATATTAATAATGAGCTTCTCAATATTCTTTTAAAAATTTAGGTATATGTTACTCATGAATACATATACATTTACATCATCTTATATAGTTTTCCAACTCTTAACATTCCATATAAGAAATGCTATCATTCAAGCTAATTTCATGCATACACATATATTATATTTTCTTTTCCATTTAATAAATCATAGGAGGCGTGCCTTTACATTATACAAACATATTAATCTAAAAGGTGTTATTTTCCTTATAATAATCAGTTTGATATTGACTTGACATAAATCAATTAGAAAACATTCTTCTTCTATTCCTATTTTTCTCTACAAACTCCCTATTTATGTTTATCTGAAACAATACAGAAATTCTTAAGAAACTTATAAAAGTTATCGTCTACAAGTTTCAAGGCTTTGTTGTATCTTGAAGATATATTGCTTTAACCTGCAACAAATATAGTGGGGGTAATTAATACCTTAAAAATAATGATCTTCATATCTCAAAGTATGTTTGCTATACCCACTAACTTAACAAATTTAAGGTATTGATATGCAATAGACTCTAAGACTATGGTGAATCAAGAGTTTGTGAAGCTGAATCATTTTGATGAAAAACATTTTGTTTGTTGGAAAAACAAGATGATATTCCTGTTGATTACTTTAAAGATCTCCTACATCATTGATCTGGATCTGCTTAAAATTCTTGCATCTAGAAGTCATTATAATACAAATACAACAAAGAAAAACAAGATGTGGTCAAATTTCTTATCATGAAATATTTTGAATTCTCAATGATTGATAATGTTTCTGTTATTGATCAAGTCCATGAGTTATAAGTTTTGATTTCTAAACTTAAAGGCTTGAAAGTGAAAGTTCCCGAAGCATTAAAAGTAGGAGGAATAATTGCAAAACTTCCTCCTAGTTGGAATGATTACAAGAAGAAGTTACTGCATACCACAAAAGAATTTTCTCTTAAACATATTAAAAAACACTCACGGATTGAAGAAGAAACCATAATTCATATAAAGAGATTCACCATTGAATTTTTCAACAAAAGTTAATTATATTTAAGGAAATCAAATGTTTAAAATATGAATGGTGGAAAAAAAAGAAAATTTTATGAGGCAACAAAGAACTTTAAAAATCCAGGCAACCCAAGCAATTCAAATAAAGCAAAGACCTATTACAATTGTGGCAATAAAGGCCACAACAAAGGTGAGTTCAAGTTTTGAAAGAAACAAAAGCAAGAAGATTCTAGTAATATCCAAAATTTCAATAATGCAAGTATTATTGAACATGAAACTAGGTTGCAATGGTTTCAAAGCTAAATATTGGAATGATTACTGAACTTTATATGGTTGCACGTACAATGTCTAATGACTGATGGTATGATTCTGGTTCAATCATCCATATATACAACAATAAAAATCATTTCAAAGATTATGAAGTTGCAAAAGATGGACAATAAGTTATAATGGGAAATTATAATTCTACAAAGGTGATGAGAAAAGGAGGTGTTGAACTAAATTCCACTTCTAGAAAGAAATTGTTATTGTTTAATGTCTTACATGTACCATATACAAGGAAAAAAAATCTTGTATATGTAAATTTGCTTTGTAAGAAAGGTTTTAAGGCTGTTTTAGAGTCAAATAAGATTATTTTGTTAAAAAATGGACTATTTATTGGTAAAGGCTACTCATGTGATAAAATGTTCAAACTCAGTATTAATAATAAAGTTAATGTTTCTGTTTATATGACCAAGTTATCTTTATCTTTATGGCATGATTGTTTGACATAAGTTAGATTTAGATAATGAAAATATATGACTAAGCATAATTTAATTACTTTAAAATTGAAGATAAAAGAACATGTGAAATCTGCATTCAAACAAAAATGACTAGAAAGGCTTTTCTTAAAGTTGAATGAAATACAAATTTATTAGAACTTGTGTATTCTAATATATGTGAATTGAATGATATCTTAACTAGAGGAGAAAATATGTATTTTAATTGATGATTATTCAAAGTATACTTATGTTTATTTAATGAAATATAAAGATCAAGCTTTTCAAATGAAAACAAAAAGGGGAAGAAAATTAAAATTCTAAGAAGTGATAGAGGTGGTGAGTGCTTTTCCATGGGATTTTCTTCATTTTATATAGAAAAAGGAATCATACATCAAACTAGTGCTACATACATGCCTTAACAAAATGGTTTGGTAAAAAAAAAGAAAGAATAGAACACTTGTTGATATGCTTAACTCTATGTTAGTGAATGCCAAGTTACCTACTAGTTTGGGGGAGGGGGGGAGCTTTACTCGCTACTCGTCATATACATAATAAAATTCCTTCTGAAAAATTTAAAGTTTCTCCATACAAATTATGAAAGAAAACAAAACCAAACTTAAATTGTCTTAGAGTATGGGGTTGTCTTGCATTTTATAAAGTCCCGAATCCAAAAGGATAAAATTAAGACCTAGAGCTTTAAAGGGTAATTTTGTTGGCTATGCTGAAAATTCAAAGGCATATAGAATATTGGATTTGAGTACTAATGTAATTATGGAATCTAGAGATATAGAGTTTATTGAAAATAAATTTCAAAATGATTCCAATTCAATTAGTAAACGAATCAATAATTTTAAAATTGAAATATAGTCAACAAATAATGTGGATTTTGATTTAAGTTCTAGAAATAAAAGAATTCAAGTGGCCTATTAAAATTAGGAGAAGCCAGCGTGCTAAAAAAAAAAAGACTTTACATTCGGATTATATATCTTCACAATCTATTGTTTTCCTAGTTGAAAGCAATAAGACTGATGTGCTTAATAAGATACCAATCTTATTAATAGTAGAAGATGATCTTAAAACATACAAAGAGGCAATGATATCATAAGATGTTGCTTTTTAGAAATAGACAATTAATGAGGAGATGGATTTATTATCATATAACAATACTTGAACTATTATTGATTTGCCTTTAGGCTCCAATGCAATTGGATGTAAATGGATTTTCAAAAGAAAATATAATAGTGATGGATGAATTTAAATTTTTAGAGAAAAGTTAGTAGCTAAGGGCTTTAAACAAAAAGGAAGGAATAAACTATTTTGATACATATGCTCTAGTGGCTTGTATAACATCTATAAAAGCACTTTTGACTTTATTATCAATCTATAATTTGTATGTACATCAAATGGATGTTAAGACAACTTTTTTTAATAATGAATTGGATGAGAAGGTGTATATGGAACAACTAGAGGGTTTTGTTCTACCAGGAAATGAACATAAAATCTATAAATTGATTAAATCTCTATATGGATTGAAACAGACACCTAAGCAATGACATGAGAAATTTGATTATGTAATTTTAGAATATGGTTTTAAACGTAATAGTGATGATAAATGTATTTATTCTAAATTTACAAATGATTTTGGTGTGATAATATGTCTTTATGTGGATGATATGCTCATTATTAGTATTAACATGAATGATGTCAATGATACAAAGAAATATCTAACCTCAGTTTAAAATAAAGAGCTTAAATGAGATAGATACAATTTCAGGTATTAAATTAAAAAAACATAGTGAGGGTTTTGCTTTTTATCAATCTCATTATATTGAGAAAGTATTGAATAAATTTAATCATTTGAATATAAAAAAAGCAAATACTTTGTTTGATGTTTCCTTAAGTTGACAGAAAATACAGGTAAGTCAATTACTCAAATTGAATATGCTAGTGTAATTGGTAGCTTAATGTATGTCATGCATTATACTAGACTAGATGTTGCTTTCACAGTGTGCAAATTGTCTAGATACACAAGTAATACTAGTATGGATCATGGAAAAGCAATTACAAGAGTATTTGGTTTCTTGAAAAGGACTATGAATTTTGGATTATTTTATAATATTTTTTCAGTTGTGCTTGAAGGTTATGCTGATGCTTGTTGGATAACTAGTGCAATGATTAATAAGTTAACCCCTGGACGAGTATTTATTTTAGGAGGTGGAGTTATTTCCTGGACCTTAAAGAAACGAACATCTATAACTTATTCTATAATGGAACACGAGTTTATAGCTTTAGCAGCCGCAGTAATGAAACACAATGATTGAGAAATATGTTATTGGGCATTATATTGGGGCAACAACCGATGCCATCTATCTCTTTACACTGTGATAGTCAAGCAACTATGTCTAAGGCATTTAGTAAAATTTTCAATGGAAAATCTAGATATATCAGCTTGAGACATAGACCTTGCAATAATCTAGTAGATCTTTTCATTAAAAGTCTCTCAAGAAATTTAGTTAGAAGTACTTCTGCTAGTATAGGTTTAAGACCGTTTAATTAAACTTACTAATAATAAGAACCCAATTTTTATTAGTACTTTTGCTACTTAGGAATTTCATAGGTAATAACAAATTATTAGTATGAGAGGTGTATACTAATTTGTGTATAAAATTGAGATTTTTAAAATTAGTATTTGGATTAAAAGGGAGAATGAGTGATTAACACTTTTAATGAAATCTCAATGTGAGAATGAAATTTCACCTATATGAATATAGAAAGTGGTGCCGCTTCAAAAAAAAATTTGAAAAACTTAGTAAATGTTTATGAATTCAGGAAGTAGCACAAGACTATATTGGTGCTAAAATAATGGTAAACTTTTGTTTTGCATTAATTGGATCACGTGTAATAACCCCAAATAATGAACCACCTATTTGGGACATAAACTCAATCTCATGGATAATAAAAGGCATGCTTTTTATTTTATTTTATTATCTCATAATATATATAAAATTTCTACCAAAAATTTGGCAGAGTTTCTTTGTATTTCAAACGTCCCAAGTATCGACATCAATTTAATCACACAATAATAGTCATAAATATGCATTTATACCCAATGGTCTAAACATTCCAAACCTTTCCAGCATCCATACATATATCCAGGAGATTTGCTCATTCAACTTTCTATACTTCCAATTCATTTTACTCTACTTGCTTAAATCAAATGTGTTCTTATATTTTTTTCTTACTAGACAATTGTAACATATAAGATTAACCTGACCAGGTTGACCCGAAAACAAACCAAAACAAAGATCCAAAACCAAAATAGATTAACCTTAACAAAACATAAAAACTTAAAAATCTTTCAAACAAAACGAATCAAACACATGAAAAATAAAGAACATGAAGAACATTCATCAAGAACCCATCAAACACAACTCTCAAACCAAACTAGATCTCAAACAATAAAAGGAAAGATTTTTTTCGCAATTATGCATAGAACAAGAATCAAGAATCCATTTGCATCGATTATCATTTAATCAACACAATTTTTTCAAAGAGGGTTTTGGTTCGAAACCAAAACTCTAAGATTCAAACACTTCAAATGTGTTATTGATGTAAAAAAAACCTAGATTATTGGCTAACAATGTCGTGTGATGGTAAACATGCAAAGAAAAGAGTAAGAACATGTCCAAAACACCAAGCTATAACAATATTCATAGAAAGAACATGAAGAACAAAACCTAGATTTGCCTATAAAAGATGAACTATTGCCAAACCCAGAAATGCCTATTTTCGGCTGCTAAACACATTATTTTTAACCTTAACAAACCACATTATCATAGACAAATGTTTTTGAGTAAAAAACACCAATAAATAATACCAAATCATTAAGAACATGCATATGATCCAAAGTTCAAAACTACCAAATCATCATAGCTTTTTTTTTTTCCATTAAATTTGAATAAAAAACTAGCATTTAAAACTCATTTTGACCATGACCAAACTCATAAACCCAGAAAGCTTACATGTTTCAACACACTTATTTGGATATTAATCAAAATCAACCAAAAACTTTATTTTATATATAAAAAAACAAACTTCACCATCCTTTCATGCCATCAAAAATAATTTTAAGGAAGTCGAAGGAGTCCGCAAAACCACAAAATCAACATCACAGCAATCATACCCAAATTAAAAATTAAATCATAGTTGAACATCAACGTTTTTCATATTCAACACATCAATGTACTAAAAAACATTGCACTACACTATAAACAAAATGATTTTGGATCCAACAGGCCTCATAGACTCTACCTTCAAAGTTTAAAAGTATACATTCTAAGCTTGAAATCTTCAATGGAGGTAGGTTGGTGCTGCTGCTTTTCTTTCTTTTTATCTCTAAACCCATCAAGGCCAAACCTGAACTAAAGCTTTGAAATCCTATTAGATTGGATTTCTTGCACCTTAGCCAAAGTTTTTCTTTTCTTTTTCACTCTTTCTTTCCTTTCTTTCTTCTTCCCCTCTTTTCTCCTGATTACCTTTCCTTTTATATGCGGATTCAAAGCTTCTAAATAAGTTTGTTAGGGTTTATAACAAACCAAAACTAAGCTGGTTTTACCACAGAATCAATGGATTTGGATTTAGGTGGTTTTGTAATAAACTTGAAGGCCAATGTGAGATGTTTTTGGTCTTTAAATCTTAAAAGAAGGGTTTTAAATCCTTGATAAGAACCCTCTAGGGGTTTTTAAGGGGAAACACACGAAAGAGTTAGGTGGTTTTCTGTAAATGAATGTCTCAGTCAAGGTTGATTGGGTTGGTCACTTTCATGGTTTCACTAGAGCAAGTCCGATGTCAACATTCCCCAAGACCACCTGAACTTGGTAGAGAGTGTGCAAAACTTCTATTAGATCCATTATTGCTTAATTTGGAGGTCTGTAGCTCCATATTCATTCATTTAAAAGTGTCAACTTGATTAGTGTAGCATCTGAAACTGCAGTGATGACTAACTAGGGATAAGATGTTGTGGAGATTAATGGAGAATATAGGATGTAAACGTTTGATTTCAAAGAAATTGGGTTGTAGAGGGGGTGTTTCTCAGTTGAATGGTGGTGGTTACAACCTTTGAAGTGATTAAAAACACCAT
>Ga0307515_10025310_pt1 | contig 10277 bp, 10 predicted proteins | sample 17_EM_MG_FD_194513 | JGI IMG/M metagenome (GOLD analysis project Ga0307515, IMG submission 194513) | Populus trichocarpa ectomycorrhiza microbial communities from riparian zone in the Pacific Northwest, United States - 17_EM | ecosystem: Host-associated > Plants > Roots > Unclassified | place...
AACAGGGGCTAGAGGCCCTGAACCTCGACGCCTATCGTGATGTCGCGCTCGCGCACATTCCGTTTCCGCAAGGAGACTTAACTGCCATTTACGGTGCGCTGAAAGATCACTGTGAGTTGAGTCGATTCCGCTTCGCCGTGTTGGACGCGCCACCCGGGCAATCGAACCCTGGTGATGTCGATCCCCGAGCGGATCTCGCGATCGATTCCAGTTACGCGGCGTATTACTACCCGTGGCTCATCGTTTCGGACCCGCAAACCGGCGCACGGGTAAAGGTGCCACCCGGCGGCTACGCACTGGGCGTGTACTCGCGTTCCGATACCGAGCGTGGTGTGTTCAAAGCTCCGGCGAACGAGACGGTGCGGGGCGCGCTCGATCTGGAATACGAGATCAACGATTCGCAGCAGGAAATACTGAATCCACGCGGCGCAAACGTCATTCGCAAGTTTCCCGGCCGAGGCATTCGGGTGTGGGGCGCGCGAACGCTCACATCGAACGGTTTGTGGAAGTACGTCAGCGTACGTCGTCTGTTCATCTTTCTGGAGCGGTCGATATACGAAGGAACGCAGTGGGTGGTCTTTGAGCCCAATGACGACGCGCTTTGGGCGCGTCTGAAAGACACGCTGCGTCTCTTCTTGCGTAACCAGTGGCGTGAGGGCGCGCTTTTCGGTCAGAGAGAGGAAGACGCGTTCTTTATCACATGCGACCGCACAACGATGTCACAAGACGACATCCTAAACGGCCGACTCATCTGCGAGATCGGCATTGCGCCGGTCCGGCCCGCGGAGTTCGTCATCTTCCGCGTCTTCCAGCAGACCGCCGAAGCGCAACGTTGAGGAGAACACCATGGCCGAACGCATCGATCCCTTACGCAACTTTCGCTTCACGCTGGTGATCAACGGCATCACGCGCGCCAGCTTTAGCGATGTCGCCATCGGAGAGTCCACAACAGACGCAATCGACTACCGCGAAGGCGACATGCCGGCGCACGTGAGAAAGCTTTCGGGACTCACCAAATACGGAAACATCACGCTCAAACAGGGCGTGACCGATTCCATGGACATCTTTAACTGGCACAAGGCCATCGTCGCCGGCCAGATCATGACGAATCGCAAGCAAGTCACGATTTTCGTGAACGACGAGCTGGGCGCTCCCAAGGCGCAGTTCACTGTCGATCTGGCCTGGCCTATCAAGTACGACCCGAGTGACTTGAGCGGTAAGGGCAACGAAGTGTTCATCGAGTTGCTCGAGCTCGTGAACGAAGGCATCGAGAGAGTGATGTAGCCATGCAGAACCGAAGCGATCGAGGCTTTCAGACCGAAGTGGAGTTCACGTTGCCGCGCGGCTTCTTGGATTCAGAATGCACGCTGCATCGTCAAGGCGTGATGCGCCTTGCGACCGCGGCGGACGAGATTCTGCCGCTGCGTGATCCTCGTGTGCAGCAGAACCCCGCGTATCTCGCCATCGTCGTGCTGGCTCGCGTCGTCACGCGCCTCGGCACGCTTACAGAGATAGATACGCGCACGATCGAAGGGCTGTTCGCGACGGATATGGACTATTTGCAGCGTCTCTATGAACGAATCAACTCAGCGGAGGAAACGGACGCTGGCGCATCGGCACCCTTTGCTCAACCCACACTACGCGCTACGAGGTCTGCGTGAGGACCTATCCTCCCAAGCACCTTTACGAAGAAATGGCGTTCATCGCGTACCACTTTCATTGGGGACGCGAGGAGATCTTGCGGCTCGAGCATGCCGAACGCCGACGATGGTGTCGTGAGATCTCCGCTATCAACGAACGGCTCGACGGCGTGCCGCCCGACCCGTTCCGGGATCTTTAGGAGCGCGCATGGAGCGTATAGACCCATACCGCACGTTTCGCTTTCGCGTGGAGTTTGATCACGCGCAGCACGGGGGCTTCGCCCGTGTGAAGGGACTCACGCGCGAAACGAAAGTGGATTCCTATAAGGAAGGCGGTGTGAACGAGTTTGAACGCAAGTTTGCGGGGATGACGACGTTCGGCAATCTCGTGCTCGAGCATGGACTGGTGAGTACTTATTTGTGGGACTGGCATGAGGAGGTCGTCGAAGGGCGTCTGCAGCGACGCGCCATAACAGTTTCTCTGCGTGATACCACCGACGCCGAAGTGTGGCGTTGGGTATTCGATGGCGCTTTCCCGGTGAAGTGGTCCGGTACAGATCTCGATGCGGCCACGACGCAGGTGTTGGTTGAGAGCGTCGAGTTTGCACATCACGGGTTCAAGCGCGGATGAAACTGGCCACGCACATGCTCTGGATCGCGCGACCGCGCCCCGCGGACTCTCGGCCGTTGGCGCTCGCTATACACGAACCTTGGATGGGGCACGCGCGATCTGCGCACTTACAGTCCTTGACGCTCGCCCCACGCGGACTTTGGATACGGCACACGGGAAGTGCTCATTATCGGCCTCTGACGCTAGCCACACACGAACACTGGATAATACGCACACGATGCGCGTACTCGCTGACCTTGGCGCTCACGACGCGCGAATCCCGGATCACACAAAAGCGCGGTTCTTGGGCACGGCGCTCGAAGCTGGTCGGTGATTTTGTCGCACACGTAGCAGATGAGTCGACAAAACACAGCGCAGTGCGCGCCGCGGCATTGCGCTTGCGCAAGCCGCAGCGCCAACAGGCTGCGAGGGCTGCGCAAAGTGTCACACATGTGGACGCACGAACGTTCATTGAGTCCCGCGCACAACAGCATCTGCATTTCCACTACGCCATCCAGCTTCCGCGTGGCGCGAGCGGAGGTTCGTCGGATACAGCGAGTACACACGCGGCTACACGAAGCAACCCGCGATTCGCCACTGCTGTTACTCGGTACGCGAAGAGCGCGGCCGCTCGCGATGAGGGCCGCGGCGGAGCGCGACGATGGGCCGGCGGCACGCGGCTCTCTGAGCCCGTCGCTGGGTCTGGCGCGTCTACGCTTGCTTTGTCGCGCGAGGCGAATTGGCCGAGTCAACTGAGAGTGTCCTCGCCAACTGCCCGATCCGCACTCTTTGGGCGGGCTGTTGCGCTCGTCGACCGTCGTCAAAGGCTGCCGGGCCAAATAAGCGCGGTCGGCCATGGGACGCAGCGGCGCGGCATGGCAACACTTCGCCGCAGGGCTGATGAAGACCAAGGCCACTCCGCGGCAGCGTTCATCGCAACGACCATTCGAACTCGCGCTACACGGCGAATCGTCCGCACAAGTCGCGAAGACGACCGACCGACCGCTTTCTCGTCGACGCACTCGAGCGTTCGCCTCATTTGGCGTCGGCCTCAAAAGCCCGATTCCAGTGAAGGGCCCGGTCTGTCGCAATCGATCGAACGCGCCATTCCGGCTCCCCGAGTACGCGCGTCCGTTGCGAGCCCGTCGGCCACACAAAGCTCAAGTTTCGACGTCGCCACCGCAACACCTTCAAATTTCCAACGCATGGATTCCGCCGCAGTCGACCGCTTCGCTGAGGACATCATTCGTCGCATCGACAAACGAGCGCGCATCGAGCGCGAGCGGCGCGGTCTCTAAGTGAACACGCAGGTATTCGCAATATGACTTTAGAACGCGCAACGATTGAAGTGCTGGGAGGCGGGGACCGCGACGGCGAGCGCATCGCGGTGCTCTTCAATCCCAGCGAGTACAGCATCGAGCGCGCCAATACCTACAAGGCCACCTCGCTTCCGGGTCTCTCGGGCCCCCTCATACAGTTCATCAACGGTGAAGCGGACACGCTCGCCATGGAGCTGTTCCTGGACGACCGCACCGATGCGCCGAAACCTGGCGAGAAGACTGTTCAACAGCGGCTCGAGCAATTGGTGACGCTGCTCGAAATCGATCCGCAGCTGCACGCGCCGGCTCCGGTGGCCTTCGTCTGGGGCAAGCTGTATTTCAAAGCGATCATCGAAAAGATGTCGCGCAAGATCACGATGTTCCATCCAAACGGAACGCCTGCGCGCGCCACGTTGAACGTCTCGTTCAAGGAATACAAAACGCTGCCCGAGCTGGTGCGCGATCCGCCACTGGAGTCTTCCGACAAAAGCAAACGCCGCGTGTTAGTGGGATACGACAGCGTGTGGCTGCTCGCCGCGCGCGAATATGACGACGCCTCACAGTGGCGAGTGATCGCAGACCACAACGACCTGGACGACCCGCGGGAAGTGCGCGCGGGAGATTGGCTGACCGTGCCACCGCTGGAGAAGGGTAATGGAACTCGCAGCGGTTTCTAACAACTACAACCACTTCTACGTTCCCGCGTTCTCGATTCGTCTGGGCGGCAAGGATCTGGTGCGCGATCTCGGTATCGGGGTCAGCCAAGTGGAAATTGATCGGTCTCTGAGTGCGGCGGGGCGGTTCAGTTTCACTGTCGTGAACAGCTATGTGCATAAGAAGCAGGCTTTTCTCGATGCGTTTGGCGGCATGGTGCTCGACGTGCTCACGTTCGGCGCGCACGTTGAGGTTGCTCTCGGCTATCGAGATCAAGAGCGTTTGCCGGTGTTGCTGGCCGGAATGATCACGGAGATCTCCACGGGCTTCTCGGAAAACGGTTCTCCCGAGCTGAGCGTGGCGGGCTACGACCACGCCTTTCCCATGACACTCGGCAAGCGGTCGCAAAGCTGGTCCGGCGCGACAGACAGCGACACCGTTCGCAAGCTCGCCAGTCATCACAATCTTGAAACGGATGTCGCCGATACGAAGAAGCAGCCGCAGATCGAGCAGAACCAGGAAAGCGATATCGAGTTTCTGAAGAAGATCGCGCAGCGCAATCACTTTGAGTTCTATGTGGATGAGAAGAAGCGACTGCGCTTCGGGCCGCCGCGTGATCGCGATGCGGGCGTGGTTGAATTGAAGTGGGGTCAAGGGCTCATGAGCTTCAAGCCCGAAGCGAATCTTGCCGCGCAAGTATCCGAAGTCCACGTCTATGGCTGGGACGAGAAGCGCAAAGAAGTGATTGTCGGCAAGGCCATCGCTGGGCAGGAATCGGGTAAAGAGCCGCGCGCAAAGAGCGGCGGTGAGATCTTGAAAGCGGCGGTCGGCAAGCCCGCCATTCTGGAAGTGCGGCTGCCGGTTTACGACGCTGCCGAAGCCAAACAGCGTGCGCAAGCCATCTTGAACGATCACGCCAAGCAATATCTCACGGGCGAAGCCGAATGCGTCGGCCTGCCGACCCTGCTCCCCGATCGCAACGTCACGTTCCTGAATCTCGGCGAGAAGTTTTCCAAGACTTACTACATCCAGCAGAGCGTGCACAAAGTGGACAGCAGCGGCTATCGCACCCGCCTGAAAGTGAAGGAGCCCTCCGCATGAGTGCCGACGGCGCAGCGCCCAGCGAAGTGGAGTTGGAAGCCGGCGGGCATGTCAAAGGGCTGGCCACCGCCATTGTGCGGCAGAACAAAGATGACAGCGGGCGTGTGTGCGTGCGCGTGAGCTATCCGTGGCACAGTCAACCACGTCAGAGCTATCCGGCACGGCTTGCGACGCCGATGGCGGGAAAAGACCGCGGCATGTATTTCGTGCCGGAGGTGAATGACGAAGTCGTCGTCGGCTTCCTCAAGGGGAGCATGGAGCATCCGCTGGTCTTAGGCAGTTTGTGGAATGGCGTGGACTCATCGCCTGAGACGAACAGTGACGGCAAGAACGACAAGCGGCTCATTCGCAGCCGCAAAGGCCATCAGCTGTCGTTCGACGATGGAGCCAAGGGTGTCGTGCAAGTGGAGTTGAATGATGGCAAGAAGCTCCGCTTGGACGACGACGGCATCACGCTCGAGGACACCAACGGCAATAAGCTCTCCGTGCAGAGCTCCAGTGGCAACGTCACGCTCGAAGCCAAGGGGAAACTCACGTTGAAGGGAACGAGTGTGTCGGTGGAAGCGACCTCCGAGCTCAATCTTCGCGCCAGCGGCGTGGCAAGCCTCAGCGGCACGCCCGTGAAGATCAATTGAGACCGCTATGGGAATGCCAGCCGCACGCGTGGGAGATATGACCAGTCACGGCACACCACTCTCCGGTAGCCCCGGGGAAATGACGGTGCTGATCGGCGGCAAGCCGGCTTGGCGCGCGGGTGTGGACTTGCATGTGTGTCCGCTCGTGAATGTGCTGCAGCCTCATGTGGGCGGCAGTGTGCTCATCGGCAGCACCACGGTGCTGATCGGTGGCGTGTCCGCGGCACGTCAAGGCGACGTGATTCTCGAACCCGGTGGGCCGAACTCCATTGCGATCGGCGAAACCAGCGTGCTCATCGGTTAACCGAACCCCTATGCGCAAAGTGCTCGACAACAACGAACAAAAGGACTGGCTCGGCCGGGGCTGGGCGTACCCTGTGCTCATCGACGCGCGCACCGGCGATGTGGCGATGGCGCAGTACGAAGACGATATTCGGCAATCCATTCTCATCATCCTCGGCACGGTGCGTGGTGAGCGTGTGATGCGCCCGGCCTTTGGCTGCGGCATTCACGATCTGGTGTTCGATTCTCTGGACACCGCGCTTGTCACGCGCATTGAAGTGACCGTGCGCGAATCCGTACTGCGATACGAAGCGCGCGTCGAAGTGCTGAACGTATCCGTCGACACTCGAGATTTTTTCCAAGGCAAGCTCGTTGTGCAGCTCGAATATCGAGTGCGGCGAACCAATCGGCGCGACAACCTCGTCTATCCGTTCTATTTCCGCGAAGGCGGGTTGGGCGTGCGCGATGGGAGCCGCACGTGACCCCTGGGCCGTCGTACGAGCCGCGTCGCGAGGAAGACTTCGAGCGAGAGCTGCGCGAACGGGCGCGAGTGTGGTTGCCGGAATGGCAGGTGCGCGACGCCCAGGGCGATCTCGCGGGCGCGCTCTTCAAGATCACCGCGCGACTGGCATCCGAAGTCGCGCAGCGTCTCGATCGAATTCCCGAAAAAAACTTTCGCGGCTTGCTGCATTGGCTCGGCGTGCGCGGCGAGGGCGGGCATGCCGCGCGCGTGCCCGTCGTGTTTCAGATGGCGGAAGGTTCTGAGCCCGTGCGCGCCGCTCAGGCGGTTCAGATTCAGGCACAGGGCGCGGGCGAGCCCGTGATCTTCGAAACACTCGAGCCTCTCGAGCTCACATCGGCGCCGCTCGTCGCCGTGGTCGCAACCGATCCGGCAAAGGATGCGTACTTCACGCCGCCGCCGGGCTTGTTTTCACTTGCAGCGCCCGAGAGTGTGCCGACGGAGTGGACCGTGGTCTCCGAAGCTCCGCTGCGAGCGACCTCGCTACAGCTCGATCCGCAAGTGGGGCCAGAGCCGGGAACGGTGCTGCAGAGTGTGGAGTCTCCCCCTCGTCAGTACACGGTAGTCGAAGTTAAGGATGGTCTCTGCATCATCGACCCGCCGGTGGGCGCGTGGCCGGCAGTGGATGGTTCCACTGAGTTCGTCGGCGCCGGCATTGGGCAAAACACTCAGATCAAAGCAGTGAGCCGCTTCAATCCGTTTGATTCAGCGACGCGTGACGCGCAGGAGCACACGGTCTATATCGGTTCCAAGAATGCGTTCGATATTGAATCGAGCGCGGAAATTGAATTGCGCGGTTGGGAAGGAATCGATTCCGGATTCGAGTGGGCGTATTGGGGAAAGTCGGCGACATCTGATCAAGCCGCTTGGGTGCCGCTCGGGTGGAAGCAGCTCAGCGACCGCCGTGTGCTGGACAAGGGCAGCGGCAGCATCGACGAACGAGACATCCAGAACCGCACCAGCCGCTGGCTTCGCGCAACGCGAAAATCCTTGCGGGATCGCTCGGCCCCGCCGGCGCTCGATCCCTTACGAATTCGCATTAACTGCGGTGACTCCGATTCCAGCGTGACGATCGAGGGCATCACCAACTCCACGCCGCTCGATCTCAATGCGCCGCCGCTTTATCCGCTCGGCCGCGAGCCGCGCTTGTTCGATTCGTTCTATCTCGGCAGCAAGGAGGCCTTTTCCAAGCCCCATGCCGAAGTCAAAGTGCGCTTGGAAATCGGCGACGAGTGGAGTAGCGCACCGACCGTTATCACGTATGCCCTGAACAACCATGTGTTGTTCGCGGTTGGCACGGACAACGCATTGCGTGTCATCGCTGTTACGGAAAGCGCGGGCGATGTGAATGTGGTCTTTCATCTGTCGTCCCAGCCTCCTGACGGCAGCGGACATTTCGTGAAACTGTCCTTGGGAGCGCGGCCGGGCGCGGCCCTGCTCGGGGCTAACAAGGGATATGTCAGCGCCTCTCACGAGCGGGAGATTTGGCTCTGGAGCGCCGAGCTCGCCCTAGTCCCCTCAGGAGCTTGGGAATCGCTTGGCGAGCCTGCGGGGCATGAACCGCCGCCTGATGCGCCATCGCCAAGTCGCATCGAGACACTCCTAACTCGTAATAGCGCGAACAGCGCGCTCTTTGTGTATGCGCTAGTAGATGGCGCGCTCTATCGAAGGCAAGTGCCGGGCACTTCGGCGTGGACCAAACAGGCGGTTGTCGTTGCGGGCGTCGATATTCCTCTCGACAAGATCGTGGCCGTTCAAGATCCAGCGGGAAATAGCGGAGCCGCGCGAGATCAAGATGGACTGCTCGGCGTTGGTCTTGATGGGCGCTTGTATCTGCGGGATAGCGGGAGCACGTGGCAAGACGTCACGCCGTCCAGTGTATCGATCGACACGGATCGATATCCCGCCCTGGCCAGGGCGGGGGGTGCTCAGCGCTGTTATGTTGCGCTGAAGGCACCGACATCCGGCGATCCCGCGCCGATATTCGCTTTCGATCCCGCTGACTCGAATAACGCGGCCACGCGTTTTCAAAGTGAGCCGGTCGATCTCATCGGACACGCTATCGATGTCGTCGATCGCGCGGGCAATGCAGTGGCCGTATTCGCTATCCGCGAACAGGGAGCAACGCGCGTTGCGCAGTGGGATGCTTTCGCCGGCACCGATGAGCCGATTCTCAGTGTGGATATTCCGTTCGGAAGCGGAGCGTTGTCGCAAGCACCGGCGCGTGTGGGCTCCTGGCTCGCCGCTCCGGCTGAACATGGAACGTTGCGGCTGTTGAAGCTAGACGCCGCACTTCACTTCGTCGATGCAAACGCGGATGTGACCACCGCGGCAGTTGTGAATGCCGGTGTGCCCATCGTCGCCGGCAAATCCTATCGGGTCGATCTCACGCCGGATATCGCCACGAAGCAGGTCGTGCCGGTCAAGCAGGCCAGCACCTTGGGCGATGGCCGTCTTGCGTTGGTGCTCGAGAAAGCGGTGCCAACGCTTCCCGACGGGGCCGCCTTTACACTTTACCAAGATGAACAGCTTGCGCTGTTCGCCGGCACGAACGACAGCGGCAAGCTGGTGCTCGATGCCACGGACACACTCACCGCTTTCGGCGACAAGGTGTACTTGCGCTGGATGTCGGGTGGCATCGAGCGAGTGCGCATTCGCGTGGTCGACCAGGTGGATACCACGGTCACGCCGAATGTGGCCACTCTGGATTCGCCGTTGCCCTCCGGCGCCGTGAATATCGACTATGTCCCGATGGACGGCGGCCTGACGCTCGAAGGCACTTTTCGACCGGTCGTTGAGCTTCCGGACAACGTTGCGAAAGAGGGGATCACGATTGCGTTCCCCGGTCTCGCGCCGCGCAAGCAAAGAGTCATCTCCTTCGCGCCCGCTTCAGCAAGCCAACAATGGGCGCTCTTGGCCGAGCCTTGGACGACTGCGCCCGCCGCCAATCCCGTGCTGCTGATTGCGGATGCGAGCTTTAGCGCATTTCGTGAGGCCGCACCCGTGCGCGGGCGCAATCCGGAGTTGTCTTGGGAATATTGGGACGGGCGCGGCTGGTGGAAAATCGCAGGCGCCGTGGATGGGACCGACAATCTCGTTACCACCGGCGACGTAACGTTCTGTGTTCCTGAAAATATTGCGGCCACCGAGGTCGCGGGGCACGAAAACTTCTGGGTGCGTGCGCGGTTGATCGGCGGCGACTACGGCCAAGAAAAACTCGTCATCACGACTTCGGGCGCCCCGCCGACACAGACTCAGACCATCACGCGCGACACCTCCGGCATTCGCGCGCCTTATGTTGTGAGGGCTGCCGTTAAATACTCGATGTGTTGCCCGGTCGCACCGGACTATCTGTTGACGCGCGACAGCGGCAACACAGTGGATCAAAGTGCCGCGAACCGCGATCTGAACAGCAAGATCGAATCGTTCACACCGCTCAGTGAGTCCATCGACGGTGCCGGTCGGGCTCTCTATCTCGGTTTCGGTGCTGCGTTGCGAGGTCGATCGGCCAGCTTG
>Ga0307515_10025311_pt1 | contig 10277 bp, 8 predicted proteins | sample 17_EM_MG_FD_194513 | JGI IMG/M metagenome (GOLD analysis project Ga0307515, IMG submission 194513) | Populus trichocarpa ectomycorrhiza microbial communities from riparian zone in the Pacific Northwest, United States - 17_EM | ecosystem: Host-associated > Plants > Roots > Unclassified | place...
TCAGGACGGCTCCGACCAACCGCCCTACGCATCGGGCCAGGGCATCACTGGCCAGTCGCCCTACGCGCCGGGTCAGGACGGCTCCGGCCAACCGCCCTACGCATCGGGCCAAGTCAGCCCCGGCCAATCGCCCTACGCGCCGGGCCAGGTCAGCCCCGGCCAACCGCCCTACGCATCGGGCCAGGACGGCTCCGGCCAACCGCTCTATGCATCGGGCCAGGGCATCACTGGCCAGTCGCCTTACGCGCCGGGTCAAGTCAGCCCAGGCCAACCGCCCTACCCATCGGGCCAGGACAACCCCGGCCCACCGCCCTACGCGCCGGGCCAGGTCAGCCCAGGCCAGCCCCCCTACGCATCGGGCCACGACGCGCCCTACGGACCCGGCCACGACGGCAGCGGTCAATCGCCCTACGCGTCCGGCAACGGCGACTCGCTCTATGGCCGCGGCAGCGATGACCAGGCCGATTCCCCGTACGGCCGCCCGCAGCCCGACAACTTCGGGCCCGGCATGCCATACGGTCGGCGCCAGCCGACCGAAGAGGACGAGTCGGAAGTGTCCGGCGGTTTCCCCCAGCAGCCGACCAGCGCCGCGTTCGGCTCGGCCCCAGACTCCCGCGGCGGCGTCCCGGCGCCACGTGACCCCGCCGACGCCGGCACTCCGGCGAGGGGCACCGCCCGCCCCGTCTCGGCCAGCGCCTCCGTGCCCACGGCCAGCCGAGTCGGCCCGGCCGAGGGCGAGGAACTGCCCCCGCCGACCCAGGCGCCGCAGGCCCGCGTATACGGACGGCCCACCCAGCCCCCGGTCGACGACGAGCCGTCACCCGCCCCGGTTTCGCCGTTCGCCCGCCCCGGCGCCGAACGCTATGGCGACGACCCGATCGGCGGCGACTCGCAGGACCTGCCGCCGCTCGGGCCCAAGACGCCGCCGCCCGGTGGCAACCCCCTGCCCCCGCGCGCCACCGCGAGCGCCCGGGTCGCTCCGCCCCCGGCTCCGGGCTCGGATGCCCCGGCCTACGGCCCGCCGGGGCGGAACACGCCGTCGGACAACTACGGCGAGAACACCACCGACATGGCGGGCCGCAACCAGCCGCCCGGTCAGCCCTATGTGCCCGCGCCGGCGCTGCCGAGCCTGCACGCCCGGCCGCCGCTGGTGGATGGCTTCCCGCCGCCGCCGAGCGCCGAGGACGCTGCCCAGCAGCAGTCCGGCCTCTCCCCCGAGCGGCCGCGGCTCGGCGGCGTGTTCCCCGGCCCCGGCGGACCTGGACCCGGCGGACCCGGCCCGGCGAACGAGCCCGGAAGCCAGAGCCGCGCGACCGTGACGCCGCCCGGCCCGGACGAGACGTCGAGCTGGCCCGGACCGGGCGGGGCGGTTGTCGAGTCCGAGCAGTCCCGCTTCGAGCAGTTCAAGCCCGACACCGAGACCCCCGCCAAGCCGGAGACTCCGCACGTACGCATGCTGCCGATCTTGATTTGGATCATCATCGTCGCGGTGTTGCTGCTCGGTGCGGCGTTCGGCATCGTGCGGCTGATCTCCAGCGGCTCCGGCAGCGGCTTCACCGCGAACGCCGGCGACTGCGTCAAGCGCTCGGGCAACGAGGCGGTCAAGGCGACCTGCGGTGACGCGGACACGTTCATCGTAGTGTCCAAGGTGGACACCAAGGAGCAGTGCCCCGACCCGGGCCAGCCCTACGTGCTGAACCCGACCAGCGACGGCAAGACCCAGGTGCTCTGCCTCAAGCCCAACAGCTGATGGCCCAATCGATCAAGGGTCCGCGGGTCCGGGCGCCCGAGTTCCGGGCCCGCGGTTGGCTCAACACGGGCGGCAAAAACCTGACCCTTGCCGACGTACGCGGCAAAATCGTCCTTTTGGATTTTTGGACGTTTTGCTGCATCAACTGCCTGCACGTGCTGGACGAGCTCCGCCCGCTCGAGGAGAAGTACGGCGACGTGCTGGTCGTCATTGGCGTGCACTCGCCGAAGTTCGAGCACGAACGCGACCCCGAGGCCTTACGCGCGGCCGTGGAACGCTACGGCGTGCACCACCCCGTCCTCGACGACGCCGACATGGTCATGTGGCAGCAGTACGCCGCCAAGGCCTGGCCCACCCTCGCGGTGGTCGACCCGACCGGCTACCTGGTCGCGTCGATGGCCGGCGAGGGTCACGCCGAGGGCCTGGCCCGGCTGCTCGACGAGCTGATCGCGGAGCACGAGACGGCCGGCACCCTGCACCGCGGCGACGGCCCGTACGTGCCGCCCGCCGAGCCCGCGACGGCATTGCGCTTCCCCGGCAAGGCGATCGAGCTGCCCAGCGGCAACCTGCTGGTCTCCGACTCGGCCCGGCACAGCCTGGTCGAGCTGCTGCCGGACGCCGAGACCGTGGTCCGCCGGATCGGCACCGGCGAACGCGGCCACGCGGACGGCCGGGCGCCGAGCTTCGCCGAGCCGCAAGGCCTGTGCCTGCTGCCGGAGCGGATCGCCGAGCTGGCCGGCTACGACGTGGTGGTCGCGGACACGGTCAACCACCTGCTCCGCGGCCTGCGCCTGGCGACGGGCGAGGTGCACACGATCGCCGGCACCGGCAAGCCCTGGCGCTCCACGGTGGACAACCACGCGCACGACGCCCTGGCCGCCGACCTGTCCTCGCCGTGGGACCTGGCCTGGTTCGACGATCGGCTGATCATCGCCATGGCCGGCATCCACCAGCTCTGGTGGTTCGATCCGGTGCAGCGCACGACGGGCGTCTACGCCGGGACGACGGTCGAGGCGCTGCGCGACGGCCCGATCCCCGACGTGTGGATGGCCCAGCCCTCCGGCCTCGCGGCCGCCGGCGACCGGCTGTGGATCACCGACAGCGAGACCTCGGCGCTGCGCTGGATCGAGGCGGGCGAGCTGCACACGGCCGTCGGCCAGGGGCTCTTCGACTTCGGTCACGTGGACGGCCCGGCGGCCACGGCTTTGCTGCAACACCCGCTGGGGGTCGGCGTGCTGCCGGACGGTTCGGTCCTGGTGGCCGACACCTACAACGGCGCGGTACGCCGCTACGACCCGACGACGAGGACGGTGTCCACCGTCGCGGAGCACCTGGCGGAGCCCAGCGACATCCTGGTCACCGCCGGCGGCGACGTGATCGTGGTCGAGTCGGCGGCCCACCGGCTGACCCGCCTGGCCCCGGGCGTGGTCTCGATGATCGAGGGCGAACGCCACCGGGTCGAACGCCCCCCGTCCCGGCTGTCCGCGGGCGAGGTCACCCTGGACATCGTCTTCACGCCGCCGCCGGGCCAGAAGCTCGACGAGACCTTCGGCCCGTCGACCCGCCTGCAGGTCTCCGCCTCCCCGGCCGACCTGCTGCTCGACGGCGCGGGCAGCAGCACCGAGCTGTCCCGCCGGCTGCTGATCAACCCGGCGATCGACAAGGGCGTCCTGCAGGTGGTGGCCCAGGCGGCCACCTGCGACGCCGACGTCGAACACGCCGCCTGCCACCTGACCAGGCAGGACTGGGGCGTCCCGGTGGTCGTCGAGCAGGACGCGCCGACCCGCCTGGCGCTGGTCCTCCGCGGTCTCGACGCCGGCTGACCCGCCCCCAGGCGGCTAAGCAAACGGCTTCAGCGTCAAGCCGGCCGACCGCAGTGCGGCGCGGACGCGACTGGCCAGGTTCACCGCGCCCGGGGTGTCGCCGTGCACGCAGATCGACGACACCGCGTTCGGCACGAGCGTCCCGTCGACGGCCACCACGGTGCCCTCGACGGCCATCCGCACCGCCCGCTCGACGACCTCGGTCGGCTCGTGCACCAGCGCGTCGGGCGACGATCGGGGGACCAGCGTTCCGTCGGCCCGGTAGCCGCGATCGGCGAACCCTTCCCCGATCGCGGACAGCCCGGCGGCTTCCGCGGCGACGGCCAGCACCGACTCCGGCTGGCACAGGATCGGCAGCCCGGCGTCGTAATCCGCGACCGCGTTGACCACCGCCGACGCTTGCCCCTGCTGCACGGCCGCGGTGTTGTAGAGAGCCCCGTGCGGCTTCACATAGCGGACCCGGGTGCCGGCGATCCGGCAGAACGCCTCGAGGGCCCCGATCTGGTACAGGATGTCGTCGCGCAGCTCGTCGAGGTCGTAGTCGATCCGGCGGCGCCCGAAGCCGGCCAGATCCCGGTAACCGACCTGGGCGCCGATCGCGACGCCGCGCTCGGCGGCAAGCCGGCACACCCGGCGCATCAGGGCCGGGTCGCCGGCGTGGAAGCCGCACGCCACGTTCGCCGACGTGACGATGGCGAGCAGGGCGTCGTCGTCGCCCAGCCGCCAGGCCCCGAACCCTTCGCCGAGGTCCGCGTTCAGATCAATCGTGCTCACAGACCGAACCGTAGTCTCGGTGAAGCGCCCCAAAGGTCCGCGACGTCGCAGAGATCCTCGCCATCGAAGGTTGTCGGAATTTCAACGTACGACGGCTCGGAGCGACCTCGGCGGCCGGTGGATCCCACCCGGCGAGCGCCGCGGAGACGCCGTCCAGCAGGATGGTCCGAAAGTGCCTGTTGACCAGCGCCGCCACAGCTCGGCCCGCCAGGATTCCACCTCTTCGCCGTCGCGAAACTCGAGCGGCAGCGCCGAGACACCCACCCGCCGTACTCTCATGAAATCAGTCTCGTCGAGAGGTGCCCGGATGCGACGTGAGCGGCTTCACTACTGGTCAGTAACCTACGGTGCCGTAACCTTGGTGCCGTGACGACCTCAGCAGCCCCGTTCCGGATGAAACCGGCCGACCTCGGCAAACCGCGGCTGCGCGGCCGGCTCCACCAGTACGCGTTCTTCGTCGCGCTCGTCTGTGGCATCGTGCTCTGTTCGATCGCCGCGAGCCGGCCGGGCCTCAGCCCGTTCCTGAGCTGCCTCGTCTACAGCCTCACGGTGTGCGGCCTGTTCGGCATCAGCGCGCTCTATCACCGGCGCAACTGGTCCGAACGCGGCTACCAGGTCATGAAGCGCCTGGACCACTCGATGATCTTCATCTTCATCGCGGGCACCTACACGCCGTTCTGCGTGCTGCTGCTCAGCGCGGGCAAGGCGACGCTGTTCCTGAGCCTGATCTGGGCGGGCGCCCTGGGCGGGGTCGCGCTCAAGACGATCTGGCCGCATCTGCCCCGCTGGGTCGGCGCGCCCCTCTATCTGGCGCTGGGCTGGGGCGCGGTGGCGATCCTGCCCGAGGTGCTGAGCCACGGCGGGGTGGCCGCCCTGGTGCTGATCGCCACCGGCGGGGTCATCTACAGCGTCGGTGCGATCTTCTACGCGCTGCGCCGGCCGAACCCGTGGCCGACCGTCTTCGGCCACCACGAGTTCTTCCACGCCTGCACGCTGGTGGCCGCGCTCTGCCACCACATCGCGATCTACTTCGCCCTGTACGCCTGACCCCTGTACGCCTGACCCCTGTACGCCTGGCCCTCGGCGCGGCGCCGGCCGGTGCTCAGTAGCCGGGCGGCGGAGGCGGCGGGTCGTCCCGCCGGGTCTCGCGATACTCGTTCACATAGGTGCCGTCGCTGCGCAGCACGGGTCGCTGTGTGCTGCTCACCGTGGTGGCGCGCCGGCGGCTGTTCCAGAACCAGAGGGTGATGATCAGCCCGGCCAGGCCGGCCAGCATGAGTACGTAGCCGACGATGTTGATGTCGAGCCCGCTGATGTGTGCGTTGACGGCGAACGCCAGGATCGCCCCCAGCGCGAGGAGAAAAATACTTCCGCCGATGCCCATCGGGGTCCTCCTTGGTTTGTCGCCGTGGCAAAGGTTCACGGCGATACGTCGATAGGCGTGTTACCCCGGCGACCGAAACCTCAATCAGGCAAGCTGAACCCATGACTGCACGGACCCTCGTTCTGCTGCGCCACGCCCGGGCCGAGACGCCCGGCGAGCGACCCGACATCGAGCGTCGGCTGACCACTGTGGGCGAGAGCGACGCGGATGCCGCCGGGTCCTGGCTGGCCGACGAGGGGCTGCGGCCGGGCCTGGTGATCTGCTCACCGGCGGCCCGGACCCGGCAGACCTGGCACGGCGTGGCGGTGGCGCTGGCGCAGGCCAACCCCGATGCCGGGGCGCCCGAGGTGCACTACGAGAACGGCCTCTACGACGGCGGGCGTACGGAGGTCATCGACCTGCTGCGCGCAGTGCCCGACGAGACGAGGGTGGTCCTGGTCGTGGGCCACAACCCGACGATGTCCGACGTGTCGATCCTGCTCCGCCCGTACGACGCGGACGGCGGCTTCGACACACTGAAGACGTCGGGCCTGGCCGTACACCGGGCCGAGGGCTCGTGGTCGCAGGTCGAGCCGGGCTGGATGCCGCTGATCGAGCGGCACACCGCCCGCGGCTGAACGTAGGCACGACAAAGGCCGGCGGACGTCCTTGTCCGCCGGCCTCGGCCGTTTCAGGAGAGTGGGGAAAAGCTTTAGAACGCGTCCTCGGACAGGTCCATGATGTCCAGCGTCGTGTTCTCGATCACCCGGCGGTCGGCGCCGACCCGGGGCAGCACCTCGCGGACGAAGAACCGGGCCGCCGCGACCTTGCCCTCGTAGAACTTCTGGTCCGCCGGGGTGAGCTCGCGGCCGAGCGCCTGGAGAGCCACCTCGGCCTGGCGCAGCAGCAGCCACGCGAGGATGACGTCGCCGAGCGCCAGCAGCACGCGGCGGGAGGTCAGGCCCACCTTGTACAGCTCTCGGGCCTCGCCCGCCTGCACTGCCTGCAGCCAGCCCATCTCGACGCCCAGGATGGCCTGCAGTTCGCCGAGCGCCTTGCCGAGCGACGCCCGCTCCACCTTGAGCTGACCGTTACCGGCCTCGCTCTCGATGAACTCCTGCATCTCGGTCGCCACGACGGACAGCGCCTGGCCCTGGTCCTTCACGATCTTGCGGAAGATCAGGTCGAGGCTCTGGATCGCCGTGGTGCCCTCGTACAGGGTATCGATCTTGGCGTCCCGGACGTACTGCTCCAGCGGGTAGTCCTGCAGGAAGCCGGAGCCGCCGAAGGTCTGCAGCGACTCGTGCCCGAGCAACTCGTACGCCCGCTCCGAGCCGACGCCCTTGACCAGCGGGAGCAGCAGGTCGTTGACCCGGCTGGCCGCCTTCTCCGCCTCGGTGTCGCCGGCCGCCTGGGCGATGTACACCTTGTCCTGGTACGTCGCCGTGTAGATGACCAGCGCGCGCAGGCCCTCGGCGTACGACTTCTGCAGCATCAGCGAGCGGCGTACGTCGGGGTGGTGGGTGATCGTGACGCGCGGTGCGGCCTTGTCCGAGTTCTGCACCAGGTCGGCGCCCTGGACGCGGTTCTTCGCGTACTCCAGCGCGTTCAGGTAGCCGGTCGACAGGGTCGCGATCGCCTTCGTGCCGACCATCATCCGGGCGTACTCAATGATCATGAACATCTGCCGGATGCCCTGGTGCACCTCGCCGAGCAGCCAGCCCTTGGCCGGGGTGCCGTGCTCGCCGAAGGTCATCTCGCAGGTGTTCGAGACCTTGAGGCCCATCTTGTGCTCGACGTTGGTGGCGTAGACGCCGTTGCGCTCGCCGAGCTCGCCGGTCTCCTCATCGAAGTGGTACTTCGGCACGATGAAGAGCGACAGGCCCTTGGTGCCGGGGCCGCCCACGCCCTCGACGCCGACCGGGCGCGCGAGCACGTAGTGGATGATGTTGTCGGACAGGTCATGCTCGCCCGAGGTGATGAACCGCTTGACGCCCTCGATGTGCCACGAGCCGTCCGCCTGCGGAATCGCCCGGGTGCGCCCGGCGCCGACGTCCGAACCCGCATCGGGCTCGGTGAGCACCATCGTGGCGCCCCACTGCTTGTTGACGAAGAGCTCGGCCCACTTCTGCTGCTGCTCGGTGCCCTCCAGCTTCAGCACGTGTGCGAAGGAGGGTCCGTTCGAGTACATCCAGATCGGCGCGTTCGCCCCGAGCACCTGCTCGGCGATCGCCCACCACAAGGCCCGCGGCGCGAGCGTGCCACCGAGCGAGCTGGGCAGGTCGAGCCGCCAGAACTCGGACGCCATGAACTGGGCATACGACTTCTTGAAGGCCTCCGGCAGCGGCGCCGTGTTGGTCGCCGGGTCGAACCTCGGCGGATTGCGGTCGGCCTCGGTGTAGCTTGCCGCGAGATCCTCGCGGGCCAGGCGGTTGACCTCGGCGAGAACGTCGCGGGCGGTATCCACGTCGATCTCGCCGAACGGCGCTTGGCCGAATGCGCGCTCGGCCCCGAACACCTCGAAGAGGTTGAACTCGAGGTCGCGCAGGTTGCTCTTGTAGTGAGTCATGGTGCTTGGCCCCTTGCTCTCCCGGACAGACAGTCTCCCGGACGCGAGTTACCCGTCAGTAACACCCACTGTATTACCCGTCGGTAGAGGTCGACAACCCGTCAGGCGATCTGTGATCAAAGCCCAAGCTGAGGGGTCTGTCCGGCTGATCTCCGCTCAGGCAACTCCGTTTGGGTAGCAACTGGGGCAACCGTTCGGTCATTTGCAAGTTCCCACGCCGTACGCGTCGTATCGACGGCCCTGCCGCCTCGTTGCTCCGGATGTACGGCCCGACAGCAAGCGTGCCGAGACCGGGGAGGTCATTATGTTCGCCACGATCAAGGGCTTGATTCCGGAGCCGCGCCAGGCAGACCAGCCACGTCACTACATCGGCCGGCACCGGCAGCCCGAGACGATCACCGCACGAGCAACCGTGACCGTGATCCCGGGCACAGTCCCGGTCTCGGTTCCGGTTCCGGTCTCGCTTCCGGTCTCGGTCTCGCTTCCGGTCCCAGGGGAGCCGAAGAGCGAGCCCGTGGTCGAGCTGCCCGCGGTCGGTTAGCTGCCCGCCGCACCGACCTCCCAGCTCGGCACGGCCACGGACGTACCCTCGTCGGGGCCGGCGTACTCGAGCAGCACCAGCGCGATGTCGTCATCGAGCTGCCCGTGCACCCAGTCCACCAGGGCAGTCTCGAGCGAGGCCAGGCCGTCGCCGACGGTGCCGTGACCGAGCAGCCGCCAGGCCCGGTCGGCCGTCGGGAAGAACTCGCCCTCCCGCCGGGCCTCGCCCAGGCCGTCGGTGAAGAGCAGCAGCCGGTCGCCCGGCTCCAGCCGCTCCACGCGCGGGCGGGCCACCGGCATGAAGCCCAGCGGCGGCGCCGGGGCCGGCGGCTCGAGGGTGATCACTTGGCCTCGCCGCAGCAGCAGCGGCGCGGGATGTCCACAGTTGACGATGGTCAGGGTGCCGCCGCGCTCCTCGACCAGGGCCGCGGTCACGAAGTCCTCGTCACCGACGCTGCGCGCCACCGCCCGGTCCAGGTCCGCCACGATCGCGCGCAGGTCTGCCCGCTCGTACGCGACATGCCGGTAGGAGCCCAGCACGATGCTGGCCAGGCGTACCGCGTCCAGGCCCTTGCCGCGCACGTCGCCGATGATGATCCGCACGCCGTACGGGGTGTCCAGGGCCTCGTAGAGGTCGCCGCCGATGTCGGCGGCGACCGAGGCCGAAATGTACCGGCCCGCCACCGCGAGCGACCCCACCTGCGGCCCGATCGGGCGCAACACGGCCTGCTGGGCGACCGCCGCGAGGCGCAGCAGCTCGGCGATGCGGTCGTTCTGCCGCTGTCGGATCCTCGACACGGCCGCGGCGATGCCGGTGGCGAGCATGATGCCGACCACGTTGACCATGCCGACCACACCGATGTGCCCGTCGGCGCTGGCGAAGGTCATCCCGACGATCGTGGCCAGCACGCCGACCGCGAGCACCGTCTGCCAGTACGCGAAGACGGCGGCCAGGAACGGCACCGCGACGAACAGCCCGACGTAGTTGGCATGGGTGTCGTCGGAGAACTCCACCGCCGACACGGCAGCGAGCAGCACAAGGGCCGCGCCGAGGCCGGCGCGGGATCCGGGGCTGAGCGAGCGACGGCCCGCCGGGAAAATGGGCATGGGTACCGCGAATAGCATGCCTGATCGACGCGAGCGACTGCATCAACTTGACCCGTAGTCTGAGTAGGTTCTGACCGCGCGGTACAACTGGGAAACCGGTCGGCGACGGCCGGTCAACGCGCCGGTGACAGGATGTCGATGTGGCTTTCGACCTGCGCGACCGCCTTCTCGACGGTTTCCGGTGGACGGACCCGGGTCCGGGAAGTGATTTCGTCGTCAGTGACCGTTCGGGGTGGTGGCGCGACCCGTCGGTGATTGGCGGCATCGGGTCGGCCCTGGGCGAATTGTTTTCCGAGATGTCACCAACTGTTGTCGTCTCGCCGGAGGTGACCGGGTTCCTGCTTGGACCGC
>Ga0307515_10025312_pt1 | contig 10277 bp, 6 predicted proteins | sample 17_EM_MG_FD_194513 | JGI IMG/M metagenome (GOLD analysis project Ga0307515, IMG submission 194513) | Populus trichocarpa ectomycorrhiza microbial communities from riparian zone in the Pacific Northwest, United States - 17_EM | ecosystem: Host-associated > Plants > Roots > Unclassified | place...
AACCTGGAAGGATAGGGTCATGGGCAAGCTTGACGGTAAGGTGGCGGTCGTCACCGGCGGAACGAGCGGCATGGCGCTGGCCAGCGCCAAACGCTTCGTCGAGGAAGGGGCTTATGTGTTCATCACGGGCCGGCGGCAGGAGGCGCTGAACGAGGCGGTAAAGGCGATCGGCCGGAACGTAACGGGCGTGCGCGGCGATGCTGCCAATCTCGACGACCTCGACCGCCTGTTCGACACGATCAAGCGCGAGAAGGGCAAGATCGACGTGCTCTACGCGAGCGCCGGCACGGGCGAAGCTGTCCCGCTCGGCGAGATCACCGAGCAGCACTTCGATACGACCTTCGGCCTGAACACGCGTGGCACGCTCTTCACGGTGCAGAAGGCCTTGCCGCTGTTCAACGACGGCGGGTCGATCTTCATGACCGGGTCGGTCGCGTCGCTCAAAGGATTCCCGGGCTACAGCGTGTATGCGGCCAGCAAGGCCGCCCTTCACGCCTTCGCACGCGGGTGGCTCAACGAGCTCAAGGGCCGAAACATCCGGGTCAATGTGCTGCATCCGGGGCCGATCGCCACGCCGATGCAGGATCAGGTGCTGACCGAAGAGGCCAAGAAAATGTTCGAGTCCCTGATCCCGAGGGGAACGATGGGCCGTCCCGAGGAAATCGCGGCAGCCGCGCTGTTCCTGGCTTCGGACGATTCGAGCTTCGTGAACGGGGTGGAGCTGGCGGTCGACGGCGGCTTCTCGGCCATCTGAATGCGCGCCGGATCGCCCCGAGCGGCTGATCCCAACACCACAGGAGAACCATCATGAGCTATGCGATCATAGGTTTCGGCGAGATCGGCCAGGCCCTGGCCCACGCCTTCGCCCGCAGGAATATCGAGGTGGCCGTGGCTAGCCGCCACGCGCCCGAGGCCTTGGCGCCGCAGGCAAGGGCTATCGGCCCGACGGTCATCGCCCAGTCCCTGCAGGACGCGCTGAAGGCCGACACGATATTTCTGGCTGTTCGTTCCGAGTCTCACCGGGACGTCGCCAAGGCCCTGCCGAGTTGGGAAGGCAAGACCCTCGTCGACGCGACGAACTCACGGGCTCCGCTGGAAGAGATGGACGGCTTGCTGTCCTCGGCGTTCGTCGCCAAGCTCTACGCCGGCGCCAAGGTCGTGAAGGGCTTCAACCACTTGGGCGCCACCGCCTTGGCGTCGGATCCAGTCGTCGTGGGCGGCCACCGCGTCGTCTTCCTCGCAAGCGACGACGAAGATGCTATCGCGCCCGTGGCCGCCCTGGCCAAACAGCTCGGCTTCGCCCCGGTTGACCTGGGGCGGTTCGACGAGGGCGGCGCTCTGGTGCACGCCCGCGGTCCCGTCTGGGGTCCGCTCATCTTCCAGAACATGTTCAAGAAGGAGCAGTAGCGGACTTGCGGCCAATTGTGGGAGGGGTGTTCAGCGCCCTTCCCGCTCCTCTAGTTCTGTGGCTGGGACGCGCCAATAGCTGCCCTTGGAGCATCTCCAGATTCCGGATCTTCAGCCCGAGGCCGACGACGACGTCCGACCCAAGGCGCAATAGATCGGTCGCCGTCATGTGCCCCTAGACGGATGCTCACCCAGACGGAAGGCCTTTGATGCCGAAGTGTGGGCGGGCGAGGTTGTAGGCGTCAGTCCAGGGCTTGATAGCCTTGGCGCGGTCGCGCGAGCGGGCGCAAAGGCGGCGCGCGTTGATGGAAAATCACAGGTAAAATTAGTTTCATATTTGCAACGAAACTGCTCTCATGGGTAAACATTGCTCGGTCCAATCCGTCCGAACGAGACGGAGACGAGGGAGTACATAGTCATGACGCATCCAACCCGCCGCGCCGTCCTGCTCGCTGGCTCGGCCATCGCCGCCTTGCCTGGCGTGGCCCGCGCGGCTCCGCTGGAAGCCGCTGCGGACCTGCGTCTCTGGTACAGACAACCAGCCAAGGCCTGGGTCGAGGCCTTGCCCGTGGGCTCGGGTCGTCTGGGCGCGATGGTGTTTGGCGGGACCGCCGTCGAACAGTTGCAGCTCAACGAGAACACCCTGTGGGGCGGCGGCCCCTATGACCCGGTCAACCCCCAGGCGGCCGGCGCCCTGCCGGAAATTCGCCGGCTGATCGACGCGGGCCAGTACGCCGACGCCTCGGCCCTGGCCGCCGCCAAGTTCATGGCCACGCCGCTCCGGCAGATGTCCTACCAGACCCTGGGCGCCCTGAAGCTGTCGTTCCCCGGCCAGCCGGATGTCGGCGAAGGCTATGTCCGCGATCTCGACCTCGACGCCGCCACGGCCCGGACACGCTTTTCGCACGGCGGCGTCGCCTTCGCGCGCGAAGTCATCGCCAGCGCGCCCGACCAGGTGATCGCCGTGCGGCTGTCGGCCGACAAGGCCGGCGCGATCTCGGTGGACCTGGCCTTCGATAGCCCCCTGAAGCCGACGGTCAGGGCGGAAGGCGGCGACACCCTGGTGCTCAGCGGCCGCAACGCCGGCCAGCACGGGATCGCCAGCGCCCTGACGGTGGACTGCCGGGTCAAGGTCGTCGCCAAGGGCGGCAAGGTTCTGGCCCAGGACCAGGGCCTGTCCGTGCGCGGCGCGGACGAGGTGCTGCTGCTGATCGCCGCCGGCACCAGCTATCGCCGCTTCGACGACGTCTCGGGCGATCCGGTCGCCGACAACCGCGCGCGGCTGGCCCGCGTCGCGCGCAAGTCGTGGCCTGTCCTGCTGGCCGACCACCGGGCCGACCATCGTCGCCTGTTCCGCAAGGTCGCCGTGGATTTCGGGACGACGGGCGCGGCCTTGCGGCCGACCGACGAGCGCATCCGCCTGTCGCCGACCACTGACGACCCGGCCCTCGCGGCGCTCTACTTCCAATATGGCCGCTACCTGCTGATCGCCTGCTCGCGCCGAGGCGGCCAGCCGGCCAATCTGCAGGGCCTGTGGAACGACAGCATGAACCCACCCTGGGGCAGCAAGTTCACGATCAACATCAATACCGAGATGAACTACTGGCCCGCCGAGCCCACGGGCCTGGCCGAATGCGTCGCACCCCTGGTCGAGATGGTCCGCGACCTTTCAGTCACCGGCGCGCGAACAGCCAAGGCGATGTACGGCGCGCGCGGCTGGGTCGCCCACCACAACACCGACCTTTGGCGCGCGACGGCGCCGATCGACGGCGCGGAATACGGCGTCTGGCCGACCGGCGGCGCGTGGCTGTGCAAGCACCTGTGGGACCACTACGACTACGGCCGCGACACGGCCTATCTGGCCGACGTCTATCCGCTGATGAAGGGCGCGGCGCTGTTCTTCCTCGACGCCCTGGTGGTCGATCCCAAGTCCGGCCGGCTGGTGACCAATCCGTCGATCTCGCCGGAGAACAACCACGGCCGCGGGTCGGCCCTGGTCGCGGGTCCGACCATGGACGAGGCCATCCTTCGCGACCTGTTCGACAACTGCATCGCCGCCGCGCGGATCCTTGGGCGCGATGCGCCGCTGGCGGCGGAATTCGCGGCGACGCGCGAGAGGCTGGCCCCCTACAAGATCGGCAAGGGCGGCCAGCTTCAGGAATGGCAGGAGGACTGGGACGCCGGCGCCATGGATATCCATCACCGGCACGTCTCGCACCTCTACGGCCTGTTCCCGTCCGACCAGATCGCCCTCGACGTCACGCCCGAGCTCGCCGCGGCGGCCCGCAAGACCCTGGAGACCCGCGGCGACCTGTCGACCGGCTGGGCCATCGCCTGGCGGCTGAACCTGTGGGCCAGGCTGGGCCAGGGCGATCACGCGCACGACATCCTCAAGCTGCTGCTGGGCCCCGACCGCACCTATCCCAACATGTTCGACGCCCATCCGCCGTTCCAGATCGACGGCAATTTCGGCGGGACCAGCGGCATGACCGAGATGGTGCTGCAAAGCCGCAACGGCGCCGTACACCTGTTGCCGGCCCTGCCCTCGGCTTGGCCGAACGGCAAGCTGACGGGCCTGCGGGCGCGCGGCGGGCTGGGTGTCGACGTGTGGTGGAAGGACGGGAAGCTGCTGCGGGCCCGGCTGACGGCGGACAAGCCCGGCCATCACATCGTGCACGTCGCGGGGCGATCGCTCGTCGCGGACCTGCGACAGGGCGAGAGGATCGAGCTGACGATGCGGGACGGTGAACTGCGACGCGGTTAGAAGCGGCTGGAAGATCGATCTCTGGTCTAGGTCCAATGGGTTGGGCCTCGAACCGCATCAGGGTCGCTAACGGTGATCGGTTTGCCGTCCACGGCGACCGGCCGCTCAGGTACAGGCACAGGGCCAGGCGCTGGCGGCTGCGAGGCCCTGTCTTCCATCGTGTCTAGAAGGTCGCCGCATCCACACGCTCCGGGATCTCGCGGTCCGGCATGCCGCGCACATCCCTGGCCGGGAAGCTGGCATCGCTGACATCGTCGAGCACGACCGCGGTTCGCCCCTCCGGCTGGACGTAGCCAACCTTGACGTGATGAATCTCGATTGCCTTCACGTGGCGCATGTAAAACGCATACGCTGGCGCCTTTCCGAACATGCCGGGCTCCGGATACCCATTTGCGTTTTCCGGCGGCGCCAGCTTGCTCCAGGCGGCATCGCCACCGCCCTGCGTTTCTATCTGCACATTGCTGATGCGAATATCCTCGATTGGATGCCCCTGCAGCCCGGCGATGGTGCTGGCGTGATTGACGTGCGCGCCGGAGACGACAACGTTGCTGATATTGATGCGCTTGATGGCGCCTACCGGGGGCTGGTTCGGTCCGCGCAGGCGCGCGCCCAAGCGCATGAAGATCGGATCGTTCACGACATTGCGCATGGTGATGTTGGAAATCGTCACGTCCTCGATGTGCGAACCGTCCACGCTCTCGATCGCCAGGCCGCGGCACTCGTCGAAAATGCAGTTCGTGATGGTGATGTTCTTGAAGTCGCCATTCGATTCGGTGCCCATCTTGATGCGGCCGTATCTCCCCGACCGGTAATCCGGCGCACTGCGCTTGAAAGTGCCATCAATCAGGCTGCCCTCGTCGAAATTCCCCGATACCATGCAGTCGGATATCGTGATGTTTTCGCAGTGCTGGATGCGGCCCAGGGCGTAGCTGGCCTTGAGGCAAATCGCATCATCCCAGGGCGTATTCAGGCTGCAATTCGTGATGCGCACGTTGTTGCAGGCGTCGATATCCATGCCGTCGCGGTTGGTGTCGATGGTCAAGTGGTCGATCAGCATATTGCGGCAGCCGGTCGCCAATATGCCGAAATGGCCGCCATGCAAGATCGAGAAATCGCGCAAGGTCACGTTGCGGCACTCGCGCAGCGCGATCGCCTTGTCGCCTTCGCCGGGCTGGTCCGGCTTGTCGGTGTAGTATCCGGTGTACTTGTCGTGGCCGCTAATCAAGCCTTTGCCATGGATCAAGCCACCGCCCACGATAGCTACGTTGTCGAGGCCGATGCCCCAGATCAGGCTGTTTTGCCAGTGACTGTGGCCGTAGTCCTGATAGTTGCCGCCCGCCTCGTTCGGCTCTGGCAGGTCGTAGCGCGCCACGCTCGCGTCAGCCGCTTCGATCACCGAGCCCGCTTCCAGATAGAGCGTGATGTTGCTCTTGAGCCTGATTGACGCGGACAGGTAGCGCCCAGGCGGGAAATAGACTGTACCTCCGCCCGCTGCCGCCGCGGCGGCAATGGCGGCATTGATCGCCGGCGAGTCGAGGGAGCGGCCATCGCCCTTGGCGCCGAAACGCCGGACGTCGAACAGCGAACTCGTGGGTATGAGCGGCGCCGCCAGCGAGGAAGCCGGCAGCGCGGCAACGAGCGCAACGGCCCCTGCCAGAAAATGTCTGCGTATAGGTAGCAAGGTCAATTTGCTGAACGCCATTTCTTGAACGCCACGTAACGGGCTGGCAACGGCCCAGGCAGTGGGAGACTAGCGATGAGCCAAAAGTTCGTCGATCCGATTGGCAGACTGCGTTGTCATGCGCGCCCGCCTTCGTCGTGAAGCGGATGTCTTCGGCGGTGAAGGTCTTGATCTGCCCTTCCGCAACCCATCCCTTCGGTCCATCGGTCGGTCCAGATTACTGCGGCGGTTGCGCCACTTGCAGACTCTCGGGCCGCTCCAGAAACCAGACCTTCAGAAGTCGTCGACACCGCTCACCGGCAAGAGTGTCGAAGCCGCTCGGGGCGGAACTCGGGACAGATCCCAAAACACGACCGTTCTTCACCGGTAGCCGCCTGGTCAATCCAGGTAATTCAGATTGGTTCGGCTATTGCTGGCCGGCGCGCAACTCCACAAACAGCCCTTCAGCGTCTGCGCAAACGATCTCACCGTCGAGCAACTCTCCTCGAACGATCCGCTTGCGCCCGTCGATGGACGTGACCCACGCCCTGGCCTGCAACTCTCTTTCGACAGGCGTGATAGATCGAAAATTCACGTGGAGGTATGCCGTTCGCGCCATTGTTGGCACATTGGCATTGGCAGGTAGTCCTAGAAGCTCATCAAATAGAAGCGCGACGGCGCCGCCGTGAGCAGCGCCATTCGATCCGTGATGAAAGGCGCCGAACGTGACACGTGCGCGCAGGCCCATCTCGTCTTGCTGATCAATTGCGAAGGCTGGACACAAGACTTGACCGCGACCCGGAGCATCCTGGACGCGGCCGAACATTCTATCATCTTCCGCGACGCCCCTTGGTGCCAGGCGCTCGCTCCAGTCTCTTACCTGGCTTTGAAATTCCAGCACCGTCGCATCGTCCAGCGCCGCCCCTGCGAGCTGATCCAGAAAGCCGCGTAGCGTGTCGATCATGCCGGAATAGGCTGAATGGGCCCCAGGACCATTCCGTCGATTTCGCGAAGCCAAACATCTCGATGGCGCGCTATTTGACATCCTTACTCCCCCTAGCCAACCGCGATGGGATCAAATCGAATGGATCGACGCAACGCGATTGTGCCGATATCCCGACCGCGCCAAAGGTGCGCCATCGCAGCCCACCGCATCGTCAGATCCGGTGCGCAGCCCACGGATTTCGCTGGCCGGACAAAGGTCGACAACAGAATTGAAGCGTGCCGACGAAGGGGGCTGCGAGACAGCGGGCCTCACGCGCTTTCAGTTCGCTGCGCTGCCGTATCGAGCGCGTCCGTCCAGTTGGGAACGGGCCCGAGCCGGAAGATGAGCAAGCCGCACAGCAACGCCCCAGGAATCGCCGCCACCAGCAGGACGGCGTAACTGCCGAAATGGTCGTAGACGGCGCCGGCGACAATTGGACCCAGCCCGCCACCGACGGCGATCAAGCTGGCCATGACACCGAAGATTTTTCCGAAATTGCGCATGCCGCCATAGCAACTGGTCAGATACGCGGTGATCTGCATCTTCGTGCCGGCCCCATAGCCGATGATGATCATCGCGATGACGATCGTGACGGGCGAACGCAGCGGCTCGAGCAGCAGCGCAAAAGCGATGGCCGTCGAGCCCAGGGTAATGGCGCCGACGGTCGCGCCGTCAGCGCGATCACTGGCCCAGCCGGTGACCAGCTTGCCGAACACGCCAGCGATGCCGCCCAGGCTGGCGAGCCACGCGGCATGCGATCGGGAGACGCCGGCCTCGGTCAGGATCGGCACCTGATGGATGAGAACGCCGACCGTCAGGAACATGAAGAGCAGCGTTGAAAGGCCGATCCGGATAAGGGGGAGGTTTGTAAGCGCTTCTCGGAAGCCCAGTCCCCCCGCCAGGGCCTTCTGCTCCACAGCACCAGAGGCCGCGCCCGCTTGGCCTTTCCGCAGATAGGCCGGTTCGACCAGGAAGAGGGCGATCAGGAGCAGCACGGGGCCGCCCCATCCCACCGCGAGCCAAACATAGGCCTGCCGCCATCCGAACATCTCAATGAGCCGTTCGGCGAGCACCGGCGCGATGGTCTGGGTCAGGGCGGCGCCACAGAGGACCACGCCAAGCGCCATACCGCGGCCAGCCGTGAAGGCGTTCGACGTCGCTGCGGTCCAGACGGTGGCTTTGATCGCAAGCGAAGCCAGGCCGTAGAACGTCCAAAGCAAAAGCCACTGGGTCATGCTGCCGTTGGCGAGGCTGAACGCGGCCACAGCGGCGATGGCCAGGGTCGTGCCGGGAATCGCCAAGCGGCGGGATCCAAAGCGATCGATCAATGCGCCCACGACCGGTGACAGCGGTATGGTCATCAGGGATGTGATCAACAAACCGGAGGAGATCTGCGCCCGCCCCCAACCAAACTCCTTGGCGAGCGGCTCCATGAACAGCCCGGTCGTGTAGCTTCCGACCGAGTAGAACGAAAACCCGGCCATCGCGGCCATGACGACGGGCCAACTCGCCCGCCATTCGGCAGCGGCGGTTTCAGATTGAGCTAAACTCTTCACTTGGTTTCCTCTCACGATCTCTGCCCGTCGTGATCTCTATTGCGCTCGGACTTCGAAGCCGGTCGCGAGCAGGGCGCGCGAGTCGCCCCCGACCCAGACGTCGAAGGCGGTCTCATCCTGCACCCAGCCTCTGGTTTCAGAGCTCCAATAACGAAGGGCGTCGGGGTCAAGCTTGAAACGCAGCGTACGAGCCTCGCCGGGCCCGAGCGTCACCCGCTCAAAACCCTTGAGCTCGCGCATCGGGCGCGACGCCGCCCCCCAGCGCTGATGGATGTAGAGTTGCGCAACCTCGTCGCCCTTACGCTGGCCCGTGTTTTTCAGGTCGACGCTGACCGTGACCGTCTCGCCAAGCCCGTAGGTCGGGCGGTCCACATGCAGATTGCTGTACTGAAAGGTGGTGTAGCTGAGGCCATAGCCGAAGGGGTAGGTGGGCGAGCTTGGCTCGTTCCAGTAGCCTTGGTCCGCTTTCTCCGGGTGATTGGAGATCAAGCGCGAATAAGGGCTCGGCGCTTGCGCGGCGTTGCGGATCCAAGTGAACGGCAGCTTGCCGCCAGGCGCGACATCTCCAAACAGCAGATTGGCCGCCGCGGGTCCTCCTTGTGAGCCGGGGTACCAGAGATTCAGGATCGCTTGAGCCTTGGTCTCCTTGAGGTCCAGCGGTCTAGCGCTCATGAGCACGACCACGACGGGCTTGCCGCTGGCGACCACGGCGTCGAGCAGTTCCTGCTGGCGGCCGGGCAGGTCGAAGGTCGAGCGCGAGGCGCCCTCTCCAATCATGTTTTGCCCTTCGCCCAGAACCAGAACGGCGACGTCCGCCCGACTGGCCAGATCAGCCGCTCTGCGGATTTCGGCCGTTTCGTCCAGCGGCGGGCGGTCGGGTTGCCGGTCCATGCTGGCGAACGGTGAGGGGTGCAGGCGGGCGGGCATCCTCACCCCTTCGGAGAAATCCACCCGCACGGCCGGGCCCAGCTTCATCTTGATGGCGGCGAGTATGGTCACCGCGGAGGGCTTGTTCTGGGCGAACACCCATGGACCCAATGTGTCGCGTTCGGAGTCCGCCAGCGGCCCAATCACGGCGACGGAGCCGATGCTCTGGCGGGCGAGCGGCAGAAGAGCGTTGTCGTTGCGCAAAAGCACCGCCGAACGTTCAGCGGCCCGACGCGCCAACGCCTGGTGCGCCGGATCGTCCAGAACCGCCTGAGCCCGCCCGGCGTCGACGTAGGGATTCTCGAACAGGCCCATCCGAAGCTTGGCTTCCAGCACCCGGACCACGGCGGCGTCGACAACGCCTTGGGAGATTTTTCCGGACTTCAGGGCCTCGGGCAGCACGTTCATCGCCGGCACGCCAAGCGGGCCCGTCATCTCCAGATCCAGGCCTGCCTTGATGGCGCGGACGGCGGCGTCCTGTGGGGTGGCCGCGAGATTTTGCGTTGTGAGCTTCGCCACGGAGGCGGAGTCGCTCACGACAAAGCCTTTGAATCCCCAACTGTCACGCAAAACGCTGGTGAGCAGCCAGCGATTGGCGGCGGCGGGGACGCCGTTGAGGCCCATATAGGCCGCCATGATGTTGCCGGCCCCGGCGTCCACGGCCGCCTTGAACGGTGGAAGGTAGACATTCCAAAGTTCAGATTCCGAGAGGTTCACTTCGTCATAGTCGCGACCGCCGAGAGAGGCTCCATACCCGGCGAAGTGCTTGGGACCGGCCATGATGCGGCCGGGCGACCCGATGTACGGCCCCTGGAACCCGCGCACCTGAGCGGCGGCCATGGCGGAAGCCAGATAAGGATCCTCTCCCGCGCCTTCGACGATACGACCCCAGCGAGGGTCGCGCGCAATGTCGAGATTGGGCGCGAACGTCCAATGGACGCCTATGGCGCGCGCTTCGACCGCGGCCGCGGCCTGGCT
>Ga0307515_10025313_pt1 | contig 10276 bp, 4 predicted proteins | sample 17_EM_MG_FD_194513 | JGI IMG/M metagenome (GOLD analysis project Ga0307515, IMG submission 194513) | Populus trichocarpa ectomycorrhiza microbial communities from riparian zone in the Pacific Northwest, United States - 17_EM | ecosystem: Host-associated > Plants > Roots > Unclassified | place...
TTTAAATAATAGGTAAGAGGGTGCTCTTCTCTGTCTAGCTGCTTCTAAAAGTAAATACTAGCTATTATACTATTTAAGGTATTAGTTTCTAGTATTAAGGGCCGTTCTAGGTAAAAATGGGTAAGTAAAGGAGTAGAGATTAGCCGCTTTTTAAGCTTATTTAAGGCCTGCTTATATATAGCGTTAAAATAAAAGGGCTGGTCCTTTCTAGTAAGGTAGATAAAAATTTAAGTAATCCTACTATAGTTCTTTATAAAATATTAGTAGAAGTTATAGAAATCCAAAAATAACTATACCCCCTTTACGGTCCGTAGGGGTTTCTATTAGTTAATTACGGCCGTTTTTTCTAGGTCTGCCTTAATTCCGTCTATACTAATAATAAACCCTAAGTACTTTATATACTTAATACTAAATTCTAACCATTTAATATTGGCCTAAAGGCTAGCTTTATGGAGCTATTATAGGACCTTATAGATATATTCCTTATATTCTAACTCGTTCTTAAAGTAAATTATAATATTATCCAGATAGGCTGTATAGAAGACATTAAGGTAGTTAAAGAGTATATCGTTTATATATCGCTAATACGTAGCCGGTCTGTTAGTCAGTCTAAAGGGTAGTACTTTGTATTTATACGTTCCGTAATAGGTCTAAAATATAATAAGGTTTTCTAATTTAGAGTCTACCCTAATCCGGTAAAAAGCTTAATAAATATTAAGCTTTATAAAGATTTTAGCTCTACTTATTTAGGCCAAAGTCTTATTGTTGGTATGCATTAACAACGTGCAGAATACATATATCGTAATAATATGTACTATGCGGTGTTGTTGGTGGATTCTTGTCGTTCTATCTACACGTCCTAATGATACATATACGCGACTCGCGTAGATCACGTGCTCTACGCACGTAATACATGAAACGAATATCTACCGACACTTATTAAGTAAAGGTAGTGGGTAGCGGTCTTTAAGGGTTAAGATATTAAGCTTATAGTAGTTAATATAGAAACAAAGTCCTCTATTTAATTTTTTAGTAAAGAGAATAGGTAAGTTAAAAGGGGCTTAACTAGGCTTAATAAAGCCCTTATCTAGGTTATTAATAAGATATTGCTTTATGGCCTATAATTCGGTAATAGATTACTATTGGAGGGGGCTATAGCTAAAGGTAACTTCTTTATCTGGCTTAATCTTAATCTTATAGTTTTATAGTTAGTAAGGCGGAAGTATATTAGACGCCGCTTTAGAGAAGGTATTTTTAAATTTCTAGTATTAACGGGGCAGTTTCTGTTCTACTAGCTCATTATCTATAAGCTTACCTTTCTCTTAGGTTAGGGCTTCTTTCTCTTTAATTATTTGGTTAATTTTATATAAGCTAGTTATAAAGATAATGGTATTAGGCTAAACTCGGTTTTAGTAGAATCTTATAGCGCTAATATAGTAGATATTAACTAATAGAAGGTCTATAGGTTTCCTTATAGATATTTCTTAGGCCATATTCTACAGTATAGGGTTTATAATCTTCCTTAACTTATATTTTATTTTCTATAAGTTATCCTTCTAATTTATTAGTTTAGTATATCTTCTAATATTCCCAGCCTTTCTTTATAGCTACATAGGGCCTAAGTCCTTTGTTAGGGGCTTAGCTAGGTTACTATTAACTTTTTAAGTCTTTAGTGTAGGTAGTATAATATAGGCAGTTTAGGGGCGGCGTAGTATATAGATCCGTTATAGATTAAGCTATATATCTTTCTTAAAAGCCTAGTCCTTACGTATAGCATTAGCCTAGTAAATAGTATTAATCTAAGGCCGTATAAGGTTTTTTATTATAATACTAATTTCTTTTATAAAGGGAGGGGTTAGGGGTAGGGTTTTAGGCTAAATAAGCCGTCTACTTTATATATCGAGCTGTAAGCCTAAATAGGCTAGCCATTTTCTCCTTAAGATTATATTATAGCTTCCTAGGTCTATAATAAGGAAAATGGATATTATACTACCTTTGTCCGTTAATATAAAGGTAAATTTATAAAATAGTTATAATAGGTAGCCCTATTTATCTATTATACCTATAAATAGGAATTAGTTTAGGCAGTTTTTTAAGGGGTATATTTAAAAGGTTAGCTAGCTTTATAGTATACTAGGTATCTATTAGGATAAAGGTATTTACTCTAGAGTTGGCTAAAGTAAAGGTTAAAACTTAATATCTATTATAGAATAAAGTATAAAGGATAGTATAGTTTCTTCTACTAACTAGCTAACCTAGATTAATATATAATATATTAATCCCTTTTAACCCTAAAGAGAAGTCTTTTTCTAGGATTCCTTTTTTTCTAACTTTATACTATCCTCCTAAATTAATAGAACTTTATCCCTTTTTATATTTATTAGACAGTCTTTTATAATATAGCCCGTTTGGCTATAAGAGAAGTAGGCGCCTTAATTACTAAGGGCTTATATCTAGGGACTGCTATATATAGGCTAAGTATTTACTAGATCTATAGCCGGACTAGCTATATAGCTAGTGCTATAGGAGTTGCTAATTATACTAGGGCACTATAGGCTATTTATATATTGCTTATAGTCTAATTTAGAGGGTTTTTAGCTTTATACCGTTTAGCATATACCTTAATTTAATAGAGGCCTTATTTAATAGCTAAGCATTAATCTATAAGTTCCTTTAGCGCCTATATAGTAGTAAAAACCAGTAATATAGCCCGCTGTAGGTCTATGGTAAGCTTATTAAATAGGTTTAGTATAAGATCTTTTTAGGGAATTTAGGCCTAGCCTACTAAGTATAAAAAGCGGGTTTAAAAGGCTAAAAAGGTCTTCGTTGTTTTTATATTTAGGCCTTTATAATTAAGGCAGGTGTTTTATACCTTAAAGGGATCCTTATAAATAGAAGATAAGTAGTTAATTATTTCTTCTTTAGAGGTAAAAGGGTTTATTAAGTCCTTAGTATATTACGGGCGTAGGTGCGTCTAGGTGTTTTTACTAGCACGGCTAAAGATATAGGCCATTTGGGCCTAAGGGGTAGAAAAGTAGTTAGTATTAACTTTAAGCTTATCCTATAGTTAGAGCTTCTAGTTATTAAATATAGGGTCTATTCTATTTATAAGTAGTAGAGGGTCCATAACCTTTATAAACCGCAATAGTGCTATATAGGACTTAGTGGGTCCGTTAAGGCGCTAGGATAGGGCTTTAAGAACCATAGTAAGTCTCTAGATGTTTAATAATTCGTTACTAGATGCAGAAGTAGGGGTGTCTTTAGCTTTAAGTAGCTCTTATAGTTATTTAATCTTAGTATTAGCTACTGCTAACTCTACCTAGGGGTTTAAAACATTAACTGTTTTATTATTTAAAGTATTTAAAGGTCTTATAGCTGCTTTACTAGTTACTATATTTCTTAGCATAGTAGTAGGGGTATTAGGTAATTCCGGGTAAATTCTTTAAGGGTTCTAATCTGTACTTATCCTATTTTTAGGGTTTGTATTTATTTTTTATTTTTTTTAGTTTTAGTTCTTAGTTCTTGTTTTAGTTCTAGTCTTTAGTTCTTATTCTAATTCTAGTCTTTAAATATATTTAAGCTCCTTTTTAAAAAGACAAGGTAAATAAGCTTTAGATAATATTAGCGACTTAGTTAATTAAGGTATAAGCACGGTAAGAGAGACGCGTAAGCCTATACGATTGGATTGTCTATAAACGAGAATCTAAAGCTAAAGAAAGAAAAGGAGAAGAAGAGTAGCGCTGCTTAATACTTCATAAGATCTTTACGTTACGTAACCGCAATATGCGGCAATTTATAGCAACTTGCCAGTACGGAGGACTACAAAGTTCTACCAACTAAGTTCTGCCATTTTCTGCTAATACTGTGATAATAGTCTAGTTTAAAGAGTTTCTAGCTTTATACTGCTTAGCTTATACCTTAATTTAATAAAGGCCTTAGTTAATAGCTAGGTAATAGTCTATAAGTACCTTTAACGTCTATATAGTAGTAAAAACTAGCAGTATAGCGCGCTATAGGCCTAAAGTAAGCTTGTTAAAGAGGTCTAGCATTAAGTCTTTACTGGGAATTTAGGCTTAGCTGGCTAGGTATAAAAAGTAAGTCTAAAAGGCTAAAAACGTCTTTATTATTTTTATATTTAGGCTTTTATAATTAAGGTGGGCATTTTATATCTTAAAGGGGTCCTTATAAATAGAAGATAAGTAGTTAATTATTTCTTCTTTTAAGATAAAAGGGTTTACTAAGTCTGTAGTATATCGCAGGCGTAGATACGTCTAGGCGTCTTTACTAGTGCGGCTAAAGATATAGGCTATCTTAGCTTAGTTATTAGGGAAGTAATCTTTATTAACTTTAAGCTTATTTTATAGTTAAAGCTTTTAATTATTAAATATAGGGTTAGTTCTATCCGTAAGTAATAGGGGATCCGCAATTTTCGCGGATCTTAATAATACGGTGCGTTAGGCTAGGGCCTTAAGGACTATAGCAAGTTTATTTAATAGGTTATCTTAAGGTATATGGGTGCCTTTAGCTTTAAGTAGTTTTTATAGCCGTTTAATTTTAGTATTAGCTGCTGTAAGCTCCGCCTAGGGGGTTAAAATATTAATTATTTCTTTATTTAAGATATTTGCGAGTCCTATAGCTACTTTACCTACTACTCTATTTTATAGTATAGTGGTAGGGGTATTAGGTAATTCTGGGTAATTTCTTTAGGGGTTCTAGTCTATGCGTATCTTATAGGTTCTTTTCTTAGGATTTTATTCTTTTCCTTTAGGTCCTATTCTTATAGTCCTAGTAATTTCCTTTAGGTCCTATCCTTATAGTCCTAATAATTTCCTTAGGGTTCTATTCTATATCCTTGTCCTATTTATAGTTTTATAAATATATTTAAGTTCCTTTTTAGGAAGAAAGAGTAGTAAAGAGCTTTAGATAATATTAGCGACTTAGTTAATTAAGGTATAAGTACAGTAAAAGGGACGCGTAAGCTTATAGAATTAGATTGTCTATAAACAAGGATCTAAAGCTAGAGAAAGAAAAGAAGAAGACTAGCGTTGGTTAAAGTAGGGTTCTTTTATACGGTCCTTTAGTTATATAACTGTAAAGTTCTGCTAAGTTCTACTAGCCAAATTCTACCGTTTTCTGCTAGTGCCGTAACAGCTAGCAAGTATTTATATTCTAAATACTATACTATACTATACGTACGGATGGCCTATATAGTTAGTACACTATATACTTCCCTTCTATAACCACCATATAGTAAAAGACTAGCTATTTACTAGAGTAGGTATAAACAATATTACCTAAATACTTTTTATAAGTAGGGTCCTATATATAGTAGTATAATAGCTTATAGGCTAAGGAGTTCTTTAGTAGTTCTAGATAGTATATAAAATCTAGTAGGAGGATACCTATAGATACGCCCCCTTCTAATTCCTTAGGGACTAAATATCCTTACCTAGCTAAAGGCGGTATATAGGCGAATTACTAAACCCTTTTACTACCCCCCCCCCTTTTAGATCTTTTAAGATACCCTAGAAGTATAGTATATAAGGTAGACCTATTATAAAGGTATATAGGCTAGGCGAGGGCGCAGCGCGTAAAACTAGCTAGAAGGATATATATATGTTTTCCTCTTACTAGGGGTTTTTTCCTATATATAGAAGGTAGAAGCCTAAATAGACCTAAAAAGGGACCAAATTAGGGAATAAATAGAAATAATAATAGTAATACTCCCTGATATATTAGGGATTTTTTCCTATTAATATTACTTTCCCCCTATATATATAGAGTAGTCTATATAGGCTGAGCTAGGATCTGTATTAGACGTTAAGTAATAAATAAATAATAATTATACTAGTAACTATATTTTAGTAGTTTATAGCTTCTTATTAATAACTATTAGGTAATAAGAAAAAAGAAATCCTAACGCCTATCTATCCCTATCCTATTTAGGAATAGAAAAAGCGCTTTTCTTCCTTTCTTTATATAAAGTAACTTCTTTAGAGAGAGAGAAAAGCCTAGTTGTCTTTGTATTTTCTTTCTATCTTCCCTATATAGGCTGCAGTCTAGTAGTAAGGGATACTTTATTAAGCGGCTTATAGTACCGTTCTAATTAAGGATTTAGATTACTATTTCTTATAGTCGCGTATATAAGGGAGTAAATCTTTATAAGTTCTATTTAAGTACCTAATCGGTAAGGAAGGCCTCCTATATAGAGTTAATCGCTGCTCGTGTTAGTGTATAAATATTCGTAGTAGCTTGCCCTTTAATCGATCGTTAAAAGTTAACGGAGGTACACCGTACGCGCGCAGCTTCACTGCCGAACTTAAATTTGCCAGCTTTAAAATCAGAATTGCAAGTTCTGCTCCTTTGGGTTCATATTGAACGGTTAGTTGTGTAGGAAATGGGGGGACAAGTCGGTATGCAAGGTGATCGTTACATTGTATGGGTGTTCAAGTTTATATATTACTATTCCTATTTTCATATACATAGGCGTCTCGTGTGAGACATTAATTACCCAATCTCAATTCACAATGTCTAAGTCGCCATAAAGCCATGGCATCATCCTACCGAGACCCAATCCTAAACGCCATTCGCTCGTCTACGCCTTATCATGATCCGTGACCCATATTCACATAAAACATTGACATATGAAACAACCCCGATCCTCAGGATCTTTGAATGTCCTACCATGCCAACACTACCGCAGCACCTATGAACAATCCTATGGCACTGCCTACCCTCTCCCGCGACGCACCTCCGCTCGCTGTAGGCGCAGGCGGGACAGAAGAGCTGCCTCCAGCGCGCGAAGAAGCAGTAGACGTGGTAGTCGCGAGCGTGCTAGCACCCGAGCTGGTCAGCGAAGCATGGACGCTCGAAGCGCTAGCGGGAATCGACGAGACCTCGCTCGAGGCAGCGACGGTGATGCTCGAGAGCTCGCTGGGAGCCGCAGAGCTGGCAGACGAGATCTCGCTGGCAAGGGAGCTGGCGATGGAGGCCGCGAGGCTGGATTCGGCGGCTGTGGCGCTGGAGATGAGGCTTGAGGCTTCGACGGCTACGGATGAGGTGACTGTGCTGGCGACTGAGCTGACGACGGCCGAAGCAGAGTTGGCTTCGCTGGTTAGAGAGCTGGCGATTGAGGAGGCGATGCTGGAGGCGGCAGAGGGTGCGGCGGACACTTCGCTAGCTAGGGAGCTGGCGATAGATGATGCGAGGCTGCTGAGAACTGAGCTGCCCGTGGGATAGGGGATCGGGACGACTACAGTTGCGGAGCCGCCCGCAGAGGTTGGGACCGGAGCTGAGGTTTCAACCGGTTCAGGTGAGCCGGCTGGTGCAGATGATGCGGCGGGTGCGGAGCTGGCTGGTGGTGTGTAAAGAGGAGTCGAAGGAATGATAGAGGATGGGAAAGTTGCCAGAGCTGAGCTGAGGACAGAGTATGCATTTGGAGGAGTAGCAGCCGAGCTGGCTGGCGGGAGGGTCGCCAAAGCAGAGCTAAGAACAGATAATGCGCTAGGAGTGCTAATGGTAGAGGGAGGAGGAACTGGGACAGGTGCAAGGAAACTACTTTCTACAGCACTAGATGCTGGCGGAGAGGCCGGCGCTGATGCTACTGGGGTGGAGGTTGGCCCGATGGGTATCACCACCGGGATCTCTGTTGTGTAGAGTACAACACCTGAACAAGAGAGTCAGTATTTTGTATAATGCTATAGCATTAGGTTAGAACTCACCCGATGGTACGGTAGACAGGTAGGCATATGCGCTGCTTTGAATGGAATTAAGTGCTGATGCCGCACTAGACAGGTATCCGGAGACGACTTGAGGAGGCGGTACAACAGTCAGAGGGGCTGTAGCTGGAGTCTGGCCTGGCCAGTACGGTAATGTTATTGATGTGATATAGCCTGTACTAATTAGCATTGGAATATTTCATAACGATGGACCCGGATACACACCATTGATTGTGATAGGAATGACCTCTCCAGATGATTGTGCAAGAGCAAGAGCAGGCAACGCTGCTAAAGTGTAACGTAAAGAATTGCGCATCGTGACTCGGAGGGTTGGTTGTAGAAAGGGTGAAAATGAGTACAACAGAGCTCTATGGAACGATGGAATGAGATCCTGGAGAGATGAGCGAACGAGAGATACTGAAAAGAAAAAGACTGGAATGTGAAAGGCATTTATGCGGCGAGGTTAAAATCATGGTGGTTGAGTGGTTGGTGTGGCTAGCAGACAAAAGACCAGCCTCCTCGCCTTTCATCGTCTTCATGATGCTATCCTGCACGAAACAGCGTCCCTGCATAACTAAAATAGTTATTAGCTGTGGTACAACGCATAGTGGCGCACCCGCCTCCTCTTTGCGAGTTTATTGGCCTGCTTTTCGCATGGATTGATGGAGTTGTGCCTTGATTGTGAGCGTTTGGTTGTTGCGAAAATACTTGGAGGCTGGCCCAAGCGCAGACCAGCCACCCCAGCAACGAGCAACAACAAATCATCGGTTTTCGATGATCAGCGACGACAAAAGGTACCAGAGACTTGATTTCCTTGTCTCTATCCTTATCGAAATGGCGTCGCGTTCGTTGTAGCCTCCCCGCTGTCGATCGCACGTTTCAGCCGGACAAGCATTTTAAGCTTGTCTCTACCACGGTCATGTAAACTGTCATCACTAGAAAAGAAGAGGACATCATGGTTAAAAAATAGTTGCAGAGTGTGACGTTTGGTTAAAGTACAATTTGAGGGATTGGTTGAGACGATGTCTGGGCGAAGCTGCTGCCGCTTGCCCATGTTCAGGAAATGTTCACGCCAACGTATGATCTTCATGTTAGACATTGTCTGTAAAGATTACGTAGGAAAGTATAACCAGTTTGGAGAGTTCAATGCATCAATTACGTTGTCCATGGAACAATGGGTATGCATGCTCTCAAGCCGATTACGTCTATTTAAGTAAGTAGGTATCTTTTTTTTATTTCTATATCCATTGTATAAGTAGGTATCCTACTAGGGACAGTGAACCGGCAATGCGTCATCGGACGCCTGAAATATTATACGGACAACGGCACGTCCTAGCCTCAGGAACTCCGGCCAGGAAGCAACATGCTTCCATTCGAGGGTCGCCTGATCCCACAATGTTAAGATACAATTTAGGAAGGTAGAAACGTAGAGCCTAATACATGACCCGAAGATGCTCACTAGGATTTTAACGTCCTCGGTACTTTCCCTCCACGTTAGGAGATGAAAACTCAATGACCACACCGTTAGCCTCGTAGTCTATAGGCTTACTCAATAGCTGTCAGTCCGGCTTAACGGGAATCCAACGGGGAGGGTCAAAATCTCAGTCATATCTAGAGGATCAGATGTTAGTAATACAGTCAATGTATCAGAAGACGAGGCGCGCACCTGTCCCTGCATGAAAACTCCGAAGTTGATATGCTACAAAGCTGGGCACGCTTCTCCCAATGCCAGAAATGCTAGATTCGGGAGAACGCGCGACACTCGCGAGCCTAGAAGAGGTTGATCAGCGTCAATCCAATACCAAAAGGTCGGGATGATTTTGAAAGAGGTTGGTCTCGGATCAGACAGCAGTTGGATCAATTTAGCATCCACATTTGTATTCGGAACAGGTCTGTGAATAATTGTTCTATCATCATGAGAGAGCAAGAATGAAAATTTACTAAAACGTACCTAATCGAAGTAATGTGAGAGCGGCAGTTGGCAAGTGAGTTGTAATTTTATATTCAATTCTCGATGACATCAGTTTGTTCTTCTGCGCTTAAAGAATGTTTCAATGCTCTTCTGCCCATCATCATGTCTTGCGCTGCCCACACCACCACCAGTGCGTTTAAGGCCTTGCAAATGGTCCCTGCCGTTGATGACCTTGATTATTGTTGTCCATCCATACAAAAGTGATGGTGCGGCGGTTGTAGGGATATCTTGTGGATGAGATAATGCGTTCTCAACTCTAGAATTCTCTCTGGTGACAGGGTCGGCTTGGGCCTGTACGCCAGTCTGGGTGCCAGAATCCCCCTGAAGACCCTCAGCAGCTTCTCCAACTGCGGTAATCGAAGGAGCTGTCTTGCTTGTAGGTTGAATACCCAAATGTCCAGCCGGCACCTCAAGCCCGGCAGCAGGCTGCGACGAAAGGGAGCTCATTTGTTTCCGTAGGTGCAACTCCAGATATCCCGTATTAGACCAAGCTCCAAGGCGTTCAAACCTAAACCCCCGCCGAGTTGCTAACAGCTCTGGTGAATATGTGACATTATTTGGAGGGAGGCGGATAAGGAGACGGCGC